>Ga0209379_10000316_pt1 | contig 45241 bp, 44 predicted proteins | sample tdDd001_FD_187124 | JGI IMG/M metagenome (GOLD analysis project Ga0209379, IMG submission 187124) | Marine sediment microbial communities from the Atlantic coast under amendment with organic carbon and nitrate - tdDd00.1 (SPAdes)... | ecosystem: Environmental > Aquatic > Marine > Coastal >... | reverse complement strand
GCTACCCTGATGCATTCTAAAGTAGGACAATAATGAATAAAAGATTCCGCAGACACCTTACCCTGAGTATCTGGGCATATCCCAGCCATACTCAGCCTACTATATATTCAGTACAATTGTTGACCGTTAATGGACAACTATTTCTATTTCGCACCAAGCTGTACTTGTGCAATCTTCGATTGCCCATGAGTAGAACCAACTTAATAGGTGGTCAAACCCAAGCCGTACAGTGCAATCTTCGATTGCCCATGTCGCTTTGCGCGCCATATGTCAGCACTGACTAAAGTATAAAAATGAGATCATCATCTAATTTTTATACTTTAGCCATTGCTGACGCACGGCTTTGCCTTTTTCGTAAAAGAATAGAGCGGGATTACCCGCTCTATAGCTTTCATTACTTTCTTAGGCCTAGACGAGCGATTAGCTCTCTGTAAGCTGCAATATCATTCTTCATAATAAAGTTAAGAAGACGACGACGCTGGCCAACCATCTTTAGAAGACCTCTACGTGAGTGGTGGTCCTTCTTGTGAGTTTTTAGGTGACCGTTTAGGTGATTGATTCTGAAAGTAAGTAGTGCAATTTGTACTTCTGGAGAACCAGTATCGCCTTCGCTTTTACCGTACTCTTTGATTAGTTCTAGTTTTTGTTCTTTAGTCATTACCATATGACTACACCTCCATAAAATTATAGTTTATTCCAAGCGCCGTGTGAGTCGTTGGTGTATTCGACAGACACAGCACAGGGTTACCAAAAGCAATTATACTACAAACCGCCTAGCTTGTAAACGAAAGTTTGTTAGGGATTAGTATAAATACGAAAAGTATTTTAAATGTTGAAATATTCCCTTGTATACCCTACATCTTTTTTAATATAAGAAACCAATTGTTCGAGTGAATCCATTTTGAGTTCATCTCGAATTCTTGTATAAAACTCCACAGTAATAATTTCACCATAAATGTCTTTGTCAAAATCTAAAATGTATGTTTCTAGGTTAAATAGTTTTTGATCAAATGTTGGATTATACCCTACATTGGACACGCTATAAAAAACTGTGTCCTGAACGGTTGTTTTTGTCACATACACCCCGGGTTTAATCAAAGTCATGTTAGCAGAAATTTTTAGGTTAGCAGTTGGAAAACCAATAGTATTACCCAATTGCTTGCCTTTTACAACTTCTCCACTCACATGATGGTGCCTACCCAGTTGTTTGTTAACTGCTTCAATCTCCCCATCTTTCAAAAGGTTTCGAATGGCAGTTGACCCAACTTTTTCTCCACCATCTTGAACGGGTTTAACAATATCGACTTCATAATGACCATCATCTGAATATGCTCTTAAAAGGTCTACGTTCCCCTTTGCACCTTTGCCAAATCTAAAATCAAATCCAACGGTTAAATACTTTGTATTCAATCCGTGAATTAAAATATCACGTACAAATTCATCAGCTGGAATTCCCATTAATTTCTCGTCAAACTTTAGAAGAACTAAAACATCCACCCCATAAGACTCTAAAAGTCTGATTTTATCTGGCAGAGATAAAATTCTAGGAGGTGCTCCATCTGGAGTCGTTACTTCACGAGGATGATTTGCGAAAGTAAACACACAGCTTTTTAAATTACGTCTTTGACAATTAAGAATCATTGTTCTAATAACTTCTTGGTGACCAATATGAAGACCATCAAACGTGCCAAGTGCAACGCCTGTATCTTCTGTCACTTTAGAAAGTTCATGAATATCACGAATGATTTTCATTTCATCACCTGACTTATGCTAGATCAAATTCTGTATCTAGTCTTATATATTAAAGAGTTTTTCCATTTTAACTTCTAAAGGTTGGACCGCTCTACATTTTGCAATACCAAGGAATTCTTCCTCAATATAAATTCTGACAAGCTGGTCAATGCGCATTTCTTCTGGATTGCAGAACTTAGCTAAATCAATACGTACACCATTTCTAAGTTTACTCTCCAAGGCTTTAGGCACCACACCTCTTGGTAATGCACATAATGCTTCATCTACTGAAAGCATGTGTTCACCAATTAAGTTAGGTTCCGTCTTAAAGGTCTGAAGCTTTTCAACAGAAATACCATTATCAAGGGTAAATATTCCGGTAGCCGTTCTTAGAAGAAAGGACATATATGCACCACACCCCAGTTTAGCACCGATATCATGGCACAGTGTGCGAATGTAAGTACCCTTTGAACACTCTACATCCAACCACACTTTATTATCTATCATTTTAATAAAAACTATATTAAAAATTGTTCGACGTCTTGATTTTCGTTCAACCGTCACCCCTTCACGAGCAAGCTCATAAAGTTTCTTACCATTCACTTTTAAGGCTGAAAACATAGGTGGGATCTGATCAATTTCACCAATAAAACTTTTAATGACTTCTTTGACATCTTCTTCAGTTATACCCTCAACCGAACTCGTTTCAAGAATTTGACCCCAAACGTCTTGAGTGTCTGTAACTGCCCCCAGCGTAATTTCACACCGGTATGTTTTTTTATCCTCTTGGATAAGCTCAACGATTTTAGTCGCACGGCCTATACAAATTGGAAGCACACCCGCTGCCATAGGATCAAGCGTACCCGTGTGTCCGATTTTTTTCGTACCCAGTGAACGCCTTGCTATAGCAACCACATCATGAGATGTCATGTGTGGAGGTTTAATAATATTTAATACACCTTGCATTTTATCCCACCATTTCAAAGTAGGTCTTAACCAGTCTATCAATACATGCATCTAGTTCACCTGAAACAGATAAACCGGCAGCTTTAGTATGGCCGCCACCCCCATATTGTAATGAAAGTGCTGCCACATCAAATGCATGTTTTGATCTTAAACTGCCTTTGAAGACATTTTTTTCTTTTTCCTTTAGGAGTATCACAACTTCAACACCGTGAATATCTCTGAAAAATTCAGAGACACCATCGGTATCAAGTGTTTCTATACCAAAGGCCTCCATATCCGCCAATGTAACATAACTTATTGCTAAGTTACCCTCATCTAATAGGCGCATATTTTGCATTGCCGCTTTTAAGATCAGAATCTTCTCCAGAGGTTTATTCTGGTAAAGTTCTGTATTTATATAGTTGAGATCAATGCCAGCTTCAATAAGCTTGCCAGAAATCTTCATTGTTTTCGCACTTGTATTGGAGTATTTAAAACTCCCAGTATCCGTAGATATTGCTACGTATATAGCCTGAGCAATTTTAGGTGTTATGTGTCCACCTGCTCCATCAATCAAATCATACACCATTTCACCCGTTGATGACGCTAAGTCATTCACAACGTTTATATCAGCGTAATTCACATTGGTTTTATGGTGATCGATATTGATCGTTTTAACTGCAGTTGAGAGCATCTTCACACGCTCACCAAGTCGACCTTCATCGCTTGAATCCATGCAGAATAAAAAGTCGGGTGTAACATTCATTTTTTCAAACGCTTCTCGTGTTATTGTCAGAACATTAAGAAATTCAAGATTGAAAGGGATTGGATCGTCTAAGACAATCCAAACCCTATCAGTCATTGTTTTAAAATATTCGTAAAGTGCCTGAGTCGAGCCGAGGGTATCCCCGTCAGGACTAATATGCGGCAGTATGACAATAGAAGCGTCCGTAAGATCTAATGATATTAACGGATTATTCTTCATCCTCTTCATCCTCTGATTCATCATCCACTTTTGGAGATTCAGGTTGAACTTCACTAATTAGTTTAGAAAGGTGAATCGCTTTTTCAATGGATTCGTCTAACTTGAAGATCGGTTCTGGAGTATAACGTACATCTAGTTGAGCTCCAATCGAGCGACGAATAAATCCTTTAGCACGATTCAGTCCTTCAATTGTTTTTTCTTTCATATCATCGCTATCAAAAACGCTGATATAGATAGTTGCATAACGTAAGTCACGTGTTGTTTCAACACTTGTAACAGTTGCCATCTTAGAAACACGAGGATCCTTGATGTCATTTCTAATTACTTCTGCAACGATTTTTCTAATCTCCTCAGAGATTCTTTTACTTCTAGGTTTACTCATTAAGATCACCTCTTTATAGGAGACTAACCGCGTGGAATTTCCTCAATGATGAATGCTTCAATGATATCGCCTTCTTTAATATCATTGTAGTTTTCTATACTGATACCACATTCGTAGCCTGTAGCAACTTCTTTAACGTCATCTTTGAATCTTCTTAGTGACGCAATCTTGCCTTCGTGGATGATAATGCCTTCGCGTGCCAGTCTAACCTGAGCATTACGAACAACTTTACCCTCTTTAACGTAACCACCTGCAATAACGCCAACATTAGGCACTTTGAACGTGTCACGTACTTCGATATGGCCAAGAACAACTTCTTTGTACTCTGGAGCAAGCATACCTGTCATCGCTTTTTCGATATCATCGATAGCATTGTAGATGATACGGTATGTTTTAAGTTCAACAGCTTCACGATCAGCAAGGCTCTTAACTGATGACGATGGACGAACGTTAAAGCCAATGATAATCGCATTCGATGCAGATGCAAGAAGGATATCAGACTCAGTAACCGTACCAACATTAGCGTGAATAATCTTAACTTGAACTTCTTCATTAGACAGTTTTAGTAAAGAACCACGTAGGGCTTCAACAGAACCGTGAACGTCTGCTTTAATGATGATGTTAAGGTCTTGTACTTCACCTGTCTGGATTTGTGCAAATAGGTCTTCAAGAGAAACATGTTTAGTTTCGTGTAGGCTATTTACACGCATATCTGCAGCACGCTTTTCAGCAATTGTTCTAGCAAGTCTATCGTCAGCTACAACATACAGTTTGTCACCAGCCTGAGGTACTTCATTCAGACCCATGATTTCAACTGCTGATGCAGGACCAACATGCTTAATTTGCTGACCAACGTGGTTGTACATTGCACGAACACGGCCATAAGTTGTACCAGCGATTACAGAATCACCAATCTTCATTTGACCCTTTTCAACAAGTACAGACGTTACAGTACCACGGCCTTTTTCAACCTTAGCTTCAATGATTGTACCTACTGCTGGACGATCAGCATTAGCCTTAAGTTCAGACATTTCTGCTACAAGCAGTACGTTTTCAAGAAGCTCGTCAATACCTTCACGCTTAAGTGCAGATACAGGAACAGAGATTACATCTCCACCCCATTCTTCAATTAGGATACCGCGATCAGAAAGTTCTTGCTTCACACGGTCAGGATTTGCATTAATCTTATCAATCTTGTTAATTGCTACGATGATTGGTACACCAGCTGCCTTAGCATGGTCAATGGCTTCAATCGTCTGAGGCATAACACCATCATCCGCTGCAACAACAAGGATAGCAATATCTGTAACCTTAGCACCACGTGCACGTAACGTAGTAAACGCCTCGTGACCAGGAGTATCAAGGAATACAATTTTTTCGCCATTATGCATAACTTCAGATGCACCGATGTGCTGAGTGATACCACCCGCTTCACCTTCAGTAACATGTGAAGAACGAATTGCATCAAGTAGAGATGTTTTACCGTGGTCAACGTGACCCATTACAGTAACAACAGGAGCTCTCTTAGTAAGTGATGCTTCTGGATCGTCTTGGTCAAGGTTAAATAGATCGATATCATCAATCTGCTTTTCCTTTTCGATTTCTAGGCCATACTCTGTTGCAAGAAGTTCAGCTGTTTCAAAATCGATTTCTTCATTCATTGCAGCCATAATACCTAGTTGCATAAGGCTCATGATAAGTTGGTTAACTGGCTTGCCAAGTTTTTCAGCTAGTTCAGAAACCATAATAATTTCGCCAACGCGGATTACACCACTTTCAGCTTCTGCTTTTTCAGCAGCTTGGTGTTCTTGCTTATACTTACCACGTTTTTGCTTTTTCTTCTTCTTTGATTTCTTAATGCCACGTTCTTTTTTTGCGAATTCTTCATCTTCAATTGCCTCAAGGTCAATTTTAAGACGTTCGCGGTGTGCAGCTTCTTCAGCTTGCTTTATTTCTTCTGGTGTTGGTGCTTCTTTAGAAGCATCATCAGAACCTGAGAAGAACTCGATGATCAGTTCTGCTTCATCATCTTCAAGCGCGCTCATGTGGTTTGCTACTTCAATATCAAATTCTTTAAGCTTTTCAATCATTTCCTTGCTGGAAACGCCTAAATCTTTCGCTAATTGGTAAATACGAGTTTTAGACAAATCGCTCACCTCCGGAATTACTACGTGTCATCTACACATCCAAAGCTTTGAGCATCTCCTCGGCAAATTTTCGGTCAGTAACCCCGAACACAGTTCGGTTTACCTTTCCTATTGCAGAAGAAAGAGTATCTCTATCTTCAATAACCCTAACGGGTATATTTTTGCTTTTGCATAGATGTAAGAAACGGTCTTTTGTATTATCAGATGCATCTCCTGCTAAAAATAGCAGTTTGACAGCACCCTTTTTAATGTTAATAATGCATGTGTCTTCGCCTGTAACCAGGTTTCTCGACTTGTGTGCGAAGCCTAACAATGATAAAAACCTATTATTTGTCATGGGCTTCAAGCTCCTTATAGAGTTTTTCAAAAATATCCTGATCAACGGCACAACCGAAAGCACGATTTAAAGACTTCTTCTTTTCTGCTTTCTTTAGACATTCACTATCATGACAGATGTAAGCACCTCTACCATGGGCTTTACCAGTGAAATCCACGCTCATCTCGCCTTCTTTGTTACGAACGATGCGGATCAAATCCTTTTTAGGTTTTTGCTCATTGCATCCTACGCATTTACGAAGTGGTATTTTCTTCTTTTGCATGGGAATCCCTAGCCTCTCTATTCAAGGATCTCATCTTCCAAATTTTCAGGAAGATCAGTCATTTCCATATCTTCAACTGCGTCTTCAGTTTCCACAGCTACTTCTTCTGCTTCAACCACTTCAGCGTCTGACTCTTCAGGTGTATTAGCCAGTTTTTCAAGGTACTCCTCGTATTGAGTTTCACTCTTAATGTCGATCTTCCAGCCTGTTAGCTTTGCAGCTAGACGTGCGTTTTGACCTTCTTTACCAATTGCAAGAGACAGTTGGTAATCTGGCACAACAACTAGAGCACTTTTCTCCTCTTCGTTTACATCTACACGCTCAACCTTTGATGGGCTCAGTGCGTTAGAAATAAACTCAGCTGGATCTTCGCTCCACTTGATAATATCAATTTTTTCGCCACCAAGTTCGTTTACAACAGATTGAACACGTACTCCTTTTTGGCCTACGCATGAACCTACTGGATCGATATCTTCTAGTGGTGAGAATACTGCAATTTTAGTTCTTGATCCCGCTTCACGAGAAATACTTCTAATCTCAACTTCGCCGTTGTAGATTTCAGGTACTTCAAGTTCAAACAGTCTCTTAACAAGACCAGGGTGTGTTCTTGAAACAAGAACTTGTGGACCCTTTGGAGTCTTCTTAACTTCTACAATGAAAGACTTAATACGCTGTGCTTGACCATAAGTCTCACCAGGAATTTGCTCAGAAGGTAGAAGGATTGCCTCAGTACGACCTAAGTTAATGTAGATTGTACCTTTAGACATTCTTTGTACAGAACCATTAATAATTTCAGATTCTCTGTTGCTGAACTCATCAAATACAATTGATCTTTCAGCTTCACGTAGTCTTTGAACAACAACTTGCTTAGCTGTTTGCGCTGCAATACGTCCAAAGTTACGAGGTGTAACTTCCTCTTCAGTAAAGTCACCAATTTCATAGTTTGGATTCTCAAGTCTTGCTTCGTCTAATGAGATTTCAGTAAAATCGTCCATTGACTCTTCAACAACTTCTCTTAATGAGAACACTTGGAATTCGCCTGATTCAGAGTCGATATGAACACGTACGTTCTGCGACGAACCGAAGTTTTTCTTAAATGCAGTGATTAGTGCTGCCTCAATCGTTTCAAGAAGGATTTCTTTGCTTATGCCTTTTTCCTTTTCGATTTGCTCTAGCGCTTCAAACAATTCAGCTTTCACTTTTATGCGCCTCCTTTATTGTAATCTATTACAACTTGGCTTATGCTGCTACGCAGCTAATTAGCTCTGGTTAAAAAGTAACAAGCAGCTTCACAACAGCCGCCTTAGACTTAGGAATTTCAACAGTACTTGCGTCTTCTCTATCAATGACAATCATATTGTCTTTCAGGCCAACAAGTTTACCCTGAATCACTTTTTCGCCATCGATTGGCTGGAACAGGTTTGCTTGAATCATTTCGCCTGCATACTTTTCGTAATCTTCTTCTTTTTTCAGCTCGCGTTCAACCCCAGGAGATGTTACTTCTAAGAAGTAATTTTCTTCAATAGGATCAACTTCATCAAGCTGTTTGTTTAAGAATTTGCTTACAAGGCCACAATCTTCAAGACCAACGCCACCATCTTTGTCGATGATAATACGTAGGTATCTGTGTGGACCCTCTTTAACAAATTCAATGTCTACAATCTCAAGATCGTTTTCGGCGCAGTAGGCTGAAATCAGCTCACGAACTACGTCTACGACTCTCTTCTTGTTAGTGCCTTTTTTCTTTTTAGGCATGTAGATCATCCTCCTTATTAAATTGTTATTTAGTTGTGTGTCTGTCTAAATTCAGGCGTGAAATCCTAGAAAAACAGACGATTTTGTGGATAACAACAGTGAAAGAGTGGGCCTCGACCCACTCTTTCAGCATTAATTATCATTATTGTCCTATAAAAGTATATCATAGTCTGGAAAAGTATGCAAACTTACTCCAATTTCTAATTCGGTCAATTTTCTCACCTAAAGATGGAGAGAATTTTAGTGTTTCAAACGTATGACTCCATCAAGTTAATCCTTAGTTAAAAGCCAAACAGAGACAACTGATTATCCTCAGGAAGACCCTCTAAACAGCCATGATCACGTAAAGCTTCAATAACGGTCTTTGAAACTTTAGATTTTGTTCTAAGATCTTGAATAGATAAAATCTCACCCATTTTCACGGCTTCAACAAGTGATCTTGCTGCATTTTCCCCTACCCCTTGTAGGGCTTGGAATGGTGGGAGCAGTTTCTCATCTACAATTTTGAACTCAGTTGCGTGTGACTTATACAGGTCTATCTTATGGAATTCAAGTCCTCTGGCGTACATTTCACGCACGATCTCAAGAATTGTGTATAGGTCTTGTTCCTTCTTAGAAAGATTCATTTCCATACCATCCATCTCAGTAAGTTTAGATTGAATCGCTGCTTTACCTTGGCATACAAGTTGCGCATCAAAGTCATCGACCTTGATCCCGTAATGGGTAGCATAAAAAGCAAGCGGATGGTGAACCTTAAAGTAAGCAATACGGAAAGACATCATAACATACGCAACGGCATGGGCTTTCGGGAACATGTACTTTATTTGATTACATGACCAAATATACCACTCCGGAACATTATTTTCTTTCATCAGTTCAATGTCTTCGTCTGTAAGACCTTTACCCTTACGCACTTTCTCCATGATAACGAAAGCTTGAATCGGTGGCAGTCCCTGATACATCAGATAAACCATGATATCATCACGGGTAGAAATTACATCTTTGATTTCTACCGTGCCATTTCTAACTAAATCTTGGGCGTTGTTCAACCATACATCCGTACCGTGAGAAAGACCAGATATACGAACCAAGTCAGCAAACGTACTTGGTTGTGTATCTACAAGCATTTGGCGTACAAAGCGTGTACCAAACTCAGGAATACCCAGTGAACCAATGTCTAGTGGGTAATCTTTGTCTAAGATATTCAGTGTATCAATACTTGTAAATATCTTAACGGTCTGAGCATCATCTAGGGGTACATCAAAAATGTTTACACCTGTAATGTCTTCTAACTGACGTATGATGGTCGGAACGTCGTGTCCTAGTATATCAAGTTTTAGGATACGACCCGAGATAGAATGATAATCAAAGTGTGTTGTTAATACGCCACAGTTTACATCGTTTGCAGGATACTGAATCGGTGTAAAATCGGAGGCTTCTTTGTAATCCGGTATTACCATGATCCCGCCCGGGTGCTGACCAGAGGTTCTTTTAATCCCTGTACACCCCTGTGAAAGGCGTATAATTTCTTTAGAATTGACATTGTCCATGCCACGTTCTTCAAAGTACTTCTTAACATAACCAAAAGCTGTCTTATCAGCAATTGTGCCAATGGTTCCGGCTTTATATACATAACCCGTACCAAATAGCTCCTCTGTGTACTTATGCGACGTAGCCTGATAAACACCGGCGAAGTTAAGGTCAATATCGGGTTCCTTATCCCCATCAAACCCTAGGAATGTGGCGAAAGGAATATCATGACCGTCTTTTGTATACGCTGTGCCACACTCAGGACAATCACGATCTGGTAAATCGGCACCTGAACCACACGAACCATCCATAATGAACGTGGAGTGTTTACAGTTCTTACATACATAGTGTGGTGGCAGTGGGTTTACCTCTGTGATGTCAGACATGGTTGCTGCAAATGAAGATCCAACTGAACCACGCGAGCCAACCAAATAACCGTCTTCAAGCGACTTAACAACCAGCTTTTGTGCGATGATATACATTACAGAATACCCGTTACTAATGATTGAGTTTAGTTCTTTTTCAAGACGTTCCTCTACCACCTCTGGCAGGTCATCCCCGTATATACTTCGCGCTTTTACAAAACACATCTCCCTTAGTTCGTCATCAGATCCTTCGATTCGTGGAGGATATGTTTCTTTTGGTATAGGCAAAATTTCATCAATGCTGTCCGCAATTGTATTTGGGACGTCAATAACAACCTCTTTGGCCTTTTCAGCACCCAGATACTTAAACTCATTTAACATATCTTCAGTGGTTCTAAGGTATAGAGGTGGTTGATTGTCTGCATCAGCAAACCCTTTGCCCGCCATGATGATTCTTCTATATACTTCATCTTCAGGATTTAAGAAGTGAACATCACCTGTAGCTGCAACAGGAATATTAAGTTTTTCTCCAAGGGCAACTATTTGACGCATGTGTCCACGAAGTTCTTCTTTATCTTGCGCAATGCCTTTTGGAATCATAAACTCATTATTACCTATAGGCTGAATTTCTAAATAGTCATAGTACTGTGCGACTTTTTCAATTTCTTCTTGTGACTTGTTTGACAAGATTGCTTTGAATAGTTCGCCTGCTTCACAAGCCGATCCTATAATAAAATCTTCCCTATACTTTGAAAGTAAACTTTTAGGGATACGTGGTCTTCTATAGAATGTTTGTGTATTTGAGTGGCTGACCATCTTATATAAGTTCTTAAGACCAGCCTGATTTTTAACTAAAATAATGACATGGTAAATATCAGCACTTTTATAATCTAGTTCTTTAAGACCAAGCTCATTAATGCCAGCCATATCTGTTATTTCTAAGTCGGCTAACATTGAGATGAATCTACAGAAGATTTTTGCAGTTGCCATGGCATCATCCACAGCTCTATGGTGGTTATCTAACTTTATTTTTAAGTACTTAGCAACTTGATTCAGTTTATGTCGCTTTAAGTCTTTTAGTAGCAGCCTGGCCAGTGTTAATGTATCCAGTACCACTGGATCAAATTCACGACCCATATCCTCAGCTTGTTTTTTAACAAAGGACACATCAAAACTTGCGTTATGGGCAACAACTGCACTGTCACCTATAAACTCTAAAAACTGAGGTAAAACACGTTCAATAGGTGGTTTGTCCGCAACCATGTCATCGGTTATACCTGTTATTTCTACTATTTTTGACGGTATGGGTCTACCTGGATTAACAAGCGCACTGTATGAATCGATAATTTCACCATTCATAACCTTTACTGCACCAATTTCTGTGATCATGTCGTGTTTAAACGAAAGACCTGTAGTTTCTAAATCAAATACTATAAAGGTTTGATTTAAATCTTCATCATTTATTTTTTTGATTACTTCTGCATCGTCATTAAAGAGGTATCCTTCAACACCATATAAAACTTTAATGTCTTTGCCATCAGAAGCGTGCATTCCATCTGGGAAGGCTTGGAGTACACCATGATCTGTAATAGCAATGGCTTTATGTCCCCAGCGCGCAGCTGTACCAACTAAGTCTTTAACAGATGCAACCCCATCCATGTCAGACATATTTGTGTGCATATGAAGTTCCACACGTTTTTGTCCGGTATATGTGTCCATTCTCTGTTCTTCGATTTTCCCCTCATTGATGTTCATAACAAACATCATGAGTTCTTTTTCGAAGGAATCGTATCTTATATTCCCTTCAACTTTATACCAAACGCCTTTGTTCAACTTACCTTCAAGTTCTTCAGCTTCTTCGGGTTTAGCAAAAATCTTACAGTTGATTGAATAAGAATAATCTGTGATAGCAAATGAAATTAACTTCTTTCCACTTCTCAACTCTCGAACGTCTTGCTCGAAAATTTTACCTTCGAAACATACAACAGACTCTTCTTCCATATTTCCTTTAATCGGAACAGGAGGGCGTTTAATTTCACGTCTGTAAATAACATGGGCTGGTTTTTCCTTTGGCGACTTCTTTGAGAAACCACCTCCGCCACCACCGTTAAAGCCACCACCGCCTCCGCCATTTGAGGGTGCCGGTTTACTGCCTTGTTCAGCGAGGTTTTTTTGACGTTCGACTTTGGCTGTTTCCATAGCTTGCCTAGCTTTAGTTACCTTATTCTCTTCAAACTCAACTAAGGACTTTTCATGACCTGCATGGTCATAGACAAGCTCAACTCCTAAAGACAAGTCGAGTTCCTTATGAATTTGTTGACTGATCAGTTTTTCACAATTTTTCTGACGTAATTGTCTAATAGAAAACTCATCAGGCAGATGGATCTCTAAAGTTCCTGTTGTAAGTTCAGGACGCATAACTTTTAACATGCCGTTAAGTCCCGGGCAAATTTTTGAAGTCATCCATACCACTGTCGGCCAGTAACGTTCCACAACCTGATTAACATCCTCTTTAGGCCAGTTAAAACTAACATAAATTTTAATGTCTTCAACAGGTGGTAAGTCAGTTCTCACTTTACGCAGTAGTTTGTCACGAGACTCCGGCTCTACAGTTCCATCAGTCTCAAAAAACAGCTGAAGTTGCTTCAGCTGTTTTACATATTTTATTTCTTTGATTGAAATATCGCTTGGGCCCATACACTCTGTAACGAGTGCACCAAATCCCCCAGTCTGTAATTCAGACATTGGCTCACCTACATTTTTTCGATTTCTTCCATTAAAGCGTCAACAATTTCTTCTTCTTTGACTTTACGAACGATCTCACCTTTAATAAATATTAAAGCTTCCCCACGACCAGACGCAATGCCAATATCAGCTTCTCTAGCTTCTCCAGGGCCATTTACAGCACAGCCCATAACCGCTAAAGAAAGTGGTTTGTCAAAAGCAGCAATTCGCTGTTCGACTTCTGTTGCTATTTTATCAAGATCCACTTGGCAACGTCCACATGTTGGACAAGAAATCATTCTTATTCCAAACTGTCTTAGTCCCAAAGAGGATAAAATTTCTTTACCGACTTTCACTTCTTCAACAGGATCACCCGTCAGTGAAATTCTAAGTGTATCACCTAATCCAGATAGAAGCAATGCACCTACCCCTATAGATGATTTAATCGTGCCTGTAAATTTCGTACCTGACTCGGTTATACCAATATGGAATGGATAATCCACTTTGTCAGCTAATAATTCATAAGCTTTTAAGGTTAAATGGATATCTGATGCCTTAAGGGCAATAATTACATCTTCAAAGCCAAGGGACTCAAGTTGTTTTATGTGTCCTAAGGCACTTTCTACCATAGCCTCAGCCGTGACACCACCGTATTTTTCAAGAAGTGATTTTTCAAGTGAGCCTGCGTTCACCCCAATACGAATTGGAATTCCAGCCGCTTTTGCTGCTTGTACAACTTCTTCAACCCGCTTTTCATCCCCTATATTACCAGGGTTAATTCGGAGTTTATCTACACCTTGTTTAATAGATTCAAGTGCCAAACGATAATCAAAATGAATATCTGCGACCAGTGGTATATGAATCTGTTTTTTTATTTCAGAAAGCTTTTGAGCAGCTTCCATATCTGGTACCGCAACACGAATGACTTCACACCCAGCTTGTTCAAGTTTAAGGATTTGTGAAACGGTCGCTTTAACATCACGTGTGTCTGTGTTGGTCATTGACTGTACCGTTATGGGGGCATCGCCACCAACTGGAACGTCACCAACCATCACTGTTCTTGTATGTCTTCTAGTCATTCTAGCCTCCAGCGTTTAGATCTTTGTACACCAGTAGCACCATTAAAGTCATTAAAATAACAAATCCTATAAAGTGAACAAATCCTTCTTTTTCTTGATCGATCGGTTTCCCTCTTAGAATTTCAAGTCCAATGAAAATAATTCGGCCGCCATCAAGAGCTGGGAACGGTAATAAGTTGATTAAACCCAGATTAATAGACAACATACCTGTGATGTTTAATATACTTCTGAGTCCAGATTGACTGGCTTGACTCACAGCATTGTAAATTCCAACAGGTCCAGAAACTTGAGAAAAGTCCCCTTGTCCCATAAAGAGCGAACCTAAGTACTGCAGTATTGCTTGAATAGTGAAGAATACACCCATAAAAGCATATTGGATCGCTTGAAGGATATTCTTTTCAAAGGCTGGTCGAATACCAATGATCCGTCTACCTGTCCCTTCTTCACTCGTAGCTTCAAGTGTCATGTTTTGCTTCATGCCATCTCGAACAATTTGAAGTTCAAGTGTATTAGATTCAGCACCAGAAATATGAGCTACAACATCATCCCATGTTTTAACTTCTTTGCCATCAATCATTGTAATTTCGTCTCCAGCAAGCAGGCCTGCTGCTTGAGCTGGTGCACCCTCTACAAGTTCACCAATTTTATTGACTGGGAATCCATCCATCATAAATAGTGCAGTAATAACAACCAGTGCAAGTACAAAGTTCATTATTGGTCCGGCAGCTATAACAGCCAAACGCTTCCACGGACTCTTTTGACTAAAGGAACCATCGTCATTAGAAAGTTCATCTTCACCTTCCATACGTACATAACCACCTATAGGTAGTAAACGTAGGCTATATAAAGTTTCTTGACCTTGATGACTTAATATTTTAGGTCCCATACCGAGTGCAAACTCATGCACTGTAATACCCGACATTTTAGCTGTTGCAAAGTGTCCAAGTTCGTGAATGAACACCAACATACCGAATACGATGATAAAAACTATCGCTGTCATACAATCACCTCTTTACATTTTCAGAGCCGCATCACGCGTCTCGCTGTCTACATTCAGAATATCTTCAATCGTAGGATTTAAGATATTGTTGTGCGCTTTCATTAGCGCTTCTATACGTTCAGGGATGTCATAAAACCCGATTTCGCCGTCTAAGAATTGATGCACAAGAATTTCATTTGCAGCATTTAAGACAGTTGGCATTGTACCACCTGCTCTTAAAGCTTCATATGCCAGTCGTAAACATGGAAATGTCTTCTGGTCTGGCACTTCAAAATTAAGTTGATTCATTTTAGTAAAATCTAAACTTTCCAGTTTTGTTTCTAATCGGTCAGGATAATTTAGAGCATAAATAATAGGAAGCTTCATATCAGGCAAACCCATTTGAGCCATAATTGAACTATCATGATACTCCACCATAGAATGAATGATCGACTCTGGATGTACAACCACATCTATAGCATCTGGTTCTACATCGAACAACCATTTGGCTTCAATCACCTCTAACCCTTTGTTCATAAGGGTTGCAGAATCTATTGTGATTTTACGCCCCATTGACCAGTTGGGATGTTTTAAAGCTTGTGCGGCTGTAACTTCTTTTAGACTTTCTTTGTCTTGTCCTCTAAATGGGCCACCAGAAGCCGTTAAGATCAAGCGTTTAATATCTTTTACAGAATTGCCTTGTAATGCTTGGAAAAGTGCACTGTGTTCACTATCAACTGGGAGTATATTTACACCTTTAGTCTTTGCAAGAGGCATAATTATTGAACCAGCAGTAACCAGTGTCTCTTTATTTGCCAGGGCTACATCTTTCCCAGCATTTATTGCTTCAACCGTAGGTAAAAGTCCAATGTTACCTACAACGGAAGTCAGTACAATGTCTACACCTTCCAGTTTAGCAATAGAAAGAAGGCCTTCCATACCAAAGTGTATCTGAACTGGATATGAGAGCCCTTCGCTTATTAATCTTTCATAAGCCTCTTTAGAATAAACAGCGATATGTTCTGGTTTAAACTGTTCTGCTTGCTCTTTTAAGAGGTCGATATTGGATTGACAACTAAGGGCTTTTACCTTAAATTTGTCCGGGTAGTCCGAAATTATGTCAAGACACTGTGTCCCAATGGAACCAGTTGAACCTAAGATTGCTATATTTTTCATTTATTTCACTCCTGAATGGTTATCACGGATTATGTACATATAAGTACATAATCCGATTGCTACTTACATTATAACAGATAACCACTCGTAAAAAAGTAACCATTCTATGAACATTCAAGTTACCCTACTTTTTAATCGCATGAATTGGCTTGTCTACAGCTCCGTGGGCTGCTTCCATAACCACTTCTGATAACGTTGGGTGTGGATGTACGGTTTTGGCTAAGTCGTGGACCGTTGCCTCAAGTTCTAGGGATGCAGTTGCCTCAGCTATCATATCGGTGGCATGGGCTGCTACTATATGAACCCCTAACACCTCTCCATAGGTCTTATCTAAAACAATTTTAACAAACCCTGTTTTCTCACCATGTGCAAGGGCTTTACCATTGGCACTGAGCGGAAATTGGCTTGTGTCCACATCATAGCCCGCTTCGATTGCTTCTTGTTCTGTATAGCCAACCACACCAACTTCAGGGAAGCTATAGATACAAGAGGGTACACGTTTATAATTTATTGTGTTTTTCGAACCCATTATTGCCTCAGCAGCGACAATTCCTTCTGCAGATGCAACATGGGCTAACATATACTTTCCATTCAGGTCGCCAATGGCGTAAACACCTTTAATATTGGTTTCCATATGGTCGTCAACGGTTACGCCATTTTTTGTTACATCTAGCTTTAGATTTTCAAAACCTTTTAAATTAGGTTGTCGACCTAAACTAACTAAAATGTGGTCGGCTTTAATGGACTTGGGCTCTCCATCCATCTTGTAATTGACAATATGACCATCGATAGATTCGATCTGAACACCGGTAATGATCTTTACACCTTCTTTAATCAAATGGGATTGCATGGTTTCTTGTACGTCTTTATCTAAAAACTTTAGAACTTTTTCAGATCTTTGTAATAGGGTTACTTCAACACCCAAACTGTTGTATAAAGTTGCAAACTCAACTGCAATCACACCACCACCCAAAATGGTAATCGCTTTAGGTAATTTCGGTAGTGCTATTGCTCCTGTGCTATCCACAGAAATGCCTTTCAAAAAGGACTCTCTTAGTCCAGGAATTTCAGGTATACGTGTTGTTGACCCAGTAGCCAATATTAGATGGTTTCCCCTAAATGTTTTTCCATCCACCTCTACATTATTTTTATCAATAACAGTTCCAAATCCTTCTACATAATCAATGCCGTTATGTTTTACTAGTTGTCTCACACCTGAAGTCAGCTGTTTAACAACTTTCTCTTTTCGTTTCATTAAGTTATCCCAATTGATGCGAACTGCAGTCATATCAGGAATATCTATACCAAAAGATTCAGCTTGCATCATGTCTTTATAAAGGTTTGCTGTTCTGAGTAATGTTTTTGTAGGTATACAGCCGTAGTTTAAACACACACCGCCTATCTTGTGAGCTTCAATTAATAGGACTTCTGCGCCGAGTTGTGCTCCTTTAATAGCAGCTACATAACCTCCAGGACCACCGCCGAGAACAATGATGTCATAGGTTTTCATTTAGCCCTCCTAACTGAGCATTAATAAATCAGGATTGGAAAGGAGTTCTTTTAACATTTGCATGAAACGACCTGCATCTGCACCATCCATTATACGGTGATCAAATGACATAGACAGTGGCATCATACTCCGTATTACTATCTCGTCATCTACTACAACTGGTTTTTTCTGGATTGCACCAACACCTAACACCGCAGCTTCAGGGTATCTAATTATTGGCACACCAAAACTTGAGCCAAAGGCTCCATAATTTGTGATTGTGAAGGTTCCATGTGTGAGTTCATCAGTATGGAGTTTCTTTTCTTTTCCTCTAGAACTCAAATCATGAACAGCCCGTGCCAAATCCAAAATACCTTTTTGATCCGCTTCGTGAATAACTGGCACAATTAATCCATGGGGTGCGTCTACAGCTATGCCTATGTTAATAAACTTTTTAATAATTATTTCTTCTGTTTCTTCAGCGTAAGAAGCATTTAATATTTCGTACTTTTTAAGAGCTACAGTAACAGCTTTAATGATAAATGGTAGATAGGTGAGTTTAACACCATCATTTAAAGCCATTGCTTTTGTTTTATTTCTATAGGCCACAAGATCGGTTACATCTACCTCATCCATAACTGCGGTATGTGGAATAGTATATTTTGACTGGGTCATATTGGCTGCTATGGTTTTTCGGATCATGGACATAGGTACACGTTTAATGAGTTCCTCAGGCTCTTTAGGAACATACGAACTATGACTGTGTTGTACAGGTTTTCGATGAGTTTGATTACTCTTTTGAGCAGAACTTTGTTCATGAACCTTTTGAATATCAGCTTTTAAAACTCGACCTGCCGGCCCAGTTCCTTGAACTGACTTAATGTCAATCCCGAGATCTTTAGCCATTTTCCGAGCCACAGGTGTCGCTAACACTTTTTTGATTTTTTCAACTAAACGTGCACTCTGATGGCTTTCTGAACTAGATGCGATAAGCTCTGATGATACTTCTATTTCACCAACTACACTGGTACTCCCTTGTTCTTCAACTGTTTCAACATGGCTCCCCGATTTAGAAGATTCTGTTGACGCGTCATTTAAAGAGTCATTGACTGGTGAATTTTCGATTAAATCATGCATCAAGTCTGGAGTCATATTTGATCTAACTTCTTTGATACCATCATCTATAACCGCAATAATTTGGCCAACTTCAATACGTTCACCCGGTTTCCAATCCATTTGGACAACTTTTCCCGAAACCGGCGAGGGGATGTCTGCAGTGACCTTATCCGTTTCAATCGCCATTAGGGATTCCCCTTCAGAAATCTCACCTTGGGGATCAACATATAATTTAAATACAACACCTTCATGAATGCCTTCACCAATGTCTGCAAATTTAACTTGAAACATTTTGTCACCTCCTCTTAGAATTTCAGTACTTTGTCAAGTTCTTCTTCTATGGTTTGAGCATCAGGTAAATAGTGATGTTCACCCCTTGGTAGAGGAACAATAATATCCGGTGGTGCTATACGCGTAGGAGGTGCTTCCAAATACAAGAATGCACCTTCATTTACAATACTCATTAATTCTGCACCTGTACCAAAAGATCTAATTGCCTCATGCACAACAGCAAATCTACCTGTTTTTTGAACAGATTGGATGATCGTTTCTTTATCAATTGGAGAGATTGTTCTTAAATCAATGTGCTCAATGGACACATTTTCACTTGCTTCAAGTGCAGCAATTGCTTTCTCAGTGTCTCTGACCATCGCGCCCCACGAAACAACTGTTAGGTCTTCGCCCTCTTTTAAGATCTTTGCTTTACCAATTGAAATTTCATAACTTTCTTCTGGAACCTCTTGTTTAAATGCCCGGTAGATTCTCTTTGGTTCTAAAAAAATAACTGGGTCTGGGTCCTTTATTGCTGCAATGAGTAACCCTTTTGCGTCATACGGTGTTGAAGGTATAACTACTTTAAGTCCAGGAATATGGGCAAAGAGTGCTTCAGGACTTTCAGAGTGATGTTCTAAGGCTCTTACACCAGCACCATAAGGCATTCGAATAACCATTGGTACTGTGAATTTCCCTCGACTTCTATTACGCATACGAGCAGCATGGGTCACTATCTGGTTATATCCAGGAAACATAAATCCAGAAAACTGCATTTCAACTACAGGTTTAAGTCCATTAATGGCCATACCAATCCCAGAACCAATTATGGATGACTCTGCTAAGACGGAATCAAAACAACGTTTTTCACCATACTTCGCTTGAAGGCCTTTGGTAGCTCTAAAGACACCACCTTCAAATCCTACATCTTCACCATAAACAACAATTGTTTCGTCCAGTCCCATTTCAACATCAAGAGCATTGGTAATTGCTTCAATTAAGTTAAGTACTAACATATTACTTGGCCTCCTTTGCTCTATGTTTCAATTCCTGATACTGGTTTTCTAGATTCTCAGTCCGTTTTGCATATTGATAGTCAAATACATCTTCCAACGGAACCAGTCCAGATTTTTCTACTTTTTCAAACGTGGTTCTCACTTCATCTTCAAAGTCTTTCTTTAGCTGTTCGTCCTTTTCCTCATCCCATAAATTTCGACCAATAAGATACTTTCTCAAACGATCTATCGGATCTTTTTCTTTCCACTCTTCAACTTCAGCTTCATCTCTATATACTGTTGGATCATCCGCAGTTGTGTGGGCACCGAGTCGATAGGTGTATGCTTCGATCAGCGTTGGACCTCCACCACTACGCGCTCGATCCACTGCAATTTTTGTCACTGCATAGACAGCAAAAATATCATTCCCATCCACCTGATAACCCGGCATACCATATGCAAGGGCTTTTTGTGCGATGGTTTTAGCTTTCGTTTGAACAGCTCTGCGTGTTGAAATTGCAAATTGATTGTTTTGAACAATAAACACAGTTGGTACATTCATAACTGCACCAAAATTTAGAGCTTCATGAAAATCGCCTTGTGATGTACCACCATCACCAACATATCCGAGCACAACATCCTTTTCACCTTTATAAACCGCCGCATAAGCTAGTCCTGTCGCATGCTGGAGTTGTGATGCTATAGGCACACTGACAGGTAGTATCCGAACATCGTCTGGCATTTTCATCCCATCTTCATTCCCTAGCCAGTATAAAAGAATATTGTAAAGTGGTGCTTCTCGATACAACCAAGCCCCTAACTCTCTAAATGCAGATGCTACCCAATCTGTTTTCTCTGATGCTGCTATTGTCCCCACTTGGGCTGCTTCTTGACCAAGATTAGGAGCATAAGTTAATATCCTTCCTTGTCGTTGAAACTGCAAGGTTTTTATATCTGTCACTCTACTTTTCACCATGGTTTTATACATGTGTAAAATTTGCTCTTCACTTAAGTCTGGCATAAGTTCCGGGTGAACAATGTTCCCCTCTTTATCCATAACTTGAACCATTTCATCTGTTAATGGATTATAGTCATTTAAGTTCACTTTGTTTCCTCCTTCCAAAGCCTTTGATTTATTTATAATAGTTTGTACCTGTTTTTCGTCAAAATAAGTATTGTCAAACAAGTGAGTGTCTCCACTTGGACTTATGACTTTTCCTTTTTTGATACTCAGTTGAACGCCATTTGGTGTTTCGTAGGTAAAATCAGGCGTTTCACCGTAAATCCATTCTTTCGTCCTGAATTTGTCTGCAAGCGAATGAACATCTGACCACTCCTTAAAGTATTGATCTGTTGATGTATGTTCAAAGCCACCTATTGTTTCTATCGAATTATAGGTTCGTATTATTTCTTCAATTACTGCATCAACGCTTGTCACCTTCATTTTGTTAAGTAGGTTAGAAACAGGACTTTTCACAGACCTAATTGAACTAGACTTAATGTGACTTGAATCAAACCGAAGACAATTCCACAAATGGTCTTCATTCGCCTTTAGGAGTAAAGTACAGTGGTGTAACTTTCTTTTTTTATAAATATAAAAAGCACTTCCAGACACTTTTTTTCCTTCATGGCGTAGATCAAACCGATCATTTTGAATAAGATGCACACCTAAATCTTCCATAGTCTTTTGGAGCAAACTCAGATTTGATTTTGTGTCTGTATGTTTTGTAGGTTGGATAAATGAAATATTTAAATTACCTTCATCGTGGTAAACTGTCCCACCACCTGATTTTCTCCTCAAAACTGGATACTTACACTTCGACAAATAATCAAGATTAACTTCCTTCCATGGATTTTGATTACGACCTACAAAGACACATGGAGAATTGACCCAAAGATATAAAATCTGTTCATATCCTTGCGTCTCAGTAAGTAAATAATACTCAATCGCTTGATTGATAAAAGGATCTCTACTTGTCGATGTAATAATCAAATTCTTCATATGTTCCCCTTTACCTGATTTTTCTCGTATATACCCAAGTGTTTTAATCTTCACCACTATAGTGAGATTTGTTCTCAATTATTTAACAATTGTTTGAAATCAGTCAGAATCTGTACAAGCAATGTTCTGTGCAACCAAGATTCTTTACAATTAAATGAATAAAAGTTCTACATAAGGAGAGTAGAAGTCTTGTAAGACGTTCACTCTCCTTATGTAGAACCTAAAAAACCTCCTTTGAGTTATACACAAGAACTACAAAATAGTTCTATTAGCACATCCCTTAGGAGGTTATAATTATAAATTCTATTAAATTACATGATAGGTGCAAATTTCATATATAAGAATATGAAGTAGTAAATAAATGGTCCCGTTAATATAATACTGTCAAAACGGTCTAATACACCACCGTGGCCTGGCATAATTTTACCAAAATCTTTAATGCCACAGTAACGTTTGATTTTCGATGCAATTAAATCACCACTCTGTGCTAACACACTACCAATTAGACCAAGGAAAAATGCATAAGGCATAAAGGATGGTCTAAATAAATATGCAAATAGCACTGACAGAAGACCCGCTCCAATTAAACCGCCAACTGCACCTTCTATGGTTTTCTTTGGCGATACATGCTCAATTAGCTTGTGTTTACCAAATAATCGTCCTGCAAAATATGCAAAGGTATCTGATCCCCATGCCAGAATGAATATGTACCAAATAAAGAAGTTGTTATCAATACTTGCTATAAGCGCTATGTGGAAGAATGAAAATGCTACATAGAAAAAACCAAGGAAGGTTAATGCCATATCTAAAATAGCTTCATGTTTACTTAACACATTATAAATAAGCACATTATATAAGAACATAAACACAACTGCGATGTAAACCGTTGGACCTACATCCATAAAACCTAATCCATATAAAATAATTGTGTATGTATATCCCAGTTTAGCTGACGGTTGGTAACCCGCTTGTCGAAACGCATGGTAAAATTCATACAACCCCATTAAACTAAGAATCATCGCTGCACCTTGGATATAACGTCCTCCAAGTAAAACAATTATGAGCAGTAAAGGCAATGCCACTACGCTTGAAATAAATCTTTTTAACATAGTTCCTCCTTTAAAGCTTGCCGAATCGTCTATTACGCGTTTGGAAATCACTAATTGCTTTTTCAAGTGTATCCCCATTAAAATCTGGCCAATAAACCTCTGGGAATATAAACTCCGTATAAGCCAACTGCCACAAGAGGAAATTACTCAACCTCAACTCTCCAGAGGTTCTAATGAGTAAGTCTGGATCAGGTACATCTGCTGTGTATAATCTTTGAGTAATCATATCCTCATTAATATCATCTACAGAAACTTGACCCTTGTTAACTTCATCAGAGATTAACTTTACTGCACGTACAATCTCGCGGCGTGAACCATAGTTAAGTGCTATGTGCACAGTCATTTTAGTATTATTTGCTGTTAAGTCAATCGACTTTTTAAGTTCTTTCTGTGCTAACTGAGGTAACTCAGATGTATCACCTAATATATTAATTTTGATGCCGTTAGCATGTAGTTTTTTAGTTTCTGATTTTAAGTAAACCACAAGTAGATTCATCAGTCCATTGACTTCATCCTCTGGACGTTTCCAATTCTCAGTTGAAAAGGCATAAAACGTCATGTGTTTAACACCGATATCTCCACCGCGTTCAATAACCGCTCTTAATGCTTCAACACCAGCCTTATGTCCAGCAAGTCGAGGCATTCCTTTTTCTTTAGCCCAACGTCCATTACCGTCCATTATAATTGCTATATGCTCAGGAATATTAGTTTTCAATGTCTTCTTCCCCTTTTGTGTCTATTTGGCAAATTAGACTCTCTAAAGATTGATTCTAGTATCTAGAATATATAAGTGATCGACTGATTGCCCTGTCTTATTATAGTATTAATGCTACTTAATACTAACATAATCATACTTATGAAATGCGCAGAAATGACAACATTCACAGTTTATTAACTTATTTGGGAAAGCGGTCAATCACATTGTTGGCCGCTTTCCCATATAAATCAGGCCACAAATTAGAACGTGTCCTTATATACATCACCAAAAAAAGCCACCAACAAAACAATTTGATTTTCTGTGACTTCCTGTTTTATTACCTTAGCATGTTCAATGCCTAGAAACTCTGGTTCTTTACGTGAGTGGGTTTCATGAATGACAATAGAGAGATTCGGACAATTAGACCGAATCTCTCTTCTAGCTTCATTCAAATTTAAACCCAGTAAGTCTGGGATCTGCAAGGTTTAAACCTCCAGAACTTCAGCTTCTTTTGACTTTACAAGATCATCAATTTTTTTGATATGATCATCAGTCAGTTTTTGAACGTCACCTTCAGCTGACTTTAGATCATCATCTGTTAGGTCACCGTCTTTATGCATCTTCTTAAGCTTGTCATTGGCTTCACGACGCTCGTTACGAATTGCAACTTTAGCACCTTCACCTGTCTTCTTTACTAACTTAACAAGGTCTTTACGACGCTCTTCAGTTAACATTGGTACACTTAGGCGGATGATTTTACCATCATTTGAAGGGTTCATGCCTAGGTCTGAGTTCATGATTGCTTTTTCAATGTCTGAAATAGCAGTTGCATCGTATGGGTTGATTTGTAGCATACGAGGCTCAGGAACTGTAATGTTAGCAAGTTGTGTTAGTGGCGTTGGAGATCCATAGTACTCAACAGTAATCTTGTTAAGCATGTTCGGGTTAGCACGACCCGCACGTAGAGTAAGTAAATCTTCTTTAAGAACACTTACCGTCTTGTCCATTTTTTCGCCGATCATTTTATGTACATTGTTCATCATAAGGTTTAGTCCTCCTTAATTATTGTTCCTAATTCTTCACCCAGGATTACACGTCTAATGTTGTTTTCACCTTTTAGACCGAATACCTGAATTGGGATATTATTTTCCATACATAGTGTAATTGCAGTTGTATCCATTACACCAAGGCCTTGATTGATAACATCAATATAGCTAATGCGATCAATTTTCTTTGCATCTGGATTTACCATTGGATCACTGTCGTATACAGCATCAACTTTTTTAGCCAGTAGAATCAGTTCTGCTTCAATTTCAGCAGCGCGTAGTGCAGCTGTAGTGTCTGTAGAGAAGAACGGATTACCTGTTCCAGCAGAGAAGATAACTACACGTCCTTTTTCAAGGTGGCGTACTGCTCTTCTACGGATGTAAGGCTCCGCAATTTGTCTCATTTCAATAGCTGACATTACACGTGATTGCATACCAAGATTTTCAACCGCATCTTGAATACCTAGGGAGTTAATCACAGTCGCCAACATGCCCATGTAATCCGCTGTTGAACGGTCCATTGAATCATGACTACGACCTCTCCAGAAGTTCCCGCCACCGATAACTACAGCAACTTGAACACCCATATCAATCAATTCTTTAATCTGAACAGCTACAGCATCTACAGTAGTATTGTCTATGCCAAAGCCTCTTTCACCTGCTAGCGCTTCACCGCTTAGCTTAAGTATGACCCTTTTATATTTAGGTTCCAAAAGAAGATACCTCCATTCCAAAGAAAAGATTCTACAAAGAAGGTGGATTTCCCTCCTTAATTCGCAAAATCATTAAGAAACATTCAAAAAAGGACATCTATTTATGTGAGCCTTACCAAAATATGTACAATTACAACATACACTCGGCCTGCTCAACAATAAAATGTCTTCATTAAAATAAAATATGTAAAGCTGACATCCCTTTACAGGTATACCCGCTTTAAAAAAGAGAACACAAATGTGTTCTCTTTTTGAGCAACTGTGAAATGATTAGCCTTGAAGCTGCTTAGCAACTTCTTCAGCAAAGTTTTCTTCTTTCTTTTCAATACCTTCGCCTACTTCAAAACGAGCAAAACGACGGATCGATAGGTTCTCACCGATTGTAGCGATTTTTTCGTTTAGTAGAGTCTGGATGTCGATATCAGGGTTCTTAACAAAAGATTGCTCTAGTAGACAAGCTTCTTTGTAGTACTTCTCGATACGACCAACAACCATCTTTTCAACGATGTGCTCAGGCTTGCCTTCGTTAAGTGCTTGAGCCTTTAGTACTTCCTTTTCACGCTCGATATCTTCTTCAGATACTTCTTCACGTCTCACGAATTGTGGGTTAGAAGCAGCGATCTGCATAGCAACATCTTTAGCGAATTCTTGGAAAGTAGGGTTCTTAGCAACGAAGTCAGTTTCAGAGTTGATTTCAACTAGAACGCCAATACGGCCACCACCGTGGATGTATGATGTAACGATACCTTCTGCCGCAATACGACCAGCTTTTTTAGCTGCCTTTGCAAGACCCTTCTCACGTAGGAAGTCGATTGCTGCTTCAATATCACCATTCTTTTCAGTTAGAGCTTTTTTACAATCTAGCATGCCTGCGCCAGTCTTTTCGCGCAGTTCCTTAACCATTGCAGCTGTTACTGCCATAGGAATTCCTCCTTCAAAATACAAATGTCTTTGTCGAACTTATGAAAAAGGTAAGAGTTTCCCCTTACCTTTTATTTAATATCTATGCTTCAGCAGGTGCTTCTTCCATAGACTCGCCTTGCATACCTTCTAGGCAAGCGTCAGCCATTTTACCAGCAAGAAGCTTTACCGCACGGATAGCGTCATCGTTACCAGGGATTACGAAGTCGATTTCGTCTGGATCACAGTTAGTGTCGACGATAGCAACAACAGGGATACCTAGTGTACGCGCTTCAGCGATAGCGATTTTTTCTTTCTTAGGGTCAACTACGAACATAGCTTTTGGTAGATCAGTCATCTCTCTGATGCCACCTAGGAATTTGTTCAGCTTTTCTTTCTTAAGACGTAGCTTTAGAACTTCTTTCTTAGGTAGTGCTTCAAACGTACCGTCAGCTTCCATAGCTTCAAGCTTGTCAAGTAGATCAATTCTCTTCTTGATAGTCTTGAAGTTAGTTAGCATACCACCTAACCATCTTTGGTTAACGAAGTACATACCAGAACGCTTAGCTTCATTTTCGATAGACTCTTGAGCTTGCTTCTTAGTACCAACAAAGATAACTTTGCCGCCATCAGCAGTTGTTTCTCTGATGAAATCGTAAGCTTGCTCTACCTTCTTAACCGTCTTTTGAAGGTCGATGATGTAGATTCCGTTTCTCTCTGTAAAGATGTAACGTGCCATCTTTGGGTTCCATCTTCTAGTTTGGTGACCAAAGTGTACACCAGCTTCTAGAAGTTGCTTCATTGAAATTACTGACATATTAATGTCCTCCTTAAGTTTTCTCCTCCCCGGCAATCAACATATCAGGAACCTTATAGGCACCACCTGATATTTATGACGGGTGTGTAATGTTACCTCAGCTAGTATACCACATGACAAAACACCGAGCAACACAAAATCCGCTATTTCTTCGAATCTAGAGGACTTTTTTACTCGGTGTTATTTTTTAGTTTTTAGGAGTAGCTGAAGCTCACCTATTCCCATATTTAGTTGACGTGCAATTTGCCCCATACTTAGACCTTCTTGTCTAAGTTTTGAGGCTTCCTGACAAATTCTATCCTGATCACTCAAAGGCGCCTCATTGGTTCTAAAAGCAGATTGTGTTCTTACAGGTTTACTTTGTACATTTGTGTTATGGAAACGCTCTTGTAAGAGTTCAATTTCCTTTTCATGCACGCTATACTTGCCTTCTAAGTCTGAGACGATCTCATAATAAGCAGCATTAAGGTCATCCAGCTCTTTTTCGACTTTCTTAAGATACTGCATGACCTGTTCGACATTTTCATCGGATAAACTGTTAAATGATCTTCTCTGATCTACATTCGCACGCAGGACTTCCCTACGAATGAGCATTATGGAGACAAATACTATTGAAATCCCAACAATAATACTTATTATTCCTATCAAAGTATCACACTTTCATATCAAATCTATGATAACCTAAACCTTTGCTTTTTCCAGGGAGGGAATCATCAGGACCAGAATCATCTTTCTCATCCTTCTTCTTCTTTTTAGACTGCCTCGACTCAGCTTGGTTTTTGTTTTTATCATCTTTGATTTTTTCTTCTTCTTTTTGTTGCATGGTGTTTACTTGTTTTAGTTTTTGCTCGGACATTTCCACATTGGAGAGCTGTTGCTGATGTTGTGCATTTGCTTCCTTATGAACGATCGTCTCTTTAGCATTCTTAAAACTCTGTACGCGTGGAAGAATGACCTGCATATCAACGGGTCTTAGTGGCATATCCTCACCTCATTATCTTCGTACAGTTGTAATCTCGCCTTCATACTTACAAATTTCAGCATCTTTGATCAAGTTTTTCACATTATAATGTGAATGACCAATTGTAATTTTAGTACCAGGATAAACTTCGAAAGCTACTACTTTTGACCCTTGTAGTTTGTTAATACGCTCTTGAAGTTCTTTTAACTCCGTTGCAAAAGTGGTTAACTCGTTATGATATTCTATTTTACTCAGTTTAGTTTTATTCAACATGCCTTTAAGCTGCTCATTACCAGGTGCAGCAGACATTTGTCTTGTGATCATGTTTAGAGCCTGGTCTAGTTTTTTGATGTTTTCTCTTTGCTCTTTAATTTTATCTGTTAAAAACTGATAACGTTCAATTAACTCAGAATCAACACCTAGTTGAATTTTAGTTTGCGTTCCCATATCTGAGCCAATCACTTTTGCTTGAACAAGTTCCTTGGCTTTTATTTCTCCACCCACTAAAAGACCTTTTTTACCAGAAATAATAATCGTACCATCACATACAATCGTTGAATGCATGACTGCATCTGCTTCAATATTACCTTTAACTTTTGCTGAACAATTGTTGATAAAACGGGCCATTAAATTTCCACCGCATTCAATTACAGCTTCATCTTGCCCCTGAATACCATGACCAACAATTATGTCACCAGACGCTTTTACTGATGCACCTTCAACAACACCTTGAATTTCTACATCGCCTTCACATTCAATGCTATAGCCTGTAATAACATTACCCATCACTAAGATTTTGCCTTTGAACGAAACATTACCTGTACGTACACCAACGTCGCCCTTAATTTCAAGTACTTCAATAATTGAAACACGGTGACCCTCAGTTTTTATGGTGCCATCCGTACTGGCAATCATTTGCATACCATCTTCACTTACATGAATATTCTTACCAAATTTAAAGTTGGCAATTTTTCCTGGCTTCGCGCGAATAGCCTTACCTGTTACAGTAAGACCGTCACTTCCTTCAGTAGGATTAATACGTTCAGCTAACACATCTCCTTTTTTTACTGTAAGAAATGCGTCTATATCTTTAAAGTCGACAGAGCCGTCTTCTAACATTTTCGGCTTTGCCTGTCTATTAATGTCTACTAGATATTTAATTTCCCCATCACGACCATTCTGATGAGGTTTACCTTTTGCAATTAATACCGCTTGAATATCTGTTGGATTCTGAGCAATCGAATCTACAACATCTAAATCTACACCAACTGTAATATTTTTATCTTTTAAGGCCGTCAAAATAAAGTCATGAGTTACCAACGACGGATGATTACCTGGATCCACTGTAATTGATGCTGAATAATAATCGCCTGCAATTGTAATTTTTGCGGTTGGTTGACGATTTTCTTCCGCACCTGGTTGCGTATTTTCATTTGTCATTTTGACCACCCCACTGATTCATCTAGTGTTTAATATAAATCTTCTACAGCGCCACGCAACTTCAGTATAGCTTTTGAATGGAGTTGCGATATTCTTGATTCCGAAATTTCAAGTATGTTAGCAATCTCTTTATAAGTCAGTTCAGAGAAATAATAGAGATTAATAATCATACGTTCTCTTTCAGGTAGTGACTCAATGCGCTCTACAAGTAGTTTCTTAGTTTCCTTGTCAAACAGATTTCCTTCTGGACTTATTTCTTTGTCCTCAGATCGAATACTGAAATTCGAATTTTCGGAAAGCTTCTCGTCTAATGAAATGACTGACAAGGTGTTTGCTTCGCCTAAAAATTTATTTAACTCTGGGATAGTCATGTTCAACTCATCTGCTAAAACTTGATCTGTGAAATTGTCACCATACTTATTGTGCAATTTACTCATGACTTCGTCTAATTGCTTGAATTTTTGGCGAGTACTACGCGGAATCCAGTCAAGTGCCCTGATTTGATCGACAATTGCACCGCGTATGCGAATATTAGCATACGTTTCAAACTTGACTTCTTTTGAAATGTCAAATTTCTCAATGGCATCGATTAATCCTATGATCCCGTAACTCACCAAATCGTCAAACTCTACATTAGCATTAAATGACGAGTATAGACGGCCAGCAATTATTCGCACCAATTCTATATATTCTACAATTAATGTTTCCTTGGCGTCTTGGCTGCCATCATTCTTATACGCCTTCCAAAACTCGTTAAGATTTCTCGACATGCCATACTCGTCCCCTTTGTTCTGATTATTTCTATACTGTCTTTGTCCCATGGCCAATTGTTTTGATTAACAATCTACCATCTTCAGGGTAAAATTCTATTGTTCTACCGAAGTTACCTCCGGTATCATCTGCCTTGATCGGTATTCCCATATCTTTAAGAATTGACCTTACAGCATCTGCATTTCTCGCACCTATTTTCATCATATCGTTACTACTTGAAAAAGAGAACATTTGTGCACCACCAGCAATTTTTCCAACAAGGCGCCTTTTATTGGCGCCTTTAGTAATCATTTCACCGATCATATCGTTGATTGCAGTGTCTGCAAATTTGGCTCTATTAGAATTATTTCGGATTGTCTGACTATTAGGCAACATAATATGTGCCAAACCTGATACTTTAGTCACTGGATCATATAGACAAATTCCAATGCATGATCCTAATCCCAAAGTTGACAAGACTTCAGGTGGACCTGCAACTTTCAAGTCTGCCATTCCAACCTTTATTACTTGGCTCATATTTGAATGCCTAAGCTTCCAAAGAGTGTATCATACGAGTCCAAATCAGGCACAAGGAAGAAGAACCCTCTCACAGAATCATCTTCTTGAAGCTCAATAAATTCGTTTTCTATAATCAGAATTTTATCGCTGACTTGGCCAAACTCGATTGCAGGCACACTGAGAACAGCTCCTGCCATGTCAACTGCAATGGATGGAATGGAAATTTTAATATTCAAGTTTGTCAGACCTGATAATGATGAAATATAAGAACCAGAAAGAATGTTTCCGATTTCCTTTAATGCCGAGAATGTAAACTCATCTAAGGTATTATCATCTCTTGGCATTAGAAGACTCACCAGTGCCAGTGCGTCTTCAATATTAAGTACAAACATAATACTGCCGTCAATATCTCCTTCAATCTTAAAGAAAATACCACACACTTGATTTTCAGCACCACCTAGAAGTTCAGGTACTTCTGCAAAGTCAAGGACATTAACTTTAGGCACATTCATGTCAACTTTTTTGTTGATCATTTTTGCAAGTGCGGTTGCAGCATTACCAGCACCAATGTTCCCAATTTCTTTAAGAACATCAATGACTACTGTGTCCATTTGTTCAATATAACCGCTCATAACCACTCTCCTGTCTTGGATTATTCTGCTTCAATACTCTCGATTCCAAGAACTTTTTTGAGATCAATTAGCATTACAACACGACCTTCATGTTTACCAATTTCGCGAACGAAATCATCACTTCCAGCCTTAATACTTGGAGCAGGATCCACATTATCTCTATCAATCTGGAATACTTCAGATGAAGAATCAGCAATCATACCCACTGTGTACTCTTTATAGTTTACAATAATAATTCTTGATTCGTCTGTAAAATCCTCCCTAGGAATTGAAAATCTTTTCCTAAGGTCTATCACAGGAATAACATTACCACGTAGATTTACAACACCTTGCACATGTGCCTCAGTATAAGGCACACGTGTTATTGGTAGCATTTTTTCAATGTTTTCTACGTATTTTATATCAATTCCATAAGACTCTTCATTAACTTTGAATACAACGTACTCTTGAATATTACTCATGGCTATCTCTCCTTTGCACGGCTTGTTCTACAGAAGTTGGTTCGGGTCTACGATAAGTGCAACACTACCGTTACCAAGGATTGTTGCACCTGCGATTGTTTTCGCACCAGTTAGATAACGTCCAAGAGACTTGATTACGATTTCTTGCTGACCAATTAGGCTGTCAACAACAAGTCCTGCTTCTAGTTCACCTTTACGGACAATTACAACAATCATTTCATTTTTCTCTTCAGGTTCCTCATTATACGGTACCTCGAGTACATCACTCAGTCTAATGATTGGTAATGTCTTATTTCTGTATAGAACAACTTCTTGATTCTGAACCATGCTAATTGAAGCTTTTTCTATGGTTGTAATTTCTTTGATGTTATTTAAAGGCAGAGCATATTTTTCCTCTGCTAGATTAACCATTAATGCTTGAATGATTGCTAGTGTAAGTGGAAGTCGAATTGTAAATTTACTACCTTTAGTTAACTCAGAGTCAACTTCAACAGTTCCGTTTAGAGACTCAATTTTACTCTTAACAACATCAAGACCAACGCCACGTCCAGATAAATCAGTAATTTTTTCTGCAGTTGAGAAACCTGGTCTAAAGAGTAAATTGATAATGTCTTTATCTGACATTGTTTCAACTTCTCTATCAGATACAACACCTTTGTCTTGAGCAATACCAAGGATTTTTTCAGGGTCAATACCGCCACCATCATCTTCAACTTCGATAACAACCGTATTGCCATCTGGATATGCTCTAAGTGCAACTGTACCTTTTTCTTTTTTACCTCGTGACGCTCTATCTTCAGGGTTTTCAATACCATGGTCAATAGAATTTCTAATAAGGTGAATCAGCGGATCGCCAATTTCATCAATAACTGTTCTATCAACTTCCGTTTCTTCACCTGACATGATTAATTGAATATTCTTGCCAAGGTCCTTTGATAAATCACGCACCATACGCGGGAATCTATTAAATGTTCTCTCAACTGGAACCATTCGAACTTTCATAACTGCATCATGGAGGCTTGTTGTGATTCTTTCTAGATACTCAACTGCGTCATCCATGTTAGATCTGTTTCCAGTTCCTTCTGCAACTTCTAGGCGCGTTTTAATAATAATAAGCTCACTAACAAGGTTCATTAAATTATCTAGACGGTCTATATCAACACGTACCGTTTTAGATGTCTTTGCTTTATCCTTCGCTTGCTTCTTATCTTCTGTCTCTTTACCACGTTTAACAGGTTTCTTTGCAGCTGGAGTAGGAGCCGCTGGTGTTACAACCGTTTCAGTTATAACTTCCTCGACTTCTTTGACTTCTACAATTTCTTCCTCAACTACAGGAGCTACAGAAGTTGTAACAATTTCTTCACTTTCAACTTCTTCTACATAAACATCACTAATCTCAGAAATATTTGCAATTTCGTGTTGAATTATATCAGCACCGGCGTTAGTTATATAAAGTACTTCAAATGATCTTTCGAATTTCTCGTCTTCAATATCTTCAGCTGCTGGATGTGATTTTACAATCTCACCAGATTGCTCTAAAGTATTAAAAACAATAAATGATCTTGCAGCTTTAAGCATACAATTTTCATCTAAAGTAACTCTAATTTTTAGTGGATGTAGTGCTTGGCTCATTGCTTCTTTTAATACATCACCAATATCAGACAAATCAAGGCTAAAGCCATCTGCTGAAGTTGTAGTTTCGATGTGCGTTTCTTCTGGTTCACTTTCTTCTTTTTCTTCTACAGGTGTTGTAGGACTTAGTGAACCTTTATTAATAAGGATATCTTGTAACTTCTTAACAAGTGGTGACGCATCTGTACTGCTTTCTTGTCCTGTACTTTCTAGTGAGTTGATATGATCTTCAAGCATATCAAAGCACTCGAATAATACGTCTACAATAACTGTTGTAACAGGTATTTCACCATTTCTAACTTTATGGAGTACATTTTCCATTTCATGTGTTACATTAGCAACTTGGGTAAAGCCCATAGTTCCAGCCATGCCCTTGATCGTATGTGCAATACGGAAGATCTCATTTAACAAATTTAGGTCTTCAGTGTTATTTTCAAGATCAAGTAAAATAGTGTTCATGTGCTGTAAATGCTCTTTTGATTCATCGATAAAAATTTCGAGATATTGACTCATGTCCATAAATTTACACCCCCATGGCTTTCAGGATCTCATTTGAGATTTCATTCAACGATACAACTCTGTCAACAACGCCTTCAGCGATAGCTGATTTTGGCATGCCAAAGACTACGCAACTTTCCTCATCTTGAGCAATAATGTGTGCTTTGTTCATTTGCTTAACATTTGCAAGCCCTTTAGCTCCATCAGCCCCCATTCCCGTCATGATAACTCCAATAATGTTTTCTGTGCCCAAGTCCGCAATGGAATACATCATTGCATCGACGGATGGTCTATGACCAGTCACTGGCGGGTCATCTCCCAGATTGATTCTATATCCTGCCCTGTCCTGAATCACGCGGAGGTGATAATCACCAGGTGCAATATAAACCCAACCAGGTTCTAATACATCATTATTTTCAGCTTCCTTTACATTTAGTTCCGACATAGAATTCATTCTGTCAGCAAGTGACTTAGTGAAACCTTTCGGCATGTGTTGTACAACTATCACACTGGCGTCTAAATTACCAGGAAGCATTGGTATAACAGATTGAAGCGCTCTTGGCCCACCTGTAGATGTGCCTATAGCTATAATTTTTTTGAGTACGCCACCGCCACTGCTTCTCGGAGTAACAGGCCTAGTCTCTTCACGTCTGCTAGTCGGTCGAGGTCGTGTTTTCGGTGCAACACGTGGACGTGTGTGTACACTTCTCAATCTTGCTTTTCTTACAATTTTTATTTTTTCGTGTAACTCAGCTTTTACATCGTCTGTATTAACTTTAAATATACTCGAAGGTTTAGTGATGAAGTCAATGGCACCTAATTCAAGTGAACGAATGGTTGCATCTGCCCCTTCTTTCGTAACACTGCTTAACATTAAAACAGGAACTGGACAGTCATCCATTATCTTCTCAAGTGCATCTAGACCATCCATCACTGGCATCTCAACGTCTAATGTCACGACATCAGGTTTTAAAGTTTTCACTTTTTCGACAGCTTCTTTGCCATTTCTTGCAGTATCTATGACCTCGAATGACTCTTCTTCATTTATTATGTCTGTAATAACTCGTCTCATAAAAGCCGAGTCATCAACAACTAATACTCTTGTCTTCATTAAATCAGCCCTTTTTTTCGCATACTTCTCTGCTTTTTAAAAATATAACTGATAATTTGAGAACGAACATTGTCATCCATCCCCTCAAACATTACCCCTATTTCATAGTTTTCGTACACATCCATTGTTTTTTTACAACGAATGACTTTCCCTTTAAACTCTAGTTCAAGTTTGTCGAGATAAATTATTCCATCAACATCGATACCCACTTCAAGCGGCCTTTTACTAAGTGCCCTATATCCACCGCCACTTAAATCTTTCCCAGTCATCTCTAGTACATTTTCTTCTGGTTCATCGTCTATGATGATGTCTGGATTATCTTTAAACTTCTCTTTGAGTGCTTCACGACGTTTGATTTCAGCTTCTGTAAGTTCCTTCGCTTCTGGATCCCTTACATGAATCGAACCAATAAACGGCAACCTGAAATATTTTCGTCTTTGCGACTTCTTAACATCGCTGGACTTTTTTAAGTGAATGACTGTGATTTTTTCAAAGTCTGTTCTACCAGCAACCGTTGCATAAAACGTATAAATTCCCGAAGTGTCACGCGTTAAAATAACCATTAACATGGCACCTGTTTCAACGGGATAGACTCTGCCTTCAAATATTGGTGCACTGATGAAAAAATCCATATTATTCTTCACCAACTGAATATTTGACTTCAGTCTAATTATAGTATTGTCCTTTGTCAGAACATCTAGATCCACAGGATCTCCAGGTTCCATGATCTTTGCAAATTCCAAGCTCACAGTAGCCCCTCCCGACTGTCTAACTCATGAATATCCTTGTTAGACTTATGCTTCAACCCAAACAGTCTTAGTTAGCCTTAAATAATTTTTCAATAAACTTCGTAAATCCACTGGTTGAACCAGTGAAGGTTTTATTGTTTTCAATGTTATAAGCAATAAGTTCAACTCCACGGCTTGCAAGACAGTTTGGATGTTCAAGCAAGAATGGACTTTGAGACCTCACTGACTTTTTAACATTGCTATCTTCATAAATATACCCCAAATTGTCGAGTTCAACATTTAAGAATTTCTTGGCAGCTGAATTCAACTTGTGGAATACATTTTGACCTTCTTTATTGGAGTCAACTCGGTTTACAACAACTTTAATGCTCTTTTCTTCACTTGCAATGTTTTTTATCACGGCATATGCATCAGTGATCGATGTTGGATCTGGAGTGATAACCATAACAACATCTGAAGCTGCTTCGATAAAAGATATAACTGACTGGCTAAGTCCTGCACCAGTATCAATTAAAATATAATCTGAATCATCATTTAAGAATTCTAAACTCTCAATAAGCCGAGATATCTCTTCTACATTCAAGTTCACTAAATCCATAACACCAGATCCACCAGATATAACACGAATACCATTAGGTCCATTTAAAATGATATCCTTAATTTCTTTTTCATTTCTTATAACATGAGACAGTGTGTACTTTGGTACTAGGCCTAAAACGACATCAATATTCGCCAGTCCTAAGTCAGCATCAATAATTGAAACACTCTTACCAAGCCTACTTAAGGCTATTGCCAAGTTGACTGTAAAATTCGTTTTACCAACGCCACCTTTTCCACTTGAAACTGTTATAATCCTTGCATCACGAATAGCAGGTGTCGCTTCACTTTCATTGGACCGCTGAAGCTTCGAGCTATATATTATTTCTCTTAATCTCTGTGCTTGATCCATTGCTATTCCCCCACAATGAAGTTAACGACCCTATCGACGTTAGCAATCTCAATATCATCTGGAACACTCTGGCCTATTGCAAAATACGATAAAGGTTTTCCAGTATGTGCCTTTACGTTTAATATGTTCCCTAAAGAGCTCGCTTCATCTAGTTTTGTGAACAGCAATTTATAGTCTTTCAGAAAATCGTAGGAGTTCAAAATACTTACAATATCTTTATACCCCGTCGTTAAACTGATAACTAAAAATATCTCTGGATTTTTCAAGTGTTTCAGCAAGTTATCAAGATCACTTTTAAGTTCATCACTCTTATGTGATCTACCCGCTGTATCAACTAAGACAAAATCCTTGTCACGATACTTTTTTAACGCCTCTTTGACTTCTTCTGGTTCATAGATAACCGTCAAAGGAATCCCTAAAATCTCACTATAGGTCTTCAGTTGCTCAACTGCTGCAATTCTAAATGTATCTGCTGTGATTAAGCCAACTGACCTATTTTCAACAAGGGAAAGTTTTGCAGCGAGTTTTGCAAGTGTTGTTGTCTTACCTACACCTGTAGGGCCAACAAATAAGTAAACTCTTTGGTTATCATTTTTTGATTCTATAGTATAAGGTTCACCCAACATATCTCGCACAACCGGTTCAATTGCTTCAATTGAATTTATCTCATGACCAGTGTCTAGTGCGTTAAATATGGATTCAATGGTCTGTTCAACCAATTCCTTATCTCTTAAAATGTTTTTTAATTCAGTAGAATCAGCTTGAATAACTGGTTTCTGCTGAATAATAGGTTCCGTTTGCACCACAGTCTGCTTTTCTTGTTCAACTGGAGGCATGGGAACAGGGTCAACTGAAGGTTGAGCATCATTAGAATCAAGTTTCTCCATAATCTTAAAGACCATTTGTTTAAGCTCATCCACTTCGTGACTCAAACCACTATCAATTGGTTTATTTGCCACATCGTTTTTAACAACTTGGGCGTTGTTTTTTTCAGAAATCTGGCGAATTGCTGCCAAAGCATCTTGCATTTCTTTTTCTTTGTTTTTATCTGCTGAAGACGGAACCACATCTGGTTCATCAACTGCCGCTACAACTTCAACAAGTTTTCCACCGAACCAACCCGCTATGCCTTTCTTCTTAATCTTTCTCGTATGCAGAATCACGGCATCTCTACCTAACTCATTCTTCACACGAATCATTGCTTCTGAAAGGTCGTTTCCTATGTATCTTTTGACTTTCATTAAACAGTCACCATCCCTGAAGATTGTACCTCCACATCCGGTTCAATTTCGTTATATGATAAAACGATTAGATCCGGTATCTGTGTCTCTGTTAGCCTCTTAAAATAGAACCTTACTATTGGTGCTGTTAAAACAATTGGTTGTTCACCTAAAGACAATAGATTTTGAATCTCTACAGCTAAATTGTTTAATAATGACTGTGTAGTAACAGGATCAATGGACAAATATGTGCCCATATCTGATTGTTGAATTGATTCCATCAGGGAATTTTCTAAACTCTGGTCAAGTGTAACAACCCTCGCACGTTTCATTGGCATATACTGCGATGTTATTTGTCGACTTAAAGACTGTCTAACATACTCAGTGAGTATGTTTACATCTTTTGTTGAACGTGCGTTATCAGCTAATGTTTCTAATATAGTATTTAAATCTCTTATTGAAATACCTTCTTTAAGAAGATTAGCAAGCACTTTCTGAACATCACCAATGGCCATTAAAGCTGGAATTAACTCATCTACGAGTGTAGCATTTGACTCTTTAACATTGTCAATAAGTGACTTAACCTCTTGACGACCAAGCAACTCATGAGAATGCCGTTTAACGATCTCCGTTAGGTGGGTTGAAATAATAGAAGACGGATCGACAACTGTAAATCCTAAGATTTCAGCTTTCTCTCGATCGTCTGCAGTAATCCACTTAGCAGGAAGCCCAAAAGCAGGTTCAACTGTTTCAATACCACCAATATTTCCTTCAGCATTCCCAGGGTCCATTGCTAAATAGTGATCAAACATTATTTCGCCATAAGCCACTTCATTTCCTTTTATTTTTATAGAATAAGCATTAGGTTCTAACTGAATATTGTCTCGAAGACGTATCATTGGAACAACAATCCCTAGTTCTAAGGCTATTTGTCTTCTAATCATAACCAGTCTATCAAACAAATCTCCACCCTGATTCGGATCTGCAAGAGGGATAATCCCGTATCCGAACTCCAACTCAATTGGATCTACTTGAAGAAGTGGAATAATGTTTTCAGGTTTTCTTATATCTTCAATTTCAGGTGCATCATCTTCTTCACTAACTGCTTCCTCTGTTATTGCACGTTTAACTTCACGAGTGAGCGTATAACCTAGATATCCTAAAAATCCGGCTAACAATAGAAGTGGAAATGCTGGTAGTGGTGTGAACAAACCAAGAGCTGATAACACTGCTGCTACAATGTACATTATTTGTGGTTCTCTAAACAACTGGGAGAATACATCTTGACTCAGGTTAGAGTCAGATGCTGCTCGTGTTACAACAATACCTGTTGCAACAGAAATCATAAGTGCTGGGATCTGGCCTACAAGACCGTCACCAACAGTTAACAAGGTATATTTCTCCAGTGCCTCACCTAGGCCTAAATTAAATCTAAAGGCCCCAATAGCAAAACCAGCAACAATATTTACAATCGTTATAATGATACCGGCAATAGCATCACCTTTTACAAACTTACTGGCACCATCCATAGCTCCATAAAAATCGGCTTCTTTTTGGATGTTTGTACGTCTTGTTCGTGCTTCTGCTTCAGATATCAGACCCGAATTCAAGTCGGCATCAATTGCCATTTGTTTACCTGGCATTGCATCGAGTGTAAAACGTGCAGCAACTTCAGAAACACGTTCTGCACCCTTAGTAATTACTAAAAACTGTATAACTATTATAATGATGAAAATTACAAAACCAACAATTGCATCTCCACCGATAACAAACTCACCAAAGGCATCAATAACACTTCCTGCTTGACCCTCAGAAAGGATTTTACGTGTTGTAGAAATATTCAGAGATAACCTGAATAGCGTTGTTATTAATAACATAGATGGAAATACTGCAAATTCCAGTGGTTCCTTAATAAACATTGAAATTAACATAATTATCATTGCTAATCCAATATTCATACTTAGGAAAAGGTCTAGGAAACCAAGCGGTACTGGAATGATCATTAGCATTATGATGCCAATCATGAGAATGACAACGCTAATATCACTTAACTTCATAAAGGCCTCCTCAACTGCTTTTCTTCAATTTGTATACATAAGCCAAGACTTCAGCAACGGCATGATAAAGTTCTTCTGGTATAAACTGCCCCAATTCAACTTCAGCATACAAAGCTCTTGCTAGTGGCTTGTTTTCAACAATGGGTACTTCGTTTTCTTCTGCAATTTTTCTAATGTTACGAGCAATCAAATCTTTACCTTTTGCAACAACTTTAGGTGCGTCACCCTGCTCAGTATCATATTGTAACGCTACGGCGAAGTGTGACGGATTAGTGATGATCACATCAGCTTTAGGAACTTCTGCCATCATACGACCCATGGAAATCTCACGCTGTTTCTGCTTGATTTTACCTTTTAACTGAGGATCCCCTTCCGTCATTTTATATTCATCTTTGATTTCTTGTTTGCTCATCATCAAATCTTTTTCATTTTGCCACTTTTTATAAACGTAATCTGCAACACCTAATATCAGTAGTACAATTACAGCTCGAATCATCAGGTTTAAGATGATATCCCACATAATCGCTGTAATTTGATAGACGTTCATATCAAAAACCATCATAATATCATTCTGTCGAGAAAGTAAGTACGATCCCGTTATGTAAAGCAAGATAATAGCTTTTAATATGGACTTCAAAAATTCCACAATTGATCGCATTGAAAACAGACGTTTAAATCCATTAATCGGACTAATTTTACTTAGTTTTGGTTGAATTGCTTTTATTGACAGTAATGCACCCACTTGTAGATATGACATTACAACACCAGTGACTAAAGCTACAGCTAACACCGGAAGAACTATCGCCAACATGGTTTGAATTGAAAATCCCATTAGTTTTAGTGCATATGAAACTTCGGATAACTGATCTGGATTCTCCATCACTTCAGCTATAACGTTATAATACTCTAGAAAAGTCGAAATTATGTATTCTTTGAAAGCATCAATCCCGAAAAATACAGCCAAGAGAGAGACCGCTGAACTCATATCTTTACTTTGAACAACTTGGCCTTCTTTTCGTGCTTCGTCACGTTTTTTAGAAGTTGCCTGTTCTGTTTTTTCTCCTCCAAAATGTTGTAGGTTTACACCAACAATTAAGGTCATCGAATGTAAATCATGAACTTGGTCATTAACTCCCATATCCACTCAAACACCTCTCCATAACTAGCAACATAGTTCGGTACCAATATTATAAATAAAAATAAGCCAACCCCAATTTTAAATGGCATACCCAACATAAAAACATTCATTCCTGGCATAGCTTTTGATAACAAGCCGAGCAGTATATTACTAATTAGAATAGTTATCACAAAAGGTGAAGCAAGTTTAAAACCAAGAACAAACGCCTCTTGCATGATTTCAACAAGCTCAAGGGCACCAAATATATTAAAAAAACCTCTCCCAACAGGCGCAAATTGATACATCTCTGCTAGAACTCTAAATAGTTGATGATGACCATCAACTGTGAAAAATACCATTAAAGCCATTGTGTACAGTAGATTGGCTGAAACTGGTAAATTTCCTGTGCCTTCGGGATTAATCACACTCACCATAGAGAAGCCAATGTTTCTATCAATAATGGCACCAGCTAGAAATACACAGCTCAACGCGATTACCATTATAAGACCAAACATAACTCCAATGAAAAACTCAACAATTAGTAGGTATGCATATGTAAGTAAACTATCAAAGTTGCTAACATACTCAAGACTAATAAGTGGTAACATAACATAACTCGTGAAAAAAACCATTCCAACTTTTGCTTGCATGGGTACATTTCGGCTACTGAATATTGGGACAACTGCAAATAATCCTGACATTCTGGATATCATTAGCAACAAAGCTAACAGACTCGTTGTTAAAACCAATTTATCATCACCTACAGTACTATTTTGTCCATATAACCAAATATAGTTTGAGTCATGGACATCAGATTTTGAATCATCCAAGGACCCGCCATCATCAAAATTAGGAATACAACTATAAGTTTAGGTACAAACGCTAGTGTTGCTTCCTGAATCTGAGTTGTTGCTTGAAAAATTGCTACCATTAGCCCTACTAGTAATGCTGACAGTAACATAGGTGCTGAGAGCATCAATATTGTTTGTATAGCTAGACGAAATATGTCAACTACCATTCCTTGATCCATATGCACCTCCGCTATCTTATTGATAGTATAATTTTTTCAATAATTAAATTCCAACCATCAACCATTACAAATAATAAAATCTTGAATGGCATGGAAATCATAACTGGTGGCAACATCATCATGCCTAATGCCATAAGTGTACTCGCAACAATTAAATCAATAACTATAAAAGGAATAAACAATAAAAAACCAACTTCAAAACCTGTTTTAACTTCACTAATAATGAATGCAGGTATAAGAGCAGACGTTGGTATATCTGAATACTCTGAGATATTTTCCACACCAGACAAATCAACAAACAGCTTTAGATCTTTAGCGCGAACCTGTTTTAACATAAATTCCCGTACCGGTTCTAATGCATTATCAATTGCAACATCTTGACTAATTTCACCCGCAACTAAAGGGTCATAAGCATTAGCCTTAATATCCGTCATAACTGGTGTCATAATAAAAAACGTCAAAAAGAGCGCAAGTCCAATCAACACTTGATTAGGTGGTGTTGTTTGTAATGAAAGCGCTCGTCTTATGAACGTGAAAATAATGATAATTCGTGTGAAACACGTCATCATTAATAATATTGATGGTGCTATGGTTAGAATAGTAAAGAATAATAAGATTTGAACGGTTGTAACAGCTTCCTCTCCAGACGTTGCTTGTCCAAAGTCTACATTCACAGACGGGATTGATAGATCGTCTGCAAAGCTTGGTGCTGTTCCGTGTGTAAAAAGAAGCAATACAAAAACAACAAATAGGACACATGATTTTCTCATTGTGTCATCATTATTAAATCGTCTTACTACGCCCCTATTTATCATCAGATTCATCCTGTTCTATATCTATCTTTGGAGTCCACTTTGAGAGTATATCCTTGAAGTTCACATTACTTTCAGAAACTTCAATATCAAGGTCATCTCTTTTATCTAGTAAAGTGGCACCATTTTTATCTGTATAAAGCACATAATACACTTCTTTAAGTTCTAAGATCACTATGGATCGATCTAACCCCATTGGGATTTTCTCCACTACTCGCATGTGCTTGCTGAACAGACTTTTCTGTCCAGCATGAGTTGCACGGCGAATTAGAAAGTACACCAAAAACAAGACCAGAAAAAACAACATGAAATTGATAATTGCCCCCGTGGACATATTGTCAATGACATTATCTGGTCCAGCTTTAATAAGTGTATAAAGTGGAAAGGAAACTTGCTTCATTGTGCAACGTCCCCTTCCACAAATTATCCAAGTACTTTCTTAACGGCTTCGATTACACGGTCAGCCTGGAAAGGCTTAACGATGAAATCTCTTGCTCCAGCTTGAATAGACTCAATTACCATTGCTTGCTGGCCCATAGCAGAACACATAACAATCTTAGCATTTGGATCAATCTTCTTAATCTCTTTTACTGCTTGAATACCATCAACCTCAGGCATTGTGATATCCATAATAACTAGATCTGGATTAAGCTCTTTGTACTTTTCAATAGCTTTTTGACCATTCTCAGCTTCACCAAGAACTGTATACCCATTTTTAGTTAGTACATCTTTAACCATCATACGCATAAACGCTGCATCATCAACAACTAATATACCTTGAGACATTTAAAATCCTCCTTAAAATTGCTAAGCATTATTAATTCTTTTTTCAGGTACGACTATGTCCGTAATACGAACACCGTAATTTTCATCGACTACGACAACTTCCCCTTTTGCAATTTTTCTGCCGTTAGCCAATATGTCCAGAGACTCACCCACAAGTCTATCTAGTTCGACAACAGTTCCAACCCCAAATTCTAGGATCTCACTGATCTTCTTAGAAGTACGACCTAGTTCAACTGTAATCTCTAGTGGTACATCTTTTATTAGTGCTATATCTGCCGAGAAGCTCTGAGCAGCTACACTTCCATCAAAACTTTCATATTGGAACGGTTGAGCATTAACCGGATTCACATGTTGTCTTGGTGGCGGTTGCTGATACATAGGCTGTTGCGGTGGCGCAGCATAAGCTGGCTGCTGCATCGGCTGTTGTGGTTGCATTGGTGCTTGAGGCTGAGGCTGTGGTGCCACTGCTTGTTGTGCAACCGGTGGTGCTTCTTGAACTGGTGGCGGAGTTGGTTGCTCCATCATAGGAGGCATCTCAGGCTCTGCCATTTCTTGAGGTGTACTTGATTCAAGAAGGCTTGTAACTAATTGCTTAGCTACAGGCACTGGTAGAATCTGCATGATTTCACTGTCTATTAAGTCTCCAACAGTCATTTTAAACGCAGTTTTTACAAGTGGTTCTTCTCCATCAATACCAAAGCTATCAATATCAATATTTGATATTGCCTCATATATAGCTTCAGGTGGTGAAATATCCACCTTAGTAGCTAACATTTCTGACAGTGATGTAGATGATGAACCGATCATTTGGTTCATTGCCTCACTAATCGCTGATAAGTGTAGATCTGTTAGTTCCTCTGGTACATTTGTACCATCTCCACCCATCATTAAATCAGTAATTATTTTAACATCACTTTCACGAAGGATCAAAAGATTCAATCCCTCTATACCTATTTTATACTTTAT
>Ga0209379_10000315_pt1 | contig 45252 bp, 33 predicted proteins | sample tdDd001_FD_187124 | JGI IMG/M metagenome (GOLD analysis project Ga0209379, IMG submission 187124) | Marine sediment microbial communities from the Atlantic coast under amendment with organic carbon and nitrate - tdDd00.1 (SPAdes)... | ecosystem: Environmental > Aquatic > Marine > Coastal >... | reverse complement strand
CAATCTTCAACTTCATAAAAAAGTAAAATCGCTCATGTTTGGGTACGAAATCTTCGATGAGAACGGGAAAGTTAGAGGATATAGAGCTAGCTTTGTGGTGAATTTAGATTAAAGTTAGAAGATTTTTAGTTTGAGGATATGACGATCCATCAATATGGACTTCCTCTATAGCTAGAACATCAATAATAAAAACGACCACTGAAGAATTTAAGTTAAAATGAGCAAAGAGCAACTAAGAGTTTTATTTATAGATTCGACACACCCTCGATTACTTGAAATGTTGGAAGAGGCAGGTTTTGACTGTCAGTACACTCCTGAATTAAATAAGGATGAACTTCTAAATATCTTCGATCAATTCGATGGTTTTATTATCCGAAGTAAATTCAAACTGACTAAAACAGAACTTGACAAAGCAACACGTCTGAAATTTATTGGTCGTGTGGGAGCTGGTCTAGAAAATATCGATGTACCCTATGCAGAAAGTAAAGGCATAAGTTGTTTTAATGCACCTGAAGGGAATCGTGATGCGGTTGGTGAACATGCACTTGGTATGCTTCTTTGTCTATTCAATAATTTATGCCGATGCAATGCAGAAGTAAGCAAAGGCATGTGGCGTAGAGAAGAAAATCGTGGTTTGGAGATTAAAGGCAAAACCGTTGGTATTATTGGCTATGGCAATATGGGAAATGCTTTTGCTCAACGCCTCAAAGGATTTGGTTGCAAAGTCATCGCTTACGACAAATACAAATTCGATTACACGGATGAATTTTGTGAAGAAAAACAACTTCAAGATTTGTTCGAACAATGTGATATTTTAAGTCTTCATATTCCACAAACTGAAGAAACCATGTTTATGGTGAACGATGACTTTCTTAGTCAATTCAAGAAACCATTCTTCTTGATTAATACGGCTCGTGGTAAAATTGTGAAGATCTCAGATTTGGTAAAACATCTTAAAACAGGTCAGGTGCGCGGAGCTTGTCTCGATGTTTTAGAATACGAAAAGACCTCTTTCGAAGATTTACATGCCAACGAACTACCTGAGGATTTCCAATATTTAATCGATACAGATAATGTACTTCTAAGCCCACATGTTGGCGGTTGGACTCACGAATCAAACATCAAACTCTCTGAAGTTACGGCACAAAAAATCATTGATAAATTCGTATAGGTTCTGTTCCCACTGATTACGCAGATTTTCTCAGATAAATTTTCGAACTTATTTCTAGAGATATTGCTTGGGACTTTAATGCTTAAATATCGTTTTTTAATTAATCCTCTTCAGCGTAAAGTAAAGTGAACCTCATTTACGAATTGTTCTCTTTTAATTAAAAACTCATCAGCGGAAATCTTTTTGATCGGCGAGAAAATATTCGATTACAAAAGAATCTCCCGCTGATCATGCAGATCTCAGAAGATAAATTTTTAACAAAAACAACTTAATCTATAATCCTTTCTAAAAACCAACATCATTTTCATTAACTTCGGTTAATTATCATCTAGAAATAAACACATACCCTAGGATGACTGAAAATGATATTTCTTACAAAATTCGAGGAGCAATTTTTAATGTCTACAATAAATTAGGCCCAGGTTTATTAGAATCTGTTTACTCTAAGGCTTTAACTTACGAACTTGAAAAAGAAGGACTAAAAGTTAAACGAGAAGTACCTATTTCGATCATTTACGATGATATTGATTTAGACGTTGGATTCAGATTAGATTTATTGATTGAAAACAAAGTTATCGTCGAAATAAAATCAGTTGAAAAATTAGCAAAAGTTCATCATAAGCAAGTTCTGACTTATTTAAAAATCACAGACCTTTGTTTAGCCATCCTTGTCAATTTTAATGTGGAAGATATTACCTCTGGAATTTTCAGAAAAGTAAATCACCTGTAAGATATCTGCGCAAATCATTTTAATCAGCGAGGGAAATAGTTCAAGCTACAAAAGTATACCGCAGATTTTCACAGATAAAATAAAGTGAACCTCATTTACAATTTACTTTATTGTAATTAAAAACTCATCAGCGGAAATCATCTTGATCTGCGGGAAAGTATTTCATCAAAGATCATTTGCATGTTCAAGAAGAATCACACAATTCATATAAAAGTAAAGCACCCTTGAGAGAGGGTGCTTTTTAGTGCAACTACACACTTCATATTAATTTAGAATCAAACTTCTTCAAACACAACAGCCTGATTTGATTTTTCATTAATAATATCTTCAGAGTTTACAATTTCGTTATTGGGTTTGGTTTTCCGAACTTGCTTTATAATGTGACTAAATTTATAGCCATCGCATTTTTGTTTATCTACTTTCATGAGAAGTTTACCTGTTTCCGAAATATCCTTAAGGAAACACCACAGAAGCTTATACTCAGTCATATTATCTACAACCAATTGCTTTTTCTCTCTCATTTTTTCTTCCTGGATAAGGTTGAGTTTGTAAGCTTTTTGAGTCATTTCATTTAACTCTTCTCCTAACTCTTCGGTATAACCTCTTTCTTTTAGAGCATTTAAATTATTGGTAATATTTTGCTCCACAATTTTTACTTTAGTGCAAACGCCTTCAATGTTTCTTTTACGAATCTCTTTTTTTGCCTGAGCCACACCAAAGTCCGTTACCTTTACTGTAAGTGATGCATTGGCTCTTTTGGCATAGGCTCCTATTAAGTCTAACAAAGGAATTATCCCATCTATACATTTGTATAAATCTGATGTCTTTTTTTTAATTTCAGCTCTTAATGTTGGTGCCTGAGTCATATGTAAGACTTTCTGAATTTGACTCTCTACAATCTCCAAAAATTCGCCCTTATACTCGGGAGAAAACTTCTCAAAAGCACTTCGGTCACGCACAAACATCTGCAAGAGTAACTCTCCCACCACAGGAATCTCTTCTTGTCTAAATTTATAAAATGAAACACCCATTTAAAATAATTGATTTGAGTAATACTACTTTAAATAAAATCAATAATACCTTAAAGGCAACACTCTCATCGAGCTCCACCAATCCAAGATATTAAGGTACGCTTAAAATCGAATTCTACACACAAAACAGGCCTGACAGACTATCTATTAATAGTTTTAAACCCTCAGACGAAAACTTATCTATGTCAGACTTGCATTCAACACCCTCCGACTAAAACATTACACTATCTGATGTCCTCTCGCCTTATTCCGATTAAAACTTGATGATCTCCGATGATGATTTAACACCCTCAAACATTCAAATCACGCCATCCAATCGAGTTTTTTCATCCTCCATGATATGTTTTGACAACTACATTTATCAAATCATATCTTCCTTTTTTAAACATCAGCTTAATGATAAAATCATTCTCTCTTCCGACAAACAAAAATGAAAAATTGATAGTGATATACAATTCTAAGAAAACTTACTTTTCTATAGATATAAAGAACATCAACATAGCTTAAAACAACAATCAAAATAAGATTATTTACATCAAGACTTCTGATTTTTTCATTATCATAATATAAGCGATAACATGACGTAAACATAAGGAATCTATTTTAATAAGTCTAATTTTAGAGCTTCTTTAAAAGCTCCAAATCTAAGATTCAAGGCATGCTAAGATCAAATACCTAGACCTATTCCAAACATAACGCTAACGAGTAAAATAGATGAAGAATCTACACACAAGTTGAATAAGAGGAATTTCTTATTTACAATATATACCACAACTCTTTTTGAATTAGAAAATAAAAATATTGATATTAATCAGAACGTTTTTTCAAAAAAAAGTCCAAATTAACACCATAAGAGAAATTGAACTGAAAAGCCCAAAGACACTATTTCCAAAATTGAAATAGTGCCTTCGGGCTTCATTTAAAGATTTTAATTTCCTAATTAAAAAATTTCTCTAGCTATATCTCTTACACAATTACTAGCCATAAACGAATAAAAATGTAAGGATGGTACGCCATGTTTTATAAGTTCCTTAGATTGATGTATTCCCCACTCCGTTCCTAATGCTTTAACCTGTTCATTATTTTTACACTTTCGCACTTCAGCTGCTAACTCTTCTGGGATATCAACTTTAAAAACCTGAGGTAATAAATTTAATTGACTCAGTGCAGAAATCGGTTTTACACCTGGAATTAATGGCACCGTAATTCCTGCTGCGCGAATCTTCTTTTCAAACTCAAAGAATTTTTTATTATCGAAGAACATTTGAGTGACGATATAATCAGCACCCGCATCTACCTTTTTCTTCAGAAAATAAATATCTGACTCCAAATTTGGAGCTTCTTCATGCTTCTCTGGATAACCAGCCACACCGTACGAGAAAGGTGTTTCGAAAGCTTCGGTATGTGTTCCGTCCAAATAATCGCCACGATTAACCTGATTCACTTGTTCAATAAGATCAATTGCATATTTATGCCCAGCTTCCTTGGGTGCAAACTCATGCCGTTTTGAAGAATCACCTTTTAGCAACAGCAAATCCTGGATATCAAGAAAATTTAAGTCAATTAGAGCATTCTCAGTTTCTTCAGGTGTGAAGCCCTGACAAATAACATGAGGAACAACAGTGACTTTATATTTATTTTTAATGGCAGCAGCAACGGCAACCGTCCCAGGACGTTTATTGGTTAGTTTCTTTTGGAAAGTTCCATTAGCTGATTCAGCAAAAATAACCTCATCACAATGCGAGGTGATATTGATATATTTAGGATCGAACTCCCTAAGTTTATCTATGGTATCAAAAACTTTGTAGATACTATTCCCCTTGCGAGGTGGCAAAAGCTCAAAGGAAAAATGTGTGGTCTTATTTTCTATGGCTTGATTTATGTGATCAATTACTTTCATTTCTTTTTTCAAAATATCAAGGTGGTCTTATTTATTTGTGGTTCGACCACCTTGACTGGTTAATAGTTAATGTTCAAAATCTTATATTGATCTCAAATATTGTTGAGCTTGTTCTTCACTCAGATTTCTTCTCTTGGCATAATCTTTAATCTGATCGTCCTGAATTTTTCCTGCACTAAAATACAAGGCATCAGGATGTGCAAAATAAAGGCCACTTACGGTTGCGGTTGGGGACATTGCAAAATTCTCCGTCAATGTTGCTCCAATATTTTTTTCTACATTTAAAAAGTCCCAGAGCACTTGTTTTTCAGAATGCTCAGGTAATGATGGGTAACCAAAAGCTGGGCGAATACCTTGATACTTCTCACGTAGCTTTTCTTCTATCGTAAGATTCTCATCTGGTGCATATCCCCAATCTTGTCTTCTAATTCTATCGTGTAGTAGTTCAGTATAAGCCTCTGCCAACCTATCGGCAAGTATCTTAAGCATGATACTCTTATAATCATCCAAATTCTCGGCATACTCATCTAAACTCTCTTCTATCCCCAAGCCTGCAGTAGCAACAAATGCACCAACGTAGTCAATTCGATTTGATTCTACTGGAGCAATAAAGTCTGACAAACAGAGATTACTTAAGCCTTTAGAAAACTTCTCTTGTTGTCGCAGATTCGTAAAACGAGTTAATTCAGTACTTCGTTCCTCATCAGAATAAATAACAATATCATCTCCTTCAGAATTGGCAGGGAACATACCAAATACAGCAGCGGCTTCAATCAAATTTTTCTCTTCAATCTCATCTAGCATTAAGTTAGCATCGTCGAAAAGCTTTTTAGCCTCATCCTTATATTGTGTATCCTCCATAATCTCTGGATACATACACTTCAGCTCCCAAGCCACAAAGAAGAATGTCCAATCGATATATTTACGAATTTCACTTACTGGAAAATGACGCTCAACCTGTAAACCCAACTTATTGGCTTTATAAATGGGTGACGTTTTCCAATCAATTTGTTCCTTATTAGCACGAGCTTGTTCAATGGTGAAATATTCAGCCGATTTTTCTTTGGCATAAGCCTCCCGAACACCGTCGTATTCGGCATGAACATCTTTTAAATAAGTTTCACGTTTCTCTTTATTGCATAAGTTTTTGAATACACCAATCGATTTTGAGGCATCGGCAACATAAACAACACCTCCAGAATAATTCAGTTCAATTTTCACCGCAGTGTGCAACTCCGATGTTGTTGCTCCACCTACAACCAATGGAATATCCAAGCCTAATCTATCCATCTCTTTTGCAACAAAGGCCATTTCTTCAAGAGAGGGTGTTATCAAGCCACTTAAGCCAATAGCATCGACATTTTCGGCTACTGCAACTTCTAATATTTTAGCGCATGTTACCATCACACCTAAGTCAATCACCTCGAAATTATTACAGCCCAAAACAACTCCAACAATATTTTTTCCGATATCATGAACATCACCTTTTACAGTTGCCAGTAGAATTTTACCCGCATTACTGGCTGCTAATCCTTTCTTTTCCTCTTCTATAAAAGGCTGAAGATAAGCCACTGCCTTCTTCATCACTCTTGCAGATTTTACAACCTGAGGTAAGAACATTTTTCCTGATCCAAATAGATCACCAACAACATTCATTCCATCCATTAATGGTTCTTCGATCACTTCAAGAGCTCTGGAATAATTCTGACGAGCTTCCTCTGCATCCTCATCAATATAATCGGTAATGCCTTTCACTAATGAATAAGACAAACGCTCTTTTACAGGTTTCTCTCTCCAAGCATCGGTTTTAACTTGAACTGTTCCTTCCAATTTTACATTTTCAGCAAACTCAATTAGTCGCTCTGTAGCATCAGAATGACGATTAAGAACAACATCTTCAACTTTTTTCAGAAGTTCTGGTTCTATCTCATCATAAATCTGTAACATGCCTGGATTTACAATACCCATATCCAAACCTTCCTTTATGGCATAATAAAGAAAAACAGAATGCATGGCTTCTCTCACCCTATTATTCCCACGGAAAGAGAATGACAAATTACTTATACCGCCACTTATTTTTGCATGTGGTAAATTGGTCTTTATCCATTTTATGGTCTTAATAAAGTCGACTGCATAATTGTTGTGCTCCTCTATTCCTGTTGCAATTGCCAAAACATTCGGATCGAAAATAATATCTTCGGGAGGGAAATTAACTGTCTCTGTTAATATTTTATAAGCTCTCCCACAAATTTCGATACGACGCTCATAAGTATCAGCCTGACCTTTTTCGTCGAAAGCCATAATAACGGCAGCAGCTCCATATCTTTTTATCTTTCGTGCCTTTTCGATAAAATCGGCCTCACCCTCTTTCATTGAAATAGAGTTAACCACACATTTACCTTGTACACACTTAAGCCCTGCCTCTAAAACTGACCATTTTGATGAGTCAATCATAATAGGCACACGAGAAATCTCTGGTTCAGAGACTAATAACTTCAAGTAAGTGACCATCTCAGCCTCAGCATCCAACATGGCATCATCCATACTGACATCAACAATCTGTGCACCATTTTCAACCTGGTGCCGAGCAATTGATAAAGCTTCCTCATACTTCTTTTCTCTTATCAAACGAGCAAATTTTCGTGATCCAGATACATTTGTTCTTTCTCCAATATTCACAAAGTTGGATATAGAACTAATTCTTAATAGTTCGAGTCCACTTAATCTGGTTTCAGCTTCGATTATAGGGAGTTGACGTGCTTTTTCACCTTTAACAGCCTCAGCCAATGCACGAATATGCTCTGGGCGGGTTCCACAACAACCTCCTACAATATTAATCTTCGCTTCTTTTAAAAGTATTTGAAGATCAGAGGTCATCGTTTCAGGTGTCTCATCATACTCTCCCAATTCATTGGGTAAACCTGCATTAGGATACACGCTCACATAAACAGGAATCAGCTTATCCAATTGTTCGATATATGGCACTAGATCTTTAGCTCCAAAAGCACAATTTAGGCCCAAGCTTAAAAGTCGATCTGTTTTCATCGAAGTGACAAAAGCCTCAAGCGTTTGCCCAGAAAGTGTTCTTCCACTGTTATCAGTAATTGTACCTGAAAGCATAATAGGAATATCAAGCCCTCTTTCAGTAAGTATTTCATCAGCAGCAAAAACAGCAGCCTTTGCATTTAGGGTATCAAATATGGTTTCAATCAATAAAATATCAACTCCACCATCAATCAATCCCTTAATCTGAACTGAATAGATTTCAACCAAATCATCGAAACTGACATCACGATAACCAGGGTCTTCAACCTTAGGCGACATAGATGCCGTTTTGTTGGTCGGACCAATGGCTCCTGCTATCCAACTTGGTGTCGATGGATCTTCTTTAAGTATTTCATCAATAACTTCTCGTGCATTTTTAGCTGCTTCAAAGTTCAATTCGTAAGCCAAATCTTCCAATCCATAATCGATAAGAGAAATGGCATTGGAATTAAAGGTGTTTGTTTCAAGAATATGAGCACCCGCCTGCAAGAAATCTTTATGAATTGATTTAATGATCTCTGGTTTGGTCAGAGTCAACAAATCATTATGCCCTTTCTGATCGAAAGTTGAATTAGCAAATCGATCGCCTCGAAAATCTGATTCTGATAGTTCAAAAGCTTGGATCATGGTTCCCATAGCTCCATCCAAAACCAAAATCTGTTCCTTTAATATATCCTTTATCGATGTCATTTTATTGTCTTTTTTCTTGTAAACAACAATCGTCCTCAACAGGTACTTCAACACTGCCTTGACTTAAAAATATTGCGGTATTCTTATTTTTTTGCTCTATTAGAATTCTATGTCCTTCTGTTATTTCGGTAATAGTAACAGGTGTGTAATGGCGAACGGTTATTAACTCCAAACCATCCTCTCGTTCAACATCATATTTCAATTTCAAATCATCAATAAGATCATCGATAAATCGAAATGAGTGGTTAACACAAAACACAAAACTGACAGCCGTATTCTGAGTAAAATTCAGTTTCACTCCAAACTTACTGATTAAAGAAAAGACGAAAAATAAATCGTTCTCTCCAATGAATGAAAAATTAAGAGGTTTGATACTAATCAAAATCTGCTTCTTCTTTACTATAAAGTTAGGCAATAATGGTCGAGGTAAATCACCCTTTGTGATTAATGTACCTTCTTGCTTAGGCTTAATAAACGATTTTACCCATAAAGGAATCTGCTTAGCCTGAAGTGGCTTAATCGTTTTAGGATGAATCACACTGGCTCCATAATACGATAACTCTATAGCTTCGTGATAAGGGATTAAATCGAGTTTCGTTGTATTGCTAAAATAATCTGGATCTGCATTCAAAACACCCAACACATCTTTCCATATAATCATCTTCTCTGCATCTAATAAATAAGATAAAATGGCTGCAGTGTAATCGGAACCTTCACGTCCAAGGGAACATGTATTCCCTTTAAAATCTGAAGCGATGAATCCTTGTGTGATATACAAATTATGCCCCTCAGGCTTGAATTTCAATCTCACTTTTTCCTCAGAACTATCCCAAAGAATGTTGGCATCTCGATATTTATCATCAGCATCCAGACAAGTTCTGATATCAACCCATTCATTTTTTTGTCCGATATGGTTCAGATAAGCAGATACGATGCTGGTAGACAAAAGTTCACCATAGGCAATTAACTGATCGTATTCGAAATTGAAGGCTTGACTAAACGGTTTCGAAATTCGAGCTTCCATTTCAGAGAAAAGGCCTTGAACCTTATTCAACACACTCTTAGGAAATTCATCAAAAAGATCAAGAATTAAAGTCAGGTGCTTCTGCTTGACGTCCTCTATTAAAGCTTTGGCATTCGACTTCCCAGAATAGTGTGCATCGATAATTCCCTCCAGCAAATTGGTACTATTACCAATTGCCGAAACAACAACCGTGAGAGGGCCTTCAACCTCTCCTATAATTTTACTGATATTCTTTATGGCAGCAGCGTCTTTTACAGAAACGCCCCCAAACTTATATATAATCATGTTGATGTGATGATGTGTGAAAAAATAAACAGGTGAAAGAGTAAACAAGTTAATGTGTTAATGAGTAAAAAAATAACTGCATGTACTCGCCTATACTAGTACTTACATATCTGTCGTATCTTCTTATTCGTCGCCCAAATAAGCCAGAAAAATATCCTTATCAATCAATTGATTTTTAATCTTTATTAAATTTGAAAGATTGATATGACCAATCACATAATTAAAATCTTTTCCTGTTAAAGATTCTGTAACTTCAGTAAATTCAAACAGCTCCAAGTCTTCCTTATTGGCATATCTCAAATATATTTCAACAGGCATATCATTGGTATACTCTAAGCCGCCATAATACTTTAGCTTTTTGTACTCATACTTATAATTATAGGCTAAAGCCGTAATATCAGAAAGTACAGCCGATCCTGTTGGATGAGAACCTGCTCCCTTTCCATACATAAACTGGTTATCGTAGAAGTTTCCTTGAATCAAAACACCATTATAATGCTCTTCGACCGTGTAAGCGTGCTCTGATGATTTAACAAATTTAGGGGCGACTAATAAGTTAACGTGCTTTCCATTTACCTTAGTGACTTTTCCAAGTAGACGAATTTTATAACCTTTCTGAGAAGCCAATTGAATATCGTGAGATGAAAGTCTCGATATACCAATATTAAATACCTGATCGGGATGAACAAATAAACCGAATCCGTGAACGGTAAGTGTAATTAATTTGTAAAGGGTATCAAATCCTTCAACATCAGATGTTGGATCACTTTCGGCAAAACCCAAATCCTGAGCCTGCTTTAAGGCCACATCATAATCAAGATTCTCATTAAAAATCTTACTTAGGATATAATTTGATGATCCATTCAAAATTCCACTAACCGATTGCAACAAATCGTTGTCGTAATATTCCTCAAGGTTACGAATGATAGGAATACTGCCACAAGCTGAAGCCTCATATACAAAAGACACCTTGTGTTTCCACTGCAACTGAATTAACTCCTCGATATGATAGGCTAGCATTTTTTTATTGGCAGAAACCACATGTTTCCCATTCTGAAGAGCCGTCTTTACAATTTTATATGCTTCATCAGCATCGTCAATCAACTCAGCAATAACATTAATTTCAGGATCATTTAAAATATCATCTGGATTCAAGGTCAAAACTTCAGGAGATAATTCTCGTTCCTTTGACGGATCTTTTACACAAACCTTAACAATTGAGGCATCGAGCCCCTTAGAGTTTTTTAAAACGTGGGCCAAACCTGAGCCCACAACTCCAAAACCAAATACACCAATTTTTAACTTCTTACTCATTACAGTATCTTATTTATAAAATGATTGAATCACCTTTGTTAATTGTTTTTGCTCCAATAAAAATCCGTCGTGTCCATACAATGAATTGATCTCTGCATACTCCGAACCTGGAATATTTTGAGCTACAAATTCTTGCTCTGCTATTGGGAATAACAAATCCGATTTTACCCCAATAACCAATGTCTTTGCTCTAATCTGACTTAAAGCAAGCTCAGGAGATATACGCCCACGTCCAATATTATGCCCATCCATTATTTTGGATAATTCCCAATAGGAATAGGCATTAAAGCGGTTTGCTAACTTTAGTCCCTGATAATTTTGATATGAACTTGCTTTAAAGTCATCTTGCTTATCATGATTTGTTTCAGTTTGAGTATCCTGATAAGTTTGATAATTCCTATAACTTAATAAAGCAATGGATCGGGCTGTTTTCATACCTTCCAAACCTGCAGTATCTTTCGATTCTTTCCATGTTGGATCTACTGCTATGGCCATTCTTTGAGATTCATTAAAAGCAATGCCCCAAGGGGAATGTTGTGCATTACTTGCTAAAAAGACCAAATGTTCAAGCTGTCCATTCAGATTATAAGCCCATTCTAATGCTTGCATTCCTCCAAGTGAACTACCAATTAGCGTATGAATCTTTTCAATTCCCAATTCAGAACGCAACAATTCATGAGCTGCTACCAAATCACGAACTGTTAACTGAGGAAAATCATGATAATAAGCACTATCACCCTCACCACTAATACTTAAAGGACCTGTACTACCATAACATGAACCCAAAATATTAGCACAAACTATAAAGTGCTCCTTTGGGTTAAAGAAATCGTCTTCGCCAAACAAACCTGCCCACCAATCGAAAACATCTGAATTAGCAGTCAGTGCATGGCAAACCCATATCACATTATTTTTTTGTGGATTATATTCACCATAAGTATGATAAGCAATGGTTATATCTTCAAGTAGTTGTCCGGACTCCAAGACTAAACCTTCTTTATATTTGAAATATTTCGGATTCACGTTATTCTATGTTTTCTTGTTGAAGTATCCAATTTTAAAAAATGAGCCACTTAGCCTGAGTTCTAGGAAGACCCAGGTCAACTGACATTTTAATTTCTATTCAACTACTTTTAAAGTGGCTTTCTCAACAGACTGCTTGATATCAGCTTTAATATCTTCTATGTGTTCGATACCAACGGAGATTCTTAACAATCCTGGTTCCACACCCGAATCTTTTTGTTCTTCCAAACTCAATTGCTCATGGGTGGTTGAACTTGGATGAATGATCAGTGTTTTAGCATCTCCTAGGTTTGCTACATGTGAAAGTAATTCAACTCCATCAACCAATTTATCAGCCACTTCTTTTCCACCTTTCACTTTGAAAGTCAGAACTGAACCGGCTCCTTTCTTAAAGTATTTTTTAGCTCTCTCGTAGTATGGACTTGATGGTAAACCAGGATAATTTACTTTCTCTACCCAATCTTGTTCCTCTAACCATTTCGCTAGTGAGTAAGTATTTTCGATATGACGATCGAGACGTAGTGAAAGCGTTTCAAGTCCTTGTAAAAGCAAGAATGAATTAAAAGGACTTTGTGAACAACCATAATCTCTTAATCCTTCAACTCGAGCTCGAATTGCGAAAGCAATATTTCCGAAAGGTCCTTCAGAACCAAACACATCCCAGAATACTAATCCATGATAACCCTCAGCAGGTTCTGTAAATTGAGGGAATTTACCATTGCCCCAATTATAATTTCCACCATCGACAATCACGCCACCAACAGCTGTTCCATGTCCACAAATCCATTTAGTTGCAGATTCTACAACCACATTTGCACCATGATCAATTGGACGGAACAAATAGCCACCTGCTCCAAGTGTATTATCAACAATCAGTGGCAGATCGTATTCTTTTGCAATTGCTGCAACCTTTTCGAAATCGGGGATTGAGAATTTAGGATTAGGTAAGGCCTCAACATAAATGGCTTTAGTATTCTCATCAATCAATGGCACAATAGTTTCCGGATCATCAATATCGACAAAACGAGCTTCTATTCCAAGACGCTTAAACTGCACTTTAAACTGATTGTAAGTTCCTCCGTAAATTTGAGCGGCACTCACAAAATTATCTCCGCTCTCTAAAATATTAGTTAATGCAAGAAACTGAGCTGCTTGACCAGAACCCGTTGCAACTGCAGCAACGCCACCTTCTAAAGCGGCAATTCGTTTCTCAAAAACATCGTTGGTTGGGTTTGTTAATCGGGTATAAATATTCCCGAATTCTTTCAAGCCAAATAGGTTTGCTGCATGCTCAGAGTTGTTGAAAGTGTAGGCTGTTGTTTGATATAATGGTACCGCTCTTGAATTAGTAGTAGCTTCAACTTCCTGACCTGCGTGTATTTGTAATGTTTCGTATCTTAAATTTTTAGACATAGCTATCTTATTTTTTGGATAGAGTATTCCCTTCAAGGAATATCACGATCCAGTTATTTTGTATGGAATTAAATAATGAAGGGTGAGTGTAGGAATACAGACTCACAGTGTCGCAAAAACATTACGGTCTTGGACGCAAATGAAGTAGGCAAATAAAAACCTATTCGAAATAGCTTGCACCAATCTTAGTTCTAATCAACTGATTAGATACACTAAATCACAAAATGTAAACGTTTTTGAGTTCCCTTATCGGAGTTATTTTATACGCACCGGCATCTAAAAAAGGGGAAATTTAATAGACAGAATGCGTTACAGCATACGCATCATCATCTGCATTCGCATCACCTGAGTGGATGTGCTTTGTAGTTGCAAATGTAAGTTCAGCTCCTGTGGAGCTACCTGATTGATGTTATGATTTTCTGTCTTCATAGTTTCTAATTTATATTCACCAATTACTTGGTCAGGATTTGACACCTTTCGGTTTTGGTACCGCGGTTGTCAGAAGGTCACAGAGCCTGTCTCTCACTTCTTCTGTATAAATTATCGCCTCTAAAAAAGAGGTTTCTTCTCTTATAACTGTGAGCAAATGTAAAGATGTTTTTTTAATATCCAAATTTACAGTTACTTTTCTTTGATAAAATAAAAACAAAAATAGAACCACAACACCTTTAAATAAAGCATTTTAGCGCACATCTCTTTTTTTTTATTTTTTTTAAGCTCATTAAAATCATTCTTGATTCCGGAAGTCTGATAATTGTCATGCTAAAAGCACTAAGCAATTTGTTTGTTCTTTCGTATATTTATCGCAAATCAGAACCCAAATTAACAGGCAATGAATATTCAAATTCGAACAGAACATAAGAACGATATATCAGCCATTTCGATGATAAACGATATGGCATTTGGACAAGAATCTGAAGGTAATTTAATCGTCAAGCTACGAAAGAGCAAAAGTTTCATTAAAGACTTATCTTTAGTTGCTTGCATGGGAAATGAAATCATTGGGCATATTCTATTCAGTAAGATTATCATTAAAAATGATACCGAAGAATTCGAATCTTTAGCTTTGGCACCAATGGCAGTTATTCCAGAATTTCAGGGTTTAGGAATTGGTTCTCAATTAATAAATAAAGGTCTACAGAAAGCGATTAAATTGGGATACGAATCAGTTATTGTTTTAGGACACGATACGTATTATCCTCGCTTCAAATTTAAGCCTGCAAGTCAGTTTAAAATTACTTGTCCTTTTGATGTTCCTGACACGAATTTTATGGCTTTGGAATTAAAAAAAGGAAGCCTCGATACAATTTCTGGTTGTGTGATATATCCCAAAGAATTTAAGGATATGTAATAAACAAAAATAGCACCTACTGTAAATTAAAATACTTAATAAATATTATACGCTTTTCTATAGATCAAAGCCCATTAATTTAATTTGCTTCAAAGAGTACGAAAGCGTACACCCTTTGTTCGTCTTCGAACAAGACTAGAAAACACAAACCCAACTTATCACCTGTTATTCTGAAGGATACAATTTGTGGCACAGTATCTGATAAGAAATCGAGTCTGCTTTTTATCTTTCTTTTGGTAAACAGCTTTCACTTTATTTCTAATCAACAAACTGAGACATGATCAAAAAGTTATTTTTCATTACAACTTTCTTAGTTGCTTTAGCAAAAAGTCTTTTGGGTGCTGAAACTCCAACTTGGCTTCGCTATCCTGCAATTTCACCAGATGGTACAACTATCGTTTTCCAATACCAAGGAGATATTTTCAAAGTAGATGCAAACGGAGGTATGGCAACAGCCCTTACATCTAATTCTGCATACGACACACAACCTGTATGGTCACCTGATGGTAAGACAATTGCATTTGCATCGGATCGTTTTGGAAATTTCGATATTTTCACAATTTCTGTTGAAGGAGGAAGTCCAAATAGAATTACATTTAATTCTGGTAATGAAAAGCCAAGTAGCTTTACTCCAGATGGAAAATTTATTTTATTCTCAGGATTGATTAGTGATACTCCTGAAAATGCGATGTTTCCATCAGGAGGTGTACCTGAACTATATAGTATCTCGGTTAAAGGTGGAAGAGAAAATCAGATTCTAACTTCTCCTGCTCTATTTGCAAATTATAGTTCTGACAAAAGTTTACTTTTATATCAAGACCAGAAAGGTTACGAAAATCAGTGGAGAAAACATCATACCTCTTCAGTAACTCGTGATATTTGGATTTATGATGTAAACAGCAAAAAGCACAGCAAATTCTCATCATTTAAAGGTGAAGACTTAAACCCAATATTCAGTTCTGACAATAAGGATGTGTATTACCTTTCTGAACGAGAAGGAAGCATGAACATCTTTAAAGCTCCAACTAATAATGCTTCGGAATTAAGCCAAATTACAAAATTTGAGAAGCACCCAGTTCGTTTTATCAGTATTGCAAAAAACAACACACTAGCCTATTCTTATAATGGAGATATCTACACTCAAGGAGAAGGGGCTAAAGCAAAGAAAATAGAAATAAATATAAATACGGATAGTAAAGAAAATCCAGTTGCCTTCAAAAAGATGAGAAGTGGTGCAAGCGAAATGTCTGTATCACCTAATGGCAAAGAAGTCGCTTTTATCGTTAGAGGGGAAGTTTTTGTGACTTCAGTAGAATATGGTACTACAAAAAGAATTACCAGTACACCTGAACAGGAACGTAGCGTGAGCTTTAGCCCTGATGGTAAAGCTCTACTATATGCTTCTGAAAGAAAAGGAAGCTGGAATTTATACCAAACCAAAGTGGTTCGCGAAGTTGAAACTAGCTTTGCTAATTCTACTCTTTTAAAAGAAGAGGTGGTTTTAGAATCGACACCTGAGGCTTTTCAAGCAAAATACTCTCCTGATGGAAAAGAGGTCGCTTTTCTAGAAGAGCGTACGACTCTAAAAGTAATCAACCTTAAGAGTAAAAAAGTTCGTACCATCCTCGATGGAAAATGGAACTACTCTTATAGCGATGGTGATCAGCATTACGATTGGTCTCCTGACGGTAAATGGTTCTTGGTTAATTTTTATCCTCACACTATTTTCATGTCTGATGTTGCCTTGGTTGATGCTCAAGGGAACCAAACAATTAAAAACATTACTGAAAGTGGTTATTCTGACAACGCTGCTAAATGGTCATTAAAAGGTAATGCTATGATTTGGTTTACCGACAAACGTGGGTACAGAAGTCATGGTAGCTGGGGTTCTCAAAGCGATGTTTATGCACAATTCTTTACTCAAGAAGCTTATGATAATTTTAAACTATCAAAAGAAGAGCGTGAAGTAAAAGAGAAAGTTGAGAAGGAAGCTAAAAGACTGAAAGAAGAAGCTGAGAAGGAGAAGAAAAAGGATGATAAGAAAGACAAAAAGAAGAAGGACGAAAAGAAAGATGAAAAGAAGGTTGAAGAATTAAAATTCGATTATAAAGGTCTTGAAGATCGTCAGATTTGTTTAACGATAAATCCTTCTAGATTATCTGATGCTATCTTAACTCCCGATGGTAAAAAACTTTTCTACCTAAGTCGTTTCGAAGGTGGATATGACCTTTGGGTAAACAATTTAGTTGAAAACTCTACAAAGAAAGTCTTAGATTTAAGAGGTGGCGGTGGCGCTATGCAATTCGACAAAGATGCTAAAAACCTATTTCTAATGTCAGGGAATAGCATTATTAAGGTTGATGTTGCAAGCAACAAACGCAAAAACATCAGTTATAATGCTGAAATGTATCTTGACAAAGCAGCAGAACGCGAATATATGTTTGAGCACGTGTGGCGTCAGATGATGAAGAAATTCTACGATCCAAAACTGCATGGTGTTGATTGGGATTTTTACAAGGAAGAATATCAACGATTCTTACCTCACATTACAAACAACTACGATTTTGCTGAAATGCTTAGCGAACTGTTAGGCGAAATGAATGCTTCACATACTGGTGCTAGCTACCGTGGAGGTTCGAGAAATGGAGATAAAACGGCTAAACTTGGTGCCTTTTACGACTGGAACTACAAAGGTGACGGTTTAAAAATTGCAGAAGTTCTTGAAAAAGGCCCACTTAATAAGGCTGATTCAAAAATTAAAGCTGGTGTTATTATTGAAAAAATTGATGGTATTAGTTTGAATAAAGATAAGAGTCATTACCCACTTTTGAACCACAAAGCAGGTAAGAAGGTCTTATTAAGTCTTTATAATCCTACAAGTAAAAAGCGTTGGGATGAAATTGTAAAGCCAATTTCGTACACTGGTGATTTACTTTATGAACGTTGGGTTAAAAATTGCCAAAAAGAGTGTGACAGACTTTCTAACGGACGTATTGGATATGTTCACGTACAAGGAATGGATTCTAGAAGTTTCCGTAAAGTTTACTCTGAAATGTTAGGAAAATATGGCACACGTGAGGCAATTATTGTAGACACTCGTTTTAACGGTGGCGGTTGGTTGCATGATGATCTTATTACTTTATTAAGCGGTAAAGAGTATGCTAAATTTAGCCCTCGTGATCAGTTAATGGGATCAGATCCGATGTCGAAATGGAAAAAACCTTCTGCCGTATTGATTAATGAAGGGAACTATTCTGATGCTTGTGCTTTCCCATATGCATACCAGTACCTTAATATTGGTAAACTAGTCGGAATGCCTGTTCCTGGAACAATGACTGCTGTTTGGTGGGAAAGTCTACAAGACAAAAGCATTGTATTTGGAATTCCTCAAGTTGGTATCAAAGACATGAAAGATAATTATATCGAGAACCAACAGGTTGAACCAGATATTAGAGTAGAAAATAAATTTGAAATGGTAACTAAAGGACAGGATCAACAACTGAAGAAAGCTGTTGAACACCTACTTGAAACTTTATAATGATTAGTTTGTTTAAGAAACCATGAATCCTCTTTTAAGAGAGGATCATGGTTGATTTTAAAAACGAAAAAACGGTTAGGAACAAAAATGGCTAGTCAGTAGACTAGCCATTTTTATATTCTATAGTTTGCTACACGACCTGTTCATAAAAATACTTTTGAAGAATGAGTGACGATTCTTGATTTATAGTTCAACTACACCCTATCGCCTACCGGCACTTTCCCTAAAAAGGGAAAGAATGAAGAACAAAACTTAGAACCTTAATTCAAAAACCTCAACTTTTATAGAAATGTCAGGAAACCAGAGTTGTGTTCAATTATTAGCTGTTTTAAGAACAAATCCTGTAGTCTGATATTAACCAAGTAATTTTATTAAAGCCTCTAGCTCTAAACCATCAACATTCGCTTTAATCTGAGCCTGTTGATAGAAAGGCAATCTTTCTTTGAGATGATTAGCAATATAGGCTTCGAGTTCATTTTCAGGAACAGCCTTTACAATAGGGCGCACATCGTCTGATTTTAGAATATTCTGTTTTAAAATGTGAGGGCTTGCTTCAAGAAAAAGCGTTTTCCCCATGGTTTTCATTTTAGATATATTGTCGTGAAAACAGGGTACTCCTCCCCCGGTAGAAATCACCGTAGGGTGTTCTAGCTCTTTTATTGAGTTTAAAGCTGATTTCTCGCGCTCACGAAAAGAAGCTTCTCCAAACTGTTTAAAAATATCGGGAATGCTTAGTCCTTCTCTCTTCTCTATCAGTTCATCTAAATCGATAAAATCGAAATTTAAAGAGTCAGCTAAACGTTTCCCCCAATAGGATTTTCCACAGCCCATATAGCCTATTAGAAAAATATGCATCATTTTTAGTTTAATCGAGTTATGCTTCAACATTCGCGCTTGAATCATCAGCCACATCTTCTGGCTCTACTTCACGAACAAGTGGTTCTATTTCAGTAATCTTATCTACATCATAGGTGGTTAATCGTTTACCACGAGCTTTAAACGATTTTACAGCAATAAAGTCTTCAGCATCGACTGTTTCAATTGGGCGATCAGCATTCACGCCTTTGAATTTTATTTCGAACTGAGGATAGGCTGCATCTGACAAACAAATTAATTTACTGGCCTTATTGTCTCCAATAAAGGCTTGCATTTTAGAGCTACCATCCATCGTAAATCGTTTCAGGTAATAATAGCCCTGATCCGCATCAAAGAAAACAGCTGACCAAACCTTATTGACATCAAATTTCTCGATAATGCTTATCTGATCAGAATAGTGATTACTTAAATCGAAGCTACTCAGGTAGAATTTATTATTTCGAAGTACAATTAGAATTTGATCTTCGCCAATAAATTCACCGATGAAGTCACCTCTCTTTTCGGTATTTAAACGGAGAACATCTGGATCAAACCAAATTTTTCTACCTCCTAGAGTAGAAACACCCTCATACTTTAAGCTAATTTTGGTTACCGGCGTACGACTTAAAATATTACCCATTGAAGCCCGTCCTTTAATTAAAAGATCGGCAAAGTCATATTCAAAATTTAGTTTTTTAATTCGCCCCTGCGGTTTCAAAAGAACACGAATAACTTCTGCCTCTCCATTAGGATTAGCACTAAAATAAGTAACCCTAGAGCCTGGTGTTTCTTTCGTCAAATTATATTCCTTGTCGCGAGCTAAACCCGTTACATTAAATCGTTTTGCATATGAAATACCGCCTTTACCATCGCGATAAACCACATTGTAAATGGTTCGCTTATCGTTCTTTCTGAAAACGGCTATATGCACAATATTTTGTCCGATAAATAATTTATCAGCAACCTTGGTTATGAAATAACTTCCGTCCTTTCTGAATATAATGATATCATCAATATCAGAACAATCACATACGTATTCGTCTTTCTTCAGGCTGGTTCCCAGAAATCCTTCAGCATAATTAACGTAAAGTTTTTCGTTAGCAACAACAACCTTGCTGGCTACAATGCTATCGAAACTTCTAATTTCTGTTTTACGTTCTTTTCCTTTTCCATACTTTTTTCTAATCGATTGGAAATATCGAATGGTGTACGGAATAATATTGGCTATATGTACTTTAATTTCCTCAATCTCGTCCTCAATAGACTTGATATAATCAGTCGCCTTATTGATATCGAACTTCGAAATACGTTTAATTTTAATCTCGGTTAAACGAACAATATCATCTTCGGTCACAGCACGCATCAAATGTTTGGTGTGTGGCTTTAAGCCCTTATCGATGGTTTTAATAACAGCATCCCAGGTTTCGCATTCCTCAATATCTCGATAGATTCGATTTTCAATAAAGATACGCTCTAGAGATGCATAATGCCAAGCTTCCTCAAGTTCAGCTTTACGAATTTCGAGTTCTAATTTTAAAAGATCAACCGTTTTATCAGCTGAGCGTTTTAAAATCTCTTGAACGCCAATAAATTTTGGCACATCGTCTTCAACAACACAGGCATTGGGCGAAATAGAATACTCACAATCTGTAAAAGCATATAGAGCATCAATCGTTTTATCCGAAGAAATACCTGTGGTTAGATGAATTAAAATTTCAACATCAGCAGCGGTATTGTCATCAATCTTTTTAATCTTAATCTTACCCTTATCATTCGCTTTAATAATCGATTCGATCAAAGTCGATGTTGTTTTTCCGAAAGGAATCTCAACAATTTTAAGGGTTTTATTATCAACTTTTTCGATACGCGCTCTTACTTTAACAGCGCCACCACGTAATCCGTCGTTGTATCGACTCACATCAACCATACCTGCCGTTGGGAAGTCGGGATAAATCTCGAACTCTTCTCCTTTTAAGTAGGCAATACAGGCCGCAAGAAGTTCATTAAAGTTGTGTGGTAATATTTTAGAAGCCAAACCTACAGCAATACCTTCAACACCCTGTGCCAATAGCAATGGGAATTTAACTGGTAGCGTAATCGGCTCCTTATTTCGACCATCGTATGATTGTTTCCAGTTGGTCGTTTTAGGATTAAACAGAACCTCGAGAGCAAATTTAGATAAACGAGCCTCGATATAACGAGGTGCTGCTGCAGAATCTCCTGTCAGGATATTTCCCCAGTTTCCCTGCATGTCTATCAACAAATCTTTCTGCCCTAATTGAACCAGAGCATCGCCAATAGAAGCATCACCATGAGGGTGAAACTGCATGGTGTTACCGATGATATTAGCTACTTTATTGTACCTACCATCGTCCAACTTTTTCATGGAATGCAGTATTCTACGCTGAACTGGCTTTAAACCATCATTCACGTAAGGAACGGCACGTTCAAGAATTACATATGACGCATAATCTAAAAACCAATTCTCATACATCCCCGACAAATAGGTCACATTTCGCAACGCTTCAGAGCCTTGCTCTTCGTTTTGATCGTCTCTTTCCTCAGGGGTTTCTAAACCGTTAGTCTCGTCGATACTCATTGATATTCAGTTTTATTTAGGCTATCCTAAAATACTAGATGTTTGTGTTTATTATCTTATTTATTGACAATTCTGCATTTCAATTATCAGCCATTGATTTCGTCACGCTCAACATGCAAATTATCAATAATAAATTCTTGTCTGTTCGGGGTATTCTTTCCCATATAAAAGGAAAGCATATCGGAAACCGATTCTTCCTTTTTCATTAAAACAGGATCTAATCGGATATCTTTCCCAATAAAATATTTGAATTCGTCAGGAGAAATCTCACCCAAACCCTTAAATCGGGTAATCTCTGGGTTAGCTCCCAAGCGTTTCATTGCTCTATCTTTTTCTTCGTCGGTATAACAATATTTTGTTGTCTTCTTATTACGAACTCTAAACAAAGGCGTCTGCAAAATATACAAATGACCACTTCTCACCACATCAGGAAAAAACTGAAGAAAGAAGGTGATCAATAGTAAACGAATGTGCATCCCATCGACATCGGCATCCGTTGCGATAATCACATTATTGTAACGTAATCCTTCAAGACCATCCTCAATATTTAAGGCGGCTTGCAAAAGGTTAAACTCTTCGTTTTCGTAAACAATTTTCTTTGTCAGACCATAAGTATTTAAAGGCTTACCTTTCAAACTAAATACAGCTTGCGTGTTTACCGATCGTGATTTTGTGATCGATCCACTTGCCGAGTCACCCTCGGTAATAAAAATACTGGTCTCTGATTTATCTTCGTGAGTCGAGTTAAAATGAACACGACAATCACGTAATTTCTTATTATGTAGGTTCGCTTTTTTAGCGCGCTCTTTGGCTATTTTCTTAATTCCCGAAATGGCTTTACGCTCCTTCTCCGATTCTAGAATTTTTCTATAAATCGCATCAGATACTTCAGGGTTCTTATGCAGGTAATTGTCCAATTTAGACGTTACAAAATCCATAATGAAATTTCGAACAGAAGGACCATCTGGACCAATATCTTTAGATCCTAATTTGGTCTTTGTTTGCGATTCGAAAACAGGTTCTTGAACCTTGATACTTATGGCAGCAATAATCGATGTTCTGATATCAGAAATATCGAAATCCTTTTTGTAAAAATCACGAACGGCTTTTACTACAGCTTCGCGAAATGCGGCTAGATGTGTACCACCTTGAGTGGTATGCTGTCCATTAACAAACGAATAATATTCCTCGCCATACTGTTGCCCATGCGTCATAGCCAATTCGATATCTTCACCTTTTAGATGAATAACCTCGTAAAGACTTTTACTGCTCATGTTCTCGTGCAACAAATCGAGAAGCCCGTTTTTAGATAAAAACTTGGTACCATTAAAATAAATAGAAAGACCTGCGTTCAAATAAACGTAGTTCTTTAGCATGGTTTCAATATACTCTGTTATAAAACGGTAATTCGAAAACATTTCCTGATCGGGATGAAAGGTCATTCGTACCCCATTTTTCTCATCGCTAGGCTGAATTTCGTCTTCGCTAAGCAACTCTCCTCTCGAGAAAGTGGCTTTTTTAACTTCACCGTCACGAAACGATTCAACAATAAATTGATCAGAAAGGGCATTCACCGCCTTAATACCAACACCATTCAGACCCACTGACTTTTTAAATACAGCAGAATCATATTTTGCACCGGTATTCATTTTCGAAGTCACATCAATCACCTTGCCCAAAGGAATCCCTCGACCATAGTCACGAATACTAACCATACGATCGGTAATATCAACGTGTATTGACTTACCGATTCCCATTGCAAATTCATCGATAGAGTTATCGATAACCTCTTTAATCAGGATGTAAATACCATCGTCATGAGAAGAACCATCGCCCAACTTACCGATATACATTCCGGGACGTTTGCGAATATGCTCTTTCCAATCGAGTGTTCTAATTGAATCTTCTGAATATTTAGCTGTCATTTATTGCTGCGCTCAAAGTGTTAACAAATAAAAGGTCTTTGATTATCAAGAACCTCAGCGAATAAGTATAGGGCTGTAAAAGAGAATCAGCTTTTATAAAAAATAACCTACACTCTAAATTGACCAATTGGACTGGAATTATTATCTCTTTGAGAGATTATTGAGATAAAATGAGTCAGAAAAATCAGTCACCCACAAATATAGCTAAAAGTATGACTTTTCCGAAAGTAGTTTATCAACAGCTCATTAAATGGAAGCTGTATAAGAAGCTATACATTCCATAAATAGACAGTTACGAGAGATACATATAAAACGCTCCTGTTCAAAAGTACAGTTTACACAACATAAGTTATGCATGAAAATTAAATTCATTTTACTTCAAATTTCAGTCTCTTTATCAGAAACATACAGAATCATGGACTTAAAATAAGATGCAAACCTTTTCGATTAAATTCACCTGAAAACATTCCCATTTTCAGGAATAAAGTTTGCGATATTTATTTACATTTGCAGCCTAAATTTTGAGCTTTATGAATTTGAAATTTGTCCTAAATACACTAGGACGCATACTTCTCATACTAGCTATTTTCATGATGACCATTATCCCGTGGGTTATCTACTTTCATGAAAACAGCATTTTATTTGCCATAGAAGAATCAATTGTAATTCCCTTAATAACGGGTTTACTTTTAATCTTTTTAACGAGAGATTACAATAAAGAAATTGGAACAAAAGAAGCCTATATTATAGCCTCTTCTGCTTGGGTAATTATGGGTATAGCTGGGAGTTTGCCCTTTTGGTTTAGTCACACAACCTCTAGTTTTATCGATGCTCTTTTCGAATCTATTTCAGGTTTTACCACAACCGGATCTTCAATTTTAACCGATATTGAAGCTGCCCCAAAATCCGTTTTGTACTGGCGCAGTTTAACACATTGGATAGGTGGAATGGGTATTATTGTATTAACAGTAGCCATTTTCCCCTCCTTAAAAATTGCCTCTTACCGCCTGTTTTCAAGCGAATCATCAGGTATCGATTCTAGTAAAATCAAACCCAAAACCTCTTCAATGGCGAAAAGACTATGGGGTATTTATATCTGCCTAACGGTTATCATGACAATAATATTAATGCTTGGAGGCGTGAACTTTTACGAGAGCATCTGCCATGCCTTTGCGAGTATTGCCACTGGCGGTTTTTCTACAAAAAATGCTAGCGCTGGGTTTTATACACCTTTTGTTCAATATGTCATCATGTTTTTCATGTTGATATCAGGTATCAACTTCGCCTTACACTACGGTCTTTTGAAAGGCAACTTTAAAAATTTAATCAACAATATTGAATTGAGAAGCTATCTGGGGCTTATATTATTTGTGGGTGGCATCATTAGTCTGATGCTTTATTTTAAACAGGGACTACCCTTTGAGCAAGCTTTCAGGGACGCTTTTTTTCAGGTTATATCTGTTATTACAGCAACAGGATTTGCTTCAGCCGATTATTTAGAGTGGAATCAGGTATCGTGGCTACTGATATTCTTATTAATGTTTGTAGGGGCTTGTGTCGGTTCTACTGGTGGTGGTATAAAAGTCATTAGACATGTTATTGCAATAAAGGTTATTTTCAGATTATTTCTGCAACAAAGACATCCGCATCAAGTTAAATCGATCAAAATAAACAAAAAACCTATTGAAGAAAAAAAGGTACATTCCATTGTTACTTTCATTTTTATCTACCTTTTTATATTCTTTACAGGAGGCCTATGTTTACTGGCAACAGGACTCGATCCTGCTTCGGCATTTAGTGCATCTATAACCTCAATGGGCGGAATAGGTCCAGGCTTGGGAACAATAGGACCTGCCTCTAACTTTGCTCATCTTTCTAATGCTGCCAAAATCATTCTCCCTATTCTAATGATTATAGGCCGACTGGAGGTTCTTAGTTTTCTGATTATATTCACACCTGGCTTTTGGAAGAAAAAATAAGACAGACGCCACTAATCATAGCAAATTCAAATTTAACACATTCTAGTATTCCTAACTAGGTTTATTCATTCACTTCTTAAGTATAAGTAACTCTTTATTGAACAGACTCTCATACTTCTCTGCCGCTCGGTTGATACTTTCGGCTATCTGCTTACAATTGTCCGTCACTCGCTTGAAGCTTTCCGCCATCAGGTTAGAATCTATCACCACTTGGTTAAAAAATTCCACTATTCGGTTGCAATCCTCCGCTACTCGGTTGAAGCGTTCCGCCATTAGGTTGCAATTTTCCGTCGCTCGGTTATAAGCTTCCGCCACCAACAAAAAGCAAGCGTATGGAGTGCTTAAGTAAGTCCTTAAAGCCAAGAAATAAAGAAGCTATAACGATTAACAATACACTTAATCCCAAAGGCTAACCTCTGGCCACTAAGATTAAAACAAGGCAGTCCCTTGATAAAACATCTATTATAAACTGTAACACAATGTGCAAACCTTACAAATATCCCCCTATATTTAAGGCCGAAAATTCGCAGCTTGATATGTTTTTAGAAAGACTGTCATTAACGGCAATAGCGAGCGATCTGCCTCGCTATTGCTGTGAAAATGCAACAATGAAATATGACTATTTATTTACCAAAATTCCACTCAAGTAAAAAAACATCATTCTTGAGCTTCTACTGATGGATTTTACTCCTTAACCTGAGCTCTCAACCAATTATGATATTCAGCCTTATTCTCTTTGTTCATCTTGCCATGCCCCGTTTTTTCTGTGAGAAATTTCACATCACAGCAGTTAACTTCAAGTTGTTTAACCAGTTTTTGTGTCAATTCGAATGGGCAATTCATATCCCTTGTTCCATGGAAAATAAAAATTGGAATGTTGCTGAATCGTTTAAGATTTTTTTTCTTTAGAAAATTCAAACCTTCAGCATGCCCCCATTTAATTCCAAGATTAGGATGTCCAGAATTTATAGCAATGGCTTTATATCTATCGGGGTGGTGATAATAGGTGTGATAGACGCCATATCCTCCCATGGAGAAACCACTTAAAATAATTTGGGATTCATCGATATTATAATTTCCAACAACATCCTCTATAGCCTCCTCAATATCTATTTGTGAGTTGGTTGTTACATAGCAATTAGAAGTTCCTCGTGCATTGGGAGCTATGATAATAAAGTCATTTTCAATTTTGGGAGAAAGAAACAGGGCTTTATCGTCTTGCCCACTTCCATGTAAGTGAACCAACAAGGGATATTTTTTTTCAACATCGAAATTCTTGGGAATATAAATTGAATAGGGTCTGAGGGTAGAATCAATTTTAGAGACAAATGCCCTTCTAAACACATCTTGTTTTTCCTTCAAGGGATCTATCCCTGCATCTATCTGTTCAAGGTATTTCGATATGCTGGCTACAGAAGTTCGAATTTCTAATGAAGTTTCGTATTCCTTGAGTTCATCCCGATCATCTTTAAGCTTCTCAATGTAAAACGATAGGGTATTATAAGTTCCCAAAGAGATTTTCTTCTTTAAGTTATCAAGTCGTTTTTGCATTAATTCTGTATCAAAATTAGGCAATACACTTAAGTAATAATCAACTTCCTTTTCATTTGTTTCGATACGAATACGATATCCTGCAGGATCAAGATGTACCTTATCCAATATCAACTCATCAGAAAAACTTCCCTTGGCGTATGTTTTGGTGAAATATTGTTTAGAGACCATCTGATTTTCACCTGAAAAAATCTTTACGGTGTACTTACAAGTCGTCTCCTTGTTAACAAGGCCTGCAGTCATTATTCTTGGATATTCATTTGATGATATATTTCTGGAAGCCAAATAGCTTGAAATACCAAATGATTCATCAGCCGTCTCAAATTTCAGTTTGCTGTACTTTCGCTTCGACTGTTCATTCTGAATCTTGTCGTCGTCAAAAACGAAATAATAATTCTTTTCATTTTTATCGATAGCCTTTACAAAACACAGGTTAAAACCTATTGCTTCAGAAAACAAAGGATGGTAAGGATAAACTGACTTCCATGGCAAGAACAATTCAAACGCTACTTTATTGTTTTCAAGCTTGGTTTTAAACTTGACCTCAGCACCCATTTTTTTAGCACTCAGATCAATATCATGATACCAAACCCTTTTATGAAAAAAAGCGTTTTCGTCAGGAGAAAAGGCCAAGACATAAAACTCATCTGTAGCAGACATGTCAGGATTAGCTTTACCAATAACCATATGGAAACCATCTCCATTTTGATATGCACGATCGCGCATCACCAAATTATCAGCATCAATCTCAATATACAAATACAGAAAATCGGCACCATAGCCTAAATAATAACTCGCTTGAACATCTTCATTGGCTTTATTACTTTTTTTTACAATTTCAAAAGACTTCAAATTGGTTAGGTTTTCCTGTTTATCGAGCACCCCATCAATCAATGGTTTTTGCTGGATGTAATGCACAATTTCTTGAGCATTACAATAACCCAGAAAAGAAAGCATTAACAGGATCAAAATTTTAAATTTCATCATTTCTATTATAATTTATCATTGTTTTGGGGAAATTGTCTCATGAAAGACTGGCAGAGCATCTGAAAGGTTGCACAAACATCAAAAAAAACAAATAAAGTTAATCTACAGTAGAAATAGCCAAATGAAACTACAGACGAACATATGCTAATAATAAAAGAGACTGATATATCGGCCATAAATGCCTTTATAAACAGTCTCTTATTTTTTTTTACCTGTGTAATTTTAAAATTGATATTCCAGATAGATTCGTGCTATTGTTGGGATACCAATTTTTTATCCTCTATCAGTTTTAGAGTATAGTTTAAAACCGTATCCGTACTAGTCAAAAAGTTATCAATATTGGGTATCACCTGATGGTCGGGAATAATGCCATGTTTGTTAGTTAAAGTACTTGCAGTAGTTTTAACGATTCGAGTTGGAACACGTAATATAAGATCAGTATTATCTAGCTTATAACTTTTGCTAAAATCATTACAAGTAAATGTCCCTCCTGTTTCATCGCCAATAAAAATTCCTAAGTTATTTTCTTTAACCAATGAACAAAAATGGCCTGTGGTTGAAAAACACTCTCCATTAATTAATATATATGGCTTGTTTCTGAATCTATTTTGCTTTGGTTGAATAGGCTTTTTTAATTTCCGATACCACTTTACACTTTTATCAAAATAAGTAAAAGGTTTTTCAGTGATATATTGAAGAAGATAAGCTCCACAATATGGATCACCTCCACCATTATTTCTTAAATCGATGATTAAGTTTTCAATTTGACTTTCATTAATATGCTGAAAGCAACTATCAACAAATGATTTAAAGACTGGTAGCTGTTTTTTATAGTATGAAAAAGAACGAATTGTGATTCTCGCTGTACTGCTTTCCAAATCCGTATCCAAACAAAGATTATTTTCGCAATGGTCTAAAAATGTCTTTGTATAAGCTAGGTTTTCAATTTTCACCAAGCTTATTTCTTCTATTTTCTCCTTATGTTTTACCGTAACTTGATACGAGTTTGGGAAATCATAAAACATGGCACACATTTGTCGGAAATAATTATTTACATTTTCTTTCTTACCCGTTTGATTGTAAGCATCACTTGGAAGATGTTTAAATATCTCTTTTCGTAATGTTTCAACATTAACGCCGTTTATAGTCAAAATTTCATCTCCAGCAGATAAACGCTTGTCATTATTTTTTGGATCCATAATGTATAATCTGGAGCCATCGTATCTTACATTCATAGGAAAAACCATTGATTTTGGAAGTTTATGTAATTCGTTAGCCCAAACAACAGCGTGCCCACAATGAATAGCTGCTACTATTTCTTCACAAATCCATATAAACCTGCCTACTGTTGTTGAATCTGTGATTTTATTGTACTGATCATCAATAAGTTTATCCAGAGACTCTTTACTAGTAAAAGCGTAGGGTTGAGGATGTTTTTTTAGCAATAGTTCAACCATTTCATTGAAATCTTCCTGATAATCTTCTAATGCGTAAATTTTGGTAATATTTCCTGTTGTATCATTAGAATTTGATTTTTGACCGCAAGAAATTAGCGTAAATGTTGCTAGAATTAGAATTATATATTTTTTCATCATATTAAAATTAATAGTTAGGGTATAAGATGCCTGTCGGTCGGCAAACCGATAAGGCATACTGATGTATTAAAATTAGATTTGAGTAATTGAGGTCGGTCAAATCAAGTCATCATTTAGTACTTGACCAATGTGCTGTGCTAATATTACCTCAGGTGCAGCACGACCTACCTGATTCGCTTTCGAATAGTTTCTACAATTCAAAGCCAAGAGGCAAAAAGCTTGTGTAAAAAAATAGGACTAATTTTAAGCGCAGACTTGACAAACTTGTTTTTTCTCAATCAACATCGATGTTACAAACCACAACATTACAGAAAACAGATAAATAAGAATCCCGTACATAGGAGCTATCATAGTCACTTTTATTGCGCCAAATACCATATAAGGCTTAAGCTCCCCTCCACTTGTAATTAGTCCTTCAATGGAATCAAACATAGCAACAAACCCATGCAACTGACCCAAAAATCCCGTTGTCAGGGTAAATAAGCCCAATGATTTTCCATAACCAAGCTTTCTTAAAGAGATTACTTTATCAGTTTGTTTGGAACGGTAAGCAAGAATAAAATGATAAACAATCCAGGCAGTTGTAATGATTAATAAAAGTGTGAGAATCCCCATATAAAAAGAGCCTCCCATAAAAAATAGTTTTTTCATAAATTCTAAAATTTGAGATTAATACTTCTGCCAAATTATGAGAGATAAGAAGTTTTAACAAGGTCGAATCCGCTTCTTAATAGGTTGTTTGTCGACTCTAAATATTAATTATGATATCTTTGCTGAAATTAGCTCGAAAAAATTAAATAGTATGCATAAAAAATCGAAAAATCCTTATTACCACATCTCCTATTGGATTTTTGTATTACTCGTTTTGAGTCTAACGTTTGGATTATCGTGGGGAAATAAAACTGCAGCATTTCTCTTTGTTAGCATGCTTCTTCCTATTGTTATTGGAACCTCATATTTTTTCAATTTTGTTCTCGTACCTAAGTTTTACCTGACTAAAAGATTTGCACGATTTGCATTTTATACTTTTTGTACGGCTATAGTATCGGTATATCTCGAAATTATCGTTTTAGTTTTTTCATATGTATATATTGTAAATCTTAATTATGAGAACCTGAGCCCTAATGCTTCGAAAATTGCTCTATTAGCAGTCATTTTGTATTTATTGGTATTTATAGGCTCGTTTTTACTAATGATGAGTCAAATAGTGGAGAATGAACAAGTAATTCAAAAACTTTTGGACGAAAAAGAGAAAATGAAGAAATCATTTCTTGAAATTATATCCAACAGGAAAATGACCAAAATACCACATGAAGATATTGTTTACATTGAAAGTTTATCTGATTATATCAAGGTAATTACCATCGACAAAGAAATAACAAGTAAAGAGAAAATAAGTCGACTATCCGAAAGGTTACCCGATACTTTTTTAAGAATTCACCGTTCATTTATAATTAACATTGATAGAATTAAAGAGCGTTCTTCGCAAGACGTTTTAGTCGATGATGTTAGAATAAATATTGGCAGAAGTTATAGGAAAGAGGTTAAGGACTTATTGAATAGCAATACGTCAAATTAAATAACAACTATCGTCAATATTATAAGAAGTTTAAAATAGATACGAAACTTTATCTTACGCAAATCGTAAACAGTTTTATGACTCAAGAATTTAGCAAGACCCTTGTGCACTATTAAAAAAACAACTGAAATGATAGATTGTAACTTGATATGATCTAATGATATTAATAAAAGGGGAAGCCGAAAACTGATTAGAGTAGGCATCAATAAAGAATCATAAAATGAAAAAATCAACATTTTATTTGACACCTGCAGTTATGCTATTACTGTTTATTTTTTCAGTTACGAGTTGTGAAACCCAAACTAAAAAAGTCACAAAAACAAGTGCTGAGTCCACATTTAATTTGACTACTACCAAGGCTGAGATAGTCGCTGCGAACAAAGCATTCATGACATTTTTTGCCGCTCACGACTCAGTAAGCTTGGCCAGTCTATATTCTCAAGACGCTAAGTTTATGATGAATGGTACTCCCGCGATATCAGGAAGAAAAAATATTCAGTCAATCTTATCAGGAATAATGAATTCTGGAATTTCCAGTGTTGATCTGATAACAATCGACGTCTGGGGAACAGAAAACCTTATTACAGAAGAAGGAGAATTGTCCTTATTCGTGGGAGATACTGTCGTAGATAAAGGCAAATATATTGTCCTTTGGAAAAAGGAAGATGGGAAATGGAACTTGTTTCGAGATATCTTTAATTCAAATTTGGCACCCAAATAGTCAATCAGACAGATCAAAAATAGAAGTCTATCTAACTTAAATACGAAGGCACAAGATTGGATTAAAGGCTTTAAAACGACCGAATAATACTCAATCGTCGTGTGTAATAAACCAAAGCGTAATTCATAAACGATGAATCATACCGAAGTTATAGCTCTACTGGAGAGCAACAGAAACGAGAAAGGCATTCAAAAGTGGAAGCAACAAAACTCCCGAGCTGGTGCACTTAAGAGTTTTGGTATCGGCTTGACCCTTTTACGAAAACTTGCCAAACAGGTTGGTCGGGATCATGCCCTCGCGCTTAAACTTTGGAAGAGTGAATTCTACGACGCAAAGATCATAGCTCTGCTCGTTGATGACCCAAAACTAATAACACAAGATCAGGCTGAAAGTCAAGTTGAGAATATGCATCAGGGACATCTTGCCCATGTGTTCTCTTCATGTGGTGCGCCATTAGCCAAAACACCTTTTGTGGTAGAACTTGCTTGCGATTGGATGATTAGTAAGAATACGATTCGCCGCCGTTGTGCTTATGGCTTGTTGTATGAAATCTCCAAGTCCAAAAAGAAAAATGCTCCTGATGATGCCTTTTTCCTTGAAAAGATTGAGCACATCTCACAATCATTTTCTGTGGAGAATATGATTGTGAAAGCTTCAATGGGGGGTGCACTTATGGGAATGGGTAAACGCAACGCCAAATTGAATGCGGCTGCATTGACAGTTGCCAAGGCCATAGGGCCTATTCCCATTGAATCAGACAACAGTAGCTGCGAACCATTCGATGCGGTTAAGCATCTCACAAGCGATTACATTAAGAACAAGCTTGATGTGTAGAATAATGGAAACTTACTCTTTAGATTAGCTCGACAAAGCAGCAAACTGTATGTAAAATTTAAAGTATGAATAGACTTAATTCAACTGCTGCTGTACTTTGGCTGGAATTAATTTTTTAAGACTTTTAGCTTGGGGTGAATTCACATCGATATACTTCCAATTATTTGATTTTTTATCAGCAATAGCGATCATCGATCGGTGGGCTTGTATGGTAAACGAATTGTTTGCCTCGTTGTATTTCACATTCTCTTTACCAAATTCCTGGTCGAACTGAGGGTGTATTAGACTGCTTCCTTGCGACATTAAGCCAGTGAGTTTTACTTTGATAAGTCCAAAATACTGTATTTTACAATACTTCTCGTTTCCACTTTCTAGGACTTTCGAAACTTTGTCTATCGATTTAAAATCGGTCTTCATACTTACACCCAGATTATCCATTTGCTCTAAAACCATAAGCATCTTTTCCTTACTCATCATCTCAAAGATTCTTGGATACATCATTTGTGTCACCTTATTCCAGTTCTTATTATTAAAAGCAGTTGTATAACTGATGATATCTTTCTCGAAATGATTCTTCAATTGTTTCTGACTAAATCCTGTCGTGATCACAAAACTCAGTAAAAGTAATAAGGCTATCCTCTTCATATTATTGATTTAAAAATTCTCAGGAAGATAAACAAAAGCTTGACATCATGGCTTAAAAAAAACGTTAAAATGGAACCTCTTCATTATTAACGCTTCAAGGCAATTCACTATTTAAAACCAATTCAAATAAATACCTACAACACGGTATTGCAAAGGGATGCGTGACACTATAGTTTTGCCATCTGTAATCAATAAATAAATTAAGACGCGATTATCTTAATTACTCACTACAACTAAAATTTACACTATGAAAAACGTCTACTTACTTTTAGTACTCGTATTCTTAAGTACAGTTTCTTTTGGGCAAGGCTTATTAAAAGGCACTGTAATAGATGAAAATAATCTGACATTGCCAGGAAGCAGTATTTGGCTGCCCGATTTAAAAATGGGAACCTCTACTGATTCTGAAGGAACTTATACCCTTAAAAATATTCCAGAAGGCATATGGACCGTAAAAATAAGTATGGTTGGTTATTATACCATTTCGAAAGAAGTGAGCATAGCAAACAATCAAACCAGCCAATTGAATATACAATTACAGCCTGATAATGAATTGCTGAATGAAGTTGTTATCTCAGCTAGTAGAAATCCTGAGAAGCTATCTGAAATTCCAGCTTCAATTAGCATTGTTAATGCAAAAGCTCTAAAAAGTTATGCGCAAGCGACAACGAACATTAACGAAATTCTTGAATTTAGCGTACCAGGTTTAGCGCCAAGTACAGGTACTTCGTCGAATTGGGGACAAACAATGCGAGGCCGAAACCTTTTGGTCATGATTGATGGTATTCCTCAAACGACCACTTTACGAAACGGAAAAGTAGGCATGAAATCGATTAATCCTAACGATATAGAACGCGTTGAGGTTATTAAAGGTGCCACTTCTATTTACGGTAATGGTGGCGATGGTGGTTTTATCAACTACATCACAAAAAAGAATCGTACTGAAAGTAAGATTGAAGGTAACACTCAGGTTTGGGGAACTTCAAATTTATCGAAAACTAAAGACGCACAAGGTTTTGGGATTTATCAGTCCTTGGCCGGAAAATTGAATGATTTGTCATACTATGTAAGCGGAAGCTACGAGGAAACTGGCAACAAATACGATGCAGATGGTAAGGCGTTATTACCAACTTATGGCTTAGATAATGCTGAAATTGTAAGTGTATTGGGTAAAATCGATTATCGTCTTTCTGAAACTCAGAACTTAAGTTTTGTTGCCAATCACTACCAATCTCGTCAAGATTCTCCTTTCTCAGTAGTAAATGCTGACATTACGGTTTTGAACGAAGAGGGGGACTATATTCTAAATCATGGGTATGGTGAAATTACAGATACGCCTAATTTAAATGATCCAAGTGGACCAACCAATACCAATCTACGTTTAAGCTACCAAGCAAAAGATCTTTTTAATGGGAGTACAACCTTTAGCACTGATGTTTATTATCAGAAATCGAAAAACATTTTTTTCTATTCTGATAAATTTGAAGGTGGCGGTCAATCTGTAATTAATGCCGAAAAATACGGTTTCAGACCTAATTTCAGAACAAGCCTTAAGGTTTCGGAAGAAATTAAAACAGACTTAACTTACGGTCTAGATATCTTGAAGGATAAAACAAATCAAGGGCTTTTAGATGGTCGTCTTTGGGTACCAAATCTGAACATGATTAGTTTAGCTACTTATTTCCAAGCAAATATTAAAATTAATGATATATGGAGTATTAAAACTGGATTGAGATATGATAAAATGAATCTTAAGATTGAAGATTTTACGTCTCTACCCTACGATTCTAAGTCTAATGGTAATTTTACTGATCCCGTTAATGTGACTGGTGATGATTTGAAATTCAACAACACCTCTTTCAATTTTGGTATTCGATATATCGAAAACGACAAGTTTATTCCATACGTCAATTATTCTCAAGGTTTTTCTCTTCCTGATTTAGGACGAACGCTTCGTGGCGCTTCTGCTTCAAATGTTAATGACATTAATCTAGAAGCCATAGTAACAAACAATTATGAGTTTGGTTTCCTTTCCATATTCGATCATGTAAGAGCAGAAGCTGTGGGTTATTACTCGACTTCAAACCTAGGAACAGGCTTGAATTTTAATGAAGAGACGAGTCGATTCGAACTCTCGCCTGATCCACAAAAGATATTTGGTGCTGAATTTTCTCTTGACTTTAATTATTTAAATGGGGCATTACTTTTTGGTGGTTCGTATACTTATGTGGAAGGACTTAAACACCCAAAGAATGACAAAAACGATTTGAGTTATATTGGTGGTGATGTTATTGCTCCGTCAAAATTAACAGCCTACATTACCCTTAAGCCATGCGAAAAGTTAACAACAACGCTTCGAATGATTCGTGTTGGAGATCGCAAACATTTTAATCCTGTATCAGACGGTAATGGCGGTTGGAGATACAATTATCGTGAGGCTCCGGTAAATGGCTATACGCTTCTTAATTTTTCAAGTTCTTATCAAGTGAAAAAGAATCTTTCGGTTTCATTGGCCGTGAATAATTTATTGAATGAATTCTATTTACCTGCACGTGCGCAATGGGCGGCTCCTCTGAGAAGTCAGAGTCCAGCTGGTGAAGGTGCGAACACAAAACTAAGTGTTTCATATACGTTTTAAATTCATTTCAATTCAATCATAGAGTTTAAGGAATGGTGTTCTTTTATAAAGAATACAATTCCTTTTGCTTGTATATAAAAGTACAGGATATGCTAAAATACTTTGCCAGTAAAATTCACCGCATCATTGGCTTAGCAAGCGGTTTAGTTGTATTTATTGTCTGTATTACGGGAAGTATCTATACGTTTAAAAAAGAAATAAGCGATTGCATGCCCTATACTTCTGTTAAAACTGTAAACGAGCCGAAACTGGAACTCTCTGCTCTTGTGGCAAGCTTTAAGGCTTATTCCAACGCTCCCATTATACGCATTTACGACTATCGTTCGCCAGAGAAATCCCTTCGAATTATGAGTTCTGCACAAGGTGAAAGGCATCTAAGCTATCTGAATCCATATACAGGCGAAGTTCTTAAAGACTATAAATACAGTTCAAGCTTTTGGGGAATTATTTTAGGGCTACATCGTCATCTCTTATTACCTCATCCGATAGGCAAAAATATTATTGGCTACTCCATTATTCTCTTTGCCCTCTCCTTACTTACGGGTCTTATCTTGTGGTTTCCGAAAAAAATAAGAATGCTTAAGCAGAAGCAATTTCGAAATTTCAAGTTTTCACTGAGAGGCAAAGCTCAAACGTTTCGACTACACAGCAATTTAGGTTTATATCTGATTATCCCACTCCTCATCAGTTGCGCAACTGGTCTTGTGTGGACATTCCCTAAATATGAGAAAGCTGTTTATCGCCTTATAAGCCCAGATTACAAGAAAGAGAAGAATGAAAAACAAGAAACAAATCTTTTTATTGGGAAATTTCAGCTTAGGAGTCTTGATAAATTTAAGAAAAGCATCGATTCTTTAAATCCAGAAGAAATGGGTTTAAACATGTTTTTCATCCCTCAAAAAACAAACTCACCCATTCGTGTTCTTTCCTGTATTGATGACGACAGGTTTGGCTTTACGAATAACTATTATGCGCATCCTGAAACAGGGCAAATTCTAAATACGATTTTAGATACCGATAAGAGCAGTGCCGAAAAACTCAAATCTTTAAACTATGATATCCATACAGGAAGTTTAGGTAGGATTTATGGCAAACTAATTGTCTTTATGCTGGGCATATTGGGAGCCTCACTACCGGTTTCTGGTTATATTCTTTTTTTCAAAAAGAAAACATAGGTTTACAACTAAAAGAAATCCAACTTCAACAACCTAAGTATTAAAAAAGAAACAATTTAAATCCCAATAGAGAATCTAATAAAACAAAATAATGAAAACCCCATAAACTGAAGCCCCAAGAGCTTATTCAAGCTCTTCACAAAAATTAAGGCAATAAACAACAGCATCAAACTCTTGATTATGAGTGTTATTTTTATTTAATTTGTTTTAATGAATGAGTATTCATTTTTAAAACATGCGAATGAGACCAATAGACGACACTAAACTCGAAAGGATAAAAAAAGAAACCAAAATACTAATCGTAGAAAAAGGTTACCATGGTGCTTCTATAGCAGAATTGGCTCGAAGGGCAGAAGTCTCCGATGGATATTTATATCGTCATTATAAAAATAAATCAGAACTGGTTAAGGATATTTTCGAGAGCCAACTCAAACAATTCCACGATTTCAGAATAGACCAATTAGAAAATAGCAAAACTGCTAAACGGGTTGTTGAAGAGATCATTTCTTTTCTTTTTGAATTATCGAATACCGTACCTTATGCAATTCAGTTTGCCCACTCATTGGTATACGATTTCGAATTCGAATATCCTCAATCCAGACAGGATGCCATTAATAAAATATCGACGCTCCTGCTTAAACTTGGTAAAAAAACAGGTGAGTTTGCTCCCTCTACCAGAGAAATCGATATCCAGTTAACTGTTTTGACCATACCCGTAAAATTTATCGAGTATTCTAACAAAGGCTATCATCTTAATAAACCTGATAGTAAGAACGAAAAATCTCTATTAGTAAACTTGTGTATGAAAGCATTACAATAACCTAAAATCCCCTTATCATGATTATTAAAAACCTAGAAAACGTCGATTTTTCTATTATTCACAAAGCATTTGTTGAAGCATTTATCGACTATGAATTGCCTCCCATGTCAGAAGACGAATTGAAACAGATGGTCAGCCGTCGTGGATTCGATCCCAAAATTTCTTATGGTGCTTTTGATAAAAACGAATTGGTTAGTTTTACGCTTAATGGTCTGGGAAAATGGAAAGGTGAATTAACAGCCTACGACACTGGAACTGGAACCATCAAAGAATACAGAGCGAAAGGTTTGGCTAAACGAATTTTCTCCGAATCGGTTCCTGATTTAAAGGCTTTGGGAATAAAACAGTACCTACTCGAAGTTTTACAGCATAACAACAAGGCAGTTGGTTTATATACAAAATCTGGGTTTAAAACTGTTCGGGAATTCGATTATTACGTCGTAAACAAGATCGACTATAAAACAAGGGTTCGTCATATTGATCCTTCCATAAAAATTGAACCAATCGATTTACCAATCAATCCAATTGCAAATAATTTCTGGGATTTCGAACCTGCTTGGCAAAATTCGATGGATTCGGTTGAGCGCTCACAACAGAATTTCAAAGCATTGGGAGCCTTTTACAAAAATGAATTAGTCGCATATGGCATTGTGGAGCTAAACACTGGCGACATGACACAAATAGCCACTTATAAAAAATACAGACGGCAAGGAATAGGCACACAATTACTACAAAGCATGATTGAAGCTATTCCTGGTGAATCATTTAAGTTTATCAATACCGACAAGACTTGTGCCTCGATTAAAAAATTTCTAGAAAATCTTAATATTAAGCCACTAGGAAGTCAATTCGAGATGCTTAAAGAACTCTAATGACCCTGAAATAAAATAGGCTTGGTTTAATACCAAGCCTAAATCATAAAATATATCTTAAAGTCTACTCAGCCTTATCGGCTATCGCATTATCTTCATTTATAGCAATCCAAAGCATATCCTTCAATTCAACAAGACCTTGTTGGGCCACCGAAGAGATAAATGTGCAAGGAATATCTGGAAGATCGAGACGAATCTCATCCTTCAGTTCCTCATCCAACATATCCGATTTTGTAATGGCTAACAAGCGTTTCTTATCTAGTAGTTCTGGATTAAACTGTTTTAACTCATTCAAGAGAATTTTATACTCCTTATGAATATCATCACTATCAGCAGCAACCATAAACAGTAGAACTGAGTTTCGCTCAATATGACGTAAGAAACGTAAACCCAACCCACGACCTTCGTGCGCTCCCTCAATAATTCCAGGAATATCCGCCATTACAAATGAACGGTTATCACGATAGCCTACAATACCCAAGTTAGGTACTAAGGTTGTAAATGGGTAATCTGCAATTTTTGGTTTAGCAGCAGAAACAACAGAAAGTAAAGTTGATTTTCCAACACTTGGGAAACCGACTAAACCAACATCGGCTAGAACTTTAAGTTCTAAAATAACGGCACGTTCCACACGCTCCTCACCTTGTTGTGCATAACGTGGTGTTTGATTTGTTGAGGAACGGAAGTTCCAGTTACCAAGTCCACCTCGACCACCTTTTACTAGAACCTTACTTTCGCCATCCTCAGTCACATCAAAAATAACTTCACCTGTTTCAGCATCACGAGCTACAGTTCCTAATGGCACTTCAATAATTTCATCGGCACCTTCATAACCTGTACTTCTACTCTGTCCACCAGAACCACCATCCTTAGCGAATACGTGTCGGCTAAAACGTAGGTGAATTAAGGTCCAAAGTTGAGCATTAGCTTTAATAATGATGTGACCACCACGACCACCATCGCCACCATCGGGTCCACCTTTCATGGTTAACTTATCACGGTGAAGGTGAGCCGATCCTTGACCTCCGGCTCCGGAGCGACAAAATATTTTAACGTAATCTACAAAATTAGATCCTGCCATCTTGTGTTGATTTTTAGCCTATATAGCGCAAGCTATTTGCTATGAGTGAAATACAGCATGTGCTAAATAACAATAACTGTATCTTTAAAATTCGTAATCTTATACGATATTAAGTTTTTTATCCGAACACGTTTTCTCAACGAGAACAGCGATTCTTTCAAAAACTTCAGAGAGTGATCCTGTACCATCAACAGCATGATAAAGATCTTGTTTTTTATAAAAATCGGCAAGTGGAGCTGTTACGTCATCGTAAATTCGCAATCGCTTAAGAATAACGTCTCTTCCACTATCATCGGGACGACCCGACGACTCACCTCTTAGTAGTAATCGTTGAATCAAAGTTTCTTCTTCAACTTTCAATTCAATGACCAAATCAACATTCCCTTTTCGTTCTGCCAACATTTCAGCAAATCGATCGGTTTGACCAATATGACGTGGAATACCATCGTAAACTATTCCTCTGGAATCGGCGTGCTGATCTAAAAATTTTTCTACAATTCGATAGGCTAATTTATCGGGAAAGAAATTACCTCCATCAATTAACCTTTTTGCTTCTAATCCTTCTGGTGTAGCAAACTTTATTTCTTCTCTACACACATCACCTGTTGATAGGTGAATCAGGTTGAATTTTTCTTGCAATAACTTAGACTGGGTGCCTTTCCCCGAACCGGGAGGACCAAACATGATGATATTCACCATAGATACTAAATACGGTATTAAAATAAAAGACATCTTCTTAATAGCCTTATTGGCATAACAAGAAGAAACTTAATTCATATATAATCATTGAAGAAATCGATAATCAATTCCTACAACTGAATTTAGTCGATAACTGTATATACGTCTGGTAAATTTCTACCAATACCGTCATAATCTAAACCACGACCAACAATAAAATCGTTAGGAATATCAAGACATTTATAGTCAATCTTCACATCACGTTTCAGTGCATCAGGTTTAAACAGCATTGTAGCTACTAGAATTTCTTTAGCCTTATACTCTTCAATTTGAACTAAAGTATTTGCCATCGTAATTCCTGTATCAATGATATCTTCAAGAATAACGACTGTACGATCTTTAAGATCCTCTGTAAAGCCCATCAACTTTTTCACTTTACCCGTTGTGCCCATACCTTCGTATGAAGATAATCGCATAAAAGTAATCTCAGCGTTTTCAACCGTTATGAGTTTCATCAAATCTGATGCAAACATAAACGATCCATTAAGAACACAAATAAACATCGGATTTTTTCCAGCTAGATCCTTATTCATCTTCTCAGCCATTTCTGCAATAGCATTATCAATCTTCTCAGCCGGGATAGATACCCGAAACTCTCTATCTAGAATTTTTACAGTTTTCATGCGTTTATTAATTTTCACATTAGAGTCATATAAAAGTGGTCTGATTCGAATTATTCTTTTGGAAGAATCAATTCTCAAACTCGTTTCATCTGACAATAATTTTATTTGCCTTCCGAATGGAAGAAAACCAATGCTTCGATTAGTTAATTATTGTTTCAATTTTAAATTCATGCGTAAGTCGTTTAATTTCCAAAAGAAAATCAAGCTTATTTACCCTTTATTCTTAATATCTCTATTACCTCCAAGCTTAAACCATCTTATAAACAGATGAAGATAAAGCATATATAGGATAAAAAAAAAGTTTTAAATCCATAATGTAACATCCATATATTTTTTCCATTTTTGCCTCAAACAAAAGCATCTATATGTTTGTTGATCACATAGAACTAAAACAATTCTTACGTGGCGACAAAAGTACAATTTTTTGTTATTAATTTTATAAATCCACCAATATAAAACACGATGAAAGCGAAAGTTAGTATTATCATGGGAAGTACTTCGGATCTTCCAGTTATGGAAAAGGCAGCCCAAATTTTGAATGATTTTAAGATTCCATTCTCAATAAATGCCTTATCAGCACACCGTACACCTGAAGAGGTTGAAGTTTTTGCAAAAGGTGCAATGGATAATGGAATAAAAGTGATTATTGCTGGTGCCGGAATGGCAGCACATTTACCAGGTGTAATTGCAGCTATGACGCCACTACCAGTTATTGGGGTACCAATTAAAGCTAGCCTTGACGGAATGGATGCTTTACTTGCTATTGCACAAATGCCTCCTGGAATTCCAGTTGCAACTGTTGCTATTAATGGCGCAATGAATGCAGGTATTCTTGCAGCTCAAATTATTGCATCAGGAGACGAAGCTCTTCAAGCAGAGGTTATCAAGTATAAAGAGAGCCTAAAGCAGAAGATTGTTAAGGCCAATGAAGATTTAGCGACAGTAGAATATGATTTCCGTGTGAAATAATAATCGGTGATCGTATACCGCTCGTCAAGAGAGAACTATTAAAGAATCCGAAAAGTGAAACAATCACTTTTCGGATTTTTTTTGCTTCTAGGCATATTGCAAAAAAAATGCGAAACTCAATTAAGAGTTTCGCATAGATCAAATATTATCGAGTTGATTATTTTTTACCACCACCAAAGTGGAAACCAACTTTTATAGACATATAATTGTACTCATCATAGTCTTTTTCTTGTCCCATAATTAAGTTGTACTGAAGAGCAAGATCGAAATGTCCATAAGAAAAACCAACTTTTGGTGCAAAACCAAATTTTGACCCAAGATCAACATCGCCCATATTCAAAGTACTTGTTTCATTAATTTCTAATGTCTCATACTCAACACTACCTAAAGAGTAGATACCAGCATCTGCACCTACAAACGGACGGAAAGAATTTGTATTGAAATAATAGTCGAATGTTGCAGCATAAGAAACTACAGCAGAAACATCAAATGCATCCTCATTAGCAGATCCCATTACAGCACCTTCAAGTTTCGCTCCTAATAAAATGTTATCTGTAATATGGAATTTAGGATTCAAATAATATCCAACACCTGCATCTAAAGCATCTCCACCAGGCATAGCATACAATAAACCTGCATCAACTCTAAAGTTCTTAAAATCTTGACTTTGCGCAAATGAAACATTCATTGCAAACATGATAACTAATAAACTTAAAATAATTCTTTTCATCTTGTTTTTTTGAAATTAAAATACACGCAAAACTACATAAGTATTGAAACAAAAGATGATTACATTTAACATTTATTAAGAGTTTTGATGAATATGTTTATTTTAGATTTCAACACTACTATAATCATGATTAATATTTATCCTGTTAGATAATATATGTGATTTGATTACATATTAAAAATTCTGTATTAACTTCATAATTGATCTTAAAAATTATTTAGTTATGAAAATGATCAGTCTTGTCATACTCTTACTATTAACCCCTCATTGCACCAGAGCTTCTTCTAAGAATCAGTCAACTGGTGCAAGATCCAATGCCATGGGAAAGGCATCTGTTGCCTCTATCGATATTTGGGCAAACTACAATAACCAAGCCGCTTTAGCCAAACTCGAAAAAATACAATTGGGTATTTTTTACGAAAATCGATTTCAACTCGAAGACTTAAGTACAAAAGCTATTGCCCTCTACTACCCTAATAAACTTGGTGGTTTCAACCTTAACTATTCCCAATTTGGTTCTGATTTATATAAAGAAAGTAAGATTGGTTTTGGCTACTCCAGAGCTTTAGGAAAACATTTATGGGCTAGTGTTCAGTTAAATCAGATGCGTGTGAAACTAAACCAAGTCAATGGAGAGCAAAGTAAATATAACTTTGAAGTCGGTTTATTGGCCGAGATTTTTGCTGACTTTTATTTAGGTTTCCATCTTTTTAATCCGAGTCAGGAAAAATTTGAAACCTTATATTTTGATGAAGCTATTCCAACCATTGCACGCTTTGGTTTTTCTTGGCACTTGTCAAAAGAAACGATATTGAACTCGGAAGTTGAGAAAGATTTCGACCATAATATTCGTTTAAAACTCGGTGTAGAACACAAACTATTAGAAAACTTATTTGTTCGCCTTGGTGTTTCAAGTCATCCAAGCCAAATTAGCTTCGGAATAGCTTATCAATACAAAGTTGTTAAGATGAACTTGGCCTATTCAAAGCATCAAACCTTAGGCTACACGCCTTCTTTTGATCTCAATATCTCATTTTAAGATTTAAATATGCCTCGTTTTAAATCCATTATCGCGGTTCTAATCATCATGCTTGCTGTCGGCATAAAACTAAATGGTCAGAATACGGCAAGTAGAAATGATGTTATTGAAAAAATAATAGAAAATATTGCAGAAAACAGTGATAAGACACTTGATTATACCAGTCTACTTGAAAGTTTCAATGAATTATATGACAATCCTATCAACTTAAATAGTGCCAGTAAAAATGATTTAGAACAATTGCATCTCCTTTCTGCATATCAAATTCAAAACCTTTTGGATTACAGAAAAGAAAGTGGCCTTATTTATAGTTTTTATGAGCTACGATTACTCAATGGCTTCAACTATTCTATACTTCAAAAAATAATGCCTTTTACAAGCCTGAAAATTGATTCTCATAAAATTTCGCTTCCAAGCAAAAGTAGAGCCAAGCACTTTATCTTACTCCGATCACAAAGAACATTAGAGCAAGAAGAAGGATATGAGTCTTATCATTTTGAAGGTGACAAATCACAAGATTCTGAAGCAAATCCTCAATACATAGGTAAAGAATGGAAATATTATACACGATACAAGTACAGTTCTCCTAAAAGGAATATTGAATTTGGACTGACAACCGAAAATGATGCAGGTGAACCCTTCTTTAGAAAACAGAACTCAGAAGGGTTTGATTTTTATTCAGCCTTCGTAGAATATAAAGGTAATGGAGTCGTTCAACAGGTCAATATTGGAGATTACCATATTAAATTTGGACAAGGATTAAGTCTATGGTCAGGTTTAGG
>Ga0209379_10000314_pt1 | contig 45333 bp, 38 predicted proteins | sample tdDd001_FD_187124 | JGI IMG/M metagenome (GOLD analysis project Ga0209379, IMG submission 187124) | Marine sediment microbial communities from the Atlantic coast under amendment with organic carbon and nitrate - tdDd00.1 (SPAdes)... | ecosystem: Environmental > Aquatic > Marine > Coastal >... | reverse complement strand
ATTCAATCGTTCAACCAAAGCATTAATCACCTCAGTATTAACGGGATCAACCTTGTTAATTTGCAAATAGTTGACAATAACCATAGCACAAATCACAATGGCAAAAACCCCGGACACTATGGCAACACCTCGCCATAGAGGAAGATTGATTGTTTTATTTGAAAATTTTGTGTTCATATATTTTTAGAAATATTAGTACCGTAATATTTTGTTCACCCCCCTTCAGGGGTGATATTCTTATTTCATCATACCACCCTCTTCAAGGGTGGTTATTCATATTTAGCCACTTCGTGGCATCCCTATTTCCATTAAACATGTGATATTAAAAATCAACACTTTAACTCCGCTCATTATTTTTCAACAGGGCAATATTTTAAACAGCGAGCACAGCTTACACATTCACCTTTATCAGGTGTGTAATCTTCACGATATTTAAATACAGATAGACTTGATAGTGTCAATCCGAAAACCAATCCTAAAAAGCCGCCCAAAATCCATGCGCCAAAATAAAATTGCTCAACGATAATTGCCGCTTCAGTATACAATTCCTCAACAGGGGTACCTGCTGATTTGAAAGCTTCAATTTCAACCGAAGCCAGCATGACATCAGGCTTAAACAGTATTAATTCATTAGCCAAACGGACTTTGGCATTTACATTTGCCAAATTCTCATGAAAATTCGATAGCGTCCAGCCACCTAGTATCACTAGAGCCGGAATGATCAAACTTAAGCTTATAAATCGTTTTGTAGCAGTTGCTCTGTTCTCCATAACTTTTACAGGAACAGGCGTATTAATAGCACCCAAAGGACATGAATTTTCACACAGTCGGCATTGAATACATTTATTAGGTGTAATGGTAAGATGATGCTTAGAAAAACGACTCATCCAATTTAAAAGAACACCATAAGGGCAAAAGAAACGACAATAAGGACGAGCAACAAAAGCACTCAATAAAAGAAAAATGGCTCCGATAGAAAACATGAAAAAAGTTGCATCTAAGCGGTAGATCCCTACAAAAGGATCGTATCTGCAAATGATAAAATCGGTAGCTGTAGCTGCGTACAAAACAGACAAGCCTAAATAGATATAGGGAATTAAGCCCAGAACCTTTTGCAACCATGTTTTCATTGTGACAGGACGCAATAAAAGAACATCCTGAATGGCGCCCAAAGGACAAATGCCTGCACAAAAGGTTCTTCCGAAAAATAAGGTATAAACAAGAGGAATGACAAAAAATGCCAAGGCCGATAGTGGAATGCTGTACTCTGGTTGGAAAAGAGCCAATGTCACATTTTGCAATGATCCCACTGAACAAATACAGCCCTCACGAAAGAACCCAAAATAAAGAATAGAAAATACCGACATGGCCAGAACGCCTCGTCTTGATCGTTTCTTTAAAATCAGCCAAGTGATTAAAGAAAGAGCTAAAATGAGCACAAAGACATCGAAAATGGCAAAAAATTCCGAACGCGCTTCAGGCATTGAAGTGACGGGCTGGGTATAACCTGATTCAAACTCTGGTTTTGGGAATCGCTGTTGTTGCGCAAAAAGAGGAAAACCTGAAGTCATTAATAAAATGAACATTGACACCATAGTGACAAGCTTCTTAATATTCCAGGTTTGTGTTATGTATTTTAAAATTTCTGACATTTAGAAATCTGTTTAAGGTATTGAGATAGGTTAGCCTTTCTGTTCTTTTTTAAAGCCTGAAAACTTATATGGTTCATCAGCCGGCACACGTGAAAAAGCATCGGAAGGACAATCACGAGCAATGGCACATTGGTTGCAATTCACACACAAATCATGACTTACCTGCAATTGAAGCGAACCGTTACCAAAAGCTCCGCAACCTTTTACACATTTGCCACAACCAATACACAAGTCTTCGATTATTTCGTACTCAAAGAAAGGATCTTCAACATACTTTCTTTTAATCGCTCCAGTTGGGCAAAGCTGGTTTTCAGCTCCAGTTGTAATATTTTTCACATTGGGACGCAAATAGCCACCACATAAATCACAGTAGCCACACATATCATATACATGAATACATTTCACAGCTGAAGGCGTCACCACACATGAAGTTGCACAACGTCCACATTGGGTGCACTTTGTAGTATCAATTTGCCAAAGCGTATTACCAGATACTGTTTTATGAGCTAAGACACCTGTCACCCCAACTAAGCTGGCTCCTGCCGCAAAACGAAAGCAAGTGTTAATAAAATCTCTTCTCTTTTTTCCTTTATCATTCATTCTTCTACAAATTATTGTATCGAATTTTTCTTCTTAAAGTCAATGCCATCAGGTAATCGACAGCTTTTAACTTGTTTACAATTACGACATACAAAATCGAAGTCACAGCTTTCTCCATCTGAGTTAAAATTTCTAAAGAGCATTGCACCTGAAAAAACAGCTAATCCTCCTAAAATAGAGCCTCGCATAAGGCTTTGTAAAAAGCTTCTTCTATTCATTTTATTTAAATATGAGTTGTAAAACTTATGATGTTTATATTAAAGCATCCAAGCCAAGGGGATTAAGATCCCCAACTCTCTACTTGCTGATTTCAAATCAGCAAGAGCATAAATTTTATTCTTTTAGTTCAAAAATTCGAACCATTTTACGTGATGGATCTAAAACGATGATTCTGTCTTTCGAATCTACTGCCAGATCTAAGCCTGTGGTCCCCTCATCGAATTGATTAGGAGCTGCAACTACCGATTTAAAATCTCCAGATGGTAAATGAATTTTTATTCTTTCCAATCCTTTTTCGCTTGTCACAAATGAACCATCTGATAACATAGCCACATGACTGGGGTTACAACAGCCGCCGAATCCATCAAGCTGCATAGATGTTCGTTCCCAAGTGGAAACTAAATCGCCTTCATAATTATAAGCCTCCAGGGCATGTCGCCCCGGGTTCACTACCCAAAGTTCTCCTTGTCGTCCCAGCATGAGATCGAAATATGGGCTCGGAATTACAAAACCTCTAATCCCTTTTTCAAGATTCTTTCCGCCTATTTCTTTGATCTTTTTGCCATTTATATCGTACTGATGAACAATCTTCTGTCCCGCATCAGCAATATAAACCAGGCCTTCTTTTTCAACCAAACTACTAATATAGGCTTTCGCTCCTTTAATCTGGAAACTATTATTCAATCCGCCATTGGGTTTACGGACATCTACACGATTCCCAACACCTAAAAGGATATTTCCAGAATCAGAAATACTAACAGAATGAGCATTCCCACGTACTTTCATACTCGATTGCACTTGCCCTTGCGAATCAAAAATCCAGAGCTTATTGGTTCCACTCACATAGATCCGATCTTCGGTATCTAGAGCAAGTCCAAAAACAGCCTCAGAATTAATTTTAAAAGACGATACTTCCTTATAAGCAATCAATGTAGAATCAACCTTCCTCAATTCCTCAAGATCGTATTCATAAATATTCTGTTGAGGTTTAGGTTTCTCAAAAAACAAGTCACCTGCAATTAAGCCCACCAAAATCAGAAGGAGTACAACGGAAAATATTAAAGTCAGCTTGTTTTTCATATTCTCGTATTTTCAAAGTCCAATCTTAATTTGCACGCAAATCGATACAAAGCATGTGTTTTGAATCGCGCATCAACAATCGACCATCAGTTATAACCATAGGACCCCATGCATCATGTCCATCTATAAGTTTCACCTTATCGAGTAATTCAAACTTCTTGGTTGTGGCTTTGGCTATGGTTAATTCACCATTATCTTTCAGTATAAAAAACTTACCATCAGCCACCAAATAAGGACCTAAACCAAAACGATCAGTCTTGCCACTTGTCCACAATATCTTAGTACAATCGTTAGGATCGGAACAAACAAATTGATTACGCATAGCACCCGCATCCTTTGGCAGAATTGTAAACATGCGTCCTTTATATAACAATGGCGTCTGCTGCTCAGATGCCATTCCATCTTTGGGTTTGTATTTTTGGAGGGTTTCAACCTGATAGGTTTCCCCTGTTTTTTTCACTTGAAAGAGAGCTCCTCCAGCGCCATATCCAGCAGTCATAAACAATTTTCCATCATCATAAATTAAGGGAGATGGTGCAACTACTGATGGAGAAAAGTCTTTGGTTTTCCAAAGAATTTGTCCCAAATCATCGCCTTCGGCTGAAACACCACAGATTCCACCTACGGCAGCATAAACCCACATTTTCTTTCCATCCAGTACCATTGGCATCACAGAAGAGTGAGACATTTTCCATCCATCAGGATTAGGCGTTTCCCACAAGACTTTACCCGTAGCACAATCAACACCAATAAGCAAGGCTTTTCCTCCTGGTGCAATTATAGCAACATCATTATCGATAAGCGGACATTGCCCCGTATACCAAAAAGGGACTTCAGATTGATATTCTTTAACCAAATCCAATCCCCACAAAAAATCACCCGTTTCAGGATTGGCACACATCACATGGCAACGTGGCCCCATACTCACAATATATTTGTCGTTAATTGCAGGAATGGTTCTCGACATACCATGATTCCTCTTCACATGAACTTTATATGATCGTTTCCAGATCTCTTCACCACTTTCCAAAGAAAAGCATCGAAGCGCATCTGCCTTTTTCACCTCATCGTAATCAAGTAAATAAACCTTTCCATTATAAACAACAGGCGCAGCATGTCCTTCACCTAAATCTTGTTTCCACAGAATCTTAGGCTCAGATCCAATCTTATCTACAAGTTTGATTTTTGCCTTAGAGATATTATCAAAATCGGCTCCCCTAAACTGTGTCCATTTCCCAGTTAAATTTGAGCTATGCTCAATATATGATTTGAATTTCTCTCCAATCGTCACGTCATCTACAGCTTCGCTTCCAGCCTTAGGTCGATTATCCAAACCAGGTACACTGGCTGAAAAATCTTGAACAGGATCGTAGCGTAACCAGGAAACAAATATTGAAATGGCTATGACTACAGCCAAAGTCAGAACGATAATATTTATGTTTTTCTTGCTCATCGAAATGCTGACTATGCTTTAATATTATAGGCCATCAAAGCATCTTCATGACGCACATAAAGAATGCCATCTTTTATCACCAAATGTGACCAGTGTGGTCCTTTACCCAAAGGAACCTTAAAAGTACTGATCACTTTAAATCCTTCAGGACTTGCTTTTGTCAGGGCAATATTACCATCCTTTTCATCGTAGCAATACAACATGCCTTCAGCTGAAATAATTGACCCCTTATTTTCCCACTCCGTTTCGTACATCATTTTTCCGGTCTCCCACTCCAGACAAACCCATCGTCCCATGCGGTTGTGTTCCCAGTTGGCACCATAAACGTATTTACCCAGGCGAACAGCACCGCCATGATGCACATCTAATAATGAATCGACATAAGCTAATTTTACGGATGAAGCATCTTCGCTCAAATCGAGCATAACGGATTTATGATCGTAGCCATTAGTCACAAATATTTTCCCATTATAATAAAGAGGTGTGTTAGTCTGGATATTCGCCTTCCATTGTCCTCCCGCATATTCAGCGTAATTGAAAGTCCAGATTATCTCACCATCTTCAGGCTTAACACCTATGACATTATTTTCCGTTACAGTTACAATAAGCTTTTTACCATTTCGGTCAACCATCAGAGGCGAAACATAGCCTGGTTTATCTTTTAAACTCTTAGACTTCCAAACGGTTTCACCGGTATTCTTATTTAAGGCAACCATAGTCGTTTTTTCGCCACAAGGTGTATAATAAACGTAATCGCCATGCAATAATAAAGATTCAGAGATTCCCCACTTACCGAATGTTCCTTCGAATTTCTCACTCGCTTTCACCTGCCAAAATATATTTCCTGTCAGGGCATTCAAGCAAGCTAAATCGCCTTTCCCACTGGAAAGATAGATCCTATCATTCTCAATAGTTGGTGTACAACGACTATCCGGGAAGGTGCTATCCCAACGGCGACCATAAGGCACTTGCCACTTAATCTTACCAGCCATATCGACTGCAAGCAATACATCCATCGAATCCTGAATTCCGGTCAGATAAACCACATCGTTTACAACCGCAACTGATGAATAACCTTTAGGAATATCGGTCAAAGACCACAACATCTCAGGACCTTTCTCCGGCCATTCTTTCAACAATCCCGTTTCATTATAAACGCCGGTTCTATCAGGACCACGCCATTCACTTTTTTGCTGTGGGGAATTGTATTGAGAGAAAATTGTAATGGCTGCAAAGCCTAATAAAAACATTCGGTTCATTTTCATTTTTTAAAGGATATTTATCAGAATGGGATATAAATAGCAAAATATGACATAGGCATAAATCTATCAATTATCCATCTAAATCAGACGAAGAGTTCGCTCATTAACATTCAATTAACAAGCCTACAACTGTTAATTAATCTAATTAAAGCTAATACTCAGATTAAATCTAATTAAGATACAAAATCAATCTCTATCAGGTTTAAATTTCATAAACCATAAACGCGTTTCCGTGACGCACATACATTCTATTATTATGAATTACAAGGTGCGCCCAATGCTGCTTACTTCCATACGGCACACGAAAAGAACTGACTTTTCTGAAGGATGCATCTGATATATCAACTAATCCTATTTCACCGTTATCACCATAACAATACAACATGCCATCAGCACAAATCACATTTCCTTTAGCCAGCATTTTCGAAGCAAAAAGCTCTTCACCAGTTTTCCAATCCAAACAGAACCACTTACGATTGTTATGTCCAGATCCGTAGATTTTACCATCAACTAAAACAGCACCACCCATCTGATTATCCAGAGATGCATTTCTCCAAACTTCTTTTACAGATTCTCCTTCTTCAGATAATTGAAGCATTACACCTCCTTTACCGTAACCACTAAAGCAAAATAAACACCCCTCGTGATACAAAGGCGTATTAGGATGAATATTATATTGATTTTTATGCGCAAAACGCCACATCATCTCTCCATTTCTTGTATCAATTCCAACAATTGAACTGCCTGTATGCGTAACCATTAAAGAACGTTTCTTCAATTTAATTAAGATTGGAGAACAATAGGCTGATTTCTCTCCATTCGCTTTGGTTTTCCAGATTAAATCACCTGTTTTCTTATTCAGGGCAATTACATTTGCATCTTCTCCACCAGGCGTACAAAAAAGCATATCGCCATTAATCAACAAATTCTCTGTTATTCCCCAACGAAGATTTCTACCATCGTAGTCCTTCAATACATTTTTCGTCCAAACAATATCACCTGACTCAGCCGACATAGCTACAAGTTCTCCATGTCCACTCATCATATATAATAAACCCTCATGAACCAATGGTGTTCCTCTTACACCATCGTAATTATCCATCCACTCCTTTGCGTAATTCTTTTTCCACAACTGTTTCCCTGAATGGTCAAAAGCAATTACAAAGCCTTGATCACCATCTACGCCTGCGGTATAGACATGAGTAGCAGTAATCGCAGCAGAAGCATGTCCATCGCCTAATTCATCGTAATGCCATAAAAGCTTTGGTCCGGCATCAGGCCACTTCTTCAATAGTCCGGAGGATTCATACTGACCATCCCTATTTGAGCCTCGCCATTGAGACATTTCCTGAGATTGACTCTGGAAAACAAACATCAAACTTACAACTAACAGAAAAAAAGTTCTCATATATTCAAATATTAGGTTCAAAACATTATTAACAATTATAAGAATCTAAAGATAAGACCAATTCAGCTGAAAAATCAATGACTTACAACCAGAAACAGAAATCCATCATGGATCTAAATAAACTCAAGCAGATTATTCTTCATTAATCATACCATTAAAACCAAACATTTATATGTCAATAATCTAGTGACAAAAACGAACATTAAACGATATAATAAAGTGTTCGAATCCGCATAACAACTGTTCAGCACCGAACATCAAAAAACCAACAAGACAAACTCTTAAAACAAGATGCAATACCGAGAAATTACAAATAAAAAAGGGCTTGCCGAAAAGTATCGACAAGCCCCTTTATTTCCATTCTTTACAGAGGAACACAATCCAAAACAAGGAATAAGCTTTTAAGTAATAATATTAGAAAACGATTAACCAGATGTCTTAGTGAAGAGCACAACATTAGAATGTACAAACTCAACATCAGCCCCCCATCTCTCAGCCAGCGAATTGAAACTCCCTACAGAAAAGAAACAAACATGAGTCATATCACGCTTGTAATACCATGATTTAAATTCTTCTTTTAAAGGTAACATCTGAGTCTTAATAGCGAGTATCCCTCCAGACTTCAACAAACCAAATAAACGATCGAGTTCCATTTTAGGATCATGAAAATGCTCCACAACCTCGCAAGCCGTTATAAAATCGTAAGACTTCTGAAAAACACCTTGATCCGGAGCATAAAACACATCATAAACATCAACTTCATAACCACGGGATTCAAACATTTGAGATAATGCAGGCCCTGGTCCGCAACCAAAATCCAAGCCACATGCACCAGGAAAAATTCGATCAAGAACAGGATCCATAATCTGCTTCAAATAATTCTGATAAACCAGATCGTCCGTAAAATTCTGATGATTATCATATTTTGCTTTCTCCAAATCAGGTGAAAGAAAATATTCTTCAGGAACAAAAACCAAAGAACAATTCGAACACGAATAATATTCACGGAATTCTCCTTTAGAATATAAAGACGTATTTTCTGAATGACATAAAGTACATTTCTTTACCATATATTTTCTATTGACTTCACATAGTGTAGCAATTACCACAAAATACTAATTCATTTTAAATAATTTCACTTGCCTCATCCCCAAAACAAACAATGACACCACTTTCAAAACCTCCATCACAACATAGGTCATATGAACTGCACTTTTCTGAGGCTGCATCCCCTGCATAATCAACTGAGCGTGCTCATTAAGCTCTGGCAACAAATAACCGGACTGAGCGACAACAATCGTAAAAATCAAGATACCTAAACCCACAACCACTTTATCGGTAAACTGATAAAAAACAACTACCATCAGAAAAACTGAAAACAAACGCTCAACATTATTCAAAGCGCCAAAGACATGACGTCCCACATCGAGAGCTGTTGGCAAATCGAGACTATCAGCCCTAAACTTCACCCAGGCTTCCATAAAACTGATAGACAGCACAAAGCCTACCCATATAAAACTAATAACAAATCCATAATTGACTAGTTTTTTCATACCATTAATTTTTATATTTTTGCAGCCACTTTAGAACTGATAGCAGCCTGTTTTATTTTGAATGAGTAAAAATAACAAAAAGAAGGTTTAATCCTTCCCACAAAACAATCAAACTCCTGATTCATTTAAAAGCTATACAAAACGAGTTACAAGGGCGCCATCCATCAACAAAACTAAGTCTTGGAAAACCAACCCCATAGCACTCCTTTTGCTACCATACAAGCCACATCTGAAATAAAGAATTAAAAAGTTTTCAACAATTACATTAAAGTGGTGGAAAGTGGTTGAAAGTGGTTTGGAAATTTCTTACTTTTACATTTGTAACCCATTTCTGCCAATGCTAACATTTATAGGTGATTATCCATGCAAATTAGACGCAAAGGGACGAGTACTCCTCCCTTCTGCTTTTCGAAAGTTGCTTATAGCCTCTTCCGAAGATAAGTTTGTGATGCGAAAAAACCTGTACGAAGATTGCCTTGACCTTTTCCCCTTATCGGAATGGAACAAGCAATTAGAGATTATTCGGAGCCAGTTAAATCCATTCAATCACAAGCATGCGACTTTCATACGAGAGTTCTACAGAGGTACTGCTGAAGTTCAGATCGATGGCAATGGGCGCATCCTTATCCCAAAGAAATTTTTTACCGACACCAACCTTTCAGATGGACTAACACTTGTTGGTCAGGATGGTAAAATTGAGATATGGGATACTGAAAAATACAACAACTCCGGAATGAACCAAAAGGAATTCAACCAATTGGCATACGACATCCTGGGTGGCAACATGGCCATAGAAGCCTAAATACCAAATAGAATCTATTATAAAATTTTGAAATATCATACTACATGACATCATATCACGTACCTGTACTTTTAAACGAGAGCATTGAAGCTTTAGACATTAAACCGGATGGGATATATGTCGACTTAACTTTTGGGGGTGGTGGACACTCCCGCGAAATCATCAAACACCTAACCACAGGGAAACTGATTGGTTTCGATCAGGATGTTGATGCTGAGAGAAACATCATCGATGACGAAAGATTCATTTTCATTCGCCACAACTTCAGATATTTCAAGAATTTCCTGAAATACATTGGCTACGAAAAAGTCGATGGCATTCTTGCTGACCTTGGGGTCTCGTCGCATGAATTTGATGTCGCTGAGCGTGGCTTCTCTTTCCGTTTCGATGGCGATTTAGATATGAGAATGAACCAAAGCGCTGAATTCACAGCAGCTGACATTCTCAACACTTATTCATCAGAAGATTTATTCAAAGTCTTCAAATACTACGGTGAGGTTAAAAATCCAGGCAAACTAGTTCGACTTATTGAAGCTCATCGTGCAAATAATGAATTCAAAACTATCCAGGAATTAAAAGAGGTCATTACGCCCTGCACTCCAAAGTTCAAGGAACACCGCTACTGGGCTCAGGTTTTCCAAGCTCTTCGTATCGAAGTAAATGCTGAAATGGATGTCCTAAAAGACATGCTTACTCAGATACCTGATGCTTTGAAACCAGATGGTCGACTAGCAGTGATTACCTACCATTCTCTGGAAGATCGATTGGTGAAAAATTTTATCAGAGATGGCAAATTTGCTGGTGGCGCAGAAAAAGATTTCTACGGAAAGACTAATGCACCACTCGAAGCTGTAAACAGAAAAGTGATTCTGCCAAGTGAAGAAGAACTTGAACTCAACAACAGATCGAGAAGTGCGAAATTAAGAATCGCACGTCCAAGAACGAAATAAAATCTAAGCTGGGAATAAATTAAAAATTGATGTTCCGACTCAAACGAAAATATAAAGAGTTCATAAGCCCCAAAGAAGAACTTAAAGAAACCCCATCAGGTTCTTTCAAAGATGTTCTTTCGGGCGATGTGCTATCGAAGGATGTGGTGGTTCAACACCTTCCCTTCATTCTTTTTATTGCTATTCTGGGCATTTACTACATCAGTAACAGATACCAGTCAGAACGCGTATATCGTGAGATGGTCAGTTTAGAAAAAGAATTGAAAGAACTACGATTCGAAGCCATCACAACTGCTTCGGATTTAATGTATATGAGCAAACAATCAGAAGTTGTAAAGCGAGTAAAAAAAGAGGGATTAGATTTAGTTGAATCGACAAAACCTCCAGTGAAAATCTATTTAGACAAGTAAACCTGTGCAAGTAAAAAACGACATCATGTGGAGAGTGGGCGTCTGTTACACTCTAATTGTGCTTTTTGCATTTTGTGTGGTTGGCCGTGTGGTTTACCTGCAAGTTTTCGAAGGGGACGAATGGAGAGGACGAGCACAATCTATTAGCAAAAAAGATATTACCGTGTATGCCAACAGGGGTGATATCTGTGCGGCTGATGGTCGTCTTCTGGCCAGTTCGATTCCTTACTATGAATTGCGAATGGATTTTCAGGCTCCTGGACTTACCGATGCGATTTTCAGAAAAAATGTGGATTCCTTAGCTCTTTGCCTATCCAGATTTTTTAGGGATAGAAGCAGTTCTGCCTATCGTCGAAAATTATGGGATGCCAAATATCATTCGAAAAGAAACCGCTACGTTCTAATCAATCACAGGAAAATAAACTACAACGAACTTAAGCTCATAAAAACCTTTCCTCTATTCCGTCTGTCGGCAAACAAAGGAGGATTAATTTGCTTGCAAGAAAGCAAGAGGGTTCAACCTCATATCAACCTGGCAAACAGAACCATTGGCTATCTAAATAAAGGAAATGGTAACGAGCTAATAGGTAAAGTCGGACTTGAAGGTTTATTCGAAAATGAACTAAAAGGCATTAATGGCATTTCCATGATGCAAAAAATGTCCGGGAAATGGCTTCCAGTCAACCAAGCTGATCCTAAAGATGGTAACGATATCATCACTACAATTGATGTGAATTTTCAGGATGTTGCTCAATCCGCACTATTGCAACAACTTCAGGCTTACCACGCCGATCATGGAACGGCCATTCTGATGGAAGTAGAAACAGGAGCAGTGAAAGCCATTGCTAATTTAGGATACGATAAAAAAACAAAGTCATACAAGGAAATTTACAACTACGCCATCGGGGAAGCCACTGAACCTGGCTCCACTTTCAAACTGGCTTCAATAATGGCATTGCTTGAAGATGGCTATGTTGAGCCTACCGATTCCATTGACACCGGGAACGGAATCCACTCTTTCTACAGAGATAAAATGCGGGATTCGCACAGAGGTGGTTATGGTAAAATAACAGTACAGGAAGCATTTGAAAAATCGTCAAATGTTGGTATTTCAAAATTAGTCAATCAATATTACAAGAGTAATCCAAGAGATTTTATCAATCGACTTTACGAATTCCGATTGAACCGAACTTTAGATCTGGATATTAAAGGAGAAGGTAAGCCCAATATCAAATATCCTGATGATCCGGGATGGTCGGGCATTTCACTTCCCTGGATGTCGATTGGCTATGAGGTGCAACAAACACCTCTTCAGACTTTAAGTTTCTACAATGCCATTGCCAATAATGGCAAACTAATGAAACCGATGTTTGTTAATGAAATCAGGTACCATGGAAAAACCCTTCAACACTTTAATAACGAAGTTTTAAAAAACAGCCTTTGCTCCAGAGAAACTCTTCGCAAAGTAAAGTCAATGCTCGAAGGAGTTGTCTTGAGAGGAACAGCAACAAATCTTCGAAACTCGAGTTATTCTATAGCCGGGAAAACAGGTACAGCGCAAATTGCTGACAAAAATAAGGGTTACGGTCATAAAGTCTATCAGGCTTCATTTGCCGGTTATTTCCCAGCTGACGAACCGGTATATTCCTGTATCGTGGTTATCAACAGCCCTGATAAGAAAAAAGGATTTTATGGCAACCAGGTAGCTGGTCCGGTCTTTAAAACAATAGCTGACAAGGTATATGCCATGACCTATGCCATGCACCCTCCTAAAGATGACGAAGATGAAGAGTGCGAAGTGAAAGTTCCTATCTCATTGAACGGTCACAAGGATGATTTAGATAAGGTATTCGATGATCTTGGGGTGACAATCAGCAATCCTGAAATAAATAGCGATTGGGTAATTACTTCACGTCAGGATTCAATTATTCAATACAAATACAGAACAGTAAGCAGTCATTTGGTTCCCAATGTTAAAGGCATGGGAATACAGGATGCTTTATATATATTGGAAAATGCAGGATTAAAAGTTAAAATGAAAGGCTGCGGTTCAGTAAAAAAACAATCCCTTCGTCCGGGTTCTAGATTTAGAAGTGGTGATCGGATTTACATTGAACTGTCCTAAATGCAATCTGGCTTTTGAAAGATGAAATGAAGGGCAATATTTTAATAATAGAACCCGTATCATAAAAGAGAAATAAAGAACATGACTACAAAACTACAGGAGCTTTTAGGTTCCGTTAACATACTGGAAAGCGTTGGAGATCTCAATATTGAGATTCGACAACCGCATTTCGATTCGAGAAAAATAGAGAAAGGGGATCTTTTTATCGCTCAGATTGGCACCCAATCTGACGGACACGATTTTATCTCCATGGCCATTGAAAAGGGAGCCAAGGCGATTCTCTGTGAGAGATTGCCTAAAGACATTGTTACAGACATCAGCTATCTTAAAGTAGAAAACACGTCAAAAGCTCTTTCTTCTATAGCACACAATTATTACAACTGTCCATCAGATCATCTAAAACTAGTTGGTGTAACCGGAACCAATGGCAAAACAACAATTGCCAGCCTTCTTTATGAACTTTTCAAAAAGTTGGGTTATAAAGTTGGCTTACTTTCAACAGTTACCAACTTCATAGACACAAAAGAGGTAAAAGCCACACACACCACGCCTGATGCCATTCAAATATCAAAATTATTAAGCGAGATGGTTGAAGAAGGCTGTGAATATTGCTTCATGGAAGTGAGTTCTCATGCGGTAGATCAGCACAGAACAGGAGCTCTGAATTTCAAGGGAGGGATTTTCACCAATTTAACCCACGATCATCTAGATTATCACAAAACTTTTGATGCCTACTTAAGAGCCAAGAAAGGATTCTTTGATCAATTGGATAAAGGCTCTTTTGCGATTACAAATGCGGATGATAAAAATGGTAAAATAATCCTGCAAAATACCAAAGCACACAAGTTCACCTATTCGACACGTGCCTTTGCCGATTTTCGTTGCCAGATTCTTGAGAAACACTTCAATGGGATGCTTCTGGAAATGGACAATACCGAGTTGTGGACAAATTTCATCGGTGATTTCAATGCCCATAATCTCTTAGCTGTATATAGTACTGCTCGCCTACTCGATCAATCGAAAGAGGAAGTCTTAAAGACAATGAGCGAACTAAAATCTGTTGCAGGTCGTTTCGAGAGCATTATTTCACCCAATGGAATAATGGCAATTGTGGATTATGCCCACACACCTGATGCTCTGAAAAATGTCTTGCTCACAATCGATCAGCTTCGAACCAGAAACGAAACGGTGATCACAGTTGTTGGTGCAGGAGGCGACAGAGACAAAACCAAACGACCTCTCATGGGGAAAGTAAGTGCAGAGTACAGCGATAAAGTAATATTTACCTCAGATAATCCCCGATCAGAAAATCCGGATACCATCATTACTGAAATGAGAGAAGGTGTTACCGCTGACAACTTGAGAAAAGTCCTTGCTATTTCAGACAGGAAGGAAGCCATTCGTACAGCTGTAATGTTGGCAAAAAAAGATGATATTATTCTTATTGCTGGGAAAGGCCACGAAGATTACCAGGAAATTAAGGGTGTGAAGCACCATTTCGACGACAAAGAAATTATTAACGAAATATTTAATCAATAAACATGCTATACTATCTTTTCAAATACTTACATGAATTAGATTTTCCAGGAGCTGGAATGTTTGATTATATTTCATTTCGTGCGGCATTAAGCATCATGACCTCACTTTTTATTGCAACCGTTTTTGGTAAAAAAATCATTTACTATTTGCAAAAACAACAAATTGGTGAAATCGTAAGAGACTTGGGCTTAGCTGGTCAAATTGAGAAAAAAGGCACTCCAACCATGGGTGGACTTATTATTCTTATTTCGATACTGGTTCCCGTATTATTATTCGCAAAGCTCGAAAACATCTACATTATCCTAATGCTTATCACAACCCTCTGGTTAGGCCTGATTGGTTTTATCGACGATTACATTAAGGTATTCAAAAAAGATAAAGAGGGTTTAAAAGGGCGTTTCAAAATAGCCGGTCAAATTGGACTAGGTCTTATTGTTGGACTAACCCTATACATGAACGATGATGTGGTTATTCGTGAAAGAGCCAATTTGTACGACATAGGTACACAAACTGAGTTGGTTGATGAAGGTTTCGTTTCTGATCAGGGCAATGCCACAGCACTTACCAAAGACATAAAATCAACTAAAACCACGATTCCTTTCTTTAAAAATAATGAATTCGATTATGAAAGTCTGGTTCGTTTTGGGGGTGAATACTCCTCCCTTTTGGCATGGATACTCTTTATAATTGTAACCATATTTATTGTTACTGCTGTGTCCAACGGTGCCAATATGACTGATGGCTTGGATGGACTGGCAACGGGGACCTCCGCCATCATCGGAGCAACTCTGGGTATTCTGGCTTATGTATCGGGTCACTTGGTTTATGCTGGTTACCTCAACATCATGTACATTCCAAATTCAGGTGAGTTGGTCGTATACATATCTGCCTTTATTGGTGCAACCATTGGATTTCTGTGGTACAACTCCTATCCTGCCCAGGTTTTTATGGGAGATACAGGAAGTCTGTCACTAGGAGGTATCATTGCTGTGTTGGCGATTATAATTCACAAAGAATTATTGATTCCTGTGCTTTGTGGAATCTTCCTTGTGGAGAATGTTTCCGTAATGATGCAAGTTTCTTGGTTCAAATACACCAGAAAAAGATTTGGTGAGGGACGTCGAATATTCAGGATGGCCCCCTTACATCATCATTATCAATTAAAAGGATATCCTGAAGCCAAAATTGTAACTCGATTTTGGATTATCGGTATCTTTTTAGCAGTTATTACGATCGTGACCCTTAAAATAAGATAGATGAACAGTCAAAAAACAATAGTGGTATTAGGAGCTGGAGAGAGTGGAGTTGGTGCTGCCATATTGGCTAAAAGCAAAGGCTATGAGGTTTTTGTTTCTGATAAGGGTAACATCGACAAGAAATACAGCAAAATACTGACTGAATACAATATCCCATTTGAGGAAGGAAAACATAGCGAAGATCGAATACTTGAGGCTTCAGAAGTGGTCAAAAGCCCGGGCATTCCTGATACAGTAACTATCATTTCTAAGCTAAAAGACAAGAAGGTTCCTGTGATTTCCGAGATTGAATTTGCAGGGCGATATTCCCATGCAAAGATGATTTGCATCACAGGAAGTAATGGCAAAACAACAACAACCTTACTGATTTATCACATGCTTAAAAAAGCAGGAATAAATGTAGGCTTAGCAGGGAATATTGGCCACAGTTTGGCTCGCCAGGTTGCTGAAAATGATTTCACCCATTACGTAGTCGAGCTAAGTAGTTTTCAACTGGATGGCATGCAGCAATTTAAAGCGGATATTGCCATACTAATGAACATTACACCCGACCATTTGGATCGTTACGATTACAAAATGAAGAATTATATTGATTCGAAGTTTCGAATTCTTCAAAATCAAACCGAGAACGATGCCTTTATTTTCTGTCAGGATGACGAGATCATAACAAATGAATTGAACCAGATTTCCATTAGGGTGCAAAAACATCCTTTTAGCATATATGAGCCATTGCCCAAAGGAGCAAGTCTTATTAATGATGACCTGACTATTAAGAACGAGCATATCGATTTTAATATGAGCCAAAAAGAACTATCTCTTAAAGGAAAACACAACACCTATAACTCGATGGCAGCCGGTATTACGGGCAGTATCCTTGGTATACGTAAGGAAATCATCAGAGAAAGCTTAAGTGATTTTAAGGGTGTGGAACATCGACTTGAAAAGTTAGCAAACATTCGGGGTATCGAATTCATCAACGATTCAAAAGCTACCAACATCAACTCAAGCTGGTACGCCCTTGAAAGCATGGAAGAACCAACAGTTTGGATTGTAGGCGGCATTGATAAAGGAAATGATTATACCGAATTGATGGATTTGGTTAAGGAAAAAGTTAAAGCCATTGTTTGCTTAGGCGTCGACAATTCTAAAATACACAAAGCCTTTGATGGTGTCGTTGATACTATTGTGGATACCGAATCGATGCAGGATGCTGTGAAATCAGCTTATTTATTGGCAGAAAACGACGGTGTGGTTTTGTTATCACCAGCATGTGCCAGCTTCGACTTATTCAAAAGTTATGAAGACCGAGGCGATCAATTTAAAGAAGAAGTGAGAAAATTATAGCAGCGTATAAGAATGGGACGATTTATCAGCAATTACAAACTACAAGGCGACAAGGTGATTTGGATCATCATATTTCTTCTGTCCATCATCTCGCTGCTAGTTGTTTACAGCTCAACCGGTACTTTGGCCTACAAGGTTAAGGGTGGTAACACCTCCTATTTTTTCATCAAACAATTGGTTCTGATAATCGGCTGCTATGTCATTATATGGGTAACTCACAAAATCCCCTATCGACTCTATTCGAGTTGGGCCAATATGGGTTTATTTATCGCCATTGGCATGTTATTGCTGGCTAAAATCATTGGGGTTAACCTGAATCAGGCCTCAAGATGGATTACTATTCCTTTTATTGGTTTTAACTTTCAACCCTCAGAACTCGCAAAACTTGCACTCATACTGTTCGTATCACGGATTCTCTCTAAGTTTCAAACTGATAAAGAATGCCAAAAAGAAGCCTTTTGGAAGATCATGGCATCAATTGGTGTGGTGTGTGGAATCATTTTTCTCGATGACTTTTCAACCTCTGCCCTTTTGGGTGCAATTTGTCTGATGCTCATGTTTATTGGACGAATAGCAGCAAAATACTTGCTCGGAACAATGGGGATTGGATTGGGACTTGTCATCCTCATGATATTAATTGCTCCCATTCTCCCAGGCAGTTTCGGCCGTGTGCATACCGTGCGAAATAGAATCCTAAATTTTGTAGGGCTCGGTGAAAAACAGGAAAATAATGGCCGAAACTATCAGGTTGATCAGGCCAAGATAGCAGTGGTATCAGGAGGTGTATTTGGGAAAGGACCAGGGAACAGCGATCAACGTAATTTCTTGCCTCACCCCTACTCCGACTTTATCTATGCAATTATACTCGAAGAATGGGGTTGGATTGGAGGTTTTGGCATACTGGCTCTTTATCTTTTCCTTATCTATCGGGCAGGCTCGATCGTCCGGAAATGTGACAGAACCTTTCCTGCATTTCTCGTCATTGGCCTAAGTTTAAGTATAGTCGCACAAGCTTTAACAAATATGGCCGTATCAGTAAATTTAATCCCGGTAACAGGGCAACCTCTGCCACTGGTCAGTATGGGAGGAACCTCATTGATTTTCACCAGTGCAGCTTTAGGTATGATTTTAAGTGTCAGCCGATCAGTTAAAGAACAAGAAGAATTAAACCATGCAGAAGAATAAAATAATAGTTAGTGGAGGCGGAACCGGAGGACATATCTTTCCGGCAATTTCTATTGCCAATGCTTTAAAAGCAAAGCAAAGTGATATCGAAATCCTATTTGTGGGTGCCGAAGGTAAAATGGAGATGGAGAAAGTTCCTGCTGCAGGCTACAAAATATTGGGTTTACCTATCAGAGGTTTGCAAAGGAATTTCAGTAAAGAGAACTTGAAATTCTTCACCCGTTTATTCAAAAGTTTACGCAAGGCTAAAAATATTATTAAAGAATTCAAGCCCGACGCTGTAGTTGGTGTTGGAGGTTATGCCAGTGGTCCTTTATTGCATGCAGCAAATAAAATGGGTATTCCTTCTTTGATACAGGAACAGAACTCTTACGCAGGAATTACAAATAAACTCCTTGCTAAAAAAGCCGATAAGATTTGCGTCGCTTACGAAGGCATGGAACGCTTTTTTCCTGCAGATAAAATATTAATCACAGGAAACCCTGTAAGAAAAGATCTGGCTAATATTGAAGACTTGAAAACTGAAGCTCAGCAATTTTACAGCCTCGACCACAGGAAGAAAACATTATTGGTTATTGGAGGGAGCCTGGGAGCCAGAACCATCAACCACAGCATCATTGAAAATATTAATAAATTTAAAAATAGTGACGTTCAAGTCATTTGGCAATGTGGCAAGTTCTATCATCAGGAGATGAAAGAAAAGCTTGCTCAAGCGCAAGTTGAAAACATCTACCTCTTCGATTTTCTGGCTCGAATGGATTTGGCTTATTCCGCCGCCGATCTTGTTATATCGAGAGCAGGAGCTGGAACCATTTCTGAATTATGCCTGGTAGAAAAGGCATGTGTTTTGGTGCCATCACCCAATGTATCCGAAGATCATCAGACTAAAAATGCCATGGCACTAGTCAAGCAAAATGCGGCAATCATGATACCTGACATTGAGTCGAGAGAACGACTGGTAGAAGAATCATTATTGCTTATGGAGAAGGATGCAGAAATGAAACAACTGAGGGAAAATATAGCCTTACTGGCAAAACCCAATGCAGCAGATGAAATAGCAGATGAAATTTTAAAAATGATATCAGAAAAGATTTAATATCTGAAAGTTCAACAAACAGATACAAATTGATTCAAACACAGGCAGACCTAAACATGATGAATATAGAGGATTTTAAAAATATCTATTTTGTAGGAATTGGAGGTATTGGAATGAGTGCTATAGCACGCTATTTTCATGCTATTGGAAAGAATGTATATGGTTACGATAAAACGAAAACCATTCTGACTGGTGAATTGGAAAAGGAAGGCATTGGCATTGTATTTCACGATGGGGTGCAACATATTCCGGAAATCTATCTGAATAAGAATGAAACCTTAGTCGTATACACGCCTGCCATCCCTGCTAATCATGAGCAACTTAATTACTTCAATAAAGAGAATTTCCATTTAATGAAACGAGCTCAGGTTTTGGGTTTCCTTTCTGATTCTCTAAACGGAGTGGGCATTGCAGGCACACATGGAAAAACGACTGTTTCAACTCTGACAGCGCACATATTTAAAACATCGGCATTAGGTTGCAATGCCTTTTTAGGGGGAATTTCACGAAACTACAACACCAATCTACTCTTATCTAAAACAAGCCCCTGGGTGGTTTTAGAAGCTGACGAATTCGACAGATCCTTCTTGCAGCTCCATCCTCAAGTCGCTGTAGTCACATCTATGGATGCCGATCATCTTGACATTTATGGTGAGAAAGAAGAATTGGAAAAAACTTTTCAGGCTTACGTAAGACAAGTAAAACCCAATGGCCATCTGGTATACAAAAAGGGTCTGCCACTTGCGCCGAAGGGCATCAATCTTTACAGCTATTCTTTGGAAGAAGAAGCCGATTTTTATGCTCGAAATCTTAAATTGGTTCAGGGCTATTACCAATTCGATTTGGTACATCCTAATGGCTGCATTACAGGACTAAAACTATCCTACCCTGGAAGAATCAATGTTGAGAATGCAATAGCAGCTAGTGCTGTAGCTCTACTATGTGGAGTTAACAAAGAAGAATTACAATTGGCACTCGCGAGTTTCAATGGGGTTCGCCGACGATTCGATTACCGTATAAAAAGCGAAAAGCTGGTTTTTATCGATGACTATGCTCATCACCCAAAAGAACTTTGGGAAAGCATTTCATCCGTTAAGGCTATTTACCCTGACAAGAAAATCACGGGTATCTTCCAGCCTCATCTCTACACACGCACGCGTGACTTTGCTGAAGGTTTTGCTGAGAGTTTAGACCTATTGGACGACATTATATTGCTGGATATTTATCCGGCCAGAGAATTGCCAATTGCCGGTATCAACTCTGGTATAATTCTGGAGAAGATGAAAAAAGCAGGTAGAATCTGCTCAAAAGAAGAATTAATTGAACAAATTAGACAGAGCGAAATAGAAGTATTATTAACTTTGGGCGCTGGAGATATTGATAAACTGGTTGAACCTATTGAGCTTATTTTGAATCAAAGACTAAAATGCTAAAAAAAATCAAATCCATATTGATCTGGATGGCATTATTCGCCTACATTATAGTCACTTTCGCCTTTGTGAACAAGAAGAGTGATGCCTTGTTGGTAACTGGAATTGATATTAGCATAATGGATAGTTTGCACACGCATTTCATATCCGATTCTGACATCAAAAATTTGATTCTGAAAAATCATCCTGAATTGATAGGACAAAGTGCTAAAGAGATCGATAAAGAAGATTTAGAAAGCTTAATTAATAAAATTCCATCCGTTAAAAACACAGAAGTATATTCTTCTCTAACCGGATGTTTGAATTTTGCTATTGAACAAAGAAAACCTATTGTTCGTTTCGTTAAAGACAAGGGATTTTATATCGATGAAGAAGGCAAACGCATGCCGCTATCATCGAACTATACATCAAGGGTTTTGGTTGTTTCAGGTAACATAAAAGATCAGATAATTGAAGAAGAACTGATGCCATTAGTAAACTTTATTGCAAAAGATGAATTCTGGTCTTCTCAAATCAATCAAATCTATGTAGATTCGAATGATGAATACATTCTGATACCGAGAGTTGGAGGGCAGAAAATAGAGCTTGGAAAAATTGACAATTTCGAAAGAAAATTTGCAAAACTCTACGCGTTATACAAAGATGGGTTCTCAACCGTAGGTTGGAACAAATACAATAAGATTAATTTGAAATACGAGAATCAGATCGTATGTACAAAAAGGCATTAGGATGACTAACACGAACGAAATAATAGCTGCCATAGATATTGGAACAACCAAGATTGTTGCCATTGCGGGAAAAGTTACATCCAATGGAGAACTTCAGATACTTGGCTTGGAGAAAACCAAATCAACCGGAGTGGTTAAAGGGGTAATCCAAAATATAAACCATACCATTGAAGCCATACGCGAAGTGGTAGAAAGATTACAGAAGAATACTAATCTTAAGATCGATAAGGCATACGTAGGTATCGCCGGTCAACACATTAGAAGCTTAAAAAACCGCCAGTTTAAATACATACAGAACGGTTCCGAGATTATAACTCAGGAAGATATTGATACGATCCTGAAAGAAAATTTCAGAATACCTATTCAGGTAGGTGAGCAGATACTTCATGTTATCCCACAAGATTATGTGGTTGACAAGGATAAGGGCATCACCGATCCTTTGGGAATGGCTGGAAGAAGACTTGATGGAAACTTCAACATCATCATCGGGCGAACTGCTTCGGCACGCAATATCGAAAATTGTGTTAAAGCTGTTGATGTTGAAATTGAAGAGCTGGTTTTGGAACCTTTGGCTTCATCCCTTGCCGTTTTAACTAAGGAAGAAAAAGAAGCAGGCGTTGTTTTGGTTGATATTGGTGGAGGAACCACCGACATCACACTCTATTTCGATGGCGTCCTTCGACACACTGCAGTGATTCCTTTTGGTGGCGATGTGGTGACCAAGGATCTCAAAGAGGGCTGTCACCTTTTGCTTAAGCAAGCCGAAGCTCTAAAAGTTCAATTTGGAGAAGCTGTAGAACAATTGGCTGATGCCGATAAGGTCGTTAATATACCCCAAACAGGTGGTTGGGATCCTAAAGAAATTGCTTTTAAAACGGTAGCACAGATCATTCAGTGTCGCATGGAAGAGATCATGGATCGTGTGAAATACCAGATAGACATGACCCCATATGGCGACAAACTGGGTGCTGGTATTGTTCTTACAGGTGGCGGATCCATGTTAAAGCACCTGGATGTGTTAACTAAAGAAAGACTGGGCCATGATGTGAAAATTGGATACCCGAATGCTTCATCGTTGATAAAAGTTGACGAAACAATCAACATTCCGATGTACGCTACCAGCATTGGTCTTTTATTGAACGGGCTGAACAAACTTCAGCACAACCCGGGCGATGGAGTATCGAACCAAACTAAAACAAAAAAGAGAGGATTAAAACGATTCTTCGAAACCCTTTTTGATAATTAATATAGAATATTGGGATGACAAATTGATGTTGATCAAGAATTTCCCCTGAATAGAACAATCAAATTCTGTTCACTTTAATTTGTGATTTATTTTTAAAAACTATAAACCCAAAGTTATGATTGACGAAATACTACCAGTTGATTTCGAGGAACAAGAAGAATCAATGATCAAAGTGATTGGTGTAGGAGGCGGTGGAGGAAACGCTGTCAATCACATGTACAAGGAAGGAATCACAGGTGTTGGTTTTGTGATATGCAATACCGACTCTCAAGCTTTAATAGATAGTCCTATTCCTTTAAAAGTACAATTGGGAAAAAGCTTAACCGATGGCCGAGGTGCCGGAAACAAACCTGAAAAAGGACGTCAATCAGCTATAGAAAGCATCGAAGAAGTTAATAAACTTCTTGATGAAAAGACTAAAATGGTTTTCATTACTGCCGGAATGGGTGGTGGTACAGGAACCGGAGCTGCTCCTGTAATTGCAGAACTTGCTAAAGAAAAAAATATTCTTACCGTTGGAATCGTAACCATCCCCTTTCTCTTTGAAGGTGCGCGTCGAGTTCAACAAGCATTGGAAGGCATTGAGAAACTTGAAAAACATGTGGACGCTTTGTTGATTATCAACAATGAGAAATTAAGAACCATGTTTGGCGACTTAAAACTTTCCGAAGCTTTCGCTCAAGCCGATAGTGTCTTATCTATTGCAGCTAAATCCATTGCCGAAATCATAACCGTTCATGGCTATGTGAATGTCGACTTTGCTGATGTTGAAACTGTCATGCGCAACTCAGGCGTTGCTATCATGGGATCGGCAAGTATAGCTGGTGAAGACAGAGCCATTAAAGCTATTAAGCAAGCGCTGAACTCACCACTTCTAAACAGCAACAACATTTACGGTGCACGCAACATCCTGCTTAACATTATATCAGGTGACGAAGAAGCGACCATGATGGAGGTTACTGAAATTACAGAATATGTACAAGCTGTAGTAAGCAACGAAGTGAATATTATTTGGGGAAATGGTTACAGTGAAAATTGTAAGGATGATTTGAGTGTGACTATTATTGCAACAGGATTTTCAGACAATCCGATTCCGGAACTCAACATTCAACCCCGAAAGCAAGAGCAAAATAAAGCACCTCAACTGGAACTGATCATTGAGAATCCTGAGATGTTGGAAGCAGAAGCAAACAACAAAAAAAGGAAACCGACAGCTCCTAAGATGACAGAAATCGATCAAACTGAGGAAATAAACGAATCCTTTGAGGAAGAAGATCAAACTGAAGAAAGGGTTCCAGAAAATAAATTGAACGATTCCTATGTCAACCCTCAGATTCCGGAAACGAAAGAAAAAGAAACTAAGACTGAAAAAGCCAGTGTATGGATAAGAAACACACTTGGTTCTTTATTTGATACTGAAGACACCTCAATGTAAAATATAAAGTAAGGCAATCACTGTTGATCTAAATGAAGATGACTCCCTGGTGAGTTAAAACCGGATAAGAAAATAGGCATCTGATTTAATTAAGCATTAAATTTGCCTAATCGGCTTTGCAGTATAAATAGCAAAGTCACCACAGAAACTAATAACACAATTAAACACATCCAACAGAGGATAAATAAGATAGAATTAATGAGCGAGGAATTAATGGATTTTGGCCTGGTGGAAAACGAATCTTCAATTATTAAAGTGATTGGAGTTGGAGGAGGAGGAGGCAACGCTGTTAACTACATGTATCAGCAGGGCATCAAAGATGTTGATTTTGTCATCTGTAATACTGATGCACAAGCTTTAACAAAAAGTAAAGTCCCCCATAAAATTCAACTAGGCGAATCACTAACAGAAGGACGAGGAGCAGGAAATAAACCTGAAAAAGGAGAACAATCCGCTATTGAAAATCTCGACGATGTCACAGAGGTCTTAGCTGACAATACCAAGATGGTGTTTATTACTGCCGGAATGGGTGGAGGCACTGGAACAGGTGCTGCACCAATCATTGCTAAAGCAGCTAAAGATATGGGTATCCTCACGGTAGGTATCGTAACCATACCTTTCCGTTTTGAGGGCAGACAACGTATAACCCAAGCCATAGAGGGCATACGCAAACTAAAAGAAAGCGTTGACTCACTCCTTGTGATTGACAATGCAAAACTTTCAGAAATATATGGTGACCTTAAGCTTTCAACAGCATTCTCTAAAGCTGATGATGTTTTATCAACAGCAGCAAAAGGAATTGCCGAAATTATCACCTTGCACGGATATATCAATGTGGATTTCGAGGATGTTAAAACTGTAATGACCGATAGCGGTGTGGCAGTTATGGGATCGGCAAGTGCAGAAGGTGAAGGCAGAGCAGTAACTGCTATTCGTGAAGCATTAACCTCTCCATTACTCGACAACAACGATGTACGTGGTGCTAAATCTATTCTTCTAAATATCAGTTCGGGTACCGAAGAGGTAACCATGGACGAGGTTGGTGAAATCACTGATTACGTTTACGAAGCTGTGGGCGATAGTGGTAATATTATCTGGGGTACTGGCCAGGATGAAGCTCTGGGCAACAAGGTTTCCGTGACAATTATTGCTACAGGTTTCGACTCAGATGCGACCGAAAACCATGAGATCAATACTCAGAATGTCACCATTAACAGACCCAGTGCTTTTAAAGGAGGCAAAGGTCCTGCAAAGGTAACTGAGACTCAAAAATTACAATTGGAATTAGATCCCATGCCCGAGCAAGAGGTAAAACTTAACGAAAAGCTCGATGTAAGCAACATGAATGAGGCTGAAATCCGTGAGAACGAAGAAATTCCGGCATACAAGCGAAAACAAATTCAATTGGAACGTACAGAACCGTCTAAAATAGGCAATGTGGTTCACTTTAATCTGGACGATAACGACATTTAATACAAATCAGTATAATTCCGGATTTTCCATTTCACATCAGGATTCGGATATATACTATAATCAGATACATCATGACTTTATTAGAACAAATAAACAGTGACATAAAGGCTGCAATGAAAGCCAAAGAAAGAGAGAAATTGCAAGCGCTTAGAGCTGTAAAAACTGCTTTCACTCTTGAAATGACCAAAACCGGAAACACTGAAATTGCTGATGCTGATGCCTTAAAGATTGTACAAAAGCTAGCCAAGCAAAGAAAAGATTCAGCAGACACTTACATTACAGGTGGTCGCCAGGAATTGGCTGATGCAGAGTTAAAAGAAATGTCTTTTATCGAAGCTTACCTTCCTGCTCCAATTAGCGAAGAAGAACTAACTGCTGCCATTAAAGTCTTGATTGAGAAAACAGGAGCGAGTTCTATTAAAGATATGGGGAAAGTTGTTGGTATGGCATCGAAAGAATTAGCTGGAAGAGCTGATGGTAAAACCATCGCTGATAAGGTAAAAGCTTTACTTGCTTAATAGCGGATTTCCTAGAGAATTTATATACAAAGAGGCTGTCAAACAAATTTGACAGCCTCTTTTATATGATGCAGATTCTCTTGAACTGAGTTCAAGAAAAATTTACCAAATAAAATAACTTCTAGTCAATAGCTTCCCCCCTTATGGTAGCCGAGGTACAGCTTATTGCTTTCACCTTAACGATATCGCCAACCTTAAAGTTCTTCTTAGGGAATACAAATACCTTATTTTGCGAACTTCGACCATAAAGCTCCTGATCCGATTTCTTGGAAACCCCTTCAACCAGAACTTCAAATATTTTTCCCATATCGCTCTTGTTGCTTTCCAAAGACAACTGGCTTTGCAAGGCAATCATTTGGTCTAAACGCTTCGATTTAATCTCCTCAGGGACATTATCCTTAAGGTTCTTGTAAGCAAATGTTCCGGGGCGTTCCGAATATTTAAACATATATGAATAATCGAATTTAGCCCATTTCATCAGCTCCAGGGTTTCCTGAAACTCCTCTTCGCTTTCGTTGTGAAATCCAACAAATATATCGGATGTCAGACCACAATCGGGAATATATTTACGGATAGCCTCAACACGATCCATATACCACTCACGTGTATATTTACGTCGCATATTTTTAAGCACTTCGTTGCTACCCGATTGAACAGGCAGATGAATGCTGCGACAGATGTTTGAATACTGGGCCATTACCTTTAAGGTATCGTCGCTCATATCCTTAGGATGTGAGGTTGCAAAACGAATGCGCATAGTCGGCTCAGCCCTGGCAACCATTTCCAATAATTCTGGGAAAGTCGTTTCTGACACAGAGTTTTTAAAATGATATGAGTTCACATTCTGCCCAAGGAGGGTGACTTCTTTATAGCCTCTTTCTGCCAAATCACGAACTTCTTTCAGGATGCTCTCGAAATTACGGCTACGCTCACGACCTCGAGTGTAGGGTACAATACAATAGGTACAAAAGTTATTACAACCACGCATGATAGAAACAAATCCAGAGATAGCCGTTTCGTCAATTCTTGAAGGACAAATATCCTTATAGGTTTCGGTCAGAGACAGGTCAGTATTGATAGCCTTTTCGCCACGCTCAGCTTGTTTTACCAACATAGGTAAATCCATATAAGCATCAGGACCAACCACAATATTTACATTTTTTTCTTCCTCAAAAAGCTTTTCTCCCAAACGTTCAGCCATGCATCCAATCACACCCACGAGGAGTTTTGGATTCTTCTTTTTTAACTCACTAAACCCCTGCACACGGCCACGAACCCTTTGCTCTGCATTCTCGCGCACCGAACAGGTATTTACCAAAATCACGTCGGCTTCTGTTCTTTCTTTTGTCATTTTGAATCCATCGTGCTCCATGATGGCAGCCACAACTTCACTGTCGGCTACATTCATCTGGCAACCGTAGGTTTCCATGAATAACTTTTTACTGCTATTGTTCATTGTTTTCTCCCTATAATCCAATTTATCATCGTTCCGAATAAATATCAGAAACGTAAAATATAATGTCGATAAATACTTTAAACTGTAAGCCCCCAGTGTAACGAGACACATACAGATGCCCAGCACCCCGGGACAAATACAAATTGGTATTGTTTTTTTGTTTCGCACAAAGATACGTGATAATAAGAGATTGACAATTGGGGATACGGCAAATCTCTTAAAATAAGAAAATACGGTCCATCACACACTAAATAACGATACTCAAGTCTAATTTTCTATTGAATGATTCACTGTTTATTAAGGAAGTCAGTATAAAATTCCGATATTTATGGCTTAAATGACTTTAGTCTGTTTAAATCAGTTTCTTAATTGAAAACAAATGGATGAAATAAAGTCAGATATAGAACAATTATATTGAATCGAAATGCAAGACCAGTCAAAATCTAAGGATTTTCAAAAAATAGATCTTAAACAAGTATTTGCCAGCAAGAGTGATAAAGTAGCTAAGTTAATTCCAGGCTTTTTAATCTCTTACCTGAAACGCATCATTCATCAGGATGAGCTTAATGATTTCCTTTCGAGAAATCATCAGAAACAAGGTATTGATTTTGCCCAAAGTGTTCTGGATGAATTGTCTATCAATTTTGAGACCGAAGGACTAGAAAAATTAGACAACGAAAAACGTTACCTTTTTGTAGCCAATCACCCACTGGGTGGCCCTGACGGTATGATTCTCATCAGTATCTTTGGTAAGTATTTTAAGAGCATTCGCTTTTTGGTAAACGATATTCTGATGAATGTTGAAAACCTTAAAAATGTGTTTGTGCCGATAAACAAACACGGAGGCCAGGCCAAAGAAGCAGCTAAAATGATTGAATCGGCTTACAAATCAGATTCAACTATTTTAACTTTTCCTGCCGGACTTGTTTCCAGAAAACAGCAGGGCAAGATTGAAGATTTAGAATGGAAAAAAAGCTTTGTTATGAAAGCAAAAAAGCACCATCGCGACATTGTCCCCATTCATATCAGTGGTCGAAATTCAAATTTCTTCTACAACCTGGCAAACTTTAGAAAGTTTATCGGCCTTAAAGCCAATATTGAAATGTTGTATTTGGTAAATGAACTTTACAAGCAAAGAGGTCGTAACTTCAAGATTAAAGTTGGCGAACCTATCCCCTACGAAAGCCTTGACAGAAGTTTGAATCACAACCAATGGGCTAAGAAAATAAAAAAACAGTGTTACGATCTTGCTGACTAAGTATATTCAAGTCACAAATCCACAAGAAGCATTATATTTGCAGGAATTTAAAAGCAAGAGCATCCTTTCAAACCGACAATTTCTATTGAAAATGTTCTTAAATTCGCTTATATTGCTAATAATACAATATAACCGAAATTGTTGTTTCTGAGTTTCAGAATCCGATTTCGAATATCGCCCCCTAACTAAAAGAAAACAGATGAAAGATATTATCCCACCGGTAGAACGAGAGCTCCTTGAAAAAGAACTTACCGAAGAACGATTTGTACGAAAAACCAATAAGGGATCGAATGAGATTTATTGTTTTACTCACCACGACTCGCCAAACCTCATGCGTGAAGTAGGCCGTTTACGTGAAATTACATTTAGAAAAGCCGGAGGCGGAACTGGAAAAGAAATCGATATCGATCACTTCGACTTAGATGAAAAACCCTATCACCAACTCATAGTCTGGGATCCTAGTGCAAAAGAAATTCTGGGAGGTTACAGATATATTCTCTGCAAAGATGCTCACGTAAATGAACAAGGTGATTTAGAATTAGCCACTTCCCGTTTGTTCGATTTTTCTGATGAATTTAAAACAAAATTTATTCCAGGTATGATTGAATTGGGACGCTCATTCGTTCAGCCTGAATATCAGTCCATACTAAAAGGACGTAAAAGTCTTTATGCTTTGGATAATTTATGGGATGGACTCGGGGCCTTAATTGTAGAATATCCTGAGATAAAATATTTCTTTGGTAAAGTGACCATGTATCCCCATTTCAACAAAGAGGCTCGCAATCATATCCTATATTTTATGAACCGCATGTTTAATGATCCGGACAAACTAGCCTGGCCATTGAACCCTTTAAAAACTGACGCCGATACAGAGGCCATGGATGCCACATACAACGGGGTTGATTTTAAGGAAAACTATAAGATATTATCGAGAATTGTGCGTGAAAATGGAGCAAATATTCCCCCACTAATTAATGCCTACATGGGCTTATCACCATCAATGAGAAGTTTTGGCACAGCCGTTAATACACACTTTGGTGATGTTGAGGAAACAGGTATCATGATTACAATCGAGGATGTGTATGAGAACAAAGTTGAACGTCATATTTCTTCTTATCTCAATTTCCTAAAAATTCGTTTCCCAAAAACAAATTTCCACCTTTTTGGAAGAAAACATTAATCAATAAACGATTCCCGAATTCAGTTTTCTAATTGGTATTCAAAATAAAAAAAGTCATCCAATGCAATATTGGATGACTTTTTCAATTTTATAGTATGTCAAATAATTTTCAAGAGCCTTCAAACTCAAGAATTATTATTTTTAATAGGCTCTCTTATCGCTTCCTTCAACATAGTTGATAAACGAAGTATTCACAACCTTATTACCTCCCGGAGTTGGATAGTTTCCAGTGAAATACCAATCTCCATTGTTTTCAGGACAAGCCAAGTGAAGGTTTTCAACAGATTGGAAAACAATTTTAACCTCAGCATTCATATTCTCAGGCGTCAACTGTTGTGAAATTTTATCAGAAATCTCTTCAGCTGTAAATGGCTTGTAGATTTCTTTCACATAGTTCATCACCTCTTCCTTAGGTAAGTTTTCCTGAGCTTTACATTTCTGATAGACTTCATCTATAATGTGAGTCATATTTTTGTCCTTAAGCAATTGAATGGCTGCATTAAAGGCACAAAAATCTCCCATTCTGGTCATATCAATGCCATAACAATCAGGGTAACGAATCTGAGGAGCTGAAGAAACAACAACAATTTTCTTAGGATGTAATCGATCCAATATTTTTAGGATACTCTGCTTAAGAGTTGTTCCACGAACAATAGAGTCATCAATAATAACCAAATTATCAACATCATTACGAACAATACCATAAGTCACATCATAAACATGACCGACCAAATCGTCACGACCGGCATCACCAGAGATAAAGGTTCTTAGCTTAACATCCTTAACTGCGATCTTCTCGACACGAGGTTCAACCGAAATAATCTCTTGTAGTTTTTCCTCTGTCCACGAGCCATTCAGTTCATGAATTTTACGCTTTTTATCCTCCGTCAAGTGATTACGAACGCCTTCCATCATACCATAGAAAGCAGTTTCAGCGGTATTCGGTATAAATGAGAAAACGGAATTTTCGATATCATGATCGATGCTATCAAGAATAGCAGGAGTCAGTAATTCACCCAATTTCTTTCTCTCCAGGTAAATTTCTTTATCACTGCCTCGTGAAAAGTAAATTCGTTCGAAAGAACATGATCTTCTTTGTTGAGGCACACGAACAGGCACCTCTTCAACTGCGCCATTCTTACTAATAATCACACCATTACCCGGATCAATCTCCTTGATTTTATCAGCTCGTACATTTAAGGCTGTTTGAATCACTGGACGTTCTGAAGCTACCACCACAATTTCATCATCCTGATAATAGTATGCCGGACGTATACCCCATGGATCACGAATCACAAATGAATCGCCATGTCCAAACATACCTGCAATAGCATATCCACCATCCCAATCACGACTGGCTCTGGCCAGGACATCCTGTACATTTAGATTCTCTTCAATCAATGGTGAAATATCCTGAGCTGAGTAACCTTCGTTCTTATATTGTCTGAATTTCTGCTGATTTTCCTCATCAAGGTAGTGTCCTACTTTCTCAAGAATAGTAACGGTATCGGTGTAATCACTTGGACTTTGTCCCAGCTCTACCAACAAATTAAACAACTCATCAACATTGGTCAGGTTGAAATTACCTGCTAAAACCAAGTTACGCGAACGCCAGTTATTTTCACGTTTTACAGGGTGAACAAAATCGATACTGTTGCGCCCAAAAGTTCCATAACGTAGGTGTCCTAAATACACTTCTCCTGCAAACGGCACATTCTCTTTTGCCCATTTCGCATCCTCAAACTTTTCCGGATTTGTTGCTTTAACAGTAGCCAAATCGCCATATATACTATCGAATACCTCTTTTATGGGTTGATTCCCATTGGAGCGATGACGATTAATATATTTCGTTCCTGGTTGTTGATCGATTTTTATACTTGCGGCTCCAGCTCCTTCTTGTCCTCTATTGTGTTGCTTCTCCATCAAAAGACAAAGCTTTTGAATTCCATATTGCCAGGTCCCATACTTTTCCTGATAATACTCAAGAGGTTTACGCAAACGGACTAAAGCAATTCCGCACTCATGTTTAAGTTGATCACTCATTTCGATTTATTATAATGGTTATTTAGTATTCCTATATCTCTAACATAAAGGACAATTCAGATTGTACCTTACATTTTTTTCAATAAAAAAACCGCTTGGAATTATCCAAGCAGTTCAATATTATTCTATATCCTCTATTACAGCATCAGTTTTTTCCTCTATCTCCAGATCAATCAAACTGATTTGATCCTTCACGACATAGCAATAGGGGTAAATTTTTACGCATTGTTTGTACAAGTACATCGCTTCAAACTTATTCCTGAAATTTCCTATTCTAACTCTGAAATCAGGTGCCTGATATTTTACATACACTCTTTGGTCAGGAAATCGTGCCTCAAGATCCTCTCTTATCGAAAAAGCCTTTTCTCTATCACGTCCTCCTCCAGAGAAAATCTGTATGCGATAGCCTAAAAATCCCGGAGCTTCTGAATTCACATCCTTATCAATCTTAAGCATTTCATCAATTCGATAATCCTGAATAATGCTTACTTTACCTAAGCCAACAACATCCTGTCTCAATCTCTCAATATATTCCAGATTACCAGAATATGGCACAGCTTTAGGCAAAAGGATCGTATCCTGAAGCATTAAGTCAAGAGCGTCTGTGTCTTGATTTGCATCTTGAACTTGAGCATTAAGTGATGATATACAAAAAGCAAAAACAAGTATAAGTAAAGAAAAAGGATACTTCATCTTAAATGTATTTTTTCCAAATCTGATAATTCTTACAAATCTTTGCCTACTACAACTTCATATCAGACAAATAGATCTGATTATCAACACCTTTTATAGACAAAGAATAGTTTCCAAAAATAATCAAAAATATCAAGCTTCAAATATAATTTAACGTTTGATAAGATTTCTCTCAATCTTCTTTATATATCAGCAACTACACCCATTCATATCACTATACAAATCAGCAATTTAAGAACATCACTTAGATTTAAATTTTATGGAATCCTGAATTAAGAAATTTAGCGTTAATAAGGAAAGAAGCCAACTGAATTAGCAAAAAGAAATAGAATATTCCACTCCCAAAGGAGTGACTGTTTTTTTATTGTTTTACAAAAGAATAGTAAACAGGCTTGGGTAGAGGGAAAAGAAAAAGGATGGTAACCACAACCATCCTTTCTTCTAACTATTAACCAAAATTTTTAATTTTGCAGATTGTCTCAAACGATTCAATCTTCGACAACAAAAATAAGATCTATAAATTAAACACAACATTATAATAGCGAAAATTCAACATAAATGCCCTATAACATATTATCAATCAAGTTGACATTATTTTTCAAATACGGCTATTTATAATCAAAAATCATAAAACGCTAATCCGTTCATTGTCCTGACTGTGTCAAAAAAAGTTCTGTTTATAGATCATCGAATTAAGATATCAAAAACTCTCCATTGAAATATAATGGTGTGAAAACACATCTATCTTTCCCTTTTACTCCTTTCTATCTCCGTTAAAGATTGTTAAGCATGAAATACCCGATAAGTATTTTTCTATATTTGTATCTATGAGTAAAAAATACATTTGGTTAGTAACAATAGTCTTAGCAATTTCTTTGTGCGGAATGATCTTGATTCAGATCAAGTATTATCAGTCTACTGCAAAAATTAAGGAAGATCAATTTATACTAACAGTCAGCAAAGCATTAGACCAGGTTGTCTCCAAAATGGAATCAGATGACGTGGCTAAAAGCATACTCGAAGGAGATTACAGCAATTACTCGAATGGCATTGTGAAAGGTGATGCTAAAATCAACAGCTCCGGTCTTAATATTAACATTCCTATTAATATCGATCCGGGACAACATCAGAAAGCTCAAGTAAGTGTTTACTCTGAAAACCGTGTTCTTTTTAAAACAGAAGCTGAAATCAATTCGAAAAACATAACTGATTTATCGAAGAAAGCACACGCTCTGCAATCGAAATTTACCCGCAAAATGATGGGAAACAAACTCCAGTTGCCTCAGCTTGCAGCACAAATGGCCAGGGCAAGCATGCCCCTTAAAGATAGGGTTGATTTGAATTCTCTTCAAAAAATCGTACAAGAGAAACTGAAGGATAATGGGATTAAGCTGGATTTTGAATTTGCAGTAAAATCGGAAAATAAATTCGAAAAAACATCAAAAGATTACTTTAACTATAAACATCAGGAGAAATACAGCAAACAGCTGTTTTCCAACGACATGTTTCCCAACTCACACTACCTGTACATCTACTTCCCGGGGATGCACAGGTACATTATCAAGTCGTATACCATGTTGTTACCATCAATGGTATTGTCTCTGATATTGATTTTGTGTTGTGCCATGACTATTTACATCATATTCAGACAGAAGCGTTTATCTAAAATTAAAAACGACTTCATAAACAATATGACACATGAATTCAAGACGCCAATCTCAACTATTTCATTAGCATCACAAATGTTAAGGGATAATTCGGTAACATCAACTGCCTCGAGTATAGATCAAATGGCAAAAATTATTAATGATGAAAGCCGTCGATTGACCTATCAGGTTGAGAAAGTATTACAAATGGCCATTTTTAACGAAGGCCGTTTGAAATTAAAATTGAAACCAATCAATATTCATCAGATAATTGAAAATCTTATGCCTAACTTCACCATAAGGGTAGAAGATAAAAAAGGAAATACCTATCAGCATCTCGATGCCAGTGAAGATCTGGTGATGCTTGATGAAGTGCATATAGGCAACGTTTTTTCTAACCTTTTGGATAATGCAATAAAGTACAGCAACGGTGCTCCGGAAATCAGCATCAGTACTCGAAATAAAGATAAAGGAATCGTGGTTGCCATTACCGATAACGGCATTGGCATCTCAAAAGAAGATCAGAAAATGGTTTTCGAACGATTTTTTAGAGTCCACACAGGAAATGTACACGATGTGAAAGGCTTTGGATTAGGTTTATCCTATGTAAAAAGAATTACCGACGCACACGGAGGACATGTAAGTGTTGACAGTAGCCTGGGTAAAGGCACAAAATTTGAAGTATACCTGCCATTTAAAAAATAGACATTATGGAAAAAGAAGTTAAAGTTTTATTGGCTGAAGACGATGCAAATCTCGGCCTTTTGCTTAAAGAATATTTAGTAGCAAAAGGCTACTCAACAAACCTATGCGAAGATGGCGATAAGGCCTACGATGCATTTTTAAAGAACCCTTACGACATCGGTATCTTTGACGTCATGATGCCTCATCGCGATGGTTTCACCTTAGCAAAAGACATTCGTCTGATTAACTCTGAGATTCCAATTATCTTTCTTACCGCAAAATCGATGAAAGATGATGTATTGGAAGGTTTCAAGCTTGGTGCGGACGATTATATGACCAAACCTTTTAGCATGGAAGAGCTTTTGGTACGCATCGAAGCAGTATTAAGAAGAACAGGTGGTAAATCAGAAAGCAAACAAGAAGAGTTCAAACTTGGACGTTTCCTTTTCGATTCGAAAAAGCAATTGCTACACGATGGTGACAAAGCAATTAAACTAACAACAAAAGAATCGGAGTTATTGAAACTCCTTTGCAATAATGTCAACAATGTTTTGGAGCGTAACTTCGCACTTAAGACCATTTGGCTGGACGATAACTATTTTAATGCCCGAAGCATGGATGTGTATATCACCAAGCTTCGTAAACACCTGAAACCTGAACCTAAAATCGAAATTATTAATGTTCATGGTAAAGGTTACAAATTGATTATGTAATTTGATTAATTTTTAATCAGAAAGAAACCCCAAAGTTTAGGCTTTGGGGTTTCTTTTTTTTCAAAACCTACTAACTTTGTAGTAGAAAGTTTGAAGTTTAAATTTATTCTACTATATTTGTAGTAGATAGTGAATTCAAAATCTGATATTGCAATTAAATAGAGTACAGTTATGAAACAAATGACGAAGGCAGAAGAACAAGTAATGCAAATATTGTGGGAACTCGAAGAAAGCAATGTGAGAAGTATTGTTGACAAATTTGATACACCTAAACCTGCTTATACTACTGTCGCAACTGTTTTAAAAGTTCTTGAAAAGAAAGGTTTCGTTACTAAAATTCCTCAGGGGAAGACACACTTGTTTATTCCACAAATCACAAAGGAAGAATACTCAGGCCACCAAATGGGGAGTTTATTAAAGGATTATTTTAATGGCTCTTTCTCGAAAATGGCCTCCTTCTTTGCCAAGGAAAATAACCTGAGTATTTCCGACCTGGAAGAGATGATAGAGATAACTAAAAAAGAAATTAACAAAGATAAATGATATGAACGACCTGTATATTTATCTCTTAAAGTCATCGGCTGCTCTGGCCCTGTTTTATGGAATTTATCATCTCTTTTTACAGGATGAAAAATTCTATAGGGCGATTAGACTTTATCTTGCCTCTTCACTGCTAATGGCTTTCATATTGCCTCTTATAAAGATGAAATATGAAGTCGCTGCATCTGCCAGTAACTCGAATATTGTTATACTACTTAACTCGATCAATCTAAAAGCTGAAGCAAGTAACGCAACTAGCTTATTAGATGATATATCATTAACTCAAATCTTTATTGGGTTTTACGCTTTTGTTTGTTTCATCCTGATCATTAAATCTATTATTAGAATGAGTCAGACTCAAAAGATTATCAGAAATAACCCAAGAGACGAATATGAAGGACAAGAATTAGTGAAAGTTGATAAGGATACACCTAATTTCTCTTTCCTTGGAAAAATTGTAATCAATAATGAAGACTATAATACCGAATCATTTAGAAATATTATAGCACACGAAAAAGTACATGTAGAGCAAAAGCATTGGATCGATCTGCTTTTGGTGGAACTAACAACAATTTTATTGTGGTTTAACCCTTTTGCATGGCTATTTGAGCGCGCTATAAAACAAACGCATGAATTGTTAGCTGATGAAGGAGTTATTGCGCAAGGCTGCAACATCGGACAATATCAGGCGAGTATTTTAAACCAAATAATGGGTGTTGAAGTAATGGGTTTAGCCAATAACTTCAATTACTCCATTACTAAAAAACGAATGATAATGATGACGAAAACCAATAGTTCGAAAAGCAGAATGCTAAGACTTCTGTTTATAATTCCGGCAATTGCTATTGCTTTGACACTGAACTTGAAATGTACTTCAGAAAATGAGGCTCCAGTAAAAGAAGAGGTTATTGAAATTATTAAAGCAGATCAAGCCACAGTTAAGTCGGAGGTTGAAAATGAAGAGCAAATTTTTGTTGTATGCGAAGATATGCCTCAATTCCCTGGTGGAGAAAAAGCTCTGATGACCTGGATTTCCCAGAATGTAAAATATCCTGAAATTGCTCAAAAAAATAGTATCGAAGGACGTGTTTATATCTCTTTTGTAGTTAATAAAGATGGTGGTGTCGATCGTGTAAAAGTTATCAGAGGAACCGAACCTTCATTAGATGCTGAGGCACTTCGTGTTGTTAGTTCGATGCCAACATGGATACCTGGGAAGCAAAGAGGAAAAACAGTAAGTGTCGCTTATACAATTCCTATCAATTTTGCATTGAAATAAAAAAGAAGATTTTATACGTTTCAGTATGTCATAAAAAAAGCTCTCTGACAGTTCGTCTGAGAGCTTTTTTCTATTTATTCTTTCTTGCTTTTTCCATAATGACATCTTGTACGGGTCGCTTCTCAATTTTCGAGTCCAACCAAGAGATCAGATCCAGATAAAGAAAAGCACGCTTTTCAAATGGATCATTTACCCATTGCATTAAATCGTTTCTCGACCTTATAAATTCCTCTTTTAACTGATCGGGACTAATAACGCTTAAACGTCGAATAAAACGAAGAATGTATTTCTGCACTTCTTGTAAATCCTCCATCTTCCCTAAAAAACGGTAGGTCGATCGAATTTGATAATCCAGATGATCGGTATGTTCAAGCTCGTAGTGACTGATCAGGTTAAGTATTCGGGCAAAACAGTGGATATCGGAACGAAGCGAGGTATCTTTTTCATCGATAATCTTATTCAGATATTTTATAGCTCCCTTATAATCGCCACAGCCAAAATACAGACAGGCTATTTTGTAATAAAACACCAAATTGCGATGCTTATCCAGGCTAAACTTATTGGCATCAATAAAGGCCTCAATCTCAGGAACAATTGCCGTTCCCTTCTTGAATTGGCCCTCCATAAAATACTGGTTAATCTGATGCATAAAGGAGAACTGCTGCTGCAAAATACTGAGGTTCGAATTAGCTTTAACCTGCTCTTCTGATTCAAGCCCTTTAAGGAGTTTTAAGCTCTTTTTAAATTTACTCAGGTGATTGGTATAGAACAAGGCAACCAATACATTATTTAAGGCTTTAAGGTACAAATCACACTGGCTTGTGATCATATGAGGATTCAGTTGAAATAAATCCACCCACTTTTGGGCGTACTTATAACACATTAAGAAATCCTGAATAATTAAATAATACCACACATAGGACTGAAAGAGATAAAGCTTTTCGTAAAAGCTCAACTTTTCCATATCCACAGATTGAAGGTTGGCATTAAAAAATTCACGAACCATTAATAAATCCTTATCGTTACGGGCATATCCCACTTTCAGATACAGGGCATACAAACGAATAGCCATGTTTGAGAAATAAATGGTTCCACCCATCTCCTGGTTAAGCACTTTTGATTCCGAGGTTATTTCATCAGCTGTCGTCTCCATACTCTTAGTGATGTACTGAGATTCAATCAACTTCTCGAACTCAACTATTTCGAGTTGCAGAAGTTTACGTTCATACTTCTCAGCCAATACCTTACTCTTATCAAGTAGCCTTAGGCTTTGTTGATACAAACCTTTATTATACAAAACTTTGGCATGATCGATTTGCTCACGAATACTGATACTGACATCGTGATTAACCTGAGACAATCGCAAACTGGTCAGTAGCTGTTTGTAGAGATGAGCTTTTAAATTAGGGAGTTGCGAGAGCTTTATATCCTTAGCTCGTTTAAATATTAGTTCCTCTTTATAGCTCTCCATTTTATCAATAGAGTCGAAAACCTGAATAAATTTACTCTCCTTTCCACTACCAATACGATTGGCATAGAGTTTAAAATTCCTCTTTTCCGACTTGCTCATCGACTTAATAAGCTGAAATAAGGGTTCAATTTGATGCTTAGACATAGTAGCGTTTTTTTCCGTATCTATTTAACAAACAAGACTTTCATCGCACAAAAGAACTTTGAAGCTCGGAAATTATCAATAAATATGATTTCCTGAGCCTAAGCTATGTGCTAAATTTGAATCGTTTTTGAAAATTAATACAGACAGCAACATAGGATATGCGTTCAAATTTAATAAAATTCGACAAACCAGCTCTAACGAATGAGTTTGAAATTATTTCTAACAATAAGAGAATGAAGCAAAGTCTTCATAAATTGATGTTAGATAAACTTTCTGGAATTCTAAGTCAGGATACTGATAAAGGAATGGCATTGATTGAACAATTGCTTAGCAAAGAAGAGATGGAAGATTTTAGATCTGATATCAAATCTAAATTATCGAAGGCAAGCCTAAGCCAGTCTGTAAATTACAACAGGCGATTAGACACCCTAAAATCAAGTTTCGAAGGCCTTTCAGCCGACAGTATTCTGTAGGGTATATGAGGTATCTGATTCAGATATCCCTAATTTGCCAATAAACTGAAACCATTTGCAATTGATCCGTCAGTTGCTCAAAATATCAATCCCTTTTGATTGTTGAGTCTTATCTACCTGAAGCAATAATAGCTAATAACCACTTTGCACACTCGTTGATATTATAGACTCTTACCATCAAAAGATATTGATGCAGATGTATACTAACAGGTTCCCCTCTGTTTTTATTCATCTAATTATTAACCAAATCTGGAGAATGCTAAGTAGTGAAGATTTTGAAAGAATTGCTTCGTAGGGTCATGTTAGATATGATGATGAATCATCCCTTCTGTTAGAATTAGTAGTTTATTTCTGAAGCTTTAATTTCTTATCCGATCACTTAGATTCTTCGAGGTTTAAGCCTTGAATTAAATCCCTATTTTTAAGAATAATCGAACAGAAAAAGGGGCAGTCTCGTCACTTATTTACCTAAAATATTTGTTCTATTTCAACTCCGCAAGTTAAATAAATTGTTTCTCTCGATTAACAAAAATAGGAACTCAACTTTTCAAAAAAAATCACACATTGCAAGACTTATAGCAGGAGATAAACGCAAAAACTATTTCTAATATAAAACGAATATTTCTTTAAAATCCCTCTTCTTAATTTTCACCTTACATTCTTTAGAAAAATCAATGAGCATCTTTTTTTAGGCCTTTATCATCACTATTTTGTATTTCAAAGAAAACTTAAACTTATTGGGTTACTTTTTCTCATAAAAGGGAATTAATGAGATGACAGGTATTGTTTCATGTTGATTAAAAAAAGACAGATAAGTGAAGGAAAGGAAATTAAAAAATGCCCAGATTTATTCGATTTGGGGTTTCAGCATTATTGCAATAGGCGTATTAGTACAGTTTTTCACAAACAATAAAACCTATGTTTATTCTTTGTTAATTTTAGGATCAAGCATTTGTTTTTTTGCTTTAATAAAAGCCATTCGAAATTTTAAATAAAGCCCTTAAAATTTCTCAATGATCCAGACTAGAATTAATATTACTATTTGAAATTAGCCCACTTTCATATTAGAGCCCCAAAACATTAAACTTTAAGATTATTGGTCCAAAATTCTATACTTCCCCTTTAAATCATTTTTTTTTATTTGTGGAACACACAGTTTAAGATAAGGTGCTATTACATCACATCCTTTTAGAATAAACCCTCATTCTACTCTCTAATCAAAACATTAGGTTTTAAGGCCTTACCCATCTTGTCTAATCCAAGGAATTGAATACCTTTGTAGATTGATTAGGAAGCTCCGTAAAACAAGTTGAATCAGTCGTAAAAAGATGGAGTTTCAAGCATTATCTAATTTGATTTTTGAAGATGAAGAATATTCGTAATTTTTGCATAATAGCCCACATCGACCACGGAAAAAGTACTCTTGCTGACCGATTGTTGCAAGTAACTGAAACTGTCAGCGAACGCCAACAGCAAGCTCAAGTACTGGACGATATGGATTTGGAACGTGAACGAGGGATCACCATTAAGAGTCATGCCATTCAGATGGATTATAAAGCAAATGGAGAAAATTATGTCCTTAACCTGATTGACACCCCCGGACACGTCGATTTCTCTTATGAAGTTTCAAGATCGATTGCTGCCTGCGAGGGTGCCCTATTAATTGTTGACTCTACTCAAGGGATACAGGCACAAACCATCTCCAATCTATATTTAGCAATTGAGCAGGATTTGGAAATCATTCCTATACTGAATAAAATTGATTTACCTAATGCCGATCCTGAAGAGGTAAAGGATCAGATTGTTGATCTTTTAGGTTGCGACAGAGACGAAATTTTATCAGCTAGTGGGAAAACGGGAGAAGGTGTTCCTGAAATATTAGAAGCTGTTGTTGATAGAGTTCCTTCTCCAAGTGGGGATAAAGCTGAACCTTTACAAGCCTTAATCTTCGATTCCACATACAATGCTTTTCGCGGCATCATTACCTATATTAGAATAATGAATGGTGAAATTCGAAAAGGTGATATGGTGAAATTCCTTAATACCGATAAAGAATATTACGCTGATGAAGTTGGGGTTCTGCGTCTTGAACGAGAACCTCGAAAAATATTGAGTACAGGAGACGTTGGCTATATCATATTGGGGATAAAAACGTCTACTGAAGTTAAGGTAGGAGAAACCATTACCAACAAGGAAAACCCTTGTGAAAAAGCCATTGAAGGATTCGAAGAGGTGAAACCTATGGTATTCGCCGGAGTTTATCCTATCGATAGTGAAGACTATGAAGACTTGCGTGCTTCAATGGAAAAATTAAAACTAAATGATGCTTCCCTTACTTTTGAGCCTGAATCATCATTAGCACTTGGTTTTGGTTTCCGTTGTGGTTTCCTTGGTCTTTTACATATGGAAATCATACAAGAACGATTGGATCGTGAGTTCAATATGAACGTCATTACAACAGTTCCTAACGTATCGTATATTGCACATACAAAAAAGGGTGATGTTTACGAAATGCATAACCCTTCGGACATGCCTGATCCTAATTCATTGGAATTTATTGAAGAGCCCTTTATTCGTGCACAAATCATTACTAAATCAGAATTTGTTGGTTCATTAATGACGCTTTGCATGAGCAAACGAGGTATGATGACCAACCAACAATACCTAACCAGCGATCGCGTCGAGTTAACCTACGAGATGCCATTGGGAGAGATTGTATTCGATTTCTACGATAAACTGAAAAGTATATCGAAAGGCTATGCCTCCTTTGACTATTTCCAAATTGGTTTTAAACCAGCAAAACTGGTAAAGCTGGATATTCTCTTGAATGGTGAAGGTGTGGATGCGCTTTCAACTCTGATTCACTTCGACAATGCCCAAAGCTTTGGTCGTAGAATGTGTGAGAAATTAAAAGAACTAATCCCCCGTCAGCAATTCGACATAGCTATTCAAGGTGCGATTGGTGCAAAAATTATCTCTCGTGAAACGGTAAAAGCTGTACGTAAAGATGTAACCGCGAAATGTTACGGTGGTGATATTACCCGTAAACGTAAGCTGCTTGAAAAGCAAAAGAAAGGTAAGAAGAAGATGAAACAAGTAGGTAACGTTGAAGTTCCTCAAAAAGCATTCCTTGCAGTACTAAAGCTTGATTAATTAGGATTTATCCTAAATCAGATATATTTAAACCCTTCGATTTTTCGAGGGGTTTTTATTTGTCATCTATTCTGGTATAAAATAGCAACATTAAGGTTTCCTTAACTCTTTTTAGCCAAAGCTTAACGACTTTTATATGAAGCAATTCCTAGTTTTGGAATAGATATTTATTCGAAACTAAACTTTAGGAATTATGAAACAACTATCGATACTACTATTAATGATTAGCATGGCCTTACTTAGCTCTCAGGCTACTTTTGCACAAGACACTATTAAAAAGAAAGAAGCAAAGATTAAGATTTTTATTAATAAAGATGGAAAATCTACAAAGTTTGACACAATCATTCGTGAGTTTAATAATCACAAAGATCTCATAAGAATTATCAAATCTAAAAATTTACCTGATTCACTTTTCGAAGCTTTCGAAGGGGATGATTTTATGTGGTTTTCAGACGATGATAACTCTCATGGTAAGCACAAAGTAATCATCAAAAAATACGTGGATTCAGATTCCTCTCATCACGGAAAAATGAGACGCAGCTCAAGGACTCATATCAAAACATTCATCACTGATGATGATGAGAACATAATTATAAGTGAAGGTGACGGTGAGCACAAAACCATCAAAATCGAAATCATAGACGAAGATGGGAATATCCATAAGAAACATTCAGATGGGAAAAAGGTTTTTATCATTAAAGAGGATATCGATCTAGACATCTCCGAAGATGGCGATGTAAAAATCATCAAGATAGAGTGCAAGTCTGATCATGATGAAGATATTGATATAGAAGTCGAAGTTTCAGAAGATGGTAAAACCACAAAAAAAATTAAGAGAAAAAAAAAGAAAGCCGAGAAAACAGAGAAAAAGGAAAAATAGACTTACAACTCCATTAAAGACAAAAGAGGATGATAGCTCACTATCATCCTCTTTTGCTCTGCAAGCAGAATAAAATAAATTAACTACATCAAACAATTGAATAGAATACTATTCAAGCTATGCTGTAGCCACCAAAGGTTCCTCTAGTCGTGTTAAGGCTTCTTTCGCTGCCTTTTGCTGAGCTTCCTTCTTAGATGCACCAACACCTTTTCCCATCATGTTTTTCTCAACCTCTACTTCTGAAATGAAAACAGGTAATTTCATCACCTTGTCTAATCCATCTTCACGCGTATCAAAAACGACATCTTTCTTATTTTTTTGAGCCCACTCAATGAGCTTACTCTTAAAATTTGTTTCAACTGTAACCACTTCTTCAATATTGATGTAGTTACGAAAGATTTTGTCTTCAATAAAAGTCTTGGTTACAGAATACCCCTGATCAAGATAAATTGCTCCTATCAGAGCTTCGAATGCGTCACCGTAAATATGCTTGTTATTATTCAGATTGACATTCGACATGACTTGTTTGTCCAATCCAATTGCCAGTGCCAGTTTATTTAAAGATTCTCGACTAACAATTTTCGATCGGATTTGAGTAAGAAATCCCTCACTCTTATTGGGAAAGTATTTGTAAAGAATATCAGCAGTAATAGATCCTAAAATGGCATCTCCTAAATATTCAAGACGCTCATTATTCTTAGGCACACCATCCTTACAAGGAATGGATGCTGATTTGTGTACTAACGCAAGTTCGTACAAATCGATTTTATTGGGCGTAAAGCCCAATAGTTCAAAAGACAATCCATAAAACTCCCTCTTTGGTAAGAAACGAAGTTTTATGGATTGAATAATAGATTTAATCACAAATTATTCAGTAAAAGATTTGAAAATTACTGAAGCATTGTGTCCACCAAAACCAAACGTGTTGCTTAAAGCAGCTCTGATAGGGCGCTCTT
>Ga0209379_10000313_pt1 | contig 45564 bp, 28 predicted proteins | sample tdDd001_FD_187124 | JGI IMG/M metagenome (GOLD analysis project Ga0209379, IMG submission 187124) | Marine sediment microbial communities from the Atlantic coast under amendment with organic carbon and nitrate - tdDd00.1 (SPAdes)... | ecosystem: Environmental > Aquatic > Marine > Coastal >... | reverse complement strand
TACTTGCATTCTCTATTTCTGAGATATTTCGCTTAAAAACGATTGCAAGTCTTATCGTAGGATTGGAGAATGAGAGAAAGGTGAAATTTTCAGAATACTTGTCGACTTTTTATTTAGTTATCAATCCTGTTTTGGGTTTATGGGACTTACATAAAAGATTAAATGTATTAATGAAAAATGATAATTAGGTAAGACAGATCGCATACTCATATCAGATGGTCCACTATGCTTTGCTGTGATCGTTTGTCATCTTATTCAGCCCAAAAGTGAAAGGAATTCATTTCCCGAACGATTTTTACCTGTAAAATCATAATTAGATTATGTGTCTAGATTTATAGTTCTATTTTTGTAGAAACTGATTAATATCTGAATCAGAAAAGAAATATTTTTGACGCTTTTCATTCATTGTTTTATCTTTTCGGATTGACATTTTGTGAAAAAAGGATGAATAAATAATAGATATAATACCCCCTAAGATGACAAGAGAAGAACGAATGAAATTTTGTAGCCAATGTGATAACTCCAAGTTTGACACCAAGCAAGGAATATTATGTGGCTTGACTAATGCAAAGGCTGATTTCGAAGACGAATGCCCCGATTTTACAGGTAATAATGAGGATGTTTACGTTTATACGCCTCCAGAGGAGAAGAAAAGCTGGTTTGTTGAAAAATTAATCGAGTTCACGTCTTTATTAACACCCAAACAGGACTTTTTTATGAGTCCTATTCTCATCATCTTTTGTGTTTTAGTGTATATCTCAATGGTTGCATCGGGCGTTCACTTTATTAACCCTACTCCCGAGAGTTTAGTGCTTTGGGGAGCTAACTTTACCACCTTAACTTTTCAGGGTGAATACTGGCGCTTGCTGAGTAATTGTTTCTTGCATATTGGTTTTATTCACCTTCTTTTTAATATGTATGCGCTTTTGTTCGTTGGTCTACTCCTAGAACCTGTTATCGGAAAGTGGAAGTTGGGCTTCGCTTTTATTCTCTCAGGAGTTGGCGCCAGTCTTGTGAGTTTAATTTGGCACGACCTGATTGTTAGTGCCGGTGCATCAGGTGCCATATTCGGATTGTATGGTGTGTTTATTGCGCTACTAACAACCAATATAATCGATAAAGAGAATAAGGGCGGTATTTTAACGAGCATTTTAATTTTTGTGGGCTACAATTTGCTTTTGGGACTAAGAGGAGGCGTTGATAATGCAGCTCATGTAGGAGGCCTAATTTCGGGTCTTATTCTGGGCTTTTCTTTATATCCAGGGCTATCGAATCCAAAAGAAAAAGTCAAAGCACTTTTGATTCCAGGGCTGCTTTTTGTCTTTATTTTGTCCTGTGCCTTTATCGTTTTCAAATCACCGAAGAAATCTGTGATATACGATACTCAATTGGCTGAATTTGTAAAGATAGAGCAGGAAGCTTTGAGCGTTTATCCTCAATACATTACTCAGGCAAATCATGATGCAATCGAAAAGGATGGAATTCCAAACTGGCAAAAATGCAAAGATATTATTCTTAAGCTTGATGACATGCCTGGTTTTTCAGACGAAATATATGATAGAAATAGCTTACTGTTAAGATATTGTGATTATCGAATAGCCAGTTACAAATTGATTATACAAGCTTCAGAAGCCAGGACGCCACTATTATTCAAGAAAATAGAAGCTTACAATAATGCCATTGGTTATATTATGAAGAAGTTAAAGGGTGAAGTGATTGCAGATAATTTATTGAGATATAAAGCACCTGTTATGCCTAAATACATAAAAAGTGGGCCGCTTAAGAATCTTAGTATGACCCAGCCTCCCATGTATATTGTCGATGGGAAAATCGTTAAAGATATGTCTCATATCGATCCTGAAAGTGTTAAAGAAGTAAATGTTTTAAAAGGAGCGGCTGCAAAAGCCGTTTATGGTTCTCTGGGGGAAAATGGCGTTATGATTATCACAACGAAGTAATTGGACAGTATAAATTATTCGCTTGATTTTTAAATTCTTTCAAAGTTTGAATAAGCTGCAGGCTCAGGTTTACAGCTTATTTAAAATGCAAACGATAACGTTGCTATCCCTTTAAAATCAGACCATCTGTAATGATTCAGATTAAAAGGATTTGACTACCTTTAATTGTCGTAAGGTAATTTTAACTAAATAAAAAGCGAATGATAGAAGAAGTTGTAAGAGTACATGATAAGTTTTCAGTAGAGATAAAAATGGGTTATGAAGCCCGTAAAGATCGTAAGGTCAACGAATTTTCGGTTAAAACATGGTTGTTTGTTCCAAGTAAACTGGATATTAATTCGTCAACCTATAAGAAAGAGGACTTTTACAACGACTTTAACTCCAATATTCGCCTGATAACACCGCCGTATTCGCTTAGGGAAATTGCTCAAGCCGAAAGTGCTGTTTTTTCCTACTTAAAGGAGGCTTTTCAGAAGGTGGCTAAGCATCCCAGTTCGAAGAACGAGGCGAATTACGAGTATCATATTCGCATGTTTCATTCCATATTAAAGTCAGCTTTGCGAAGAGAAATTCAACATATTCTGCGACACGATATGACGGATGACAGGCGTTACCTGATTGAAGCTTATATCTCAGACATTAGGAAAATTGCGAAGCAATATCGCGATTTGCGACGTATTGTGAATGTATCAACCATTCAGAAAGAAATGTTCGATTACTTTTTGTTTGGCGATGAGTTTATGAGTAATCAGTTTGAGCAAAATAGCTATTACCTGCACCGTGGTTTAAAAAAGATGCATTCTGTGGATTTCGATCGCAGTAAAGACGATATTCTCAATTTGATTCGGGATGAAGTTGCTTACAAACGGAGTAAAGGCTATTTGGTTGTTGAAAAGGAAACGAAAGATAGAAACCGCTGGTTGGTTCATCGTAAAAGTGTCTTAAATAAATATTTTGAAGGTCAGTTATTGCTCTCTTCCCGTAAGAAAAAGGAAGGCGTTTTTATGATGCAATTGCTTTACAGCGTGGCAGCAGGAATGGCCATGATTATTGGGGCAGGACTCACCTTTTTCTTTCAGAAAAGCTTAGGAGGATTTACTATCCCCTTATACATTGCCTTGGTTATTATTTATATGCTAAAGGATAGAATCAAGGATTTAAGCCGCCTCTACCTGGTAGGGAAGATTAATAAACGCTTTTTTGATCATAAAACCATCATTCGAGTAAAAGGTGATGAGAAGATTGGCTGGTGTAAAGAGAGTTACGATTTTGTGAGAGAAGACTCTGTGCCTTTGCGAGTGTTGAAGCATCGCAACCGTTCTCGTATTATCGATATTGAGAGTCGGGGAGTGGGAGAGAAAATCATCTTCTACCGCAAGCTGCTTCGCTTAGATCAAAAGGCCTTAGATAATTCGTACGGAAATTATAATATTACGGGTGTGGTTGATATTATCCGTTTTAATGTTTCGAACTTTATTCAAAAAATGGATAATCCTGAGATTCCCCTTTATTATCTAAATGATGATGAATTTGAAAAGCTATCAGGCGAGAAAGTTTACTTTGTGAATATGGTACTTCGCTTTAAACTCGATGATGAAACCAGCTACCGTCGTTACCGTATCATTTTCAACCGACGAGGTATAAAGAAAGTGGAGAAAGTCTAGCTTTTTTAGTTATGTTGGGATTAAGTGTTGATATGTATTTTGTGATATTATTGCGGATTATTATTTAGTTTAAGCCATAATATTTGTTAGCTTTCAGCGGGCGAATAATTCCTTGTTTGACCAGTAAACCGACTAACAAATAATAAAAATGAATCGACTATTCAATTGCGGACAAGTGTTGCTCATTGCAGTAATGCTTGTTTCCTGTAAAACACCTACACCTAAAGACCTTGCTAAAGAGAACCTGATTCCCAAACCGTCTAGCTTAATGGCAACAGGAAGTTCTTTCGACTGGACAGAAAAAACGAAAATTTATGTGCAATCCGATATAAAAGCCAGCCAGAAGGTAGGGCAATATTTGGCAGATTTTATAACACCTGCAACAGGATTTAAGACAGAAGTAAAATTAGTCAACAAGCCGGCTTCTAAGCGTGGAGTAGCCTTAATCATTTCAGAAGATCATAAGGCTTTAGGAAATGAAGGTTATAAGTTGAACATCTCTGAAAAGAGGATTATTCTTGAGTCGTATAAAGCGGCTGGTTTATTTCGAGGGGTGCAAACCATTAGACAGCTATTGCCAGCTAAAATAGAATCGAAAGATTTGCAGCTTGGGCCTTGGGAATTGGCGAGTGGTACCATTACAGATACACCTAACTATGAATATCGAGGAGCGATGCTCGATGTCGTTCGTCACTTCTTTGGTGTAGATGATGTAAAGCGATACATTGATTTACTGGCAGCATATAAAATGAATGTTCTTCATTTACATTTAACCGATGATCAGGGATGGCGAATTGAGATTAAATCATGGCCGAATCTTACCACACATGGTGGAAGCACTCAAGTTGGAGGAGGTAAAGGCGGTTTTTATACTCAGGAAGACTATTCTGATATCGTAAAATATGCGCAAGAGCATTTTATTACTGTGATTCCTGAAATCGATATGCCAGGACATACCAATGCTGCTTTGGCATCTTATGCCCAGTTAAATGCAAATGGAAAGGCGATGGAATTGTATACAGGAACAGACGTTGGTTTTAGTACTTTAGATGCCAATAAGGAGCTTACTTACAAATTTATTGATGATGTGATTTGTGAACTGGCGGCAATTACTCCGGGCGAATATATTCATATTGGAGGTGACGAATCGAATGCAACCAAGAAGAAGGATTACATTAAGTTTGTAAATCGAGTTCAGGATATAGTGAATGCTCATGGTAAAAAGATGATGGGCTGGGCTGATATTTCGGCAGCCAATCTTAAGGAAAATACCATTGCACAATTTTGGCATACAAAAACGAAAACGGCTTTGGATGCAGTAAATCAGAATGTGAAAATCATCATGTCACCAGCCAGAAGAGCCTATATGGATATTCAGTACGATTCTATTTGTCCTTTAGGATTACACTGGGCGGGTTATACCGAAGTTGATGATGCTTACGACTGGACTTTAGAAACTATTGTGAAAGATATCAATAAAGAAGATATTATCGGAATAGAAGCCCCTCTATGGACGGAAACGGTTGAAACGATTGATGACATTGAATATATGGTTTTTCCCCGTTTACCTGGCTATGCAGAATTAGCTTGGTCAAATCATTCAGATAAATCGTGGGACGAATACAAGGTACGATTAGCTAAGCAGAAATCACGCTTCGAATTTATGGGAATTAATTATTACGAATCGCCTTTAGTACCTTGGGAAGTGGAAGCTACAATTGCGGAAAACGAATAAATATTTGGATTTTTCGTTCAATCGAGCACCTTAATTATTCTAGATTAAATAGGTAATTATGATTTTTTATTCAGAACAAGAGTTTAAAGGTAAGCTTAAGATACAAGTTGAGCAGATTCTTGGTCAATCTAAATCTATAAAGGAGCAGCTTAGATCAGGTATGGTTGGTAGTGAATTATATCGCTTAACAGATTTGAGACTGAAGTCAGAAGTAAAACATCTGATAGATTTGAATACGAGATGCAATTTCGAAAAATGTGAAAAGGGATTGCTATTAAGAATCAATCAGGATCAGAAATTGTATTTTATAGCAATTAGTTACACTGATATTTCTTCAATATATCTGGTGAAAGGTGAAGAAACGATTTCTCCTTTATTCTTTAGTCCTTTTAGGTTTTTGTTACTGATGGGAGTTCATATTCGATATGCGCGATATTTTAGGATTAGTCTTTCGGAATATAGTGTTGAAAGAATGAGCTTAATTATTAGAGTAGGAGAAGATATTATAAAGTTGGACTCAAATGGATATAATTATTATAGCGAATTAAAGTTCTTTAAAGCGATCAACAACCGAAATATATGAGCAACTTAATTGTAGTAAAAGGTTGTTCTATTTAGAATGGTCTTTTTTGATTCTCCATTTTTTGTGTAAATATCTATTATAGAATTATTCCAATTAATTAATGAATTGAAAGTAAAACTTCGAAAACTGTATTAAAGCGATTATTCATTTATGGATAGTCGCTTTTTTATTTTGATAAGTTAATGATTTTTTAAAGCAATAGAAATATGTGCCAGTCTGAAGGTTTCACTTTTGCAATGTGTTGCCCTACAGGATGGTGTGTTTTTTTTGGAATTTATTTTCAGTTTGTTTGTATTCTATTTAAATAATTGCATAGATTTGCACTCATATTATGGTTCCTATTTATCTCGTCTGAGAGAATAGGATGAAAAGGGAATCCGGTTAGAATCCGGAGCTGTCCCCGCAGCTGTAAGCCTATTGTTTTTTTAAGCCCTCTATTGATCACTGACTTATTTAGGTTGGGAAGATCGCTTAAAATAAGGTGAGCCAGAAGACCTGCCATGGTAATTTGTATTTCGTAGCTTTCGGGTGAAAGGCGAAGAAGGAGCAGTGCCCCTTTCTTTAAAAATTCCCAATGCTACCATTAATTCATTTAATCTAAAAAGTGATGAACATTAATGGAGCTGGACAATTATTTTTAGTCCAGAATAAACTTAGACAAATGCAGGCTTATTTCCTGATTTTAACTTCTATGTCCTACTTAGCTGTCTATTTCCCACCTGGAAACTAGATAAGTTCAAACCTATATATCAATTTTCGCATTTTACTTTACCTGCTTGCCATAAAGAGGTAACTCATTACGTTTAAACTGTATCTGTTGTTTGAGATACTTGGCTTTAAGTCATGGTTTTAGATTGTGCGTGTTAGTTGTACAATAGGGAGAGTACATCTGTTAAGTTATTTAAATATACTGTTTATTTCGACTTTGTTTGGAATAGATTAATTAGGTGCGTGTGTCTTAAATTATCCTTGATAAGAGTGTTTCCCTTTTTGTAGATATACAATTTATGTTTTAAATAAATCTAACCTAAGGGCCTGTAATCTATATGGTTCCGGTCTTGTATTAAACCTATCAAAATGAAAATTAAAAATCTATTACTAAGCTTATTTGTAGCTTTAACATGTTTCACCGCATGTGATCAAGATGATTCTGTTTACCTAGCCTCACCTGATTTACAACAGGCAGAAAGTGAGTTGGTTAAGTTAAGACACGGTGATAACTATATGCTTCAACCAGAATTTGAAGCCAATGGAGATATATCTTATCGTTGGACTCTTGACGGAGAGACCGTTTCCAATGAGTCGACTTACAATTTCTCTGCAGAACAATTAGGTAAACACCAGTTAAGTTTTGAGTTAAGCAATGAGATGGGTTCGAAGTCAGTTAATTATTCGATTGACGTTTCAGGAGCCTATTCTAATGGTGTTTTTATTGTAAATGAAGGCTGGTTCGGACATGAATCTGGTAGTGTTCATTTTTGGGATAGAAGTTCTAATCAACTTCAGAATGAGGTATACCAAATTGAAAACCCTGGAAAAGAACTCGGTATTACAACTCAATATGCCTGTGTTCAAGATGGTCATATGTATTTTGTATCTAAAGGTTATGGCGGACAGAAAGGAAATGTTGTTGTGGCAAATGCCAATACTTTGAAACATGAAGGTACTATTACATTACCTAATGGTCAGTGTAGGGCGTTTGTAGCTTTGAATGAAACCACTGGTTATTTGAGTACAGGTGGCGTTGGAACTGCCAATGGGAGTGGAGTCTATAGAGTTAATTTGTCAACGAATAAGGTTGTTTCACCAATTCCAGGTATAGGGAATAGCGAAGTGGGTAACCTTTTAATCGCGTCAGGTAAATTATTTGCTTTAAGAGCTAATGATTTACTTATAATCAACACACAAACAAACAGTTTGATTCAAACGATTGGATTAAATGGAACTGCAGGAGGTATGGTTGTTGATAAAAATGGCGATGTGTGGATTGCTGCAAATTCACACTTACTTAAAATTAATCCAAATACATTAGCTCAAACCAACGTCAATCTTTCTGGGGTTTCGGTTAACCCAAGTTATGGCTGGGCTTGGAATGCTGGTAGCTTAACTTATAGTGAAAGCAACCATACACTATATTTTGTAAATGGTGGAGGATGGATGCCTAAAAATGTTGGATGTTATCACATTTCTAATAATCAAGCTGAAAATTTGTTCAGTGTTGAAACTGACTTCCAAATATATGGTGCTGGTACTTATATCGATCCTATTGCCAATAAACTTTATGTAACAGCATTAAAAGGCTTTGGTCAGGATGGTCAATACAACCGCCTTTATGTTTACGATCTTCAAGGTAATAAAGAACGTACTCTCAGCTACGATCATTTCTATTTTACCGCACTTTGTATTGCACAATAGTCTACTAACAAATACAATATAACAATGAAATTATTCAATTCATTTTTTGCAATAAGTTTACTTGCCCTTTTTCTGGTATCCTGTTCTGACGATAATGAGGAAGAGGTGGTATTGCCGAACGAAGATATCAATCTCCAATTGGAATTAGGTAATAAAATCGATTTGAAACCTGAGACTACCGAGTTGTCAAATGATGATGTGTTTTTTGAATGGACGATGAATGGTGAAGTTGTTTCGAACACTAAAAACTATTCTTTTGCTGCTGATAAAGTTGGAACTTATCAAATTGAGTTTCTGGGAAAAACGTCAAATATGATGATGCAAAAAACCTATGAAATTCTAGTTTATCGTCTACGTGGCATTACAGACAGTTCATCGGCATACTTATCATCAATATTAGAGTATAAACCAGCACCAGGTCAGTTTATTAATAAAGGCTTTGGTTTGATGGCTGATGCTCTTGATATGGTCGGGAAGCCCAAGGCTAACTTATGCACATTAGGTGGTTTTGGAGGGTATATATCAGCAAGCTTCGATCATTCTATTTTGAATAAAAAAGGAAGTGATTTAGTGGTTTATGGAAATGCTTTTGCTGGGAGTTCAGAGCCTGGGATTGTTATGGTTAGTTTCGATTACAATGCTAATGGGAAAGCAGACGATGAGTGGTATGAACTAGCGGGAAGTGAATACAATGCAGAGAAAACCATTCATAATTATGAAATTACTTATACCAATCCTCATGGATACAAGGATGTGCCTTGGACAGATAATCAAGGTAATTCTGGAGTTGTTAAAATCAATGAATACCATTTACAGCCTTACTTTCCTGAATTTCTTGATGCAGAAACGCTCACTTTTAAGGGAACTCTATTGGAGACAAAAACAGATTTAAATTATCAACATTCAACTTATGGAACAATAGTATATAATCTTGCAAGGGAATGGGGCTATGTTGATAATTATAGCATAGAATATCCTGCTTTAAAAGGCAATGAATTTGATTTCGATTGGGCTGTTGATAACGAAGGTAACAAGGTTGAATTACCAGGTGTTGATTTTATTAAGATTTATACAGCAACCAATACCGATGGTGGTTGCCTTGGTGAAAATTCGACAGAGATTATGGGGGCAGGTGATCTATCAATGCTTAAATAGTAGTTTGAAATAAATACAAGTATCCTTCTTGCTTTATAGGGAGATTATTCAATATATAAAGATTCGAAACACAACCGTTTTCTTTTGTATTATTCAATTGATTTTAGTTCGCGTTAATAATTGATGGTCTAATAATGGAAAATATCAATATCAGAATTTTGCCTAGTTGGCAATTATATTGATCTAATCGATTTCTCTTTTGAGTAATCTCCTTGAAAGCATTTTACACTTACAGATTAATTAATTAGGAAATGAAATTAAGAAACACATTTTTAACACTTTTAGCAGGAACCATTGTTTTTTGTTCTTGTAGTGACGATGAGGATCATGCAGTATTACCTGTATTAAACTCCTCAGGATTAGATAAGACTGAGTTAGAGTTAAACTTAGGTGAAAGCCTGACTATTTCTCCAAAATTAAATACTGATGATGTCGAATATCAATGGGTAGTGAATGAAGAAGTGCTTTCGCGTGAAGCAAATTATACTTTTAAGGCTGAAGAAATAGGAGATTATAATATTAAATTTTCAGCTACTAATGGAAGTGGTTCTGTTGATTGCAATTATCAATTAGCTGTCATAAAGTTTAGGACTGCCACTGAAGAGTCTTCAGCTTATCTGACAACCGTCTTTGAATACAAACCAGCACCGAGTGATCTTACCGGTATTGATCGTTTTATGGACTTTAATAGTATTATCGGGAATAACAATAACTCTCTAGATTTAGGTGCTTGGGGAGGTTATGTTATTGCAGGTTTTGATCACACAATTTCAAATAGGGAAGGTAAAGAGATAGTTGTTTTTAGCGATATTTTCGATGGCGCATCAGAGCCTGCAATTGTTGTGGTTAGTTTTGATTCAAATGGTAATAATAAGCCTGATGATGAGTGGTTCGAATTAGCAGGGAGTGAGTATTATGCCGAAAAAACCATTCATAATTATGAAATAACTTATACAAATCCTCATGGAAAAAAGGATATCCCTTGGGAAGATAATCAGGGAGAAACAGGTTCTCTTATAATGTTTAGTGAATCTGAATATTACCCTAATTTCATTCCAGAACAGGAAAGTGTAGTTTTTAAGGGCACAAAATTGGAAACAAAGGCTAGTCCTACATATAATCATCCTATATATGGCTTTTTTCCTTGGAAGCCAGCCAGAGAATGGGGCTATGCTTCAAATTATAGTGAAGAATACTTAATTTTTAATGGGAATACGTTCGACATAGATTGGGCGGTTGATAATGAAGGAAAAAAAGTAACACTACCAGGTGTCGACTTTATAAAAATATACACGGCTGAAAATGCAAATGTAGGTTGGAAAGCCATTACTGCGGCCAGTATTAAGAGTGTTGCCGATCTATCTTTAATTGAATAGATTGATTTAACACCATAACATTAATTCCAATTAGCTTGTTCTAAAATTAACCAAGAGTCTCTTTATTGCGACTTGTTTTTTAGAGCAAGCTATATTTTATTTCCTATGAAATTAAAACAGCTCATTTCATTTTCTTGCTTTGTATTATGTTTCCACTTAAGCCCTTTATTGTCATTTGCCGATATTCCAGACACAATTCGTATAGGCGAAGTTAAAATAATAGAGAAGTTACTACATCATCAAAAGCAAGCTGGCGTAAAACGTCAGAAAATAGATCGTTTAGTTTTGAGTTCCTTAGCATCAAATTCTCTTTCTCAAGTTTTATCTGAAAATACGCCCGTATTTATAAAGACTTATGGGAGAGGTTCTATGGCCTCTGCATCTTTCCGTGGTACGGCACCTTCACATACAAAAGTATTGTGGAATGATATGGAAATTAATAATCCTATGTTAGGGATGGTCGATTTTTCATTAATACCAACTTGGTTTATTGATGATGTAAGTCTTTCTTACGGAGCAGCATCGGTGAAGAAAACAACAGGAGCACTAGGTGGGTGTATTGAACTGAATAATCAGGCAGACTGGAATAGAGGCCTGCGTTTTCACATATTAAGTTCACTGGGGCAATATCATACCTATGATCAATTTTTTGCCAGTAGCTATTCCAATAAAAAATGGTGTTTCAAAGCGAAGGCGTTTTACAGTTCATCTGAAAACGATTTTAAATTTATCAATCGCGATATTATATCTTCGGTTGATTTATCAAACGGAGATAAACAACATTCTAAACAGACTCAACAGCAGGCCGAATATGAAAAATATGGTTTGATGCAAGAGTTGTATTTTCATGCCAGTGAGAAAGATATTATCTCAGCAAAAGCATGGATACAAAAGTCCGATCGTAATTTACCTATGCTCAGTAGCGATGAAAAAAATGATAGGACTGAGGTGGATGAAAATACAAAATTGAACAATTTTAATAAGCAGTACGATAATTCGATACGAGCTGTAGCAAAATGGAAACACTATGGTGATGATATTAAGTACTCAACCAACTTTGGATATATAAAATCGGATTTGGATTATTTTTATGACGTTCGCTTGTACGATGGAAGTATTACACGCCGAATCGATTCTAAAAGTATGGTTAATTCCTATTCTGCAAAAGCTGAAGCAGAATTTAGTCCAGTTAAGAACACAAAAATTAACTCCGCTTTTAACTTTCAGTTGCATGAAGTCGATTCTCAGGAGAAAATCAATAAAACAGGTTACGATGAATCGCGTAATGAAATGAGCTGTTTATTGAATGCAGACCAGCAGTGGACAAAAAATTTAAGTCAAAGTGTTAGTTTGCAGCTTCCTGTGAATAATGGCAAATGGGAACCCTTAATTTGGGTTGTTGGTTTGCAATATCAGTATGTCGATAAAAATGTATTTCGAATACAAAGTAATTTTACTAGAAACTATCATCGTCCCACTTTAAATGATCTGTATTTTCAACCTGGAGGTAATCCTGAGTTAAAGCCAGAAGAAGGTTATACAGGAGAGATTGATGCAGGTTATACCATTATAGGCAGAATGGCTAAAATCGATTTGGACTTCACCTATTATCAGTCGAAAATTAATGATTGGATTTTGTGGTTACCAGCTGGGAATAGGGGGTATTGGGAGCCTGTTAATATTAAAAAAGTAAGAACAGAGGGACTCGAATTTAAAGCCAGTCTTAGTGGTGACTTTTCTAACGATATAGCTTATAAAATCATTCTAAACTATGCATATACTCAATCTTTAAATAAGGGTGAAAAGCATGGCGATGAAGATAAGTCGTATGGTAAACAGTTGCCTTATATTCCTGTGAAATCGGCTAATTTAATTACATCTATCCAATGGAAAAAAAGCGCACTAACCAGTCACTTTAATTACTATAGCCGTAGGTACACGACCTCATCAAACGAACTAACTACTTTAAGAGATTATTTATATCCGTATTATATGAACGATGTTTCTGTGAGCCAGCGATTCAACTTAAGCAAAAAAGTGAAGGCTAAATTACAGTTGAAGGTTAATAATTTGTTTAACGAAGTGTACCGATCTATTTTACAGCGACCTATGCCTGGAAGAAACTACACCCTTTTAATCGATTTTAAATTCTAAACATGCGGAAACTTAAAATATATTTATCAATTTCTGTGCTTGCATGGTTTGCTTTTTCTTGTATGGATGATGAGAATTGGAGCAATCGTAATAAGCTGAATATCGACGTGAGTAGCCTAAACACAGATGAACTAGTTTTTATTTCCAACGAAGGTAATTTTATGTATGGAAATGCTTCTTTAAGTGTTTACAATAAGGAAACCCATGAACTGATTAATAATATTTTTTATAAGCAGAATGGTGTCCCATTGGGAGATGTGGCTCAGTCTATGCAAATACGAAATGGATTATTATATGTTGTGGTCAATAACTCAGGGAAGATTTATGTTCTCAATATGGGGAAATATCCTCATCTACCAGCCTATGAATATGTAGGTAAAATCACAGGGCTCACATCGCCCCGTTACATTCATTTTTTGAGCGACACAAAAGCTTATGTAACCGATCTTTATGCTAAAGCCATAACGATATTTAATCCACTAACCTTTCAGATTATTGGTCGAATTGATGTGAATAATCATTCTCCGAAGTTTTACCAACATCCCACCGAACAAATGGTTCAGTATGGGAAATTCGTATTTACCAATTGTTGGAGCTATGACAATCAAATTCTGGTTATTAATTCTGAAACGGATCAAGTTGTCGATTCCATTACTGTTGGTTTGCAGCCTACTTCATTGGTAATGGATAAAAATAATAAAATTTGGACAGTTACCGATGGAGGATATGAAGGAAGTCCCTATGGTCATGAACCCTCTAGTTTATGGCGAATTGATGCGAAAACACGTCAAGTAGAACAGAGTTTTTATTTTGAAATGGGGAGTTGGGCTTCCGAAGTAAAACTGAATGGAAGCAAGGATACTCTATTTTATATCAATGAAGGTATTTGGCGAATGCCTGTTACTTCTGTAAAATTATCCGAAAAGCCTTTTATACCTAAAGAAGAAAAGCTCTTTTACGGAATAAATATTGATCCGACTAATTCGGAAGTATATGCTATTGATGCCATCGATTATGTGCAACCAGGAGTTGTTTATCGATTTTCATCAGAAGGAATACCTCAAGATACAATGTGCGTCGGGATTATCCCTGGAGAAGCTGTTTTTTACTAGAAAAAAGATCATTTGAAATATATACAAGTTATGAAAAAAAAGAGAGAAGGGAATTCAGTTAAGCAGATGCCCCTTATTATTTAGAAAATTAAATTTAATGATTTCGGTGTTCCATTTTGCCATTCGGCTTGTGGAATGAAAAGGGAATCCGGTGTGAATCCGGAACAGGACCCGCTGCTGTAAATTGCCATAATTTCAGACAATACCTCTGCCACTGTTAACTGTTCTCATTTTTTTTTGAGAGTGACGGGAAGGCGTCTGAAATGGGATAAGTCAGAAGACCTGCCAGAATCAAATACGAGAAGCTTTCGGGAATTAAAGCATAAGAATAGAAATATAATCTGTCCGCAACGGTCAGATCGGTGTTTTGCATCATCTTCTTATCCTGCGCTTCATAAAATTATTTACAGTCAAGCTTAGTGTTTGACTGGTGTTTTTTAGAGATTTTGAATTGTGATTCATCGAATGACAATTTAGATCTTAATTATTAATTGTTTAATTAATTTATGATGAAGAAACTTTACGTTTTATCATTTTTACTGTTTTTAAGTTGTTTGCTGAATGCGCAGGAGCTTTTAAATGAGAGCTTTGAAAGCTCTTCCTTTCCACCTTCTGGCTGGAAGATTATAAACGATGGTGGCTCAAATAGCTGGGAGAAATTTGATTCCAAAGCCTATGATGGCGCGGCATGCGCCCGCTTAAAATATAATTCTTCGCAACATGACGATTGGCTTATTTCTCCGCAGTTAAATGTAAAAGAAGGAGATAATTTTGAATTCTGGGCTAAGAGTCATTCCAGTTCATATCTTGATGAATTTAATGTCTTATTATCGACTGGAAGTAATGAAAAGGCTGATTTTACAGTTGTTTTGGCAAGTAATAAGGAGCCAGGCGTGGATTATGAGAACTTTAGCTATGATTTATCCTCATATGCAGGAAAGAAAGTATATGTTGCGGTTCAGGGTATTTCTACCAATCAGTATTATCTCTATTTGGATAAATTTTCAGGACCCGAAAAGTATGTGCCAGAAGAGCCACCTTTGGCATTAAGTACTTCGGTACCTGCCGATGAGACTGCAGGCCTTAGCAAAATCACAAGACTTACATGGGGCGATTCAGCCTACGCAAGTGGTTACAAACTGTATTTTGGAACAGATGCCGCAGCGACAAATATGATTAATGGCCAGGATTTATCTAAGGTATATAGTTTTGATACAGAATCCCTGGAGTATAATTCAACTTATTATTGGAAGATAGTGCCTTACAATGCGTTTGGAGATGCAACTAATACGCCTATTTGGAGTTTTACAGTAATGGACGATCCCCTGGTAACTTCTTTACCTTGGAACGAAGGCTTTGAGGGCGATGTTTTTCCTCCTGCAGGATGGGAAATTATTGATAACAATAGCGATGGAAAAACTTGGATTGTTTCAGAATACACAAAAAACACAGGGGATAAAGGTGTTCAAACTGCTTATGCATCAACTAAAGATGAGTTGTTGGTAACTCCACCAATTCAAGTAGAGGCTAATAACTTTTTAGAATTTTTTGCCAAGGGTAGTTCTTACTCTAGTCATAAATTAGATCTGAAAATATCTGAAACAGGGAATAGTTATGATGATTTTACTACGAATTTGTTATCAGAACAACTTTTAACAGGAAGTTTTGAGAAAATTACTGTCGATTTATCGGCATATCAAGGCAAAACGGTTTATTTAGCTTTTGCTGCAATTGATTCTAATTCACCATATTTGGATGATGTGAAGATTTACATGCCTAAGAATATGGAAATCAAAACCACTGTTTGTTCTCAGCCCAATACATCGGATGCTTCTATTGGAATGAGCAATACCGAGATTATGAAAATTGAGCTTACGACTGAAGGGAAAGCTAATTGTTCGAATATTAGTGCCTTAAAATTCAATACAGAAGGGACGACTAATGTTGCAGACCTTACTGGTGCAAGAGTTTATTTTACAGGTGCTACGGATCAGTTTTCTACAGCGACTCCTTTTGGTGAATTGCTAATTGCTCCTTCTGGAGAATTTACAGTGAGTGGAAATCAAAGCTTAGCTGAGGGTAAAAATTATTTTTGGTTGACCTATGATATTTCGGTAGATGCTTTAGATGGGAATATTGTGGATGCGTCCTTTCTTGAGGCAAGTTCAGGTGATGTCAAATTAAGTTCAGAAGCAGCACAAGCTGAAGGTAGTCGAACATTGAAAAAGATGTATCGTTTTACTCCAGGTAAAACGACTTGTACTGTTAAAACGTCAACGAAGTTCTACGACGACGGAGGAGATGAAAATAACTATAGTAGAAATTTTGAGGGTATAGTTACTTTTGTTCCTTCAGATCCAAGCAAGAAAATTCAGATCGATTTCAGTACGTTTGATATATTCAATACATCATCGACTGGTCTTAATGATATGTATAAGGTATATAATGGCAAGACAAAAGACGAGGCTAATTTGATTGGAAGCTACTATGAACAGCCAAGTATCTTAAAATCATCGGATGCATCTGGTGCATTAACAGTTTATTTTAAGGTGAAAACAGGAAACCCTAAAGCGGGTTGGGTAGCAACAGTTTCCGAGATTGTACCTCAGAATATGGAGTATCTTTCTTCTGACTGCATGCACCCTTCTACCGAAGTGCTTGCTGCTGGTGATCAGAATATGCAAATGTTGCGGTTGGAAATAAATACTGATCATACCTTGAATTCATTATCTGTATCAAAATTCAAGTTGAGTTTAGAAGGTACGACTTCTGCCGCTGACATTGAAAATGCAAAAGTGTTTTACACGGGTAATTCCGATCAATTTTCGGATGCCATTGAGTTTGGAGCGTTTGAGAACCCTGTGGGCGATTTTAATATCTCGGGAGAACAAAACTTAAAGTATGGTAAGAATTACTTTTGGCTAATTTACAATATGGCTACAATGGCCACTAATGGCAATTTTATTGATGGGGTTTGTAAGGCCATTATTATTAATGATGAGGAGAAGCAGCCATCAAATACAGCACCCGAAGGCAATAGAGTAGTGGATAATACCTATCATATGCCTAAGAATGGCGTTTATACTAAAAAGGTTAATGCTTCTTTTAATTTTACCGATGACAATGAGGGAATTGGAGAAAAATATTCCAATGATGCCAATTGTACACTTACTTTTGAACCAGTACAAGATGGTGAAAAAGTAAAGTTGAGTTTTTCTGATTTCCGAATACTTATACAAAATTCATCCTATGGGACTAAAGCGGTATTTCGTGTTTACAATGGACGAGAAAAGATTGCTAATAATCTAATTTACGAAGCCGCCTACGAAGATTGTTTGACAGGTCCTGAAGTTCCAATTACCTCATCTTCTGAAGATGGATGTTTGACTGTCTTTTTTGTTGGAAATGCATATTCTTCTTCTCAGACCGAAGCAGGTTGGATAGCAAAAGTGGAAACTTTTATACCAGCTCCAATGGTTTATAAGGGAACGTTACTAACTCAGAATCAAGAAATCATACGCCCAGCAAGTGAAGATCAATTGATCCTTGGATGTGTGGTGCAAACGGAAGGTACTTTAACACCAATTGAGAGTTTGAAGCTAACTTTCTCTACCAATGGGACAACATCTGTAGCAGATATCTCCCAAGCAAAACTATATATTACGGGACGTAAAAGTAACTTTGAACTCACAGATCAAATTGGTGAGGCAGTCGTTGCCCCTGATGGAACTTTTAGTTTCGATTGCAATCGAACATTGGTTGAAGGAAATAATCATTTCTGGTTGGTTTATGATTTGAAAACAAGTGCCGTGCCAGAGAATGTTGTTGATGCTGAGTGTACTAAGGTTGACATAGCTGGTGTAGATCATATTATTGAGAGTCCGACACTGGAAGGAAATCGATTGATAAAGAAGATTTATGAATTGGAGTCTGAATCTCATGAGCTAGTTGTTAATCAGTTTCCTACTTTATTTTACGATAATGGCGGTGTTTCAGATAAATATATCAAAGAGTTTTCTGGAACAGTTGTTTTTATACCTGAAGATGTAAATCAAAAAGTTCGATTGGAAATTTCAAGGATGGATATTGGATCGATGGAAGATTTCTTTGTGTATAACGGAGGTGAATGTACAGATGAAACTGAATTGATTCAGATGGATAATGATCAGAATATAGGTGAGAATGATAAGCCATATTTATTTAAATCCACTTCTGATGACGGAAAATTGACAGTTAAATTTGAATCTTCGCAGTGGAGTACACCTCAACAAGGTTGGGAAGCGCAAGTTCAGTCATTTGTTCCTCAATCAGTTTATTATGAGTCGTCTTCTCAAAAACAAATAGAGACAGGCACGGTTTTAAAAGGAGAAAAGGGGGCAAATATGCTTCGATTGGCTGTTCATTTTAAAGGAGAAACTACACCTCTTAAAGTTGAGACGTTATCATTTTCAACTCAGGGAACGACAAATGTTTCAGATATCGCATCAGCAAAATTACTTTATACGAGTAATTCCGACGAATTGAATCCTGCAGCTGCCACACAATTTGGACAAATTGTAATGAACCCTTCAGGGGAAATGCTATTTAATGGTGACTTAAATGTTGCTGAGGAAGAGACCTATTATTTTTGGTTGGTTTATGATATTGCACCCTCCGCGATTTCTGGGAATATAGTGAACGCTGATTGCAAATCTATTCGCGTTGGTGGTGAGGACTTTGTACCACAAATAGCAGAACACCTTAGCGGACGCCGCATTAGATCTGGATTTAGTGGAACCTATACCATTGGTGAATCTGGCGACTATTCTACTTTTGTTGATGCGGTTGATGCCGTAAAAGGAGGAATAGATGGTCCAGTCGTTTTTAATGTAAAATCAGGCGTTTATTTGGAACAAGTAAAACTTCCTGCAATTCAAGGAACTTCGAATATCAATACGATTACCTTTAAATCCGAGACGGGTAGCCCTGATGATGTGACTTTGATTTACAATCTATATTCAGATCCAGGCTATGATAATCCAAAATATGGTGTACTTACAATTGAAGGGGGTGATTTCATTCATTTTGAAAATATGAGCATAAAGACCACCAATAAAAGTATGCTAGCTTTGGTTTATATTCGAGATAATAGTACGGATTTGGTCTTTAAAGGCAATAAATTTATGGCACCTTATTGTGATAGTTATAATGGTGTTATATGTGTGAAATCGAAATCTACCAATCAAGCTAATAGAAATAACGACCGCTTAAGTTTTGTGAACAACTTAGTGTCTGGAGGTTATAATGGTTTAAGTTTGTCTGGAACTGGATACACTGCGCTTCCTAAAGAAAAAGGACATATTCTAAAAGGGAATCGTTTCGAAAATCAGGCATCTAAGGCTTTGTGGTTTGATAATATAGCTGATGGAACGATACGAGGTAATACCGTTGTAAATAGTACAACGACTAAAACGAATTTTTCGGCTTTGGAGATTTATCGTCCAAAGGGAACGACCCTTGTTTCCAACAATATTGTTCGTTTGAATGTAAATATGCGAGATGCCAAAGGGATTTATCTTCGAGATCCTCAAGGAACGGAAAATAATGAGTTGAAAGTCATTAATAATATGGTGACAATTAATACCTCTTCTACAGGAGCAATTGGAATTAATTCCTCCAAAGCTGAGTTTGTTGGGTTTTATCACAATACGGTAAAAATTTCAGGAACGGGTACAGGTAATGTGGCTTTCTACACTCAATATCCCCAAAATGAAATAAATGTAAAGAATAATATTTTTAACAATAGTTCTCAAGGGGCAGCAATGAGGGTTAAAAGTGCTGATGATTTGGAATTGTCTCATTTCAATTATAATAACCTGTATACTTCAGGAGATGTATTAGTTAAAGTTAAAAATACTGAGTTTACAAATTTAGAAAGCTGGAAAGAAAAATCCCAGGATCTTAATTCGATTTCAGAAGATGTCGAATTTTATTCAGAATCTGATTTGCATATTAAAACAGTAGGCCTTTTGAATAGTGGTATTGCTGGTTTGTCAGTCAGTATGGATATCGATGGAGAGGAACGAGACACAGAACATCCAACCATTGGAGCGGATGAGTTTCAAAGCCCATCTACAAGTGCACCAGTTTTTGCCGAAGCTTATCCAAAGCTTGTTTCGGTAAATCATATATCAGCAAAACTTGCGGCTAAGATAGATCAGAATGGAAAACTTTATTGTGTCGTTCTGGATAAAGACGCTGCTGCTCCAACTGTAGAGCAGGTAAAAACTGGAACCGATGCCAACGATTCTGCTATAGATGCAGGCCGATTTATTTCGCAAGAGGTTTTCAAAAATCAGGAAGAAGTGATTACCTTGAATAACTTGAGTGATCATTCAGGCTATGATGCATATATTGTTGTTGAAGATAATTTGGCTAACTGTATTGAAAATGCACTTAAATTGACTTTCTCTACCAAGCATAAACCGACAGAACCATCTTCTTTCGAGGCTCTTGATGAGAATAGTTCCAGTTTTGATGATGGAACGGCTCATTTCGAAGGTTTTACAGTAACCTCAGGTGAAGGTGTGGAGGCCAGTTCGCAATTTGCCAGAGTAGCCGCCAACACCAGTGCAACTGTATCATTACAAAATACCGATGAGGGTTTGATTTTGGATGGTTTCTTTATTAAATCCACTTCCAATGTTCAAATATCGGGTAAATTAAAAGATGGTAGCAATACATCAAGTATTACTGTCTTACCAGAGTCGGAATGGACTTATATAGATCTTAGACCATTAGGTGCAATCGTTTCTGTCAATTTTGCAGCTAACGAAAGTGCTTTCGATATTGATAATTTTAGTGGTTTACCTTTGCCTTTAAGTTTAGATTTATCTGCTGAATTATCCTTGAATGAAGGAGAGAGTCTGCAGTTGAACTCTAGCCTTACTGGAGGTGTGAAACCTTATCAGTACCAATGGTCTCCAGTTGAAGGACTTTCAGGATCTGAGCTTGCAAATCCACAGGTTTCGCCTGTTACTACTACTATATATACAGTCAATATAATTGATAAATTTGGTGAGGAGGTTTCGGGTCAGGTTTTGGTTAATGTTCTTTCGTCGACGACTAAAATAGCTGACTTTGAAGAGATTGCTTTGGAACCAGAACAATTCATAATGGGAGATCCTAACCAGAAAAATAGTTTCTTCTATAGTGGGTCTTATAAATTCAATAATTTTTATGCTCCTAGTTATACGACTTGGAGTGGTTTTGGAATCTCTAATGAAAGCAGTACGGATTTTAATCCTTCCCAATTCTTAGCCCATCAATTTAGAAATGCTGTAGGTGGTGGTTTGGATCATGATGGGAATTACGCAGTTTTATATGCATATGGATTCGTTCCAGAAATAACCTTGAACAATGGTATGGACGAAGAAAATGTAAAAGGCATGTACATTACCAATAATGCTTATACTTTAAATTCGATAGAAAGTGGGGATGCTATTGCTGGAGAAGAATTTGCTCAAGGCGATTACTATATGGTTACCGTTACTGGATATGATAAAACTGGGGCGAGAACTCAGAGTAAGGATATCTACTTGGCGGACTACCGTTCTTCTAATCCAGAAGAACATTTTATTTTGAAGGATTGGGAATGGGTTGATTTATCAGAATTAGGTAAAGTAAAAATAGTTCGATTTACGGTTTCAGGTTCGCGAAACAACCAATTGGGTTTAATAACACCAGCCTACTTTTGTATTGATAATTTCAATTGCGATAAAATTGATTTTGCGCCAAAAGTGAATAATGAAATTGCAAATGTAATTGTGGATGAGGATGCTGAAACTACAGTGATTGATTTGACTTCTTTGTTTACCGATTCGGATAATGATGATATTCTGATTACAAAGAAACTTATTTCTCCAATAAACAGTCAGTTACTTTCAGCCAATCTTTCAGGAAATTTATTGACTCTTGTCTATCAGCCTAACTCATATGGAAGTGAAGAAGTTGTAATCGAGGCGACTTCAAATGGAAAAACGGTTCGTGCTTCATTTCAAGTATTGGTAAATCCAGTTGATGATGCACCTGTTGTGAAGAAGAATTTGGATGATGTTGTTCTTTTTGAAGATGCGGAAGATTTTGAGCTTGATTTGAATACTTTATTTACTGATATTGATAATGAAGATGTTCAAATATCGGTAAACTTAAAAGAGATAAGTAAACCTGGCTTATTGCTTGCTAAAATAAAAGATAAGAAACTTCACGTTTCTCTTTTAGCTAATGCACACGGTCAAGCCGATATTGTTCTAGAAGGCGTTTCTAATGGCATTTCGGTTGAGACTTCTTTTAAAGTTATTGTCAATTCAGTAGACGACAAATTGATAATTGCCAATTCAATTAAGAATGTAACAGTTCTCGAAGATGCTGATAAAGTTCAAATAGATTTAAAAGAGATCTTTTTCGATGTTGATAATCTGGATGAATCAATTGTTAAAACATTACACTCACAGGCTAACCCAGATCTTGTTTCTTGTAAAATTACAGGTGATAAACTGATTTTGGATTTTACTGCTAATGCTTTTGGTAAGGATGAAATTACTATACAGGGAGCAGTAAATAGTCATGTTGCAAGCACTTCGTTTAAAGTTGTGGTTGAGCCAGTTGATGATGCTCCCGTGCTTAGTCAGAAGATGAAAGATCTTGAGCTTGAAATGAAAGCTGCAGATACTCGAATTGATCTTAGTCCTGTTTTTAAAGATATCGATACTGAGAAATTTTCTTATGATATTACATTAAGTAATGAGAAGTTAATCACCTCCTCTATGGAAGGGGAAACACTTATTCTAAAATACAAAAAGGATCAATATGGTAAATCTTTAGTTACAGTAAAAGCGACTGCAGATGGTAAATCGGTAGAATCTTCTTTTAATGTAAGCGTGAAAAAGCCTTTGGCTGGACCTGAATTATTGAAAGAAATTGACGATCAAACGGTAGAGTTAGGTCAGAATTATATCACGATTGATTTAAGTGAAATATTTGCTTGTGAAGAAGGTGAAATAAGTTACTCAGTTGTGAAAAACAGTAATTTGAAACTGGTTGAGACGAATTTCTCTAATCAGGAATTAATTATCTCTTTCATATTGGATGAAGCAGGTGTGGCAGATTTGACCATTAGAGCCGAAGCCAACGGACAGGCAGTCGAAAGCTCATTTACGGTTATCGTGAATCTAGCAACAGGAATTGAAGACTTGGAAAAGGATGAAGTCAGTATTTATCCAAATCCGTGTCAGGATTATTTCTATTTGGATATGGGTAACTATAATGGTGATGTTCAGGTTTCAGTCATTAATATGACAGGCCGACTTGTGAAACAGAGACAAATACATCATGTCTCTACTGAGCGATTTAATATGACAGGATTGCCATTAGGGATGTATTTAATTCGTATTCAGACACCAGAAATGGATCTCGTGAAGAAAATACTTAAGAAATAGTATTATTCGTTTTAAATTAAATGGTGTTAAGGTACAAATCCCTTCTTTGGGGTTTGTACCTTTTTTATTATTGTGTTCAAAGTCATTTTTCTCATATGTTAAGAAAGAGGTATTTGTGATTTCGTCATGATGCATATTGTCATACATTTGCTCTCCAAATTTTAATGTTAAGTAAGTATTTTAAATATAAATACACACAATAAAGTCAATCGGTATAACTGCATCTGTTTACAGTAATTATTTCACTAACTAATATCTCTAAATGAAAAATATCCTATTCCTGATCCTCATTCTTTTAAGTTTTAATACATTAAAATCGCAGGAACAAAATTCTGCTATTGATTCTTTGCAAATAGCCGGGCTCTGTAAAGTGTGGGGGCTAATTAAATATTACCATCCTGATGTAACGAAAAAGAAATTAGATTGGGATAATGTACTTGTTCAGAAATATCCTGAGTTTAAATCAAAAAATGATTTTGAATCATACAATCGAAAGCTAATTGACTTAATTGATACGCTTTCTCTGGCAAAGTATCCTAAAAAAGTTAATACAGATCTATTTAATAAGATCGTGCATGACGAGATTGAAACTCTGGATAATTTCAAATGCCTTTCAGATACAACCAGGTATATTAATCGTATATCTTTTTCATGGATTAATGATGTTTTGTTTTCAAAGGAAATACAATACAAGCTTTGCAAAATATTGGTTAATTATAAAGCTTATGAAAGCAAATCTCTAAAAGGAAGTAAGAAGGTTAGACATATCGAGAATAAGTTTGAAGAACTAGATTCCATTACTGAACCTTATCGAATTTTAGCCTTATTTAGATATTGGAACACTATCAATTATTATTTCCCATACAAACACCTATCAGATCATAATTGGGATACAGTGCTTGTGGAAGCTATACCAAAAATGATTAGCACGAATACTCATCTGGAATACGTTTGGCAACTACAAAGTTTGTCTTCAAAAATAAATGATTCCCATGGCTTTTATGAATGTTTCAATCGCAAATACTTTAAAAAGAGTAGGAGTGTGAATAAGCCTAAGTCTGTGACAAAGGGGTTTATTCCCTATAATTTTAGACAGATAGGTAATCAGCTTATTGTAAGTGATGTGCTTGTTGATTCTGCAGTCTTAAGTCGAGGAGATACTATACTCAGAATAAATAATAAGGATTTAAAGCGTTACCATGATTCTTATTGCAAGTACTATAGTCATTCCACCAAGCAGTCTGAGATTCATAATTGGGAAGCTGAATTGTCTAGTGATTATGGGACAGAATTTTCTTTTAAGCTATTTAAAAATAAGGATACGATTTCTTTAACGGAGGCTAAAGTTATTGGACGTGAAAGAAAGTTTGAATCTAAATTTAAACACAGGAAGCCTCCTTTTTATTCTTCAATTAATGATAAAGCGGGCTATATTGATTTAACACAGGTGAAATTCGGTAAATTTAAGAAAGCATTAAAAACATTTAAAAATAAAGAGGCTGTTGTTTTCGACCTGCGCGGTTATCCACAGACAATGGTTGTTTTTGCACTTGCTCATTTATTAGGTGATGAGAAAAAAGATGTTGTTAGATATTTCTATCCCAATAAAAAATACCCTGGAACTTTTATAAATGCAAAGAATTCCCAACATCTTCGTTTTGGTTTTGTAAAACCCTTTGTTTTATTTCAGAAGCCTTACAAAGGCAAAATGATTGTCTTGATAGATGCTTCAACCATGTCGCAGTCAGAAACTTTTGGTATGATATTTAAGGCTTATTCGAATGATGTAACATTTGTAGGAATTCCTACGGCTGGTGCTAATGGTGATGTTTCGACTATTTATTTACCTGGAGGCATTGCTTTTAATTTCTCATCAATAGATTGGCACTATCCTGATGGCAGTCAGCAACAGAGAATCGGAATTATTCCGGATATTTTAGTGAAAGAATCTGCCAAAGATTTAATGTCGGGGAAGGATCTCATTTTGGAGAGAGCCATTCAATATATAGAAAATGACTTCAATTAGAGTTCCGACTTAATAATAAACTTTGTAGAAAAAATTAAGGCTATCCCATTTAGGATAGCCTTTATAGTATTTGCTAGTTTCTGAGAAGCATTTAATATCGATTATAGAATCGTTTCAACTCATTTGTGAGCTGTGTATAGATGGGTTTGGTAAATTCCACAAATAAATCTTGTCGTTCAGGAGGCAGAACAGGCTCGCTTTCGCAGATATCCAACTCGTCTTTTGTTAAGGCTCTTTCGTCGCCATTAAAGTGACCCCATTCGCTAAACCAAACGAATTCGCCAGCCATACGTTTGTTATTGATAATTCTTTTGTTGTCGAATTCCTCAATTTCTAAGGAAAGTAAGCCTTTAGAAATGACTTCTCGTTTATGAATATGTAGTTTGGCTTTTACTTTATTGAAAACCTTAATGCTTGTACCATCCTTAAGTTTAGTGGTTCCCACTTGCACACTATCAGCACTGATCACGTGTTTTTCTATATCAGTATCGTGAGTTTCTCCTACTACAAAATCTTCGAAACGCATGGCTATGATATGATCAGGATATTCAAGTTTTTCCATTTCAGCTTGTTTAGGCGTATAGAAACGAACAAATTTACGTCTGATATTATTGGTGATAAACTGAGTCACTTGATCTTGAAAGAATTCAGCACTAAAATTATATTTTACTGAATTAACTGGAATGTGTTCGATGATTACCTTAAGGGTTGCCATATATTCTGCTTCTTTCATTTTAGCACTAGCATCCTTATAGTTTGGTACAAACTGATTCGCTTTTGTGAAATTCGAGTAAGCTGATTTTGCAGCATCTCGGGTTCCCTTAGCCAGTTGTCTTAAACCTAAATTATAACATTCTGGTGCTGCCATTTGCTTGGCCATATCTTCTTCTGCTCTGAACGATTGTACATTTGAAAGTAAACGCAAGGCAGCTGGGCATCGGTTTATCTCATTGTACATGCGGTTTAAAACCTTATAATGAGCAATTGATTTAGTGTTTTTTAAAGGGTCAGTTGAATTTACTAAGGAAACGATTTCTCTTTTCGATAATTGAACGGCCAAGGGATAACTCTCCAATAGTGTTTGTTGCGCCTTTGTTTTGTTGGGATTCGACCTTAAGCGATCAACAGATTTTAAAACAGCCGAGAAGTAGTTGCCTTTTTGCAGAGCTTTTTCTCCAGAACTACAAGCTGTGCTGACCACAGACAATATAATTAGAGAGAAGTAGATTAGTTTTTTCATAAATATAGGTTTAGTTGTGGCTGCAAATTTAAATTTTAAATTGATATGTCAGCAGGAGGCCATTTGCATTTTCTTTAATTAATTTCTTGTCTGAATTAGCAAATATTGAACCAATATTAAAGTGCTTGTATTATGTCAAAAACCTGACCGATTTGCAGTTTGATTTAAAAAGAGATAAGATCCGATTAAGTTTATTTTCATAAATTTATTAGATATTACCTATTAAGACTTAATTATAAATTCAGAACGAGTTAAATTAAAAGTAAAGCATCATGATAGCTAAAACACCTAAACCACCCTATTATGCAGTCATATTTACATCGACTCGAACCGATGGGGATAGGGGCTATTCTAAAATGGCAGATTATATGCTAGATTTAGCTCAGCAACAAGAAGGTTTTCTTGGAATAGAAAGTGCTAGAGAAGACCTCGGACTAACAGTTTCTTACTGGCGCGATTTGGAATCTATTAAATCTTGGAAAGAAAATTCAGAACATTTAATTGCTCAAGAAAAAGGGCGTGAAGAATGGTATAAGAATTATAAAATAAGAATTGCGAAAGTCGAAAGAGATTACGAGTTTGAATAAGAGTGTGAGACACAATGTGTATTCTGAAATATCTTTTCTATCCCTAAATGGATCTGTGTTCTCGAAGCAAATTATATGAAGGAAGAATCATTATAACTTAAAACGATTGCATGATTTTTATCCTGTTTTTATTCGATTTATGTTGGAAAGATTCCATTTTTATATAGAAAAACTTAGAGAAATATCGTTTCTTTGATCTACTGTTTTAAGAGGTCTATTGTGTGGTGAAAATAAATAGAGCTGGAATTAAACACTGTTTTTAGAAAAGAACTCAAAAAAAACATAAGACATGAGTAAGCAAATTCTTGTTACCGGAGGTACTGGTTTTATTGGATCACATACGGTTGTTGAATTACAAAACAACGGCTATGATGTGGTAATTGTTGATAATCTTTCGAATTCGAAGATTGAAGTATTGGATCAGATCGAAGAGATTTCAGGTGTGAAACCTAAGTTCGAGCAGTTCGATTTAACAGACAAACAAAAGGTTGAAGATTTTTTCAAGAAATATACAGATTTAGAGGCTATTATTCATTTTGCGGCATCGAAAGCCGTAGGTGAGTCGGTTGAGAAACCATTGATGTATTATAACAATAACTTAAATACATTAATGAATATCATGTCGTGCATGATTGAGTATAAGGTACCTAATCTTGTGTTCTCATCATCATGTACCGTTTATGGTCAGCCAGACAAATTGCCTGTAACTGAGAAAACGCCTCGTAAAGAAGCTGAATCTCCATATGGAAATACAAAGAGTATTTGTGAAGATATTATTCGCGATACACTAAAAGCATATCCAGAATTGAAAGGAATTGCTTTAAGATATTTTAATCCAATTGGAGCCCATGTAACAGCAAAAATTGGTGAATTACCTCTTGGTGTTCCTAACAATTTAATTCCTTTCCTTACACAAACAGTTGCAGGTATTCGTCCTGAATTGAGTGTTTTCGGAGATGATTACAATACACCTGATGGATCAGCTATTCGCGATTATATTCATGTTGTTGATTTGGCTAAGGCTCACGTTATCGCTATTGAGCGTTTATTGAATGACAAGAATAAAGCAAATTGTGAATACTTTAATGTTGGAACAGGTAATGGTGTTTCTGTATTAGAAATAATTGAATCATTTGAAAGAGCAACAGGAGAGAAAGTCCCTCATAAAATTGTAGCTCGTCGTGCAGGAGATATTGAGCAAATATATGCAGACACGACCTTTGCCAATGAAGAATTGGGTTGGAAATCTCAAAGTACATTGGACGAAACATTACTTTCAGCCTGGAAATGGCAAAAGCATATTGGAGAGTAATCAATACTTTGTAATATAAAGTCAACGCCTATCATTTATTTGATAGGCGTTTTTTTGTAAATAAATGACCCAAAAATGAGGTCGTCTATAATATCATTATTTTTCATAAATTGAACGATATCAATTAAATTTTAGCTGTGTCGAGGCAATCAAGGAGTAATTATGAAGACTAAAATATGAATACTTATGAATAAAAAAGTAAAAGAATCGTGAGACTTTTTTTGAGTAATCTTGGATCTTTTTTAACGAAAGTATCGCTGAAATGTATGGTTTTAGACCTCTTTAATTTGCGAGTTAATATTTGATAAGATCGGTTTTAATGTTAATTTGGTATTCGTTTGTTTAGCGCCACAAAGTGGCAATTTATAACAGGCCAAGGTATCACCTTGGTATAATGTAGAGATGTTTATAACACCCTGAAAGGGCAACTAAATTTATGATTATGGCTCAATCTCTGTCAAAGTTATATGTACATATTGTGTTTCATATTAAAAACACTTCAGTTTTCATAAAAGAAAAGGATCATGATTCTTTATATGCCTATATGGGGTCTATTATCAAGGATAATGATTCAATTCCTATTTTAATTAATGGAACAAATGATCATGTACATATTCTATGTGTTATGTCTAAGAATATTGCACTGGCAAAGCTGGTTGAAGAAATAAAAAGACATAGTAGCCGTTGGATTAAAACTCAAGATATAATTTATAAAAAGTTTGCCTGGCAAGGCGGATATGCTGGTTTTTCTGTCAGTCCATCAGTTTATGAAAAAACAAAAATGTATATCAAGAATCAGAAGAATCATCATTGTAAAGTTACGTTTCAAAAAGAGTCTGAATTGTTTTTGAAAGAGTATAGGGTCGATTATAATGAAACTTATTTGTGGAAAGATTAGACAATAGTGTATGAGTTACCCTTACAGGGTGAAATTACGATCTAATAAGTAACCCAAGGCGGATGACCTTGGGTTATAAATGAGTGGCCTTTTCAAGGCGTTATTTTGATCAAATTATACAATCATCATTAAATTATTGTATAAATGTTTATTAGTTTTAAGTGAATTTAATATGATGAACATGTTTATTAACTTATCCGTATTAGCCTTACATCTTTATGTCATTATTGATGCCATTTCGAATATCAAAGAAAGACAAGGTGCTTTTAGATTAATATTAGCATTTATACCTCCTATAATTGGTCCAGTTATTTATCTGTTAACCAAGCCAAAGCCAGATAGGTTGCATCGTAGACGGTCTTATATGCAGGGGAAAAGAAGATTTACTTAAACATATATATAACGGATAACGATTTTAAAAGAAGAAAATGGAAGAAGAGAAAACAGCAATTGAGGAACTAAAAGAGTTTGCAAAAAGAACAAAGCGAGAGATTGATTGTAAAGATGAAGCCTATGTTGGAAGTGGTATAAACCCGCGTACTTTATTTAAGCAACATGCAATCTTATCTAAGTCGACTGAGGACGAAGCCTATTTTATAAATTTTTGTGATATGGCTCATAGTGGAGATAATGCGATGTATAGTGGTCTCTTTTTTCCAGTTGATTTTCCTGCCTCAACACTTGTGAAAGTTCGTCAGAAGAATGTGCTCGATAAAATGAATCCTTTTTCTAAGAAAGCTGAATTTAAAACGGATTGGAAGAAATTTGATACTAAGGTGATTATTGAAGAAGGCGATAAAGAATCAGTCAAAATGCTTTTCCAGAGTCAGGGCACTCAATCTTTAATTTTAGATATTTTTAAATTAGATCCGAGATTAAAGCTTTGTGTGAATCATATCGATGTTGGAATCGTTCCAGAACTAAAAAATATATCGACTTTAGGTATATATATTACAGAACAATGGTTGCTAGACGAAGCTATAATTAAGAAGTTATATACATTGGTAGGGAAACTAAAATCGAAAATGCAAGTAGCTTATGAAGTTCATTCTTGAGACAGAGCGTTTAATTTTAAGAGAATTTGAAATCTCAGATGCAAGATGCATGTATGAGCTAAATGCTGATCCTGATGTGATTCGTTATACAGGAGATCCTGCATTCGACTCAATTGATGAGGCAAGAGTTTTCTTAGGAAACTATTCTGATTATAAGAGGAATGGTTACGGTCGTTGGGCAGTTATCCTAAAAGAAACAGAGGAGTTTATTGGCTGGTGTGGCTTAAAACTGAACGAGGAGAATTTTGTTGACATTGGTTTTAGGATTTTTAAAGAACAATGGGGAAAAGCTTACGCAAGTGAAGCAGCCAAAGCCACATTAGCATACGGGTTTCAAACTTTAAATTTAGATGAGATTATTGGCCGTTCTGTAGCTGATAATTTGGCATCAATTCGAATCTTAGAGAAATTGAAAATGAAATTTCTTAAACAGGATACCTGTCATGGCTTTGAGAATTCTGTTTACTACATAATAAGTCGTGAGGAATACAATAAAACCTGCGATTGAGAAATATGATTTGAGCCTGATTCTATTATCTTTGCAAGCTTTATAAATAACATTATAAAGTCGTCAATCGTCATGGATAATTATATAGAACTCGCTACAAAAGAAGCAATTGAGAATAGACGTAGTATTCGAAAATTCAAACCTGATTCAATTACAAATGAGATTTTGATGGAGCTGTTGGAATCTGCTCGTTTAGCGCCTTCAGGATGTAATTCACAGCCTTGGCGATTTAAAATTGTAAGGGATGAGGCAACAAAAAAACAATTACAGGAATTTTCATTCGATCAGAAATTTGTAAGTGAAGCGCCAGTTGTATTGGTTGTTTGTGCTGACGTACAAGGCTACTTAGATGGACGTGTTTCTGGTGTACAAGATTTAGGAGAAATAGGTGTTTTTGATGATAACATTTGTGAGATTCTCCATAAAACAACTAAAGCTAAATCTCAACTTAAACTTGAAGATTTGCAAAAATCGGTAGCCTTCAATATTGCCATTGCCATAGAACATATTGCTTTAAGAGCTTTAGATTTTGGATTGGGAACTTGCTGGATGAGGCTTATTGATGAGAAAGCTATTCGTGACTATTTTGGCTGGGATAAAAACCTTTATCCTGTGGCTGTTCTTCCCATTGGTTACCCTGATGAGGCTCCAAAATCAAGAAAAAGACACCCAATGAAAGACTTGATAATTGACTAGGTTTTCTTGATTTTAATAGCATCAAGTTATTCATTATATTAGGACTCTAGTAAAAACAAAGCTTAAATGAATGTGTTCGAGAATCTTACCAAGCATAAACTTAGTTTACCAGAACCTTCCACTCCTGGAGGGTCATATGTATCAGTCAATATTCGGGGAAATATGGCTTTTGTAGCCATTCAATTTCCAATCAGAAACGGAAACTATCTCTATCAGGGTAGATTAGGCGATGAAATATCGACAGAGCAAGCTTATAAAGCCATGGAATTGTGTGCACTAAATGTTCTTGCTCAGGTCAATAAGAAAATTGGTTTCGACAATATAATAGGACTGAATCATTTTGATGCTTATTTTCAATCGAGTGAAAATTGGGACGATTCACCTAAAGTGGTAGATGGTGCATCTGATTTATTTGTTAAAATTCTTGAAGATAAGGGTAGGCATTCAAGAGCTATTTTAGGCGTACATAAATTGCCTCGAAACTTTTGTGTTGGACTTACAGCTACATTTACGATTCTGAATGAATAAAACGATTTCTTCATCATTAAAATATATAAAATGAGATTAAGGTGTGGCTGAGGCTACATCTTTTTTTTTGTTTAGAGGCTTGATTTTCATAAATTTGATAGACTGGTTGATTATAGATTACCAGAACATTTTGATGTTATAACTATGAAAATACTATTTCAATTTTTATTTTTTCTATCTACCAGTTTGTCTCTCTTAGCTCAAGACTGTTATAAAGAAGCATCTCCTGAAAATTTGAAATTAAATTATTGCGACTTGTGGTTAGATCTTACTTTTCAAGGCACTATAGGAGATGATAATCAGAGAATAGAACTTCGTTTTATTGAAGTTTCTCAGGACAATGAAAATCCATCGGAATATTTTGTAAAAGGAAAATCAAGAGTTCACAACAATGTCTGTGATTTCGAAGGTGTGATTATTATTGATAAAATAATGCTGCTGGAAGAGTCGAATGGTGGATGCGAGGGACCATCTATGTCAGATGGTATATTGTATGGGAGTTATCTATTTACGGAGAATCCTAATCAAAAACATGTCGGTCAGTTTAAGGGCGATTTTAAAAGCATGTTTGACAAAGAAGAGCATACTTTTGTTTTGAATACGGGTTCGCTAGGACAAGAAGATTTCAATTGTTTTATAGGGACTTGGCAAGAATACGATCGAACTGAAAGTCGGTACTGTGCCTGGGGATTTCATATCCCACCATCAAAAAAGGAAAACTTATTTAAGCATTACGATAATGAGTTTTACTTATTTAATCGCATGTATATTGAGAAAGGGTGGAAGTCCTTTGTTTTGTCAAACTTAAGTGTATTTATCCATGTACCTTTAAATTTTGAAACGAATACGTCGAGAACGAAAGATGAGTTTCTTACATATTCAAATGAAGAAATAAGGCAAGCAATTGATAAGGAAAATAACGCATGGTGGAAATGAAATTTGTGAATTTGAGATAAATTTTAAAAAGAACGTTCATGACAAAGAAGATTATATCATTCGGAGCTAGTAATAGTTCGACTTCAATTAATAGAGAATTGGCGCATTATGCATCGAATCAGCTAAAGAATGCAGAATTTGAATTGCTTGATTTAAATGACTTCGAGATGCCTATTTATAGTTCAGATAGAGAAAATGAATCAGGAATCCCTGATTTAGCGCACAAGTTTAAAGCTCTTATTCTTGATGCAGATGGTATTCTAATCTCTTTTGCAGAGCACAATAGTGCCTACTCTGCAGCCTTTAAAAATATATACGATTGGGTTTCTCGAATAGAATCGGATGTGTGGGGAAACAAACCCATGTTTTTGATGGCGACATCGCCAGGAGGCTATGGTGGAAAATCTGTATTAGCTATGGCCACTGCAAGATATAGACGAGCGAATAAGAAACCGATCTTTAATTTTTCTTTACCTTCTTTTAATGAGAATTTTTCAGAAGAGATTGGGATAAAAGATGAAGCTCTAAAAGACGTTTTTTTTGAAATGTTGAATCAATTTGAAAAAGCTTTAATAGAATAAATGGAAAACTTGTCTAATAAGAAATGTGTGCCCTGCCAAGGTGGAATACCTAAATTAACAGGTGAACAAGCTAAAATCTATTTGGTAGAGTTGAATGAGTGGTTACTTATAAACGACCATCATATAGAGAAAACGTATCAGTTTCCTGATTTTAAAAGTGCCCTACAGTTTGTTAATTTAGTTGGTGAAATTGCAGAAGATGAAAACCATCATCCCAATATTAATTTTACATGGGGGAAAGTTGAAATATCCATTTGGACACATAAGATTGATGGATTGCATGAGAATGATTTTATTTTGGCAGCCAAAATTGATTCGATTGTAAATCAATAAGAAAGCATACAAAACGCATGTCTGCAGAAAGCTATTTCTTAGATACTAAGTTATATGAATTTATATTTCTTTTGCAAGTGCCCAAAAATAAAGTGAAGCTACAGTATTATATGGTGAAAAGCGATTACGATAAACTTCAAATTCCTTTTTCGATAAGTTTTTTAATCCATATAAATTCATTATTCCGTTGCGTATTGCTAAATCTCCATAGCTGATGATGTCTGGTCGTGTCAAGGAAAAAATCAAAAGCATTTCTGCTGTCCAAATGCCAATACCATTTAGGCTCGTTAGTTTTTCAATAATTTCATCGTTACTTAGTTTATCAAGATTGTCAAAATCGATAAATCCAGATTGAGCTGCTTCAGCTACACCTATGATATAGGAAACCTTTCTATGACTCATTCCACATGATTGAATATCTTCCTGACTGGCATTAAGAATATTTTCAGCACTGATTTCTCCTATTAAATTCTTCAAGCGTTCTTTAACTGTGGCCGCAGCTTTGGTCGATATTTGTTGACTGATGATGCTTGATATAAGTGCAGGGAAAGACTCAGGGATAATGCTGCGTTCAATCATTCCAATACGATCAATGGCCTTTGATAGTTTTTTGCACTTGCTTTTTAGATAATTGACTTCAGTTTCACCGTACTTATAATAGTCCATAACTTAATTCAGATTGCTTGTTTATAGTTGAATCTAAGATAGGCGTTTTTTATAAGCAACAAAGCCTCAAAGAACGCCGTTTCTTTGAGGCTTTATTATGAGTTCTAGAGAAATTATTTCAATAATTGCTTCTCCGCATTTTCACTTAGGTGATAAAATTTTCCATCCTCGATAAGTAGTGCTTGATTAGGGATAGTATCGTCTGCCAAAGGAATGTTAACATCGATGATTTTACCATTAAAGCTTGCACTTAGCACTTCGTTTTCGGTATGTCCAACTACAATTCTAGAGACTTTTAGTGCTTTAAGAATCTGATCAAGTTCTGGTTCTGTGATCTTTTTATATTTTGATCTGTCCATAAAATAACCACGATACCAAAAAGGGCCAAACGATCTTAAAATTTGTTCGTATTGCTCCGAATTATTGGAGTTTGATCCAGCAATAAAGTACTGTCTCATTAAATTATTAACTTGTTCGGGACTAATTCCTGATTCAATTTGTTTTTGTGAGATTCCAGCATGAACAAACAGAATGTCGTTTATTTTTGTCATAGAATTCTTTGAACGTAACCATTCTCCCAAAACTGAATTGGGATGGAAAAGAGCATGATAATCTAAACCAAGCTTGTTGCATAGGTTTTTATATTCGCGAGCTATATATCGGTTATCTTTATTAAGCACCATCAGTTCATGATTTCCAAAAGTAATATGAACTTGTCCACCTGCTTTTTCAGCTTCTTGCTCAAGTCGATATATGAACCAAAGAGCCTCAGTGACTTGATGTCCTCTATCGAAAATGTCTCCAACAAAGACCAAGTGCCCTTTTCCCCAAGTCCATCTTAATTGATTATCAATAATGCCATTCGTTTTAAGGTTTCGAATCATTCTTTCATATTGGCCATGAATATCGCCTAAAACAAATACAGGCTCACTTGTTGTTACTTCCCATTTGGGTGTTTTAACTTTTACTATTGAGTACGAAGAAGTATCACTGTCCCAGCCTTTAAATTGATTGTTTTCGATATATTTTCCCGTTAGGAAGCTTTTATTACTAATTGAATCATGTTTTAAGTAATAGGCATAAGTCCCTTTTTCTGTCCAGTCTACAAAAGGACCATCGCTAAGGTTTGGTAAACCTTTGCTATATACGACAGCACCATTTTTAAGAAGAAAATCTATGGATTCAGAATTATTAGCTCTTTTGGCATAATTAAGTGCCGTGTAACCCTTTTTATCTGTAGAATTTATATCACAGCCTTTGTTTACTATCGATTTTACGACTTCAGGAAGAGCACGTCGGGCTGCCCAATGAATAGGAGCAAGCCCCAATGAATCTTGAACATTTAAATCGGAAACCTCTTTAATTATATGAAGTGCCGTTTCTGTCTGGCGGTTGTCGATTGCTTCAATAAGGTCTAAAGTGTTTTTTTCTGTTTGGCATGATATGATTCCCAATAGACAGGAGAACAATAATCCTTTGTAAACAAATTTAATCATGGGTTGTTTTTAGTAAGTTTAGTTGGTCATTAATTTGAACAGACTTCATTAGAGTATTCTTCATGTTCAAGCTGAATGCAAGGATAGTAAATCTATTTCATCTAGGCCATTCATCTTCCAATTTTGTTATTAATTAAACTGTGAATGATGATTTTGGATGAAAAGTGTGTCCGGGATTTATAGATGATGAATTATTGCATCATTCGGTTTCGTATGTTTTCGATTACTCAGCTTCTTATATTTTCAAAGAAAAGTATACTATTGATCTAACAGTAGCTAACTTGTTAGACGAAAATTATACTGAAAAGGATGGATACAATATGCCGGGAAGCTTGATAATGGCTAAGTTAATTTGTCGATTCTAAATTTAGAGGTATGCTCATAAAGGGATGTTCCAATTGTGGAATATTCCTTTTTTTATGATGAAGAGTTTGTTAGTCGTTGATTTATAGTATTCTTAGGTTTGTATTCCAAATAAGAGAATTGGTGGTCTGATTTTGTTTTTTTTTATACATTTGCAAAATAATTGGTTCTCGTGAATCTGACTTTTGTCAGATAGAGATGAAAAGGGAATCCGGTGTAAGTCCGGAGCTGTTCCCGTAGCTGTAAGCTCAGAAAAAAGCTTTTTCACCACAATGCCACTGTCCGCCTTAGGTGGATGGGAAGGCCGAAAAAGTTGAGTAAGTCAGAAGACCTGCCAATGCAAACTTATTTTTCAAAACATTCGGAGAAAATGTTTGGAAGACGATCGAAGATGTTAGTTCTATTGTTTGTCCTTGTATTTTCTTCTTTATCAGATATCAGATGAAGGTGAAATTTTTATTCGTGCTGTTAGGAAGCTTTATAAGCTTGAGTAGTTGGAGCCAAACTGTTGGAGTCGATACCATCCAGTTAAAGGAGGTAGTGAGTTATGGCAAGCTGAAGAAATACCAATCTGGGGCAAAAATCGAAACGGTTTCTGCTCTTCAGTTCGATGCTCATCGAGATGGAAGTTTAGAGCAGTTATTATCACGAACCCTTCCTATTGTCCTAAAATCAACTGCAGGTACTTTATCAACCATACGCTTACGAGGCACTTCGCCTGACCATACAAGTGTCAATTTTGGAGGTATCAATCTTAATTCATTAACATTAGGACAGTCGAATATAAGTAATGTACCTATGTATCTGTTCGATGAGGTGGGTGTTCAATTCGGAAGTGCCAGTACAGTAAATGGGTCAGGAAGTATTGGAGGTGCTATTCATTTAGGTTTAAAAAACAACTGGACTAAAGGTGTTAAAGCAGAGGCTAGAATTTCTCATGGTTCTTTTGGTGAAGAGTTATATGGTACAAAAATATATATAGGTAATGGTAAGTTTGAATCTGTAACAAGAGCCTATTACTATAAAAAAAACAATGATTTTAAATTCACGAACACAGCTGTTCGCGATTTTGAAAACGATATTTTTCAGGTTGAAGATAAACAGCGAAATGCAAGTATTGAAAACAAGGGTTTAATTCAAGAATTTAATTATAAATTTTCAGAGAAGGAGACATTTATATTTAACCTATGGCTTGAGAATGATTGGCATCTGATTCAGCAAAATATGCAAAAAAATTATACTGAGCCCGATTATAAAGAACCTTATGAGGATAAGAACATCAGGCTGTGGACATCGTATAAAAATGATAAAAGAGCCATTAAATATGAGATCAGTGGGGGATATGTTTACGATAACGGCATTCACAAAGAAGATACAGATAACCACATTAAGACGCAACGTATAATTGGAGAGGGATGTATCGAGCATGAGCTAAATAAAAAAATAAGTTATAAAATCGGTGCAAAAGCTAGCCGAATTTTCCCCACAGTATATTCCTATTCTGAGGACCTAAAATACGAAGACAGACTCGATTTTTATGCCTCCTATTTTCACAAGATTAATCGTAAACTAACAGCGACAATTAATTTACGCCAAGGTTTGGTAACGGATTTTAACGTTCCTTTTACCCCATCTTTGGGTTTTAAATATCTCCTATTCTCTAAAGAAACTCATGCTCTCAATATAAATGGAAACATAGCTAAAAGTTATCGTGTACCCACTTTTAATGATCGTTTTTGGGGCGATCAGGGAAATCCTAATTTGAGCCCTGAAAAAGGCATGAATTACGAGTTAGGTTTTAAATGGAACTACTCGAATAATGATATATCCGGGCATATACAGCTGAATACCTATTGCATGAATGTAGGAGATTGGATACTGTGGAGAAATGTATCAGTCTGGATTCCATTAAACATACAAGATATCGAAAGTAAGGGATTTGAGTTGATGACACAATGGAACTATTCCCTTTTTGGTTTAAAAACAGTATCAGGATTTAATTATTCATATACTTCGACAGAACCAAAAAAATCACTTGATGAAACAATTCCAGTTGGTCGACAATTGGAATATGTCCCCCTACATATTGGTAATTTCTATTCAACGATTACTTATAAAAACACTGATGTTTCTATTGATTGCAAATACACTGACAAACAATACACTGATGGAGAAGAGAAAAATATATTATCATCTTATTTCCTGCTCAATTTTTCATTAGGACATCAGGTTAAATTAAATGACAAAAATAAAATAAACATAAAAGGGATGGTCAATAATATATTGAAAACTGAATACCAGTCTACATATGGATTTGCCATGCCAGGAATTAATTACAGATTAAGTCTAACTTATAATATCAATTAAAATAAAAGGAAAAATGAAAATTAAATTCTTATCAATGTTAGCCATTGCGGCTACTCTATTGATCTCATGTAGTGATGATGATACTAATGAGATACCTGTTTTAGATACTAATCAAGGTATCATGCTAAAAAATGGTGAAACCAAACTGATTACTGAGGAAGAATTAAAAATTACAGACTCGGAATCAAATTCTTCTGAGATTATCTTCACTATTACAAAAGCTCCTGTACATGGCAAATTGGTGAAAGTTACCGATACAGAAACTTCAGTTGCGACTTTTTCACAAAAGGATATTGAAGATAAGCAAATTCAATACATTCACGATGCAAGTTTCGAAACTTCAGATAGTTTTACTTTTACAGTTAGTGACGGAGAAAATATAATTTCTGAATCAGAATTTTCGATTTCAATTTATTCTAGCTTAAGCTATGTTATAAACTACGGTAGTTATTCAGGAGATAAATCAAGTATCTCGGTATATGAGGAAAATTCAGAATTATTAACGAACAGACATTACGAAACAGTAAATACTGTTCCTATGGTTTCCAATGTACAATATGCTTATAATTATGACGGGAAAATTTTCATGATGGGAAATAATTCAGATCAGGTTTTTTGGGTAGATGAAGTAACATTTAAACAAACTAAAAATGGTATTACTGATGACATTATTAAACCACGTTATTGTGTAGCTGATGGAAATTACCTTTATGTCTCATGTTGGGGTGGTAATATCTGGGAGGATATTACACTTTCCTATATCGCAAAAGTAAATCTTGATACCGAAAAAGTAGAGAAGAAGATTGCATTAGAAGGTGGACCGGAAGGTTTAGCTATTGTTAATGGTAAACTATATGCAGCTCTTAATTATAAAAAGAGCATTGCTGTAATGAATTTGGATACAGAAGCTATCAGTTATATCGAAACCGAAGCGGTATCAAGTTATTTTATAAAAGACAAAAAGGATAATCTTTATGCTTCACAAATTAGCAGTTATTCTACTCCATCTACAGAAACAGGTTTAGCTTATATTAATACGGCTACCAATGAGTATGAACTATATAAATTGGATGGTATCAGTTCTAGCTACGTGAATATCATGTCGGCTAATGATGATTACTCAAAGTTATATGTAATGACTTCAGCTTACGATGCTAGTTGGAATCTTTCCGGAGCTATTGCAATATTTGATACAGCAACTAAAAGTTTCGATGCTACAAATCTAGCTGAGGGTATTTCAGGATTGAATGGGCTTGGTTTTAATGATGATAAAGTATTTTCTTTTGTTTCTCCAAGTACGTCTGCTAATGGTAAATTGGTGACGTATAACACTGATGGTACTTTGATGAAAGAATATGAAACGGGTATTTCTCCACTAATGCTTTTAGAGGTTAAATAATTAGTTAAAGTATATATAGGTTTTGAAAAGAGCAAGCGCAAGTTTGCTCTTTTTTTTATCTAATAATTTGAAGAGCTTATTTTGGTTTAGTCAAATTATCTAAGTAGGGTAACCGAACCTTCCCTGTGGTAGTTACCACCCATTTTCATGCCTTGCCAAGTTGCACCATTATTAAAAATAGCTCTAATTTTCCAGATATACACACCCTGTGGTAGTAGTTTCCCTTTAAAGTTCCCATCCCAACCTTCAGCAGGTCTGCCATCTTTTATCTGATTAGAAAACCAAATCACTTTTCCCCAATGGTCAAAAACCTCTATTTCATAGGTATGCAGCCCAATACCCTTTGGAAGAAATAATGCGACTTCGGGGTTTGGATTTCCAGGGTTAAAAGCATTGGGCACAAAGAGTGCACTCATCAAGTCAACATCTACCGACTTCGAAATGGAATCAAGACAGGAATAAGCTGACGAAGCAAGCATCTGAACTTGGAAACTACCATTGTCTACATATTTATGCAGTGGATCTTTTTCTTGACATATTTCAAAATCATCAAAATCCCATTTGTAAGTATACTTGTTGTCTTCAATCCAGTCTTCGTTAACGACTTCGGTTTGATTAGTGAATTGGATCAACCCATTGTTTGGTGGTGATATGCCTTCAGCAATCTCTACCCCTTCTGGAGGTGTATTTACATTTTCCCAACTAAAATCAACATTGGGTTTAGGATAGACGAATATGGAATTTTTCGCAAACAAACTATCTTCACAATTACCATCACCAACAACTTTGAGAGATAAATCATATCTGCCGTAATCTTCGAAAATGTGACTTACGCTTTTACCTTCATAACTGGCTCCGTCACTAAAAGTCCAATAGCAATATTGGTTATCAGTTGACATATCGGTAAATTCAACAAGCTCGTTCTGACAATTTGTTTGGGATGCAATTTTATACTTGGCAACGGGAGCAGTATAGATATTTAATGCTTGGGTGAAAGTATCGGTACAGTGAAATTGATTTTCTGCAATTAACTGAATATTATATTCCCCTTCGCTGAAAAAAGGCTCTTCACTAGGATGTTTATCGGTTCGCACTGTTCCATTATCAAAATTCCACAAATAGACATTAAATTCTTTATCAGGGCTGGTGTTTTCAATATGAAGAATTGTAGGGATGATACAAGATTTATTATTGTCCACTTCGAATTGAGCAACAGGTTTGGGTTGGGCTATTAAATTAGCTCTTAGTGTATCCAAACAGCCATCTATGGATTCTGCAATATAAGAAACGGTATAGTTTCCCTGTGAAAAACGGTGCGTGGGACTCTCTTTAGAACTCTTGCTGCCATCTTTAAAATCCCATTGATAGTAGTCAGTGAAACTCGATTTGTTAATAAAATTAACCTGAAATGGCTCACAGCCTTCATTCGAGGATAAACTAAAGTTTGCTATTGGTTTTTGGTGAATAATGAGTTCCTTGCTTTGTGTTTTCTCACAAGCATTCTCTTTTGAAATAGCGCTTAGTTTAATTTGGTAATTTCCTGCGGTATCAAATCTGTGACTGATGTTTGAACCTTCAAGAAGGGTTCCATCTCCCAAATCCCAGGTGAAATTTGTAAATTGATCTATGATTTCTTCAGGAATGTTTAGTTGTATTTCTTCATGCATACAAAATCTACGAGCTTTTATTTCAAAATCAATTTCAATGGCATCATGAACAATTATTTGGCGTGTTGTCATATCACTGGCACACGTGTCGTGTACGCTTAATTGAACCTGATAGGTTCCTGCTTTTTCAAAAGTGTGATATACGGTTTCACCTTTATAATCTCGTATCGCTAACTCACCTTCTTCAAATACCCAATCCGATTGCAGATAATCTCCAGCCCCTGTAGATAAATTTTGAAACTCAGCGGTAAATGGCGCACAGCCTTCTGCATCTTCAATTTTAATAACAGCAACTGCTGAATTGGGAAGAACCGTCATGTTTTTAGTAATGGTGCTCGAGCCACATTCGTTTGTCGCAACGAGGCTTATTGGATAAATTCGTTTGGTATCTCCAGTAATAAAAGAGTGTTCAAACGGACGTTCGATATCTTTAGCCTTATAGGCATAAGTTGTTCCGTCTCCAAAATCGAATTCATAATCGGTGGGTAAGCCTTTTGAAAGATTAAAGAATTCTCGAATAACAGGAGAACAGCCTATCGATGTCGGTAAAATTTCAAATTGAGGAATGGGTAGAGGTTTAACGATAACTTTATCATTCGACACTGAAATTCCTGCTTTATTTTCTAAAGTTAAACTAACAAAGTAAGTGGTGTCGCTAATTACACCTTGCTCATATAACACAGGGGCTGGATTGGCTTCGGTTGATTGTATTCCGTTTCCAAAATCCCATAAATATGAGAGAAATTCTCCAGTTGATGTATTGGTGAATTCTACGCTTAAAGGGCCGCATCCATCATCTGTTTTGGTAAAGTTGGCTTCTGGTTTCCCTATAATTTCAATTTCAGATATCATTGTATTGGAACATCCATCTTCTGATTCAGCTTTTAATTGTATCGTAAAAACACCTTTGTTTATGAAAGAGTGTTTGGGTTCAAAATCAGTTGAAGTACTACCATCTCCAAAATCCCAATAGTATGAGATCGCATTAAGGCAATTATTATTAAAATTGACAGGTGTATTAATAGCTGCATTATTTTCGTGTGTAAAACCCATTTGAGGTAAAGGATTCACACCTATCACCTTTTCAATAAAATTAGTACAGCCTTCATTGTTTGTAATGAATAGTGATACCTTATAATCTTTCACTTCATCGAATTGGTGTTCAGGGTTTTGTAACTCGGATGTTATACCTCCTTCAAATGTCCATAACCAGGATTCGATGCTATAATTTTCAGCAGTACTCAGATCCTCGAATTGAATTGGATTAGCAACACAAGAGTTTCCTGTAGTGAAATTTGCTACAGGAGTCGGTACAATGTTTAATTGCATCTCGTCTTCAATTTGATCACAATTGGACTTTCCTTTGGCTTTTAAAGTAAGATAGATAATGCCTGTTTCATCTGGACTTGCAATATATGTAGGTTCAAGAGTGTTGCTGTTTTGTATTGAACCTTTTCCACTTGTTTCCCATAGGATTGAACTGTAATTGTCAGCTTGTGATCCCAAAGGGTAATCTGCTGATTTTTTCTTGATGGTATAAGTACCTATTTTCTGACAGATTTGAGCATCTTTTCCCGCATTAACAGTAGGAATAGGTGTGAAATTTAGCAGCATGTCATCTTCTGCATTCATGGTGCAGGGATTAAGACCTTCAACTTTAATTTTTAAAAGAACATTACCAGCTATATAATCAGCATCGCTTGGTAAATAGGTGGTTTTTAATTTGGTTGCGTCAACGAATTCACCTGTACCGGAACTTGTCCAGAGAATAGTAGAAAAAGAGCTCGCTTCTGTTGATATTAAATCGTAGCTTTTCCCAAAACAAATATTCGCGTCATCACCAGCACTCACATGAGGGATTGGAATAATATTTAGAGATAAAATATCTGATGAGCTGGCACAAGATCCTTGGCCGTTTCCGATGAGCTCCAGTTGTATGATTCCCGTTTTTCCGTCGGCAGGGATATATGTGGGCTGTAAAACATTCTTATCGGAGAAGCTGCCACCAGCATTTGTTTTCCATATTAAATCAGAGGTGTTTTGCTCCTGTGCATTTAATAGGGTGTAACTGTTTCCCTGACAAATTTCAGCATCGCTTCCTGCTTCAACTTCTGGCGCAGGTGTAATATTCAGTAACATACTATCTTCGGCATATTCGTTGCATGGGTTTATCGAATAGGCCTTTATATTTAAAGTAACTTGACCAGCAAGCTTGTCACTTTCACCTAGTATGTAGTTGACATTAAGCTCATCTTGATCTTGAAAGAAACCATCGCCTGATGTTTCATATTCTATGCTTGACCATGATTTGGCATTTACTTGATTCTCTTGCTCACCAACATTCATTCGATAGATTTGATTGGTACAGACTTCATCATCGTCGCCTGCATTAACGCTTGGATGGGGCACAATTGTAATGTTTGTACAGGCCACTTTTGAGGTACATAAACCATTCCCCTGCACAGTTAAGCATAAACTGATATCACCTGTTTCTCCTGCTTTGGCATTGTATGTTGGTTCCAGACTGTCTTCATTGGTTATCGTCCCCTCTCCAGTTGTGGACCAACTGTAAACAGGTGTATAATTGATTTCTGTTCCTGATGCCAAATAACTTCCATCTTCACATATCTCAGCTTTATCCTGTAGGTTTATAAGAGGAGCAGGGGTTATGCTTAAGATCATATTATCCTGAACAAAGGAACAGGATTCTTTACCATGAACAATTAAGCTCAGTGTTGTTTCTCCCATATCGTCCGGACCTGGATGATAGGTTGGACTTAGCGTTTCTCTATTTTCAAAATACCCATTTGCAGAAGATGTAGTCCATTCTAGCCTTGAACTATTCGCAGCACTTGCACCTGTAATCTCATATTGGCCTCCTTGACAAATTATTTTGTCGTCTCCAGCATTGGCAATGGCTAGGGGCGTAATTGTGAGCGTCATTTCATCGGTATGAGAGTTAGTACAAGGTATTAATGGCTTAGCTGTTAGTTGTAGAACCACATTTCCATTTGCGATATCTTCAGCTCCCGGAGTATAAATTGCATTTAGGGCAGTAGGCGTATCGAAATTTCCATCGCCCAGGCTTTCCCAAAGCACTGATTGTGCTGAATAAACCTTTGCTCCACTACTTTTGTCCGTTAGGTCATAGCTTTTATCAGCACAAACCTCTGCATCGTCTCCCGCATTTGCAATTGGTTTGGCTATTAGTGTTAGTTCCAAATCATCACTTACATCATAACATGAGCCTGCTGTCTTGGCTGTAAGTGTTAGAATAA
>Ga0209379_10000312_pt1 | contig 45689 bp, 32 predicted proteins | sample tdDd001_FD_187124 | JGI IMG/M metagenome (GOLD analysis project Ga0209379, IMG submission 187124) | Marine sediment microbial communities from the Atlantic coast under amendment with organic carbon and nitrate - tdDd00.1 (SPAdes)... | ecosystem: Environmental > Aquatic > Marine > Coastal >... | reverse complement strand
CTGACTATTGTCTTTCATCCGTTGAATCTCTGCCTGTTTTACATCCAGGCGATGTATTTATAAATTGAACGTTTATGGTTCTATACTGTTTAATTTTCAAAGACCGTTGTGTTTCTTCTTTTGTGTCAAACTTTTACTTAAACGCTTTTCTCCAGTCATTCTTATGAACTTTTGTAAGTTCTTCAGAAACCAGTGTTACTAACGTTTATGTGTGTTGATTGCGTTCCGCTGTCGTGCGGTACTTAGATATAATAGCATCCCTCCAGCTTACTGTCAACGCATTTGTAAAATAAAAGATCTTTCTGACAATTCTGACGCAATTTTGATTTTTCCTTTCCTTTATATATGCAAAAATGCTTTGGAGATATTTCAGTGCCTTTATCCAAAATCATAGCCGTTTTACCTATACCGTTAAAAGAAAGAAGACTTGGATTCAATAAATTAAAATCCAAGCCTTCTCTATATATCCACTGAAAACTAATAAGAATCATTTATTTTTTACTAAATGCTGCTACAACGCCACCCTCATAATTTTCTTCAATGAAAGTTTCTATTTCTTCTGTTTGAAGTGCATCAAGAAGTGCATTAATTTCTTCAACTTTTTCATACCCTGCTTTTACTGTAAGAATATTTGCATATGGAGACTCTGCACCTTCAACCAGAAGTGCGTCTTTTGAAGGATTCAAATTTGCCTCAATTGCATAATTGCCATTGATGATTGCAGCATCCACATCGGGAAGAACTCGTGGAAGTTGCGCAGCTTCAATTGATTTGAACTCAAAACCCTTTGGATTCTCGACAATATCCTTTTCTGTTGCTTCTAGTCCAGCGTCCTCTTTAAGCTTTATAAGACCTTCAGCTTCAAATAAGATAAGAGCACGGCCACCATTTACACCATCACTTGGAATTGCTATCAACGCACCTTCAGGTAAGTCATCTATGTTTGTAAATTTCTCTGAGTAAACACCCAGTGGTTCTACATGAACCGTCCCTACACTTATCAGGTCTAAGTTATGATCTACATTAAAGCCATCAAGGTAAGGCGCGTGTTGGAAGAAGTTTGCATCAATCTCACCATCATTTAAAGATAGATTCGGTTTTACGTAGTCCGTAAATTCAACGATTTCAAGCTCGATACCCTGTTCTTCAAGAATTGGTTTCACTTGTTCAAGCAACTCGGCATGCGGAACTGGTGTTGCTCCTACTTTTAACACTTTCTTATCGATTGTTTCATCAGTTGAACCTGAACTAGTACAACCCGTTAGTGCAATGATTGCCGTAATAGCAATTGTAAGTACGCTTAATCTTAATCCTGATTTCATTTTTATGCCTCCATTAATAGTATCCTATGTCTGTAATCTGCATTATTGCAGATTTTACTTAAGAGCTCGACGCACATAAACACGGTGTGCCAGCTTATTTCCGCTAAATTGAATAATTTGAACCAATAGTATAATAACGACAACGGATGCAATAAGCACATCGGTTTGGAATCTATGAAAACCAAAACGTATAGCTAAGTCACCCAATCCGCCGCCTCCAATAGCCCCTGCCATTGCTGAGTAACCGAGTATATTGATAATTGCTAGCGTCATGCCTGATATGAGTGATGGTAATGCTTCTGGAATGACCACCTTAAGTACGATTTCTTTTTTTGATGCTCCCATCGCAGTTACAGCTTCGATGATACCTTGCCCCACCTCATTGAGCGCATTTTCCACAATTCGTCCCATAAATGGTGCAGCACCAATAGATAATGGAACTATCGTTGCTGCTGTTCCGATCGTTGTCCCTACAATGAGTCTTGATAGTGGGAACAGTAGAATCATGAGTATAATAAAAGGCAGCGACCTGCACATATTCACAATGGCATCCATGACCCTAAACAACCACTTATTTTCTAACAGACCATCCTTTTGAGTCACGTATAGACCAATCCCAATCGGCAACCCCAATATAAATGAGAAGAACGATGCAGCTACAACCATGTAGATTGTTTCAATCGTTGGTTCAATTAATAAAATTAACATTTCTTTAAGAAGCGTCATGAAGAATCACCGTCTCTCTATTTAGAAATGCCTTTGTCACATGTGACTGTGGAGCATTCATCACAGAATCAACCTCACCATTCTCAATAATAATTCCATTTTCCATAACCGCGACCTTATCGCAAATTTCATTAATCACGCCCATTTCATGAGTGATCAAAACGATTGTAAGATTTAATTCACGATTAATTCTTTTAAGGAGTCGCAAGATAGACCTTGTCGTGATTGGATCTAGCGCACTTGTGGCTTCATCACTGAGTAACAACGTTGGATGATTTGCAAGAGCACGGGCAATGGCCACTCTTTGTTTTTGACCGCCACTTAATTGACTGGGATATGCGTTTGCTTTATCTGAGAGTCCAACGAGATCAAGCAACTCATCCACTCTTTGTTTAATATCTGATTTTGACCAACCTGATATTTCTAGAGGGAAAGCGATGTTGTCTGCAACATTTCTTGATGACAACAGATGAAAGTGTTGGAATATCATGCCGATTTTTTGTCTTGTTTTTCTAAGTTCTTTTTCATTTAGAGCTCCAATTGATTGACCTGATATGAGGATCTCCCCTGAATCAATTTTTTCAAGTCGATTTAATGTTCGAATTAATGTTGATTTACCTGCCCCCGAAAGACCAATCACACCATAAATTTCTCCACCATCTATCTCTAATGAAACACCGTTCATTGCAACCACCTGTTGCTCTTCACTACCAAAACTTTTAATAACATTTTTGATCGATATCATATTTACTCCTTTTAACATTTTTGTCAATATTTTCTTTCGAGACAATAAAAAACACCCTCGAGAGGATGTGGTTATCTTATCTCTCGTACACGCAGGATTTAGCACCTTGCTTTCGCAGGTTGCCGGGTTTCGCAGGGCCAGTCCCTCCACCACTCTTGATAAGTCGTTATGAAATTAAAAAAGCCTCCTTGTCACCGACAAGAAGGCATGTTCGCATTTTCGTTATCGATGTTAGCATTACCACCTTACAATGTAGGTTGGCGCAGGATCTACGAGCTAACTCTCTCCCCTGTCTCTTGATAAGTGCTTTGAAGTTGTGACTATATTAACATGTCTATTTTAGACTTTCAACCCTTAATTTTATATTCGAAATAATCTGTCAATTTTATTATTGTAATTGAAATTGGATTCAATTACAATATAGCAACACTTAAGATACCTTTGCTAGATCGATCAACACCGTCTCAAATACGTCTAAGAATTGATCTATTTCTGAAATTGTTATCACAAGTGGTGGAAGCAGACGCACCGTGTTCTCTCCTGCACCAATCAAAAGCAATTTATGTTCAAATGCTTTTTCCACCAATTGCTTAGACGTATACGTCATGTCAACGCCAAGCATAAGACCTGATCCACGTATTTCATTAATACATTTATATTTTTCGCCCAATTTCATAAGACCATCTATTAAATAGTCGGAGACTGTTTGGACATCATTAAGGAATGTCTTTTGCTGCACGATGTCTAAAACAACCAAACCGGCTGTACAAGCCAAAGGATTACCTCCAAATGTGGATCCGTGATCTCCCGGAACTAGAACATTGGCTCTCTCGTTGACCACAACTGCACCTATTGGCATCCCTGCACCAAGTCCCTTTGCAAGACAAAGTACATCGGGTGTAATACCATATGATTCAAATGCAAATACATGACCAGTTCTTGCAATGCCGCACTGGACCTCATCAAATATAAGAAGAGCTCCATATTCATCTGCTAATTCTCTCGCACTTGCAAGAAAATCTTTTGACGCTTTATGGATGCCACCTTCTCCTTGAATAGGTTCCATAATAATAGCACAGACATCTTGATCCATTTTTGATGTGAGCATATCAACATCATTGAGGGCAACAGTATCAATATTCTGAACCAATGGCTGATAAGGCTCTTTGTATTTCTTATTCCACGTTAAGCTTAATGCTCCCATTGTACGACCATGAAATGCATTTTCTAAGACAATCACTCTGTTCTTTTTCTCATCAATGGCAGTTCCGTATTTTCTAGACAATTTAAAAGCTGTTTCTACCGCCTCTGTTCCACTATTACAAAAGAATGCTTTTGACAGTCCACTTAGTGTACAAATTTGTTTTGCCAAATCGCTTTGTTGTTCTGTCAAGTAGAGATTTGATACATGAATAAGCGTTTCCATCTGTGTTTTCATCGCATTTACAAACTTAGGATGACTATGACCTAAACAATTCACGGCCACACCTGATACAAAATCCATGTATTTCATGCCAAATATATCATATAGCCAAATACCTTCACCCTTTTCAAAAGTTACGGATTGTCTTGAGTACGTATTCATTATATTTTCCAACGTCATAACTCCTCTCTTGATATCATTGTGCCAATGCCTGAATCAGTGAATATTTCTAGCATCACACAATGTTCCACTTTTCCATTTAATATATGGACTGACTTCGCACCACTCTGAATCGCTTTTTTTACACAATTCATTTTAGGAATCATGCCTCCAGAAATGACACCTTCTTCTTGCAATGTATCAACATCTGAAAAAGTCATCTTCGAAATCAAACTATCCTCATCATCTAAGTCTCTCATAACACCCGGAACATCAGTTATCATTATCAGTTTTTCTGCGTTCAACTTCGCACTGACCTCTGCCGCAACATCATCTGCATTTATATTAAATGTTGTGCCTGTATCATCAAATCCAATCGGTGAAATCACTGGAACAATTCCATTCGCCAGTAGGATTTCAACTATTTCAGGATTCACTTCTTGTATCTCACCAACATGGCCAATATCGTGGACCTCGTTGTCAATCTCAACATACTTCTGAACCGAACGAAGTAGTCCTGCGTCTTTCCCATTGAGACCTACGGCCTTAGCACCTGCATTGTTAAGAGAACACGTTAGTTCTTTATTGATACGACCCGTTAGTACCATTTCAACTTCATCTATTGCCTCTGATGAAGTCACTCTATATCCTTCTTTAAATTCTGATTCAATACCGAGACGTTCCAATCTAGAATTGATCTCCTTGCCACCACCATGTACAACAATGCACTTAATGCCTAAATGACTTAATAACACAATATCTTGAATGAGTGCTTTTTTTCCTGATTCGTCTTCCATAATGCTACCGCCATACTTAATTACAAAAATTTTGCCTTTAAATTCTTTTATATAGGGTAATGCTTCTATTAAATGTTGGATTCGGTTTTTCATAACTTCCAAACGATCACCTCCGTGAATTGACTTTTCATAATTATACATAGTAATGCATTAAATTTCAATCTTTTTCTCAAAAACCGTTGTTTTTTATGTATATTCTATGTATAATTGTTTTCAAATATCGAATATAAGGAGGTCAAATTATGAATGTTGGACTTATAGGTGCAACGGGATACGCAGGGTTAGAACTGGTTCATCTGCTCGATAAACACCCTATATTTCATTTAACGAGCATAGGGTCAAGAAGTCACTCAAATTTAAATTTGAAGGAACTACACGCAGCTCCACTTAAAGGAAACTACACACTCGATGATTTAGAGACCTTTGAAGCATCCATCAATTCACTTGACGCTGTATTTCTCAGCCTCCCCCACAGACAGTCGATGCCTTGGGTTAAAAAACTTCATAGTGCAGGTATTCCAGTTATAGACTTGAGTGGTGATTTTCGATTGTCATCACCAGAACTATATGAAAAGTGGTATGAAGTAGACCACACGGCTCCAGAACTTTTTGACTTAGCCGTTTATGGATTACCCGAACTTAACAAGAACACTATTGCTTCATCCAATATCATTGCGAACCCGGGGTGTTATCCTACCGCAACAGCACTGGGACTACTCCCGCTTGCAAAGGCCGGTCTATTAAACGATAAAAAAATCATCATTGATGCAAAATCCGGCATGAGCGGTGCAGGAAAATCATTAAACCAAGCCATTTTGTATTGTGAATCTAATGAGTCTATGAGACCTTACGGAACCGGAACACATCGACACACACCAGAAATAGAAGAAACATTGACTCATGGCGGTGCGGTAAATGTAAGTGTTCTCTTCTCTCCCAGTGTTGTGCCTATGGAAAGAGGGATTCTCTCAAGCATTTACGTATCTCTAGATAGCACTATTTCCATAACCGAATTAAAATCGCTCTACGAGTCAGAATACAATCAGGATCCTTTCGTTCGTATCATTGATAAAATGCCTGAAACTAGATGGACAAAAGGAACAAATTACTGTGATATTCACATCGTTTTAGATGAAAGAACCAATACACTTATAATACATTCCGCCATCGATAACCTCGTTAAAGGCGCTGCAGGACAAGCCATTCAAAATGCCAACATCCGATTTGGTCTTGATGAAACAACCGGACTCATATAACGGACGTATAACGACCGAACCCAGAGCAATTAGAAAGAAGGTGGACTCATGGATATCACAAACAAAATACAATTGACTTATACACCAGAACCAGTTCAAGGTTTTATAACAGCAGGGATTCATAGCGGCATTAAGTCAGATCCAACTGCACTGGATTTAGGCCTTATTTATTGTGAAAACACAGTGGCCGCAGCAGGTGTTTTTACAACAAATGTTGCAAAGGCCGCTCCTGTCACTTTGAACCAAGAGCATCTAAAGTGTTCTACTCCAAAGGCGATTCTTATAAATAGTGGAAATGCCAACGCCTGTACCGGCGAGCAAGGCATTAACGATGCAATAAAATCTTCCATGTGGGTTGCTACAGCGCTCGGATTGAAGAAAGAAGACGTTCTAATATCATCCACTGGAATTATTGGAGTTCCTCTCCCCATGGATGCACTTGAAAAAGGGATTCCGGAATTAGCCAGCTCACTCTCTTCTGATCAAATCGGTCAAACCGCAGAAGCCATAATGACCACAGATACATTTTCAAAAGCTGTGACCGTCACTTTTGAGATTGATGGAAAACCTGGACAGATTACAGGGATCGCAAAAGGTTCAGGTATGATCCATCCCAATATGGCAACCATGCTTGGTTTTATAATGACGGATGTGAGCATCTCTTCTGAGCAATTGAACCAATCTTTAAAGAACATCACAGATGTCTCCTTCAACATGATCAGCGTCGATGGCGATACATCTACCAACGATATGGTTTTGGCCCTTGCTAGTGGAGCAAGTGATGCACCTATAGTCAATACCGAGAATTCATCTGCTGTTTTTAAAAAAGCACTTACACTCGCTTGTACAGAACTGGCAAAACTCATTGCAAAGGACGGCGAAGGGGCAACCAAACTTCTTGAAATGGAAGTTGTGGGTGCCACGTCCATACAAGACGCTTCTCTAGCTGCAAAAGCTGTTATTGCATCTTCTCTTGTTAAATCTGCATTCTTTGGCAACGATGCAAACTGGGGCCGTATACTCTGCGCTATGGGTTATAGCGGCGCTGAATTTGACCCTCAGAAGGTAGACCTTAGCATTTCTTCAAAACAAGGTTCTATTCAGTTGATGAAATCTGGCACACCGGTGGTCTTTGATGAAGACAATGCTCTTCAGGTTTTATCCACTGACTCAATTCATATACTTGCAGATATGAATCAAGGTTCCTCCAAGGCAACAGCATGGGGGTGTGATCTGACTTACGACTATGTAAAAATTAATGGTGAATATAGATCGTAGTAAACATTAAGTCGTAATAGACATTAAAAAAGCAAAGTTAAAGCTGGAGCATTCATGCTCCGGCTTTAACTTTGCCTTTAACTCATTATATCGAGCTCACAGCTCTATCTAAGCTGTACAAATATCATAAACCTCAATATCACTGGATTTAATACCCTTTCCAATAATATTGACAAGTGCGCGAGCTGTGTCAAAAGAAGTGAGACACGGCAATTTTTTTTCTACACTTAAACGTCTGATTTTGAAACCAAATGTACTATTATTGTGCCCTTTCTTTGGTAAAGCCACAACAAAGGCCAGTTCAGGATCTTGCAATGACTTATGAAGTACTTTTTCATCATAAGGACATTGGCTCATTGCTGTAGGATCTATGCCTGCGTCCGACATATACTTGTATGTTCCTTCTGTACAGATGACTTCGTAACCACTCTCTATAAGTTTCTTCATAGATCCAACAAAACTAAGTTTGTAAGAATCCGGAAGGCTTACAAAGACTTTTGATCCGTTTAGTGTATTTTGATATGTGGATAAGAATCCTTTGAACAGCGCTTTATCAAGTGTTTTTTCCAGACTTAGAACTTCACCTGTAGATTTCATTTCAGGACCCAAAGCAATTTCTGTATCAAGAATTTTCTCCATTGAGAATACAGGATGTTTTACCGCGTAAAACTCCTTTTCCTCTGCAATACCAATCCCATATCCCAGAGTCTCCAGCGATGACCCGAGCATAACTTTCGTTGCAAGATCTACCATTGGAACATCTGTCACTTTACTTATGAAAGGCACAGTTCTCGATGCTCTCGGATTAACCTCTAAGATATACAAATTTTCGCCATACAGCACATATTGAATATTAAGCAGTCCGACAAGGTTAAATCCTGTGGCTATTTGTTTCGTGTAATCAAGAAGCTGACGCTTATGCTCTTCGCTCAAATTCACCGGTGGATAAATTGATATACTGTCTCCTGAGTGAACTCCCGCTTGTTCAAGATGTTCCATAATCCCCGGTATCAAAATTTCCGTTCCATCTGAAATGGCATCAACCTCAATTTCAATTCCAGGCATGTACTGGTCTATAAGAATAGGGTTCTTTTGATCTGGAGTCATTGAATTCTCGAGATATTTTATCAGCTCTTTTTCTTCATGCACCACTTGCATCCCTAGACCACCAATAACATAACTTGGTCTCACGATTAATGGGTAACCTAAGATTTCAGCCTGCTTTATACCATCGTTCACACTCATGACGCCAATGCCCTTTGGAAAAGGCAGCTTAAGTTCTGCCATTCTCTCAATAAATCGGTCTCTGTCTTCTGTTAAGTCTACAGAATCAAATGATGTCCCAAGAATCTTGACACCTTGTTTATCAAGATATTCAGCAAGTTTTACAGCTGTTTGACCTCCAAATTGAAGGATAACGCCCTCTGGATTTTCTTTATCGATAATATTCTGTACGTCTTCTTCAGTGATTGGTTCAAAATAAAGTTTATCCGATATATCAAAATCCGTGCTTACAGTCTCAGGGTTATTATTTATAATAATCCCTTCAATGCCCGCTTCTCTAAGTGTTAGAACACCATGTACCGAACAATAATCAAACTCAACACCTTGTCCAATTCGAATCGGACCAGAGCCCACAACCAAGACTTTCTTTTTATCAGAAACCTCAACTTCATCAAAAGCATCGTACGTTGAATAGTAATAAGGCGACTGAGCGTCAAACTCACCACCACAGGTGTCTACCATTTTATAGCTTACGTTAATATTATTGTCTTTTCTATAATTGTAGATATCCATTGGGTCAGTGTTTAACATGAGCTTGGCCATACCAATATCTGAAAATCCTTTTTTCTTAAGCTTTTGTATCTGTTCTGGATCAATATATTCGAGCATTCTATTTCTAATTTCTTCTTCAAGCTTCACAATCCCAGCTATTTTCTTAAGGAAGAAGAAATCTATGCCTGTTTCTGCTTTTATTTTAAGTAAACCGACTTGACGACGGATGAGTTCAGCCAGATAAAAAATACGTTCATCATCTGACTTCTTTATTTTCAGAAGTAATTCATCCAGCGTAAATTCTTTTGCAGGTAGATAATCAAGTGTCTCTTGAGCTGTTTCTAGCGACCTGAGTGCTTTTAAAAGCGCTGACTCAAAGTTGTTTCCAATGGCCATAACTTCGCCAGTTGCCATCATCATGGTGCCAAGTATTTTTTTTGCATCCTTAAATTTGTCAAATGGCCACTTTGGAATTTTTACTACACAGTAATCCAGCGTTGGCTCAAAACACGCTTTTGTCTTTCCCGTAATATCATTTTCAATCTCATCGAGAGTATAGCCCAGCGCAATCTTAGTCGCTACTTTTGCGATTGGATACCCTGTTGCTTTTGAAGCCAACGATGAAGATCTACTCACACGGGGATTAACTTCAATTATATAATAACGCTTACTTTCTGGATGAAGTGCAAGCTGAACATTACAGCCGCCTTCAATTTTTAGCTTATTTACAATATCTATAGATGCCGTTCTTAACATCTGATATTCATGATCATTAAGTGTCTGTGACGGTGCAATAACAATACTGTCTCCGGTGTGTATACCGACTGGATCGATGTTTTCCATGTTGCAGACAGCAATGGCTGTTCCACGGGAATCACGCATCATTTCATATTCGATTTCTTTCCATCCTTTGATGGATTTTTCAATCAGGACTTGATCGGCAATGCTGAACTGAATACCCTTAGCCGCAATATCTTCAAGTTCATCCATTGTTTCTACAATGCCACCACCTGTTCCTCCAAGCGTAAAAGCAGGCCTCACCACTACTGGCAGTCCAATTTCTTCAGCAATGGATTTGGCTTCTTCAACCGATGAAGCCACACGACTGTCAATAACCGGTTGGTCAATGCTTTCCATAGAAATTTTAAACAGTTCTCTGTCTTCCGCTTCACGAATTGAGTCTAGACTTGTTCCAATGACCTTAACATTATATGTATCAAGAATACCCGCATCCCACATTTCCATCGCAAGATTGAGCGCTGTTTGTCCACCCATACCTGCGATCATAGCATCTGGCTTTTCTTTTATGATGACTTTCTCAAGAAAATCCACGGTAAGAGGTTCCATGTAGACTTTATCCGCAATGGTTTTATCTGTCATGATTGTGGCTGGATTAGAATTGACAAGTATAACTTCAATGCCTTCTTGCCTTAATATCTGACAGGCCTGAGTGCCTGAATAGTCAAATTCTGCGCCTTGTCCTATAATAATCGGTCCTGAACCGATAACGAGTACTTTTTTATATGCTGTCTTACCTTTCATGGCTAGACCCTCCTTCAATATAATAGTGCATGTTGCAGCCGGGTCTATTCCAGGCTGGGATTCAACCCTCTCTGGAGTTGATTAATCTACAGTCTCAATCGATCATGTTGGTAAACACATCGAATAGATACTCTGAGTCTTTTGGACCCGGAGATGCTTCAGGATGGTATTGTACACTGAAGATCGGTAATCTTTTATGTCTCATACCTTCAATGGTTTTGTCATTTACGTTCAAGTGAGTGACCTCGATTACTTCCCGGTCCAAAGAATCACCCTGCACCACGTAGCCATGGTTCTGTGACGTGATAACAACCTTGTCGTGCATCAGATCTTCTACTGGATGATTTCCACCTCTATGGCCATATTTCAGCTTCACTGTATCGCCCCCAAAGGCTAGGCAAAGCAACTGATGTCCGAGACAGATCCCGAAAATCGGTTTTTTATCAATCAATTCTTTAATGGTTTCAATTGTTCCAGTGAGTTCTTTAGGATCTCCCGGTCCATTTGATAGGAAAATACCATCTGGATTAACATCTAAAATTTCTTCAGCTTTAGTATCCGCTGGAAATACCGTTAGCTTCATACCTCTATACAACATAGAATTTAGTATGTTTCTCTTGATTCCAAAGTCCATGACTGCAATGTGTTTGCCATTCCATTTTTCAGGTTCCAGAGTATATGACTCTTCTGTAGTAACATTCTTAACTGCGTCTGTAAGTGTGAACGCTTTTAAAGACTCAATTGTTGAATCGATTTGGCTTTTCTCAGTGATAATCATGCCTGCCATAACGCCAACATCTCTTATTTTTTTTGTAAGTGCGCGTGTATCGATGCCATCAAGAGCAATGATGCCTTCACGGGTTAGAAAATCCTCAAGATTCTCTTCACTTCGCCAGTGGTCTTCATCATCGTAGAGTTCTCTGACTACAAAACCTTTTACATAGGGTTTTCTAGATTGGTTGTCTTCACCATGCATGCCATAATTTCCAATGAGTGGATATGTCATAACCACAATCTGTCCATAATAAGATGGATCTGTCAAAATTTCTTGATATCCTGTCATACTTGTATTAAATACGACTTCACCTGGTGTTGCTTCTGTACTTCCCCAGACTCTGCCTTCATAGATCGTTCCATCGCTAAGTACCAAATACCCCAGTTTCATTTTTGCCTCCAATATATAAACTCTAGGCAATTAAGCACTAGAGTTTAACCATTCCTTCGTTTTTTGAATCATCATCAACACTTGTGATTTTGAGGTTGATCCATAGGATTTTTTGGATTCTACACAGCTTTCAATTTCTATTCTTTCGAAAATATCCTCTTCAAATAACTCCGAGAAATCTTTTAGTAGTTTTAAGGACATTTCATTCAGCGTCATATTATGGCTGTCACAGTAAAGAACCATGCGCCCAATAACTTCATGGGCCGAACGGAATGGTAGACCTTTTCCAACAAGATAATCAGCAGCATCGGTTGCATTGAGGAAACCTCTTTTTGTGGCTTCCATCATTTTTGTGCCATTGAAGACCATCGTCTGCAGCATTTTTGTGAATATATCAAGAGAGAGACTCACGTCTTTCACCGTTTCAAATACAGGCACTTTGTCCTCTTGCATATCTTTATTGTATGCAAGCGGCAGACCTTTCATAACTGTAAGCAGTCCCATTAATCGGCCATATACAGTCCCAGTCTTTCCACGAATAAGTTCTGCGGCATCTGGATTTTTCTTCTGAGGCATAATACTGCTGCCTGTGCTGTAAGCGTCATCAAGCTCAATGAATCTGTATTCTCCTGAACTCCAGAGGATAATTTCTTCTGAAAAACGGCTCATATGCATCATGATCAATGAACACACATGCAGGAACTCTATAGCAAAATCTCTATCACTCACTGAATCCATCGCATTGAGACTCACCTCATCGAATCCAAGTAGATCAGCTATCATATGACGATCGGTCTCGTAACTTGTTCCAGCTAATGCGCCAGCGCCAAGCGGGAGAACATTAAGTCTTTTATTGGCATCTCTAAGCCTCTCAGTGTCACGTTTGAACATTTCCGTATAGGCCATAAGATGAAAGCCAAGACGTACAGGCTGCGCAGGTTGAAGGTGTGTACAACCTGGCAGATACGTATCAATCTGTTCACCCGATAGTTTTGTAAGCGCTTTAACAAGGTCAATCAGTTGTTTTTCAATCTGAAGTGATTGTTCTTTAATATAAAGTCTCAGATCAAGTGCTACCTGATCATTTCTACTTCTAGCTGTATGAATTTTTTTCGCAAGGGTTCCGATTCGTTCCGTAAGCAATGCTTCTACATTCATATGAATGTCTTCATGTGCCACCTGAAACTCAACTTTTCCTGCGTCAATATCTGCTTCAAGCTGGATCAGAGCTCCATGAATAATTTCGAGCTCTTCCTCGGTTAAGATTCCAATCTTACACAGCATTTGGCTATGTGCCATACTGCCTTTGATGTCATGTTTATAAAGTTGCCAGTCAAATTGAATGGAACTGTTAAAATCGTCCATTACTGATGATGTTGAGTTTTGGAATCTTCCACCCCAGAGCTTCATACCACTTGCACATCCTTCTTATTGTCTTTTTCCGCCTGTTCTGCCTTATTGATCGCTTTGATTTTCAAAGGCAACGAGAATAGATTAATAAATCCTTCTGCATCATATTGGTTGTAAACGTCATCTTCGCCAAATGTCACGAAGTCTTCATTATAGAGACTATTTGGTGACATTGTTGCTACAACAACACTCTTACCCTTATATAGCTTCAACTTAACCATACCCGTTACAACATCTTGCGTTTTATCGACAAATGCATCCAGGCAATCTTTAAGCGTTGCATGCCATAATCCATCATAAAGAAGCTCTGCATATTTATTTGCTACAGTTTTCTTAAAGCTCATTGTGCTTCTATCAAGCACAAGTTTCTCAAGATGTTTATGTGCTTCGTAAAGAATTGTTCCACCTGGCGTTTCATACACGCCTCTTGATTTCATACCAACAAGTCTGTTTTCGACAATATCGATAATACCAACACCATGCTTGCCACCGATTTCATTGAGTGTCTTAACAATGTCAAGTGGGCTGTATGCCTTTCCATTGATTGCAATTGGCTCACCTTGATGGAACTCAATATCTACATACTCTGGTTGATCTGGTGCAGCTTCAGGTTTTTGTGTAAGCTTATACATCTCTGGATTATGTTCGTTCCACGGATCTTCAAGCTCGCCGCCTTCATGACTCAGATGCCATATGTTCTCATCTCTACTATAGATATCTTTTCTAGTAACCGGAATTGGAATACCGTGCTCTTTAGCGTAATCAATGCAATCTTCTCTAGATTTAAGATCCCAAGTTCTCCAAGGTGCAATGATTTTTAAGTACGGATTCAGAGCTTTGATCGTTGTTTCAAATCTAACTTGATCATTCCCTTTGCCAGTTGCACCATGGGCAATTGCCACTGCGCCTTCTTTTTCTGCGATTTCTACAAGCTTCTTTGAAATGAGTGGTCTTGCAAATGCAGTACCTAATAGATAGTCATCTTCATACACAGCACCAGCTTTTAATCCTTTAAATACGTAATCTTTAACGAACTCTTCCTTCACGTCCACAACATAGGCTTTACTTGCGCCTGTTGTAAGTGCTTTATTTTTAACTGCTGTAAAATCTTCAGTTTGTCCTACGTCCACACAGACTGCTATAACCTCGAATCCATGTTCAACTTCCAACCACTTTAAAATAACTGATGTATCTAATCCACCTGAATAAGCCAACACGACTTTTTGTTTATTCATAATTATTCCTCCTAATGTATAAATATTAGGTTAATTATAGCAATATGATAGATAAAATCAAGTGTTTTTTGAAACTTTTTTATCCCACCTGCTGTATGCGTTGCAATTAGTCAATATAAATTAGATATTTCATTCTAACTTAAATCAAAACTACAATCTAACAATTTGATTTTTATGCATAATCGGTGTATATATTCACATTTATTCATTATTAAAGTATTAATCACCAACAATAGTCGATGTTTAGTACTTTAAAATATCATTTGTTATAAGAGCATTAACGAAATTTTAAGTAGACACTGATTTGAACATAATGATTTTGCATTACATTAATGATGAATGAGCAATCCTTATTAATGTAGATTATTGAACATTTAGAGAACTAAATAAATTGTAATAGTTCTAAATATTTAGTATAATAGACAAGCACTTACATTTTAATTTATACATAAGAGCAAGGGCACACTTAATGAAAGTTAAGGTCGCAAAGCCATGGGTCTACGGATATTCTATGATCGCCAGGCTGCAACGTACTCATGCCTTATTGGGCGTGTTTTTTTTTTGAAAATTGGAATACCAAAAGAATTCCAGTTAGATTTGAGATGGATAATCTATCTAACAGACGGGATTTATGTATGATATTTCAACATTGGGCACATGTACTGGATTTTGGAGGGGACTTATGAATTTAAGAACTAAATTGATGTTGATGTTCATTGCGATCATCATTCTTCCTATGGTGGCACTGGGGGGACTTACATATCAAAAAACTTACGAAATCATTTCTGATGATTTAAGTACCACCGCTGGCGAAACTTTAAGTCAAGTTGAGAATACTCTAAACCATTTCCTAAATGGATATGAAAAGAGCATTGATCTTGTTAGAAACAATGTGAATGTAAAAGCAGCCTTAGCTAGTGAAATGCGACAAACATCAATGAAGAGCATTCTAAAAAGCTATTCAGAAGCATTTCCAGAAGTTAAAACGGTTTACATAGCTTATAAGAATAAAGATTTCCACCTTTATCCCCCTGTTGATCTTCCAGATGGATTTGATCCAACAGTTCGACCTTGGTACACTGGGGCCATTGAAAACGGTGAACTAACTTGGACAGATCCCTACACGGATGCTTCTACTGGTGAGCTTGTCATTTCTGCAGCTGCACCGATCTACTCCGGCAGTCAGGTTGTTGGTGTTGTCGGTTTAGATTTAAGTCTAGATGCCTTAAGTGCTGAAATCTCAGGCATTAATATTGGTAAAACTGGATACCCAGTAATCATTGCTGCAGATGGAACAACAATTGTACACCGTGTTAAAGAAGTTGTTGGTGAGCCAATTCCAATTGAAGAGCTTGCATCTTTCGTTTCTAATAATTCTGAAGGTACTTTGACTTATGAGTGGAAAGAAGTAGATAAGATCGCTGTTCTTCGTACGATTGAACGACTTAACTGGAAGATCTTAACGACAAATGACCTTAGTGAAATCCAAGAGAAAACAGTACCTATCCTCACAAGACAGGCTATCGTTTCAGTCGTGTCACTGGTTCTTGCTCTTCTAGCTTCACTTGCCTTTGCACGTAATATTACTAGACCTATGACGCAGTTATCAAAAGCTATGGATCAGGTTAAAGATGGTGACCTAACGGTTGATGTACGTATACGTCGTAAAGATGAATTTGGCCAACTGTCAAAAGACTTTGAGGAAATGATGAATTCAGTACGCGGACTCATTACAAATGCTCAAGGTGTTGCGAATGAAGTTATTGGAGCCGCATCAGATCTTGCGGCAAGCAGCCAGCAAGTTAGTGCTTCTTCATACGAAGTTGCCCGCACGGTGGACGAGATTGCTCAAGGCGCAAGTCAACAAGCTTCTGAAGCCGAAGAAGGCGCAAACAAAGCAGCAGGACTATCTGATAGCTTTGTAGCTCTTTCAGGAAGCAGAGATTCAATCGTTAGTGATACTGGCGTTGCAACAGATGCAGGCGGCGAGGGTCGTGATGCAATGGAACAACTACAATCCAAAACTGCTGACAACAACAAAGCCATCCATCGAATTGAAGATGCTGTCACAAAACTAGAAAGCCAAACGAACAACATTAGTGAATTCGTTGATACTATTAGATCTATCTCAGAACAGACAAACCTACTTGCGCTAAATGCTTCTATTGAAGCGGCTCGCGCAGGCGAACATGGTCGGGGTTTCGCCGTAGTTGCAGATGAAATTCGTAAGCTTGCTGAAGATTCAAACACAGCTGCTGAAGAAGTTCGTTCTATTGTTGGTCTGATTCTTGATGAAAACAGAAATACAACGGCTCTAATGAGTGATGTAAGAGATCGATCTGCAGAACAAAGTGACGCGGTTGATCTGATGGGCACTTCTTTCGATAAGATCTCAGATGCAATTGATAGCATTAACGGTCGAATCACAGAGTTTGATGCTGTTCTGAATCAAGTTAATCATGATAAAGAATCTATTGTCGGGGCTATTGAAAGCATCAGTTCTGTTTCAGAAGAAACAGCTGCTGCTTCTGAAGAAGTTAGCGCCAGTGTACAGCAACAATCAACTGCTGTTGATGAGGTTGCCCGTGCCGCTGAAAACTTAAATATGATGGCTGATCAATTGAATAAAGAAATTGCACAGTTTAAAATTTAGATTGAATAAGAAGTAAAAAAGGGATTCAACAAAAGACGAATGGTCTTTGTTGAATCCCTTTTTCTATTCTTATAGCATTTAGTTGGAGTGATTATATTCAATCATTTCCTGCAGAACACAACTTTAATTACAATCAAAAAGCCCTGCGAAAATTCGCAGGGCCTTTCTTAATTAAGTTAAATACAAGCCAAGTATTTAATTTCATTTATTTTAATACCAAACCAAGTTTATTACTTGATCATCTCCATGCCAGCCTTCATAGCTTGGATGTTCACATCGATGAACTTAGGTTTAACCGTTGTTTTAACAACTTCTTCCCAGTTGATTTCAGTAAGACCCATCGCTTTAACAAGAGCTCCAAGAAGTACAACGTTCATTGTTTTGATGTTTCCAAGACCAACAGCGATACCTTCTGCTTTAATAGCCGTAGTATCCGCTTTACCAGAAAGTGCCTCTAAAATGCCTTCTGGATAGTCAGCTGCACCTGATAGGATTGGAGCTGAAGGAATTCTGTAATCATTAACAACAACTTTTCCAGCAGGTTTAAGGTACTCTAACCACTTACCTGTTTCCATTGTCTCAAATGACACAAGGATATCTGCTTGTCCAAGACCGATGATTGGAGACCACACTTTTTCTCCAAAACGTACTTGAGTTGTTACAGAACCACCACGCTGAGCCATACCATGAACTTCTGACATTTTAACGTCATAACCTACAGAAATCAGACCTGCAGCTAAAATTTTTGATGCTGTGATGATACCTTGACCACCAACACCGCAAAGTAGAATATTCTTAGTTTCTGCCATGATTATTCACCCGCCATTTCTATCGCATCGAAAGGACAAGCTTGAAGGCAAACTTCACACCCTACACACATATGCTCGTCTATATAAGCCAACTTCGTTTCTTTGTTGAAAGCGATAGCTGGACAGCCAGTCTTCGTACAAATCTTACAGCCTTTACACTTTTCGTCTACAACAACGCAACGCTTTTTAGTAAGATCAAACTCTTTAAAGTCTTGCTCAGAGAACTTCTTAAGAACACATGGCCATCTTGTGATTAGAACTGAAGGACCATCAAATGCAAATGCTTCATCAAGCGCTTTGTCTACTTCTTCAAGATTTAAAGGATTAATAGTTTGAACATGCTTAATTCCGATAGCTTTAACTAAGCCAGGAATATCAATTTCGTTTGCAGGTTCGCCCATAAGTGTATATCCAGTACCTGGATTTTCTTGGTGTCCAGTCATACCCGTTATTCTATTATCAAGAATACATGATACAGTGTTGCCAGAGTTATATGCAACGTCGATCAGCGAGTTAACGCCTGTATGGAAGAACGTCGAGTCACCAATTACGCTGACAAGTTGCTTTTCAACACCATTCTTTTCGAATGCTTTTTGAGCACCGTGCGCCATAGAGATTGAACCACCCATACAAACAACTGAATCAATTGAGTTTAGCGGTTCAGCAGCACCTAGCGTGTAACAACCAATATCACCAGTTACAACAACATTCTTTTTCTTACCCAGCGCATAGTAGAAACCTCTGTGAGGACAACCTGCACATAACGTTGGCGGACGGCTAACCTTCTTGTCCTCGTCCATACTAGTCGTTTCTCGCTTTTCACCAAGAAGCGCTTCAGCGATAATATCAGGATTCAATTCGCCGATTTTAGGAATCTTTTCTTTACCAATACACTCGATACCAGCTGCTTTCATTTGTTCTTCAATGAAAGGCTCTAGTTCTTCGATAACGTATAAAGTATCTACTTGATCAGCAAATTCCTTGATCTTCTTCATTGGAAGTGGGAATGTAAAGCCAAGTTTTAGGTAAGATGCAGTGTTACCGAACACCTCTTGTGCATATGTGTAAGCTACACCTGAGCTGATGATGCCGATTTTCTTATCATTCCACTCGAAGTAGTTTAGATCTGTCTCATTAGAGAATTCTTCAAGCGCAACCAGTTTGTCTTCAACAATTGGGTGCAGTCTTTTGGCATTAGCCGGAGTTGCAATCCATTTTGCAGGATTTTTAACGTACTCTTTAGCGCCGACTTCTGTTCTTTCATCCATTTCTACAAGACCTTTAGAGTGACAGACTCTTGTAGTCATTCTGAATAGAATTGGTGTATCAAACTTCTCAGAAATTTCAAAAGATGCTTTAATCATGTCTTTTGATTCTTGAGAGTTTGAAGGCTCGATACAGGCAATTTTAGAAAACTTTGCGTAGTATCTGTTATCTTGTTCATTTTGAGAACTATGACATCCTGGATCGTCTGCAGATACTAGGACGAAACCACCGCTAACACCTAGGTAACCCAGTGTAAACAGCGGATCTGCTGCAACGTTAACACCTACGTGCTTCATTGCTGCCAACGAACGTGCGCCTGCCATAGTCGCACCGATTGCAACTTCCATTGCAACCTTTTCATTAGGTGCCCACTCACAGTAAATATCTTTTTTATATTGAGCAACATTTTCAAGAATTTCAGTACTTGGAGTACCTGGATAAGCTGATGCAAATGTACAACCTGCTTCATAGGCACCACGCGCGACCGCTTCGTTGCCCGTCATAAATTCTTTCATGATTCACTCTCCTTCTATGTTTCCAGCTTGTACATAGAATTTACTCAAGACATAGTATGCCTTGAGTAAATTTAGTAAACAATCTGAGTTTATTGGTGTGCTGCAATTACACTACCAAGTGCAATTGAGTTGAGTTTAACTTTTGCTGAGTCAGCGCGGGATGTAAGGACAACTGGTACTTTTGCGCCCATAATGATGCCCGCAGAATCTGCTTGTGCCATATATGTCATAGCTTTACCAATGCCGTTGCCCATTTCAATTGTTGGTACCATTAGAATGTCAGCATCGCCTGCAATTTCACTTTTAAACCCTTTAATTCGTGCTGCCTCTTCAGAAACCGCTAAGTCAAATGCTAGAGGTCCTTCAACGACAACGCCTGTTCCAAAGTCTCCATTTTCGCTCATTTTTTGAAGCGCGTCAGCATCAATCGTTGCTGGCATTTTAGGATTAACCTTTTCTTTTGCAGCAAGACATGCCACTTTAACAGGATTCGCACCCATTGCTTTTACAACTTGAATTGCATTCTTAACAATCTTACCTTTGGCTTCAAGATCTGGAGTGATATTCATACCACCATCTGTTAAGTAAACCAACTTATGATACGCAGCGGTCTCGTAAACCATAACATGGCTTAATTGACTATCTGTGCGTAGACCTATTTCTTTATCAAGGACAGCTTTTAGCAGTATTGCAGTGTCAATAAGACCCTTCATTAGGAAATCTGCTTTTCCGTCACTTACAAGTTTTACTGAAATACTCGCTGCATCTGTTAATTCAACAGCTTCAATCATTTCATATTCATCAATTTTAAGGTTGTTCTTAGATGCCAGTTCCTTGATCTTTTCAATGTCTCCAACGAGCACTGGATCAACAATTCCCTGTTCTGCCGCTTGACATACAGCAACCAAAACATCTTCATCCTGTGCTGCAGCAACTGCCAGCTTCATTTTCTGCTGGTTCTTGGCAGCATTCAGGAGATCTGCAAAATTCTTTATCATCTGAGACGCTCCTTTATCAAGTTCGCTTTGCGAACTATGTAAAATTTTTTAGTAACACTTCTGTTTTTTTTTGAATTCAACTAATTTTACAATAATTTTTGAAAGGTTTCAATATCTGTGTAAGAATTTCGTGACATTATTTGATTCTCTACCGTAAAGTATTTTCTCCTTTACCCTTAATTAGCAAAATGAAAAAAGTGATTAAGAATTTAACTCTTAACCACTTCTATAATTCGATTCATATTTGAAATGTTTTATTGGTCTTTCATTTCTTCTTCTTGCAATATAAGATTTTTAACATGGCTAAGCCACGCTGTAGAAATCTCATCCTGTGGTTCTAATTCTACTGCTTTCTCAATCATGTCTAGAGCTGTGTAATAATCTTGTCTTTGAATATTCAAGATCCCCAGATTACATAAAATTTCATGATTATCTTTCTTTAATTTTAGTGCTTCTTTAAAATAAAGCTCTGCATCGTCGTATCGACCCATTGTCATGTAACATATTCCAATTTCATTCATTGTATCTAAGTTGCCTGTATTTAATTGAAGAGACTGAAGGTAATAATGCAGGGCCTCTTCATACATTTCTTTTTGGCGATATGCCAATCCAACGAAGAACATCAAATTCCACCACTCAGGATAATCTTCCAACAGTGGCGCCAGATGCTCCAGACCTTGATCCGAGAATCCTTCTATAATGAGTTTGTATCCTTTTTCATATTCAAGTTTAGCGTCAATATTCTTAAGTGTATTGATAATTTCAAGCTTCTGATCATCACTCAAAATATCAGACTGCATCGCCTTTGACCAAATGCCTTCGGCACGTCCATATGTTTGATCATTCACATAGTGAAAGCCCAAGTGATACCCCGCCAGTGCAAACTGCGGATCAATATCTAATGTCATTTCAAGCGCTTTTCTAGCCACTGTCATAAACAACTTATATTGGTTTTCATCTTTTTCATTTTCAACCGCAACGTCTTCACAAAGCCGAGCTATGTTGTAAAGCGCATCAATGTCTTGATCATTAATTTGTAAATAAGCACGCAAGCGTACTATGGCGTTTACTTTGTCTTCTGCATGAGCAAGACCAAGTGCATCCGTTAGAATTCTTTTCTCAAAATTCGGATCCAATGATTTTAGAAACTGAATATATGCTTCTTTATATGGAAACTTTGTATCAATACCAATGATATGCACCATAGCTTCCATAATCGAAGGCAGTGCAATATCCGCACCTTGACTTCCAGAAACTTTACTGACCATATCTCTTGTCATAAATGGAACCGGTGTATTCACCGGTAGTTTAATCTCACCAAACGTGCCTTCTGCAGTGTCCTTTATTTCTATAAAAACAACTTCATCTGTTTTATCTTTTAGCACAATATCTAACTCTTGAAACATTGTATCCTCCTAAAGGCATATCATTCACCAAGGATTTAAAAAATCACTCGATTCACATTCTTGTCAATAATTTTATTCCTGTATAACTCAAAATAATCGTAGTCGCCCCATCTTAATATGTGCACTTCTTTATCAGAGGCTCTTACATGAAGATCTGAAATGTAGTCATTTGAAACCCTTATGCCATCACACGCAACAATAACTTCGCGTCGCTCCGCTTTTACAATTTTGAAATCAAGCACCGTATCAATCGGCACCACCATTGAAGCCTTCAACGGACGATTAACACTATTGTCATTTGGATTGAGCGGTGTTATTTGATAAACAGGGAGTTCTGAGTGTGTTGCTACTCCGCCAGCCCAAATCGCGTATCCCGTAGCGCCAATAGGTGTGGACAATATAAATCCGTCACCTGTAAAATAGTTAAATGGCTTCTCGTTAATATACATACGTGCTTCCATCAATCGAGGTTCCAAGTGTTTTATCAAAATTTCATTAAATGCATAACTTGAGATGGTATCTCCATTTACAGTTGTTGCTTGAACTTTCATGAGTGGATAAGACTGAATTTCATACTCTCCAGATTGAAGAATTTCAATGATGATCTCAGGCTTTTGAGGCGGTACACTTGGTAAAAATCCAAGCGTGCCAGTATTCACACCCAAAAAAGGTATTCGCTTTAATCTGTATCTTCGAATAGCACTTAACATTGTGCCATCGCCGCCAATCACAATAATCAACTGAGGATTTTCCCGTGTAAGAATGAATCCGTTCTCTCTAAGAAGCTTCATGAGCTTCTTTTTGACGATCATTGTCTCTTTTTTTCTATTATGATGAATTAGGATTCGTTTCATATCACACCCGCTTTTCTGATCAAAGTGATTTTTAACCCGAATTATTCATACAAACAATGATAAAGGTGCAAATCATTTGGAATTACAAGTATTTCCTTTAAGTATTGACGTACCCGGTGGTACGTTAATGCTTAAAGGGGATGCTTGTAAACCGAAGGACGTAGCAGATTTTTATTGATTTGTGTGAATGATCCGGGTTTTATGACTAATTTTTATCTATATGACGCATAAAAAGACGTTTTCTTCTTGTTGTTGTACTCAATAATTCAAATAGGAAACCACGATACACCATCATGTATCCAAGTATAGCTTGAACAAGTATTGCAATAAGCACCAAACTCATTGATGTTTTCACTGCGAATGGCAAGCCACGTAAGAGCGTTGAAAACAGTACATTTATTGCCTTGTATACACCATAGCACGCACCACCCAAAAGAACATTTGGAACAAACCAATCAATCCAATTTTCTTTAATGAAGTTAAATGAGTATATAAAACAATCCATTTCATCCAAGTGTTTTTGGTAAATGGCTTCTGGCAGTGGATTAAATAACACCACCGCAATAACTTTAGCAATCAAAGAAATCAAACCCACAGCCGGAATAAATAATCCCAGCGGTTGAGACAATGTCGCTATTGCAAACTCCGCAACCCAAATTATTAACAGCACGACCCAGATTTTTCTAAAGTAGACCCTGAATCCCATCTGAAAATCATCTTGAGTGAATTGACCAACACGTACAATACGGTTCATAAGAAACAAGTAATTTGAGAGTACAGCACTTTCGAAAAGTGTCATAATTAAACCGCCAAATATCCCAAATAATCCTGCAAGCTGACCCACAATCATAACAGCTATTAGATATACAGCACCCACAATCAAAAGGGCGGGGTTGTTCTTTAATGCTTTTGTGCTTTTCTGAAAAACTGTTTTATTTGTTACCATTATGTCCTGAATAATAGACACATCATCACCTCATTCATATTACATAATATTTGCACGTGCCAAAAATGTTGTTGTCCACATTATAATCCAGAAGAATTTTAACAGCACCGCGATCGGTCCAGTCTTTCATATTATAATCCATTTCAATCAACTTTGGCACATTCACTGTAAGTGTCTCAAATCGCACTTTTTTAACGATTTGTTTTGCTGTTTGGCCTTTATATTCTTGTAAGTACTTCTCAATGTTTTCTTCATCTTGCAAAAATGCATGGGACGCTTGCCTGAATTCAACAGTCTCTTTTTCAGCATAAAGCTTACGCCTTGCCGATTGTTTTACATAATCAAATTTTAGAACTTGATGGAAAACATCAGCCGATTCAAAGCCACTGGTATCATAGAATGCACCTAATACTTCATACATTGCATCTTGATTGTGGGCTTTATGATGCCACCCATTCGTATGCCAATACTCAGAAAGCATCTCATACAGTTTCGACGGCAAAAGAGCATTTACCTTTATAATAAACTCAAGACTATGCGTGAATTTTTGGTTGTTGTAAAAATGCTCAACCATATCTTCAACACCTTTAAGTTTAATCATTTCATCAAAGCTCAGATCGTTGGTTGCCATGATCTCATAAGGCGGCTGTTCATTAAACACGTATCCATACTTCTCTTTTCGTTGTCTTAAACCCGACCCCTTTAAGAGTTTCAAGAAACCAAGTTGAACCATTTCTGGGCGAATACTATAAACATCGTCAAATGACTGCATAAACCTATCGTAGTTTTCAAACGGAAGACCCGCTATTAGATCTAAGTGTAAATGTATGTTGCGATACCCTCGAATACGATCACATATGCTCTTGAGCTTTTCAAAATCAACATAACGACAGATTTCCTTCAGTGTTGGTTCATATGTTGTTTGAACGCCAATTTCAAATTGGAACAAACCAGGACGAACATCTTCAAGAAACACAATCGTTTCCTCATCAAGACGATCAGCCGTTATTTCAAAATGGAAATTGGTATATCCATTATCAATCTCTGAGAGATACTTAAAAATATCTAAACTGCGTTTTGGATCAGCATTGAAAGTTCGATCAATAAATTTCACCTGCATAACATTGAGATCAACAAACTTCTTCAAATCCGTTTTCACTCGGTCAATTGTAAAGAACCTGACCCCTTTGATTGTAGATGACAAGCAGTATTGACAATTAAAAGGACATCCTCTCGAACTCTCATAATACAAAATTCTGTGATCGAGTCCTTCGAATGACTTATATGGAAATGGAATCATATCGAGATGGTCTATAAGGGGCTGGTCTGATGTTTTAATGATTGCACCAACATCCTGCGTTTCGTCCTCACTCTTCCTTCTATATGTGATTCCTTTCAAACCTGATAACTCTACAGTGTCATCGCCTTTAAGCATATGATCATTGAGCGTCTCAATCAGTTCACGTACACTAACCTCACCTTCACCACGAACAATTACATCAATAGAAGGATGCTCTTCCAAGAAGCGTTCACTTTCAAAGGTAACTTCGGGCCCACCAAATACAATTTTTATATGAGGTGCAACCTTTTTAATGTTTTTTGCAATAATCAAGGTCTCTTCTACATTCCAAATATAAACACTAAATACTATTACGTCATATTTTCCTATATAGATATCTTGAACCACATAATCAAGTTGGTTGTTTATTGTGTATTCGTTTAAAACAACGTCGGCATTTACATCTTCAAGCATGCTCTCAATGTATCTGAGTGCTAATGAAGTATGTGTATATTTTGAATTTAGAGTTGTAAGTAAAAGCTTCATGTTCTTGCCTTTCTACCATTATATACTGAAATTCTAAAGGTTCATGAATTGTTTACAATCATGCAATCAATGGCCTATCTGCCTTTGATTCATAGGTATTATACCACGGTGTGCTTCGCCTTGCTAAATTTTAATCATCTATTGTCGCGGCAGAATGATTGATATTGAATAAGAATATTTGTAAACCAAGTATCTTAGTGGTTTTTCGTTGATTTGCGTGAAAATTTTGGAATCTTTTATGATATAATACACTGAAGAAATAACACTCAACGAAGCAGCAGAATGGAGGGGCTTCCATGGCTATTATGTCATCCCGTCTGATCAGACACGAGCTATGTAAAGAAGAGCTCAAGAAACTTGGTGCGCGTGTTCTTGATATTCAAGGCATCATGTTTTATGTAAAATTCACACTGAACGGTACAAAAATCTCATACGTGTACCACCTAAATACAGACAATACTTTTTTCCTTGAACGAATTAAACCTTATACTTGTGCAATTGGTGATTACAACACAGAAGAAGCTGTTGTTGAATCCATACGTGAAGATATTAAGCAGTTCAAGAATGCAATGAACAGCACCAACTTTGAATCGTTTATTGAAGTTGATCAGCACATTACAAAATTAGTACGTCTGTTTGAAGATCTATACTTATACTACAACGTAAGCAAAGGTGATCTTGGCGTGATTAATGAAGAGGTCAACAAAGTCCTTGAGATCATAAATGATGTTCAAGAACGCAGCGAACGTGTATACTTTGAAAAGGATCCTGAGGTTCTTTGTAAAAATTGTAAATTTTAATTTAAAAAGGATGCCTGATGGCATCCTTTTTTTATGTGCGTTTCATAAGATTTCTAGGCAATTTCCTTACTGCTCAATTTCAATTGTTACACTATTATTCGGACGAGTATCACGAATACAAAGCGTAATCTCATTCATTTTGCTGTCTTCTTTTACAAGAACCATAAATGAATCTGTATAGCTTGTCACACCTTCAAACTTATCTAGCGCAATTTGTTCTTGGAGTGACTTGGCATAACCAAAAGTATCACGTACCGTTAAGTCCAGTTGGTTTGTATACACAATTTCATCAGTTAAATTATTGAGTTCAAGATCGAAAGCCATAACCTTCCACCCCTCAGGTGCCACCAACTCATCAGTCGCTTCTACATATCTCACATTGCTTGCAGTCAACATGAATCCATCAATATAAGCTTTAGTATCTACAGTAAAATTATCCTTACGCTTCATAGAATCATATAGAGCCAGTGCATTTTGATCTGCAGTCGGTTTAACGTTGAATTTTACAGGTTGACGTTCTGGATCAATCGTATTCATAAGAAAGTAAATAGAATCTGTTTCAAATGATTCACTCACTGGAATTTCTACAACGCCACGTAAATAGCTGCCCGCACGTACAAGTCCATTTAGACCATCAGGGCCAAATGACGATTGGCTTAAATAATTTTTGAGATTATCATCAATCACAGCAAATTTATTAATGAAATTATTTGTGTCTAGTGGATCAAACCCTGTATTCATAAACATCACATCAAGAAGGTATGTGTTGTCTGACTCACGCCTTTCAACAGATTGAATGCTCACGATCATATTTCCAATAGGCGCAGGCTCACCCAACAAATACTCATCTTTATCTTCCATGTTTAACGCAATGCTTTGGTTCGTATATTTTCTCGTTAGGTCTTTCAATTCATATCCAGTTTGTCCTTGCAGTACATACCAACGGCCATTCCGACTTACAGTCGCAACACCGATTGTTGCCATTTCGTGACCATGGTCGTGTGTTATATAATCCGAATTTTCAGTATGACCATGATCATCTCCATTGTCAGCTTCTTGAAGTTCATCATTAACACCCACATAAGCATAGTCTAGATCAAAGAAGTCAACCTGCTCAAATTTCACCCCTGCAAATTCGAAGTCCCAGAAAGTTTGCTCCTCGTGAATACCATAGCCATGAGCATCTTTTGCCATTTGCATAGAAGCTTGATAAGCTACAAATTCATCAACGGTAAACGTGTCTTTATCTATTTGGTGCAACATTTCATACGCAAGATTATACTCTTTATTGATTATTGCAAGCATATAAGCGTCAAGCGCTTGTTTTGAATAATCAAATCCCTGCGAGTAATCCACTTCCGGCTCTGCCTCGGCTTCTGTCTCTGTATTTTCAACTTGCTCCGCATCAGTGATTTCGCTCGGAGTGACATCTGTACTTTGACAGCCTGTCAGCACCAGCATTGTTGAAATACCCAAGATAACACCAAACTTTTTAATATTCATATTTATCCCCCTAATATATGTCTATATCTATAGTATCATAGAGCCGGCAATCATCGTATGGCTCAATTATTCGTTTCTTCCTTTGTTGAGTGCATCAATTTTTCATAGATCGCTTCATACTGCCTCACGAGTATTTCTGCACTAAAGTGCTCCTGGGCACGCCTTCTGGCATTTTTAGAGAATGTATTATGACGCTCTTCATCTTTTAGAATGTGGAGAGCACCTTCGATCATTGAGTCAATATCACCTAATTCTGACAGCCAGCCGCTAACCCCATGTTCAATAACCTCTGGAAGACCCCCAACATTCGATGCCACCACAGGTACTTCACAAGCCATAGCTTCAAGAGCGGCAAGTCCGAAACTTTCTTTCTCTGATGGAAGTAAAAACAGATCTGATGCAGATAGTATTTTAACCACGCGGCTTTGTTTGCCCAAAAATTCAATTTTGTCAGAGATTCCGAGTTTTTCAGCCAGTTCGTAGGCTTTATTTTGTTCAGGTCCATCTCCTACGAGGAGTAATCTTGCTGGTATTCCTTTGAGAATACCATGGAAAATTTTTATGACATCCTCAATACGTTTAACAGGCCTAAAATTAGAAGTATGAACAATAACACGTTCACTAGAATCAATTTTGAAACACTTACGCACTGTTTGATTTGTCGTTCTCCGGTATTCTTCAAGATTGATAAAGTTATGTACCATGGTAATTGGATTTTTAGGAGATATGGCCTCTTCTGCCACACGGGCCAACTCTTTTGACACGGCAGTGATGACATCTGACTGATTCACACTGAAAGCCATAACCTGCTTCAAGCTGTCTTCCTCCGACATAATCGTTACATCTGTACCATGAAGCGTTGTCACAGTCTTTAGACGTCCACCAAGCATTTGATTGGCAAGCATCACTGCGGTTGCATGAGGCACGGCATAATGGGAATGAATTATTTCAAGCTGTTCTCTTTCTGCAACTTCAGCCAATTTATTCGCAAGTGACATGATATACGGTGGATGTTTAAACACCGGATAATCGGCTGTTTCTACACCATGAAAATGGACATTTTCTTGAAAATCATCGAGTCGAAATGGTTTGTCGTAAGAAATGAAATGTACATCGTGCCCACGTCTCGCCAAATGCTTCCCAAGCTCTGTCGCCACTACACCACTGCCTCCATAGGATGGATAACAGCATATACCTATTCTCATTTATTTCACACCTTTCCACGCGTGATGAGCACTGCTCTGTGTTTTATGTCATACTCTAGTTTATTGACAATATAGTCTATAAACACTGGCCCTGTTTGACTCAATACATTAACGAGTCCCAGTTTTCTTTCCTGGAGTCCTCCAAACGGCTTCAACCACTGGTATAATCCTTTAATTTCTTTTAATTCCTCTTTGTGATTTTTCCGGTGGAATCTATGACTTTTTTGCTTCAGATAGTTGAACTGTTGATGAATCAATTCAAGATTTTTTTCTGAAATATTGTTGATTTCTCCATCTATGTTTTCGAGAGTGGCCACAAGCGAATGGTACATTTCATCAAACTCACTTGAAAATCCATCGAACAGACCATCCACATCAATCTTATCTTTCAGTTTAAGTAACTTTCTTTCAAGTTGAATTTGATCAGTACTCAAAATCTCATCGAGACTCACATTCACCTGCTCCATTGACTCCACAGAATCACTTGAGTATACTGTGAAGTTTTCACGTGGAAGAATAATCGGCATCTCCATATCAAAGAGTTTATAGACGTGCTTCAACTGTGCGTAATAAGAAGCTTCTCCAGGACCAGCCACATATGCAATCGTTGGCAAATACACATCCTGAATAATAGGACGAAGAATAACATTTGTACTAAAATCTTCTGGGTGTTTTTCCATCAGTCCTTGCAGCCTTGAAAGTGTAAACGCTTCACGTTCCTGATCTTCACGAACGCCGTACATACTACACTCTCGTGTAATAGGCAGCCTTTCTCCGCGTTCAAGCAGATATAATCCCGTTGCACCTTCTCTCGGAGTTATCAATGGTGTATATCCATGGCTTTTAAGAGACAATCCCGCTTTATGCACCAATTCAATAACTTCTTCGCTTTTTTCGATTGCAGATTTTAAAAATCCAGTGCCCAATTTCCTTATTTTAGAGTTGAGAGGATCAAGCACAATCAATCCTTCATCTTCAAATAGTTTTAAGTAAATTCTTCCAAACCAATCGCTGAGTGTTTCTGTTTCTAACACAGTATTTTCAAATACATCACAACACCATTTTTCAAATTCAGAATCACCAAAAGCATGGCGCGCTTCCAATAAGAGGCTTTTCACAGATGTGTTGATATCGATAAAGCCAACAGGCTCCTTAAGGTAGCTGTAATTATGAGGTGTTTTATGAGGATTATTTTGACCCCTACCTGGCTTCTTATCCACTTTTAGAGTTTTTAACTTACCATCGTCAATGAATCCGATCTCTCTTGCTTCTTCAAAATCGTGATCTTCAGATGCCATCCAAAAAATGGGTACAACTTTTGAATTAAACTGCACAGACAATTCTTTTGCTTTTTTTATTGTTGTCGCAGCTTTATAGAGCGTAAAAAGAGGCCCTCCCAGTACACCTGTCTGTTGTCCAGTTACAACACATTTTGTCTGTGAATCTCTCAAAAGTTCAATATTATCGAGCGTTTTCACTGAAGCGCCTAATCTCTTATTAATCTCATTAAGTGCTTCTACAAGCTGTATCCTATCAAATTCTTGATTATCTACAACTTTGGCGCGGCTGGCCCACACGCTGTTATCCAGTGCGTTGTATGTATAAAATTCATTTCGAAAGCTCTCATCTTCAAGATACGCCTTTGAAATATTATTAAATATCGAGTTTGATAAATGATGAAAATTCATAACGCCTCCTGTATTCCTACTTGAATGATAGGAATTATCATTCAAATCTATTATAGCATTTTGACATCAAAATCTTGTATAATATCCTTTAATGTTTCAAAAACACCATATATAGAAGTTCATGGTTCAAGAACTCTATATATGGTGTTTTTGAAACTTATAATTGTAATTATACAAGATTCTCACATAACAATTATACCCTTTAAAGGTATGAAATGATTACTTATTTTGTGAACATTCAATTAATAAGACAAAAAAGAAGCTACTCAAATATTACTTGAGCAGCTTCTTGGAAATTCTATTACTATTATTACATTCTTTCTGGTGCAGCAAGTCCAACCAGTCCCAGACTCGTTTTGATTGTTTGACGTGTCGCATCTACAAGTGCTAGTCTTGCTGTTTTCACTTCCATGTCATCCACAAGGATTGGATTGTCATGGTAGAAACGGTTAAATCTTTGAGCAAGATTTGTCACGTAACGTGTAACCATAGAAGGCTCGTACTTACGTGCCGACTCAAGAACCACTTCAGGGAACTTACTTAGAAGACGAATAACATCTTTCGAAGCGTCGTCATTCAAGTGGCTGTAGTTAATGTCACCTGTGATATCAGTATCTGCTTTTCTAAGAACACTGCATGCACGTGCATGTGTGTACATAACATAAGGACCCGTTTCACCTTCAAATGAAAGTGTGCTCTCCCATGAGAATGTATAATCCTTAATTCTATTGTTAGAAAGTTCTTGATACACAACAGCACCAACGCCAACTTGCTTCGCCACGTCATCTTTATTTTCAAGATTAGGATTCTTTTCTTCAATGATGGCTTTCGTGCTATCAATAGCTTTCTGAAGAACTTCTTCTAAGAAGATGACACGACCTTTACGCGTTGACATTGAACCATCTTCAAGAGAAACAGTTCCAAACTCAACGTGGACACAATCTTTTGCCCACTCATGTCCCATTGTCTCGATAATTTTCATCCATTGTTGGAAGTGCAGCTTTTGCGGTGCGCCTACAACGTAAATGTTTTTCTCAAAGTTATAATGGTTCTTACGGTACATTGCCGCCGCTATATCACGTGTAATGTATAAAGATGATCCATCTTTTTTTGTGATCAGTGCTGGAGGCATATTGAACGGCTCAAGGTCAACAATTTCTGCACCTTCTGACTTAACCATAACATCTTTAGAACGCATTTCATCAAGAACCGCTGGAATCTTGTCTGAATAGAAGCTTTCGCCTGCGTAAGAATCAAAATGTACACCCAACAGATCGTAAACACGATCGAATTCAACAAGGCTAAGCTCTTTCATCCATGCCCAAAGATCATATGCTTCTTGATTGCCATTTTCAAGTTTAGTGAACCATTCTCTCGCTTCATCATTCAGTGTTTCATCAGCTTCAGCTTCGTCATGGAATTTAACGTATAGCTTTACAAGTTCACGCACAGGGTCTGTTAGAATTAGTTCTCTATCACCCCATTTTTTGTATGCGACAATCATTTTACCAAACTGTGTTCCATAGTCACCCAAATGGTTGATAGAAACTGCATTGTATCCTAGGAAGCCATAAATTTTGTAAAGTGCATTACCGATCATTGTTGAACGGATATGCCCAAAGTGGAACGCTTTTGCAATATTTACTGATGAGAATTCTACGATTAAGTTCTTATTATCACCAATATTTGTTGAACCAAAGTTGTCTTTCTTTTCCTTAATTTCTTCAAGAACTGATTTTGCATATACACCACTGTCAATTTTGAAGTTGATGTAAGCTGCAACAGCTTCTATGTTTTCAAAACTTTCGTGACTTCCAATTGAAGTCGCAATGTCCGCTGAAATCATATGCGGTGCTTTACGGAATGCCTTTGCCAGCTTAAAGCAAGGGAATGAGAAATCGCCCATATCTTCGTGCTTTGGGTATTCAATTGTTTCGTAGATCTCCTCAACGCTCATATTTTCGATATGTGCATCAAGAAGTTCTGCAATGGTCTGTTTAAAATCGATCATGTTTGAACCTCCTTGTATATTTAAGTTCCACCAATTCGTATGTATTAAGCATATTTTTGAAAATAAAAAAGTCCCTTGATTTAATTAAAAATCAAGAGACGAATATACCGCGTTACCACTCTCGTTAGTATAGTCATTACTATACCCACTCAATTCCGGGATAATGGTCGGAAGCCATTCAACCTACTTTTAGTTCAGCTGAAATCTCAAAGGTGCGCTTCAAATCTGTTGATTGATCAGGCTCACACCACCCCTGACTCGCTAAAACCTCAATCAGACTTTACTCTCCTCATCAAAGATATAATGTCTTTATAATTCATCCTAGTGTAACATAGGACTTTTCCAAAATCAAGCTGATTTTAATACAGAATCCTGCATAATATTTTCTAAATTTAGAACTGTGATTATCCAAAATTCTCAATTAAATAAGTCAGTGCATAATGTAAATTTTTTTTGAATTTATTGCAATCTCATACCAGTGTCTTACGATATCTGGTATGATAGTCTTATCAACTACAGGAGGCGTTATCGTGGAAACTACCGCAGTTAAAAAACCGTTTTTTATTTCCTATATTCTTATAGGGATCAATGTATTGTTGTTTGTCCTAATGGTCTTTTATCAACCAGGATTTTCAACCGAATTGTCAATTGAAACACTGATCAATTTTGGTGCTAAATACAACATGCGAATTGCCGATGGAGAATTTTTCAGATTACTCACATCTATGTTCTTACATGCGAACCTTATGCATATCGTGTTCAACTCACTGGCACTTAGAGCACTTGGACGAGATGTAGAAATTTTCTTTGGAAGAAGTAAGTTTCTTATTATCTATTTCACAGCAGGCATTCTCGGCGCTCTTGGCAGCTATATGTTCAACGATGCCATTGGGGTTGGCGCATCTGGAGCTATTTTTGGTCTTTTAGGCGCAAACCTATACCTTTTGACACTCAATCCAACGTTATACAAGAAAATATATGGCTATGACATGCTTGTACTTCTAGGAATCAACCTTGTTTACGGCCTTATGAACCAAAATATTGATAACGTGGCTCACTTGGCAGGCATGGTTGGCGGATATCTCGCAGCATGGTCTGTGGGTGTAAAAAAAGAAAATCCATTTAAAATGAAACATATGGTTGCACAGGCTCTGACACTTATTATTATTGTCGTTTTAGTTGCATGGGGCATACCAAATTACAAAAACAACTGGAAATACGACTATCATAAAGGATACGAACTCTTATCAGAAGACAATATTATGGGTGCAAAGGCTCAATTCGAAAAAGGTCTTTTAAAAGATCCTAACAATGAGAACCTCACATTTATACTGGATAGAATCAATGAAGCTATTGAGACCAGTCAGTAACATAATTTAATCAATTTCATGCTGTATCAACGTTTATAGGGACCACAGTAACATCTTAATGATGTTACTGTGGTCCTTTCTACTCTAATTGATACTATCTAAATAATCTTTTTATCCATAAAGTAAATATTCCCAACGATTTTTGCCGAAATATATAAGGACGGATATAAATAGAGCAAGGAGGCCCAACGATGTTGAAAAAAATTGTAGTCATGGCGCTAACACTGTGTTTGATCATTGGAATGGTCAGCCCAGTTGGTTTTTCAAACGAGGAAAAGAACTTCACCGATGTAGCTGAAGAAGACTGGTTTTACGAAGCTGTGCAGAAGTTAGCTCACGAAGGTATTATTTCAGGTTTTGATGATGGTTCATTTAAACCTATGGAAAATGTAACCCGAGATGCTTTTGCAACAATGATGGTAAAAACCCTAGACCTTGATCTAGAAAAACCAGATTCAGCATGGTTTAAAGATGTTGAAAAAGATCATTGGGCATATAAATATGTTGAAACTTCGAAGTACTATATGACGGGGTATTCTTCAGGCAGCAGTTACTACTTCATGCCGGATGACAAGGCTGTTCGCGAAGATATGGCAGTCGCTCTTGTTAAGGCTCTCAAATATGATATTGATGGCAACTTAGACTATCTTGATACGTTTACAGACGCTGATAAAATCTCTGATAAACTTAAAGACTATGTTGCCACTGCTGTTAAACATGATTTAATGTCCGGTTCGCCGAGTGGTGATGCTTTTGTATTTAATCCTCAGTCAGATTTAACACGTGCTGAAACCGCTGCTCTCCTGATGAAGCTGATGAAGGTCGAAAAAGTGGTTGTAGATGACATTGAAAAAGTCACTTTTGACAATATGAAAGAACCTGATAAAGCCGACGAACAGAACAATGAGGAACCTATTTCTAATGATGAAAAAACCTCTCAAATTGAGTCGATAGTTAAAGACGATCGAATTGTCCTTGAATGGAGCAAGGTCAATCCATCAGGCTTTAAAGGATATAAAGTTGTAGCAAGTGCTTCTAATGCTTCACCAACCTATCCAAACGATGGTTATTTTAAATACATCACAGACATAAATACAAACCGAATTGAAATCGAACCATATGCAGGTTACAGTGGTGGGGATATTGATGTATTTAAGCCTAATGAAAAATACTATTTCTCTATCACAACACTTTACGAAGATGGAAATTACTATGGTCGAACTGAAAATGGTGTTATGCCCGGTCAGGTCGTAGAGATCAAAGATTACCAGACTCCTAAGGTTGAAGCCTTCGTAGACGATGGACGTATTCTTGTGAAGTGGGATAAAATAGATCATCCATATCTTGATGGTTATAAGGTTGTAGCTTCGCAAGGTGACACCACGCCTGCTTATCCAGAAAACGGATATTTGAAGTGGATCACTGATACGAATGTTACAAGTTATGAAATCAAGCCTGACACGAGTTACAGCGGCGGCGACTTTAAGAAATTTAAGTCTGGGGAAAACTTCTATATTTCAATAACAGCTGTTTATAAAGATCGAAAAATTCCTGGCAACTCCATAAAGGTTGTTATGCCTTAAACCGGGAGCAAAAGACATGGAATCTACAAAGTGTAAGGATGTTCTTGAGCATCCTTGTGAACTTATGAAATACATCACTCGATAAAAAAAAAGCTGCAATATCCGATTCGGATATTGCAGCTTTTGAATTTCTTGAGTTAATTCACAAATAATCAATCTATAGATCTTCTTCAGAACGTACATTGACATTCATCTTTTTAAGGGCTCTTGTGGTTAAACCATCACCATCAATAAGCGTCCCTGAAAATGTACCGTCATATATTTTTTTACAGCCACAAGAAGGTGATCTGCTTTTCAGAATAGCTTCATCAGCCCCAGTTAACCTTGCAAGTCTTGCAACTTCATCTGCACCTCTCACAAATTGGGCTGTGACATCTACACCATCTTTTGTCATTATACGGTCGCGACGTATTTCAGCAGGTTGCCTAGGTGTGCTTAGACCACCCATCTGTTCAGGACAAACTGGCATCCATGACTTGCCTTCTAAATACTTCAACACAGCATCTGTTTTTTTATCAGTGCCATCAAATCTACATCCGAGACCCACCAAACAACTACTGACTAGAATCATATGCGTTGCCTTCTTTCTATTTCAATTCAACGATTGTTACACCTGATCCACCTTGGTTTAATGGTGCTTCCTCAAACTTTTTAACATGGTGATGATATTTAAAGAACTCTCTTAGACCAGCTCTGAGAGCTCCAGTACCTTTACCATGAATGATTCGAACAGATTCCAAGTTGGCCAGACATGCGTCATCTAAATATTTATCAAGCTCATATTCAGCTTCTTCAATGTTCTTTCCTCTTAAGTCAATTTCAGTGGACATATTTCGAGCTGCGGAAGCGAACTTTCGTTCCGTTCCACTAGCTCTTTTATGACTGAGAGGTGCCGCTGGATTCGCGTTGTCATCAATCAACATGAGGTTTTTAACATTAACCTTCATCTTCATAATACCAATCTGTACTGTCAATTCCCCTGATTTATCAGGAAGCGTTACAACATTTCCCTTTTGATTCAGGTTCACAACTTTAACCGATTGTCCAAGATTAAGCTTCTTAGGGATCTTACGATAAACAGCCTCTGGTTCTACAATCGCGGTAGCCGCAACATCATGAATATTTTCACGTAGCTTTCTACGCATTTTCTCAATTTCTTGATTCTTTTCCTTTGCCGACTTTGTTTGAAGGCCTCGAAGCTCCTTGATAATTTCTTCGGATTCTTCTTTGGCTTTTTTCAAAATGGCTCTGGCTTCATTCTTTGCTTCAGCAACAAGCTTTTCACGTTGTGTGGAAATACGCGTCTCTTTTTCATCGAGTTTACGCTTCATCTTTTCCATTTCAACACGTAAACGAATTGCTTCATCACGTTCTTGTTCAGATGTTTTTCTATTTTCTTCAAGCGTTGACAAAATCTCTTCAAACTCAATATCATCTTGCTTTACAAGTGATCTTGCAGATTCAATAACACCTGCAGACAGTCCAAGCTTTAAAGAAATCTCAAATGCATTTGATTTTCCAGGAACACCAATGAGCAATCTATATGTCGGACTCAGAGTCTCAACATCAAATTCAACCGAGGCATTTTCCATACCGTCATGAACCAGTGCAAATTGCTTCAGCTCAGAATAGTGTGTCGTTGCGATGGTTCTTATTTTACGATCGTGTAAACGGTTTAAAATCGCCATTGCCAAAGCTGCACCCTCAGCAGGGTCAGTTCCCGCACCAAGTTCGTCAAAGAGCACAAGAGATCGTTCTGTCACATTCTCCAAAATATCAACAATATTCGTCATATGAGAAGAGAATGTGGATAAACTCTGCTCTATACTCTGTTCATCCCCAATATCTGCAAATACACTGTCGAAAACTGCCATTTCTGTGCCATAATCAGCTGGAATATGAAGTCCTGATTGTGTCATCAGAGCAAGAAGTCCTACTGTTTTGAGCGTCACTGTTTTACCACCGGTGTTTGGCCCTGTTATTAAAAGTGCTGAGAATTCTTTACCGATCCAAACATTCGAAGGCACAACTGTTTTCGCTTCAAGCAGCGGGTGTCTTCCATTCTTAATATGCATAAACCCTTTTGCATTTAGGTTAGGTTCCACAGCTTTCATATTTAAAGCCAACTTAGATTTTGCAATCACAAAATCGAGTAGTCCCAAGTACTTTTGATTTGTACGGACTTCATCTGCAAATTCACCAACCAGAGCTGTGAGTTCTGTCAAAACACGTTCGATCTCTGATTTCTCATCGAGCTTCAGTTCACGCAGTTGATTATTCAACTCAACAATCGCAATGGGCTCGATGTATAGTGTAGCTCCACTCGAAGATTGATCGTGAACAAGGCCTTTGATCATATTTTTGAATTCTGATTTAACGGGCACCACAAATCTGTCCTGACGTATCGTAACGATTGCATCTTGAAGGTACTTTTGATTATGTGAAGCATGTATAATCGAATCTAATTTTTTTCTGATGGTTGAATTCTTATTTTCTATATCCCGTCGAATTTTACGAAGCATCGGACTTGCATTGTCTGAAACCTCTGTCTCACTGGAGATTGCATTTTCAATAGCGTCTTCAATCGGTTTTAGATTCGTTAAATAATCTGCATACTCCCCAAGTATCGGAAATCCACTTTGATTTTCCTCACGTTGTCTAGTAATAAAATTCTTCATTCTACGTGCAGTACGCAGTGAATCATTCACTTCTAGCAATTGTCCAGGATACAAGTAGCTTCCAATTTCTGCAACACGAACATGACTTGTCAAATCATGAATGGGTCCCATTGGAAAGTGACTGTGTTTCATCAGAAGACTAACTGCCTCTGAAGTTTGTCCGAGCATATATTTGATCTCTGACACTTCGCCAGAAGGTTCTAGCGTATCCACAAGTTCTCTACCAAGTTGTGAACCTGTTTCCCTGCGCAGCATTTCTTTTATTTTTTCGTATTCTAATACTCTAAGTGACTTAGCGTTCAAATCGCTCACCTCTATTCGTCAGCCATAACCCCTCTGTAGTAATGGCCTCTCGTAATGCCTTTACCTACAAAACCGCTTCTGACTTCTTCGTCTGATAATTCCAGTTCATGATCCATTGTTCTTTTGAATAGCGTGATCGCATCTTCAGTATCCTCACCATTTTCAAGTGTGAATACCATTCTATAAGATCTGACACCCAAGTCATAAAGGCTGTCCAGTTCTTCTGGAACAAATAGAATCTTACTGTTCAATATTTCTGTTCTACATGCTTTGTTAGAACGTAGTATTGGGAATGTTACGCCTTTTTTATCTTGTAATCCGTACTGCTTTTGCTCACAAAGACCACAGTCTAGACGACCACCAATCAAAGTTGCAGATATTGGACAATATTCTGTGATCATAACTGTTTGACGACCATAAACAATCGCTTCAAGACCTGAGTGTTGGCTCTTTAGAGTCTTAATTTGACTCATTGAAAGTTCTGGAGAAAGCGTCACAGTATGTGCTTCACCAAGGTGTCCATCGATTGACTTTGAATTGAAAATATTCAGACCTTGATCAATGCCAACCACGGCTAGGTTATTCTCTTTCGCCCACCGAATAACGCCATAAGTGCCCGCCCAGATTCCAGCTGACTCTCTCAGTAATTCCATGTTATTATTCAAAGTCTCAAATTCAACATCTCGAACGATGCGTCCTGGTGCAAATATAACTTTACAATAGTTTTCTTCTGTTTCATCAAGAGCAAAACGAAGCATTTCTAGTGTTGATACTAAAATAGCGTCTACACCTACATCCAGAGCTGTGCTGAATTGTTCTTTCGTACGGACTTGAACATTGAATTCAGGGGTCGTATATGATTCTTCTTCATTCGAAGGTTCGACAATTTCCTCTGGTTCAATAGCCACCGTTTCAAGACGCTCTGAATACCGAGTCACTCGAAGAGCATCCAACTCGTCTAAAGCCAATCTACGAAGTGCATTTAAAGACTTCATAGGAAGTGCCAATCCATCTTCTAAGTTAATCACTGGCGCCTCACAGAAATATGGTGAATCTCCCAGTTTCATAATTTGCTTTTCCACACGCTCAGCGTCAAGAGGTCTCTTCATAGCAGCTTCAGGTTGATCACCTTCCACAAACACACGATGACCTTCCTTGTCTTGAATTTGAAGCGTGATCGCCTCACCAGATTTGATTGAAAGTGCTATTTCCACTTCAACACGCTGAACTTGTCGTGCGTAAGATAATCTTGCTTCTTTAAGAAGCGAGTCATCTACAGTTCTATAAATAACTTCCCCAGGACGAACTGGGTACTGCATATTCATGATTATTTCTTGACCTGGTGCTGCGGATTTCACTCGTGCTCGTGCAATTTCAATAAACTCTACACGCGCGCCGACCGATTCATTTCCACGACGAATTTGGACTTCATCACCTACATTTAAAGTATGATCAATCCAAATCTTCATTCGTTTTCTATCTTTTTCGTAGTTCTTTACTGAACCGATCTTTACGCCAGAATGACCCGGCCATAGTGGATTCATTCTATCTTCTTGCTTGTCACCAAACAAATGACCTTTGGTGAATCCTCTTGTGAAGATTGCCGCTGTTTTCTCGTTCCAAGCTTTTAAATCAAATGGTTTCTTCTCAAGAGCAGCATTAATAGCTTCTCTATAAGCACGAACTACAACTGCAGCGTATTCAGGTCGCTTCATACGGCCTTCAATTTTAAAAGAGTTCACACCAGCTCTTATAAGAGCAGGCACTTCTTCTAGAGCTCTAAGATCTTTAGGGCTCAGTAGGTATTTTCCACTGTTGTGTTTTTCCGTTAAACCCGTGTTTACATCTACCAAACTATAAGGCTGACGACAACTCTGAGCACAACTTCCACGGTTTCCACTTCGTCCACCGATCATACTCGACATCAGACATTGTCCAGAATAAGAAATACATAGAGCACCATGAACAAAACACTCAAAGTCCATGTCTGTTTGCTTGCGAATTTCTGCAATCTCATTTACAGGCATTTCACGAGGAAGTACAACACGCTTCACACCTTGCTCTTGTAAATATCTCATATCTTCAGTGCTATGTGCAGTCATCTGCGTAGACGCATGGATCTCAAAATCTGGATACCGTTGTCTAATCATCTTAAGCACACCAAAATCCTGTACGATAACGGCATCAACATCTGCCTTGTACAGGAAGTCTATATATTCTATAAGTTGAGCGAATTCAGAATCAGCAATCAAAGTATTTACTGTAACAAATACAGATACGCCATGTTTATGACAAAACGCTACTGCATCTTTCATTTCCTCTTCGTCAAAATTTCCAGCAAATTTACGGGCACCAAAAGCCTTGCCTGCTAAATACACTGCATCTGCACCATTCCAGACAGCCGCTACCAATGCTTCTTTCGTACCGACAGGTGCCAACAATTCAATTTTTTTCATATAATCCTCCAGTCCATGATTCATATTTATAATATCATAGGATACGTATAAAAACGAGTCTGAGATATCATTCGAAACGGAGCTGTAATAATCGTTCAATTTTTTTTAACGATTCGCAAATATATTGCGCAATCAGCTCCAATAATACAGCATATAAAAGACCGTGGGAAAACCCACGGTCTCATTGATTCATTTGCTATTCAATTCATTATGAGCATGATGTGTCAAAGGTGTCAATAAATTCACTGAGTTCCAATCGACTTGCATCTCGGTCTGATTCAGCTTCTGCAAGTTTAGCACGCAGCAACTCCAGTTCAACATCTTTTTCTCTAGACGATTTCTCAAAAGACGCAGTTTTACTTTCTGCCAGCTGTAGCCTTTGATCTTTATCAGAAAGTTCAGCACAGACTCTATCAAGCTCCTTACGAAGTTCTAAAATTGAATGTTCGTAAGTTGTTGTGTTCACAACAAGTTTATCAAATTCATTTTCCACTCTATCCAGAGCTTCTGACTTTTCTTTAATCTCATCTTGAAAACGAATAAGAAGTGTTTTCATCGCCTTCAATTCTCCATCAGGATTATCAAGACGTTTTAATAATGCTTCTTTTTCATTTTTCAATTTAAGAAAATCATCACCTACATTGAGCGCAGTAAGAACGGCAACCCACGTGGTACTGAATTTTTTATTTCTTTCATGTATCGCGCGCATCTTATCATCTATAAGATTAGCTACGTTTTGTACGAATTCTCGGGACTCATCGCTTCTGATGGTATATTCTTGACCGAGAATTCGTACGGTCACTTTATTTTTAACGGTCATCCGTGAACAGCCCCTTTTTAGCTCAAATAATATACGCCATATTATTGATTGAGTCTAGTCTAATATATTGACAATTATCCCTAGATCAATATATTCGCCATGAGGTCGCGTATTCCTTCTATTCAACGAAAAATTATCTAATTTCAGCACCAGTTTCTGATTTCAATGCTTCTAGGATGTTCTCATATACAGCATTTACTTCTTCGTCTGTAAGCGTTTTTTCGCTGCTTCTGAAGCTTAGAGCATATGCCATTGACTTAAATCCATCCTGAATTTGCTTACCTTCGTAAACATCAAACAGCTTTACAGATTCAAGAATCTCGCCGCCATTATCAGTGATAACTTTCATAATTTTTCCTGCTTCTACGCTCTTTTCTACAAGAAGTGCAATATCACGTGTGCTTGCAGGGTACTTTGGTAGAGCCATGTACGTTCTATCTAGGCGTGTCAATTGAAGAAGGATATTAAAATCAATATCAGCAAGGTATGTTTTCACATCAATATCATAGTTTTCTAAAACTTTTGGATGAACTTCACCAATTGTTCCTAGAATGTGATTGCCCCAAACTAAAGTTGCACAACGGCCTGGGTGGAACGTTGAATGATTTGATTCCTTGTGGTACTCAACACCTTTAATACCTAAAACAGTAAACATTTCTTCGACACGGCCTTTTAAAGTGAAGAAGTCTTCCTCTGCACCGTAAGCACCTATACACAGTTGTTTCTTCTCAATTGGAATATTCACAACAGGCATTTCTCTTGGGAAGAATAGGTTTCCAATCTCAAATGCAACAGCAGTTTCTACAGTACGGTTAAAGTTTCTCGAAAGAACTTCAAGCATATTTGCAACAAGTGTTGTACGCATCATTGAGTACTCTTCGCCTAGAGGATTCTTTAACATAACAGCTTGTCTAAGAAGCGAGTCTTCAGTCAGTCTGATTTTATTATGCTGACTTGGACTTACAAATGAGTACGTAAGAATCTCACTAGCACCAACAGCAGTTAATGCATCTTTAGTGATGTCTTCAATGGTTTGTCCATTAGTCATCGCACCCCACTCAGAATCGTGTGGAAGTGTCGCTTCAATAGCATCGTAACCGTAGATACGAGCGACTTCTTCTAAGAAATCAATCTCTTCAAGTAAATCAAGACGATATGCTGGTGGTAGACAAGCAATTTTACCATCTTTCATTTCTGTTTTGATTTCCAGTTTGTTCAGAATTGCAGTGATCTCTTCTACTGTTAAGTCAATTCCCAGTAAACCAGTCACACGCTCTGGACGCACTAAAATCTCTTTGAGTTCTTTTGGTTCTGGGTAGACATCAATCATCCCAGCAACAACTGTACCAGCACCTAATTTTTCGATCAGGTGACAAACACGGTTAAGAACCTCAGGAATGTAAGCCGGTGAAACACCTTTTTCAAATCTAGATGAAGCTTCTGAACGAAGAGCTAGATCTCTAGATGTCTTACGAATATTAGACTTAAAGAAGTTTGCAACCTCAATAAGGATTGTTTTTGTTCCGTCTTTGATTTCTGTGTCCGTACCGCCCATAATTCCAGCAAGACCAACTGATTGCTTTGCATCGGCAATAACAAGCATGTCTTCTGTGAGTTTACGTTCTTCTTCATCAAGCGTTACAAGCACTTCATCAGCCTTTGCACGACGTGCAATCAGCTTATGGCCTTCAAGTGTTTCTAGATCGTAAGCATGGATCGGTTGACCGTACTCTAGAAGCACGTAGTTTGTAATATCAACGATATTGTTGACCGGGCGCATACCTGATTTCATCAGTGCAGTTTGCAACCATACCGGTGAAGATTCGATTGTAACGTCTTTAACAACACGCGCTCCAAAACGAGGGCACAAATCGGCATCTTCAATTTCGATTGTTGCATAATCATTTACATCGTCTACTTCTGTTTGAATAGACGTGTCAGGCATTGTCAGTTCTAAATCGAAAGTCGCAGCCGTTTCACGTGCCATACCTAAAATACTTAGACAGTCAGGACGATTCGGTGTAATTTCAAATTCAATAATATGATCATTTAATTCAAGAACTTCTTTAATATCTGTACCTAAAGCAGGCTCTCCTTGAATAATGTAGATCCCATCTGCATATTCCTTTTGAATAACCTTCTTTTCAAAGCCCACTTCTTCAAGCGAACAGAACATACCATTCGAAACAACGCCTCTAAGTTTGCCCTTCTTGATTTTTGCGCCATCATGAAGTGTTGACTTGTGAAGTGCTACAGGAATGTAGTTGTCTGGATATACATTTTGAGCTGCTGTTACGATTTGAATTGGCTCTTCTCCACCAACATCAACGCCAAGAACAAGAAGCTTATCTGCATCTGGATGCGGCTCTCTTGAAAGACATTTACCTACAACAATTTTATTAATTTGGCCTGCAGTAGAAACCACAGCCTCTGTATTTGAACCGGACATGATTAGACGATCTTCTAGTGTCTTAATATCAATGCCGTCAACATTTACATATTCTTTTAACCACTGAACTGGTACTAACATCTATATTCCCTCCTATCTAAAATTGGTCGATGAAACGCATATCGTTGTCGAAGAATAGACGAATATCATCTATTTCAAGTCGAAGCATTGTAATACGGTCTACACCCATACCAAATGCAAAACCTGAATAAACTTCTGGGTCAATGCCACACTCAGCAAGTACATGAGGGTGAACCATGCCACAACCTAGAATTTCAATCCAACCAGTGCCACTACATACACGACAACCCTCGCCACCACACTTGAAGCATGTAACATCAACTTCAGCACTTGGCTCAGTGAATGGGAAGTGGTGCGGACGGAATTTTGTTTGAGTATTGCTACCGAAAATACGCTTGGCAATCATGTCCAACGTACCTTTAAGGTCAGCCATTGTGATGCCTTCACCTACAACCAAACCCTCAAGTTGATGGAACATCGGAGAGTGTGTTGCATCAAGTTCATCAAAACGGAAACAACGACCTGGTGAGATTATTTTAATTGGCGGCTTCATTTTCTTCATTGTACGAATCTGCACAGGTGAAGTATGTGTTCTTAGAAGTAGATCATCTGTGATGTAGAACGTATCAGAAGTTGATCGTGCCGGGTGATCTTGAGGTGAATTCAGTGCATCAAAGTTGTTATACACGGTGTCCA
>Ga0209379_10000311_pt1 | contig 45808 bp, 41 predicted proteins | sample tdDd001_FD_187124 | JGI IMG/M metagenome (GOLD analysis project Ga0209379, IMG submission 187124) | Marine sediment microbial communities from the Atlantic coast under amendment with organic carbon and nitrate - tdDd00.1 (SPAdes)... | ecosystem: Environmental > Aquatic > Marine > Coastal >... | reverse complement strand
ATGTTTTACCTTGGTTAAAGAAACACTGGAAGAAACAAAAATTCGTTAGAAAGTGGTACTTATACACTTAAGTATAGAAATGGTAAATATATGAGTAAGTTAAACATAGATTCAAATTTACAGTCCCAATTAGATGAAGTAAAAGCATTGATGTATGAAAATGTTAAGTCTGGTGATGAGCTCTTAAATGGGTCACTAGATTATTTGCTGGCAACTGGTGGGAAGATGTTAAGGCCTATTTTACTTTTAACAGGTAGTAAAATAGGCCGAAAGGCAAAACGAAAAGAAGATGAGCTGATTAAATTAGCTGCTGCTGTTGAGACAATACACTTGGCAACATTGGTTCATGATGATATTATTGACCAATCAGACTATAGGAGAGGTCATAAATCGATTCAATCAAAATATGGTCAATCCTATGCTGTTTATATGGGAGATTATCTTTTAACTAAGTGTTTTATGATGTTAACACATTTGGACTTAGATAAAGAGTTGGCCATTCGGTTAGCAAAGATTGTATCAAAAATTTGTGTTGGTGATATCAAACAACATCAGAAGAAGTTCGATGTTAATATAACACCATTTCAATATATAAAGATTGTGGCAGGTAAAACCTGTGCTTTAATAGCAATTGCTTTAAGTGCAGGCGCATATCATGCTGGTGCTTCTAAAGAGAATACCAAAATACTTGCTAAAATTGGATTTAAAATCGGTATGATTTTTCAGTTGGTTGATGATTTACTTGATTATGAAGGTGATGCTGAGACGGTTGGTAAAGATCTACAGATGGATATCTTTAGAGGCTATTACAGTATGCCTGTTATATTTGCATTGAAGGATTCGAAAGATTCTGTAGAACTAAAAGACTTGCTTGGTGAGTCGATGAGTCAAGATGACCTAGATAGGGTATATGAAATCATACAGCAATCAGGTGGCATTGATAAAACAAAGGCTATGGTAAATAAGTATGCTGATAAGGCGAATGATCTTATTGAGCAACTACCTAATGGAGAATCGAAAGATCTGTTAAGGGACTTAATACCGTATTTATTAGACAGAGTACATTAAAGGGAGGGAAAATTGTTCAAAATGAAAAGTAAACCATTTGTCTTGACGATTTTCCTCGTCTTGATGTTAATTGGATGTATAGAAAGAAAAGAAATTTACAAACCGGGTACTTATAAAGGCAGTTCTGAAGGCTACTATAGTAAAATCAATGTCGAGGTTGAAGTGGATGAGTTCAACATTATCAGTATTGAAATACTTGATAATCAAGAACCACCTACTTTAGCGAGCATTGTATTTGAAACACTACCTTCAAAAATCATTAAGAAAAATGAAACGGCAGTTGATGCTGTCTCAGGTGCAACATTTACAAGTAAAGCTTTACTTGATGCGGTTGAAAACGCATTAGAGAATGCTAGAGGTGATAGTGAATGAAGCTGCAATCTAAGTTACACTTAATGATATCTTTAGTGGTTATTGTAGTGGTAGTCGGTATGTATGTTGTGTTTAGTATGAATTCTGAACAAGCAATGGAAAAACAAATGGCAATTGCAACCAGTGATATGGCTTATAATATCGCAAATCGTGAGGAAGTAGTTTACCATTTGTCAGAAAAACATAAGGGTCATGAAATTCAAGATTTGCTGTTACCCTTAATGGAAAATACCCATTACTATTACATCATTGTTATGGATATGGATGCTATTCAATATTCTTATCCTTATGAAAGTGGTTTGTACAAGTTGTATAAGAATGGTGGAGAAGAGAGAGTTCTGTTAAATGGGGAAAGTTATACATCCGCAGATACAAATGAATTGATTTCTTCAATAAGAGCCTTTCAACCAATTTACAATGACCATGAACAGATTGGTGCTGTTTTAGTTGGTTTACTTACAGACACAATTCAAGTTGAAAACACAGAAATAAGAAAGAAGACAGAATACGCACTCGTATGTAGTGTGTTTTTAGGCGTTTTTATAGCTTATTTATTAGCGGTGAATATTAAAAAATCAATTTTCAATTTAGAACCCAAAGAAATAGCTGTGCTTTTAACTCAGAAAGAAATGGTTTTTAATCATCTTAAACTGGGTGTAATAGCTGTTGATGAAAATGCAACAATCATTTTAAACAATCCAAAATCAGATGAAATTCTTGCTTTAGATAATTCAATAATAGGATTGCCATTAGAAGTGATTTCAGACAGTATTTATTCTTACTTTAATGAGGTAATAAAGAGCAAAGAAAATCTTATTAATGAAGCAACACTACTTAATAATGGCATGAAAGTCATGATTAATATATGTGTTTTATATGGTCATAGTAAAGAGGTTCTTGGTGCTGTTATCAGTTTTGAAGAGTTGACCATGGTTAGGAAATTAGCAGAGGAGTTGACGGGATCTAAAGAAATGGTTGAATCACTGCGTGCTCAAAACCATGAGTTTATGAATAAATTACAAGTAATTTCTGGATTGATTCAACTTGAAAAGTACAATACAGCTATGGATTTTATTGATAAACAAACTGAAAAGAACAATGAAGTTGATGTTGTCACCAATGTTCAAATTGATGATGATTTGATTTCTGGATTAATTCTATCAAAATATGAGTTAATAGTAGAAAAGAAGATTGAGTTCATACTAGATAATGCATCTGAGGTAAGTGCCTTACCAGCAGGTGTAAGTTCAGATGATGTGTGTACAATTATAGCAAATCTTCTAGAAAACAGCATAGAAGCTGTTGTGGAATGTGAAGACAAATGGATTCAATTGTATATTTTTTCTGATCATAAGAGGTTTGAGTTGATTATTTCAAATAGTGGTCCTGAAATAGAAGACGAAAAAATATTAGAGAAAGGTTATTCTACCAAAGGTGATAATAGAGGGTATGGTTTATCCAATCTTGTAAACATCGTTAATGGCTTTGAAGGTAGAATATATTATAGCAACAAAGAGGGGGTCAATTGGCATGTCGAAAAATGACATTCATGTACTGGTTGTAGAAGATGATGTAATGGTGGCAGAAGTTATAATAGGATTTCTAGACCGTGTAGGTCAAGTTCATGTTGTAGATCACTCTGAATCTTTACTAAAGTCTAAAGATCTATTAAAGAGAAAGCAAGTTGACTTGGTATTGTTGGATTTATATTTGCCAGATGGTAATGGGATTGAGTTGCTTAAGTGGATTAGACTAAACGATGTTGATGTAGATGTCATCCTAATCACAGCTGATAAGCAAATTGAATCTATAAAAGAAGCTAGAAAATATGGTGTTAAAGACTATTTAGTTAAACCATTCAAATATAAGAGGTTTGAACAGGCTATTTCGAATTACCGATCTGAGGTAATGAAGTTAAAAGGTTTAGAGTCATTAGATCAGTTAACGATTGATGTGTTGATGCACAACAAAGAACTTGAACCTCAAGAAGGGGTTAATAAAACTTACGATAGAATTTTAGTTTACTTAAAAGAGCATTATCCCAATGGTTACACTTCTTCTGAAATTGCAGAAGCTTTAGGTGTATCTAGAATTACTGCTAGAAGGTATTTAGAGAATATGGAGTACCTAAAAGTTGTTGAGTTAGAACTATATTATGGAGCTGTCGGAAGACCACAAAATAAATTTAGTTACAAAAAAAAATGAGGTTAGAATGAGTTTAAGAAAATTTTTGGATTTAGTAGAAATACGTACAAAAGTCGCGAGTATAATTCCATTTATTACAGGTGTTGTTTATACACTATATAGATATAGGACATTCAAATTAGATGTACTCTTATTGTTTTTCTTTTCTATGTTATGCGTAGATATGGCGACAACTGCCATGAATCATTTAGCAGATTCAAACAGAGCAATTAATAAAAGTGGTTATAATTATGAGTCTCATAATGCAGTGATCAAATACAAGTTAGACAATAAGATGGTTAAGTTTATTATCCTATTGTTGTTAATAATGGGTTCTCTATCAGGCATAAAATTATTTCTTATGACAGATTTAGTCATCTTAGCAAGTGGTATTTTTGCATTTGGAGTAGGCATCTTATATTCTAATGGACCGATTCCTATATCAAGTATCCCATTAGGGGAGTTCACATCAGGTGTCTTGATGGGTGGGCTGATATTCTTTGTTACAGTATATATGCAGATCTTTGATATGGGATTTATCATTTATCAGTTTAACCACGCAGAGTTTACATTGAGATTGAATTTCATAGAGTTAGGTGCTATTATATTTGCTTCCATTCCAATGATTTTAATGATTTCAAATATTATGTTGTCTAATAATATATGTGATTTAGAAGATGACATCATCAACAAGAGATTTACTTTACCTTATTATATGGGTAAGGAAAAGGCTCTAATGTTGTATGAATGGTCTTACTACTTCTGTTACATCACCATTGTATTTACTGTTATTTTGAATTGGATACCAGCTACTGCTCTATTGGCTTTACTAACTTTTATTCCAATTCGTAAAAATATTAAAGAATTTAAAGAAACGCAAGATAAGGCAACAACTTTTTCACTAGCGATAAAGAACTTCTTTTTGCTAGGATTATCATATATCTTTTCAATCGCAATTTCTTTATTCAGTATTTTATAGGATTGGAGTTATCATGAAATTAAAAATTGGCGATATAATTGTCTTATGTGTTGTTTTGTTGTTTACAGCAATGACATTTATAATCAATGCTGAAAGAAGCTATATATCTAAAAACATGGAAGTTCTTGTTAGAGTGAATGGTGAAGTTGTTGATCACTTTGATATAGGGAGTGATATCAAAAAATTATACGATACAGAGCTTGGTTCAAATGAGATTATGATTCATGATGGTCAAGTATCGATTGTTGATGCTGATTGTCCTGATTCCATTTGTGTTCATACAAAACACGCAGAAAATAATGGGGATTCAGTTGTTTGTCTACCCAATAGATTTTCAATAGAAATACTTGGAAGAAGAGAAGGAGAAGTAGATGCAATTTCGCAGTAAGACACAGAAGTTCATATTCTTGTCCTTGTTAGCAGCAACAGCTATTGTATTAAGCTATATGGAAAGGATGATACCATTTCCTTTTTTCTTACCAGGTATGAAACTAGGATTGGCTAATATTATTACCTTATCCGCCTTATATTATTATGATTTTAAGGATGTGCTTGTGGTAGTACTCGTAAGGGTATTTGTGACTTTTTTAATCGTAGGACAAGCCATGAGTTTAATCTATAGTTTATCTGGTGGTGTTTTAAGTCTACTTGGAATGTATTTGTTGATCAAGTATACAAGTAAATGGGTTTCGCCTATTGGAGTAAGTATCTTTGGTGCATTTTTACACAATGTTGCACAATTAATTGTTCTAGCACTTATTATGAACAGTGTATCTATTTCCATTAACTATGGACCCTATATCTTGTTAACAAGTATAGGAACAGGTTTCTTTGTTGGTATAACATCCAATATATTTATTGAAAGAATCTTCCCAGAAGTTATGAGAAATAATCATATAGGATCCTAAAGCTTCCCATTATAGGGGAGTTTTTTTATTGCATAGTTTTTCATTACAATACGTGTCGAAAATCTGTCTAAGATCATGATGTAACAGGTGTATGTAGAACTGATAATATCAAAATTGACAGATAAAGGATGAAGTTAAATTATGCGTAACATATCGCTAACGGGGTATAAATAACTTTGATTGTAAAATTTATTGGGGAGGACTTTATGAAAAAAATTAGTACAAAAATAATAACATCGGTTGTGGGGGTTGTCTTAGTCGTTGCATTGGTTTTAGGAATAACAAGTATTATTATTATGAATCAGATTAATGATGAGAGATTATCTCAACTTGAGAAGAAGATGTATGAGGATTATGATACGTTGATTAAATCTGAAGTTGAGGCAATTACCTTACAATTAAATGGTGTCGTTGAGAGTGTTAAACAAGGTTTAGTTAGTGAGAGTAAAGGTAAGATAATTGCTGCAAATATGATACGTGAAGCAAAGTATGGTGAAGGTGGTTATTTCTGGGTTGATGATTATAATGGTGACAATGTCGTCTTACTTGGTCGTGAGGACGTTGAAGGAAAAAATCGTTTAGGTCTAAAGGATACTCAGGGACAATTAATAATTGAAGACCTAATTAATATAGCTAAAAATGGGGGCGGTTATTATGATTACTATTTCCCTAAACCAGGACAAGATGAATCATTGCCTAAAAGAGCTTATGCAATGGCCTTTGATGAATATTCTTGGGTTATAGGTACCGGTAATTATACAGATGATATCGCACAGTTTATACAAGAGGAGAGAGATCTTGCAGAAGAAAACTTGAGATCTGTTATGATTCTTCTGGTATCTATAATTGTAATTTCAATAATCGTTGGTTATGTCATTGCGTTAATTGTTGGTAAAAAGATATCTAAACCTATCGTTGCAGTTACTGAATTAATCAATCAAACTTCTGAGTTAGATATTAGAAACAATTCAGATTATGACTTTATTCTGGATTATAAAGATGAAACTGGTGACATAGCAAAGGCTTTGGCTGCTTTACGTGTAAAACTCCGTGAAGTAATCAGTGGTCTGCAAATTGATTCAGAAAAACTCAACAATTCCTCGGCTTCATTAAATGACATTGCCACTCAAGGAAAAGAAGGTATTGTAGCAGTTAATGAAACTGCAAATGAGTTTGCAAGAGGCGCTACTGAGCAGGCTGTTGATGCTCAAGATGCATCAGAGAGTATGATATCACTTTCAAGTGAAATTGATGAGAGTGTAAAAAGTTCTGTAAGACTTAAAGAAGCAACTCAACACGTTGATGAGAACGGTAAACATGGTGGTATTCTTATTAGAGATTTAGATCAAAAATTTGGAAAGACAATAGAGACTATCAAGGATTTAGATCAAAATGTTAAAACGTTATCAGTCAAATCATCATCTATTGGTGAAATAACGGTAACTATTCAAAGTATTGCTGAACAAACCAATCTACTGGCACTTAATGCAGCAATTGAAGCTGCGAGAGCTGGAGAGGCTGGTAAAGGATTTGCTGTCGTAGCAGATGAGATTAGAAAACTAGCTGAACAAACATCTCAATCAACAACTCAAATAAATAATATTATTACTGAGATTTTAGATGAAATCAACTTAACTCAAAAGAATATGGATGAATCAAATGAGACAATTGAGTTATCTGGAGATGTTATGAATAATGTAAAAAGTGCATTTGAGGCTATTGAAGAATCTATGGTTACGACAATGAAACAGTTAGAAGTAATTACTTCAAGTATTGATAATGTTAGTGATTCAAAAGATTCTGTGACTCAATCTATCCAAGGTATATCTGCAATTACAGAGGAAAATGCTGCTGCTTCAGAAGAAATATCAGCGACAATGGATACTCAAGTAGAGTTAATGACAAATATTTTAGATAATGTAGAAGAGGTTAATGATATAACTTATCGTCTAAATGATGTAATTAACAAGTTTTCGTTGTAGGAATATAGATAATGGTTCTGCAAACAATGTGGAACCTTTTTCTGATTATTTGAAGAGGGAGTGATTAAAATCAAAAAAAATATACTTTACATTATTCTAATATTCACAGTAATACTCTCGTGTAGCATATTAAGTTATGCAGATGAGCCTGACTCTATTGATTTAAGTGATAAGAGAGTCTTATTTATCAGTTCTTATTCACCAAGCTTTGAAACTTTTTTTTATCAAGTAGAAGGATTAAAATCTATACTTGATGTAAATAATGTTACTTTAGATATTGAGTTTATGGATACCAAAAGATTTTATACAGAGGAAAATTATAGTAATTTTTATAATTCTTTAAAATACAAACTTGATAATAGTGATGCCTATGATGTCATTATTGTAGGTGATGATAATGCATTGATTTTTGTAGAGGAATTTGAGGAGCTTTTTACTGGATTACCTGTTATATTTTTAGGAATCAATGATATTGAGATGGCTCGATCGATGAGTATGAAATCTAATATGACTGGTGTTCTTGAAATGGTTTCTATTGAAGGAACTTTGGAGTTGGCAAAACTATTACAACCCGATGCAAAACGTGTTGTTGCATTAACAGATGCTACAAACACAGGACAAGCAGTTTTGGAGGCATATGAATCATACGATAGTATGGATGCAAACTTGAGTTTTGAGACACTTGATTTATCAACAATGACATTTAATGATTTTTCGTTGGAATTAGGTAAATTAGGTTCTGATGATATTGTTCTCTTATTGGCAGTTCATAGAGATATGACAGGAGAGACGCTTTCTTTTGATGAAGGAGTTGAGATTTTATTAGACTCTCTGGATCAACCTGTCTACACATTATACGAGTTTGGTATGGGAAAGGGTTTAATAGGAGGAGAAGTTGTTTCTTATCGCAATCAAGGTTCTGAAGCTGGAGAGTTAACGATAGAGGTGCTAAAAGGAAAAGCGCTTGAGGATATGGAACTTATTGAAAACACTCATGTGAAAATGTTGGATTATTCCTTAATAGAACGATACAACTTAGAGGATATAAAGCTAACAGATGATGTCGTTTACATCAATAAGGAAGAAAATACTTTTGTTAAGTTATTTCCGTATATTACATTAGGAATCATAGTCATTGGACTCCAGTTTTTGCTGATATCCTATCTCTATAACAATATCAAGATCCGTAAAGTTGCAGAAGAAGAGTTGCTTGATAAGAAACAGGAGTTGATTTCTTCAAATGATGAATTAACAACTCTTAACGAAGAAATGCTTGCATCGAATGAGGAATTAACGACTAGTAATGAAAAGTTATCTGATGCAGTTGTAAAAATTGAAGAACAAAAGAAAGAGATCTTTAATCTAATCTACGTCGATGATCTTACCAAACTAAAAAATAGATTGGCTATTTCTGAACTCATAAACAAATGGTTAGATAACGCTTATGATGATTTTTCTTATGCAATTTCATTTTTAGATGTGGATAATTTTAAGCTCATAAACGATACTTTTGGACACGATTTTGGTGATAAAATTATAATTGAAACAGGCCAAAGACTCTCAACTTTAGAGACTGACAGACTTCAGATTGGTAGATTTGGAGGAGATGAGTTTCTGATTATCTATAAAGATAGAAATATGGATACATTATCAGAATTTCTATATCGTTTAGAAGAGTTATTTAAAAAGCCATTTTCAATTGATAATAGAAGTTTGTTTTTAACGATTAGTGTAGGTGTTGCTATTCATCCTATTCATGGTATAACTTCTAAAGAACTGATCAAAAGAGCTGATATGGCATTGTATGAAGCTAAGAAATCAGGGAAAAACAGATCTATAGTTTATAATCAAAGTATGATAGAAAATCTAGAGGATAAGGTTTTATTTCAATCATATGTTAGGAAAGCATTTAATAACACAGAGTTTCATATGAATTACCAGCCTCATTTTGATATAAAAAAAGGACGATTTACAGGTGCTGAAGCCCTTATTAGATGGAAAAGCTCTGAACTGGGTTATGTATCTCCTCTTAAATTGATTAGAGCATCAGAGGAGATGGGATTAATTGTTGATATAGGTAGATGGGTGTTAGAAGAAGCGTGTTTATATTCAAAGTCTGTTAATGAGAATGTTGAGGAGAGTTTTGTCATTGCAGTAAATATATCTTCAGTTCAAATGTTACATCCAAGCTTCATCAATGATTTGAAGCATATAATAAAAAAGACGGATGTAGATCCTAAAAATATCTGTTTGGAAATGACTGAAACAACCTTGTTTGAGTTCCCAGATAGTAATGAGCATATTATTGACAAAATTAAAGCTATGGGTATAGAGATTGCCTTAGATGACTTTGGTACAGGTTACTCTTCCTTGAGTTACTTTAAAGATATACCTGCATCAACTATAAAAATTGATAAGATTTTTATAGATAATATTGCCGGTAATGATTTTGATAAATATACTGCTGAAATGATTATTAATTTAGCTCATCATAAGGGCTTATTGGTTATAGCTGAAGGTGTCGAAAATGAGGAACAGGTAGAGTTATTAAAGCAAATGAATTGTGATATAATTCAGGGATATTATTATAGCAAACCATTAATGGCTTCAGAAGCAGAAGTATTGCTGTTAAAACAAGAATAGAATATAATTTATCTAGTTTAACTTTCATTTTCATATTGTATGAGAATGAAAGTTTTTTTAGAGTTCTTGATTAGTATAGCTGAATGATGAACTCTTTATTTGTGAGTTGTTAGTCCTTAAAATATGGGTATTAATTAAGAAAAATGAAAACTGTTGATATAAAGGTTCAATGTTCTTTCAAGGTTGAACTGCTATAATGAACTATTACTATATCTTTAAGAAAAACTGGAGGTTAACATGAGAGTGTTATTGATAGAAGATGAAAAATCTCTTGCTAGTATTTTAAGTGAGCTGTTAGAGAAAAGTGGCTATGTTGTTGATTCTGTCTACAATGGACAAGATGGGTTTGACTATGCTGTAATGTATGAGTACGATATTATAATTCTTGATGTCATGTTGCCTAAGATGAATGGTTATGAGGTTGCTAGAAAACTACGAGATAAAAATTGTTCTATACCTATATTAATGTTAACAGCTATGTCTCATACCGATGATACCGTTATGGGACTTGATAGTGGAGCCGATGATTATTTAACTAAGCCTTTTGAAACAAAAGAACTCCTGGCTCGTATAAGATCTCTTCTAAGAAGAAAAGCAATATATGTTGGTTCTAAAATGACCTATGGAGATCTTGAGATAGATAAGGATAAACTAATGATTTCTAATCAAGATAAGGAAATTAAAGTAAGCAATCGAGAGTTTCAGATTCTTGAATTTCTCATAAATAATAAAGAAAGAATTCTTTCGAAGGAAAAAATAATCGAACGTGTTTGGGGTTATGATTTTGATGGTGAATACAATCAAGTAGAAGTTTATGTGTCATTTATAAGAAAAAAATTAAAGCATATACATTCGAATGTAATAATCAAGGCGCATAGAGGTATTGGCTATTCATTGGAGGAAAAAAATGATTAAAAGACTTAGGTTTAAGTTCATTATTATTTCAATGGTGTCATTGGTTTTATTGGTTTTAATTACCAATATATCTACAAATGTTGTTATGAGTAAAGCGAATGAATCACAAGTTGATAATATGTTAAGACAAGCTATTATAGCAAGAACTTCTCAGCCAGTTCGATCATCTGGGAAAACGACTCTTTTAAATCCTGAAAAGGTTAATGAAATTATTATCTTCGAATATAATGAGCATAATGTAATTAGTTATCAAGGGGAAAACAAACAATTTAAGGAGATAGCAAATTCGATAATGGCAATGGATGTGGAAATATCAAGTTATGAGAGCTATAGATTTTTAAAAGAGAACAATATGTTGGCATTTATTGATAGATCAACGCAGGATGCTATGTTAAATGATTTACGACTCATAACATATTATGTTTCATTAGCAAGCATTGTGATACTTTCTATCATTACTTTTTTCTTATCAAAATTAATTACAGAACCTATCAACATCGCCTTTAAGAATCAAAAAAGATTTATATCTAATTCGTCACATGAGTTTAAGACGCCACTTGCAATACTGCTCGCTAATTTGGAAATGTTTCAGATGAAGCATGGTGAAGATAAATACTTATCTGAGATCAAAAACCAGTCACTTAGAATGAATGAACTAGTGAATGGTCTGTTAACATTGTCTCAAAATGATGAAAATTTATCAAAAAAGAAATTTGACCGTTTCAACTTATCAGAATGTATATCAAGAAACAGTTTTAGTTTTGAAGCTTTAGCATATGAGAAGAAAAAGATGCTGGTTAATCATATTGAAGAGGATGTTTATATTTCTGCTAATGAAAAAAGTATAACAGAGTTATTTGAGGCTTTAATGGATAATGCCATTAAGTATTCTCCTAAGGAAAGTTTGATTGATGTAAATCTGTATACAAAAAGTGGCAGGAAAATACTTGAAGTAAAAAATAGATGCGAAAGAGTGTCTGATGAGGACAAAGAGAAGCTTTTTGATACATTTTATAGAATTGATGATTCACGAAATAGTGAAACAGGTGGTCATGGCTTAGGACTGTCAATTGTGAAAAGTATAGTTGAAATGCATAATGGAAAAATAGAAGTAGATAATGGCGAGGGTTATATAGTTTTTAGAATAACATTTTAGTCTTCAATCTTTCTTTAAGCTTTGTATTATATAATTTGTATACAAAGCTGGAGAGGTGGTAATTAGCCTGTGTTTAAGAGAATCAGACCATATTAATAGGACTGATGAGGTTACCATTGAAATCGTGGAGTTGATCATAATGATTTACTAGATACAATAAAGTTACACTTTGTTGTATTTACTACTTTTACAATGGAAAGGAATACTTCAAACAGCAAAAAGATTTATGAGGATGAAACTCATAGAAATGATCATTTTGGTTTTAGAATTGTTGTAAACCATAAACACGATTGGAGGAAAGATGATTAATTCAATTTCAAATTCGAGCACATATATGTACAGTAGTAATAACCTGCAAACTTTTAATGTCAGTAACAAATCAGATGTCGAGGGTAATAAAGCTAGTGATAAGATATCTAAAGAAGATATGTCTGTGAATAAGGCTGATAAGGCAGCTGAAAAAGCAGCAAAAGAAGCAGCAAAGGCTGCGAAAGAGGCAGCAAAGGCTGCAAAGGAGGCTGAAAAGTCTCAAAAAGAATCTGGGAATGAATCTGTGAGCTCAGTGCTTGATATGATGATGTCTAGTAGTCTAGTGACAGCTAGATTAAATGAATTGGGCTTGTTCGGGGATGAAGAGGGAACAGCACAATTATAATTTAGGTTTGATTTCATTATATGATGAGTAAACATCACTGTATAGGTAATGTGATAGTGTTCTCAGAGAGTTAATTATGTTAGGAAAGGAATTGTTATGAAAAAGATTATAGTATTATTTTGCATGCTAATGGCAATAATGAGTGTCGGCTGCACAAGGAGTAATGAGTCAGTGATTGAAGTTCCAAAAGAGAATTCAACTGAAACTGCTGAAAGTAAAGAGGAGAGTGCAAGTCAGTCTACTGAGGAAATTGATACAGTTGAAGCAGAAAAAGCGGTTGAATTTGTTGCCTTAGATGGAGATGAAATGACAAATCCTTTTGAGATTTCTACAACTGAAGTCTCAAATCAACAGTATGTAGATTTTTTAAATGAAGCATATGGAAAAGATGTTTACGTATTTGATAAAGAGAAAAATCATATATATACGAAAGACGGATATAGTATGATTGATCTTAATGGTTCCCGTGTGGTTAAAGACCATAATAATGACGGTGTTTATGCACTAGATGAAATGGAAAATCCATTAAATAGATGTTTTATTGAATTTGATGAAAATTCGCAGATGTTTAGAGTTGTAGACCCAATGACAGTGGATTGGAATCAGTATTTTGATACTGAAAAATACCCAGGCGTAGTTGATTCTATTGATGATTGGGCTGAGTTAAATGATAACAAGACTGGTTTTTATGGTAATGGTGATACTGATAAACTGATGCCAACACTTGAAGAAGTAAAAAATTGGCCTGCAAACTTTATTAGATATTATGGTGCAAAAGAATTTGCAGATTTCTATGGTTATGATTTACCAACTAGAGATCAATGGGTATACGCAGCAAGAGGTGGTGAAGATTTCCCTTATGCTACAAGTGATGGTACTGATGCAACAACTTCTTCATGGATTGGTGGAAGTATGCCAGGAGATATCCATAAAGGTCATGTACAGGTAGTGACTTCTTTAGAAGCTAATCCATATGGCATTTATCACTTAGGGGGTAATGTATGGGAATGGACTAAAGAATGGGCCGATTATACTGCACCTGAAGCAGGTGCTAAAGGGTTTGGAACTATTACGAAATTCTGGATTGATGATGAGATGAGAGATCCAAAAATTGATGAGAGTGGTCCGGACAGTACTGAAAATCAGTACAAGAAATCACTCATTGGAGGATCGTTTAATTACTTCAGTGCTACAATGGCAGTAACACTTGTCGAAGATGCGATAGGTCCTGCAATGAACTTAAATAGTGAAGGTGTTTGGGAGCATGGAGCATATATTCATGCAGGAAATGATCACTTTGGATTTAGAGTAGTAAAAAACAAGTAATCTGAAAAAAAGACTATGATCTTTTAGGTCAAGTTATATTCAAAAGATAAGATCAACAAAATCAATAATGGTTTTGTTGATTCTTCTTTATAGAGCGTAAGAAGCTCGTGAGAAACAATAAAGTTGTGGAGGAAAATCGATATGAAATTAAATTTATTTATGTTTTTGTGCATCTGCACTTTGTTATTATCAGCGTGTAGTACAACTGTTACTACAAGTAATTCTGGACTATTAGAGGTAAATTATGATGGTTATGAAGCTCTTGAGTTCGTTGAAATACCAGGAGATGAAAAAACAGGAACATTTTATATGGCAACAACTGAAGTTACGAATGAGCAATATGCTAAGTTCCTTAATGAGGCAATGAAAGATGGATTGATAACACTGGATGCACCTGAGAAGGATCATTTTAGTCTGGATAATGCGCCGAAAGAAAATACGGTATGGGATCTAAATGGCAATCCATTAATATATTTAGGTGGTAGCAGAGTTGTTAAGGATCATAATAAGGATGGGGAGTATTCATTAGCTGAAATGGAAAATCCACTTAATAGATGTTATATAGAGTTTGATGAGGATAAGGGAGAGTTTCAAGTCGTTGATCCTAAAGATGTGGATTGGACAATTTACTTTGATACAGATATATATCCTAATGTTGTAGATTCTATTAATGATTGGGCTGAACTTAATCCCAATAAAACTGGGAAATATGAATATGGTGATCTTGATATGGAGTTGCCATTTTTAGAAGAAGTTAAAAAATGGCCTGCTACTTTCATAAGATATTATGGAGCGGATGCTTATGCAAAATATTATGGTTATGAATTGCCTACAAAAGAGCAATGGCAATTAGCAGCAAAAGGCGGAAATAACTTTAAATATCCGACAAGTAATGGTGAAAAACCTAATGCTGGTAATGAGGGTAATAATCCAGAAGAGATTAATGTTTGGTACAATCCAAAAGGTATAGGTTATGTTGCTGGTAGTCATGCTCAACCTGTAAAAAGTATTGCATCAAATCCACTGGGTTTGTACGGTATAGGGGGAAATGTCTGGGAGTGGATAAGTGATTGGTATTTACCTAATCCTGATATGGATACTCATCCTATGAACAATACAGGTGGAGAATCCTTTGTAGATGATGAGAAATCTCTGGTTGATATTAGGATAGATTTAACTCAACCTATTAGCCAAAATAATCAATATACTAAATCTCTAATTGGTGGATCCTTTAACTATCCAGATATGGTTTTTGTAATTGAAAGTGAACGTTTTGGGACGACTCATCCTTTCTTAGCAGAAGGAAATGATCACTTTGGTTTCAGAGTAATGAAAGATACTAAATAGTTAGATTTTTAGAAAACTAGCTTTGAGGTTATGTACGAAAGAGTTTGCATATTAATAATATCTGACTATAAGTCAGCATGATTATAAGGGGAGGATAATATGAGTTTTAAAGTTTTATTTATAGGCCATGCACCTGATGCTGATAAGTCTATACATAGAAGTATTATAGATACAGGTTTGTATAAGTTATACTCAGTCATAGTAAGAAATCAAGATGAGGCTATTGAAGTTTCAAAAGAAATACATGAAAAAGAGAACATTGATGCAGTTATACTATGTCCTGGATTCACTCACATTGAAGTCGCAGAAATCTATCATAATTTAGATGGGGAGGTTTCTGTTAATGTCGCAAGAGGTGATGGACCAAGTAGTAGAATTTCCAAACTTGCAAGGGAAAGATCATACACGAAATAGAAGTGTTATGATATATTCTTATAATTAACATGATCATGCATCAGAAATACTGAATAGCTTTAATCGTTAGAAGTCTCCTTGGAGACTTCTTTTTACATACAGAAAACACCTCTCTTTCACATCGATTTCACAAGAAAAATATACACTTGTTATGAAAGAAGAGGAGGTCACATGAGAATTTTAAAACATAGTTTCTTGAGTCTATTAAGGAAACCAACAAAAGCAGTTATGATACTAGTAATTTTATTTATTGTTTTTTCAATGGTGTTTACAGGTGTAATTATCCAAAACAGTATTGCTAAATCAAAGGAATTTGTCAGACTAGAATTAGGGGCGGTTGTAGAGTATAAAGCAGATTATATGAAAGCTTATAGGGACAATTTACCTGAGGATGAATTTGTACAATTGGAATTGTCTAAAGCTACAGCTGACACCATGGCAAGTGACAGTCGTGTAGAAAAGGTGTATATCAATTACTCTGACTATCTTGAAAGTTCAACGTACAAGACCGTTGATTCTGATGAGTCTAACAATGGTATGGTAATGACCGTTGGTTTTGATGATGCAGCGTACTTTAATTTTAAGGCGACAGATAATCATCTGCCTATAGAATTTGATACGAGTAAACTTGAGATTATTGAAGGTAGAAATATTGAAGCATCTGATGATGATGCGATTGTTATTTCAGAAGAGTTTGCAAAGAAAAATGAATTGGCATTGAATGATGAAATGAGCTTTAAATCATATAGTCAAACTGATGAACTTAAATTTACAGTTGTCGGTATATACAAAGTTAAGGATACTAATTTCACTGGAAATGATATGTATGTCTCTAAAAAATCCTTAAGTGGTGACCAAGCTGATGTGATTAGTAGTATTTTCTTTAAACTGAAAGATCCTTTAGAAGTAGATGGCTTTATAAAAGATCAAAATGTTAATTTACCATCTAAGTATACTGTCTTAGATGCTGGTAATTCGGAATATGATATTCTGACTAAACCATTGGATTTAATGTCAATTATCGCATCGATTCTGATATGGGTTATCTTTATTGCCGGTGCTGCAATCATTGTTTCTTTGATTACTATATTTGTTCGAGATCGAAAATTTGAAGTTGGCTTACTATTAGCAAGTGGTGAAGCGAGGTACAAGATTATAGCCCAATTCGTTTTAGAGATTATTATCGTTGCTGTTATAGCCTTTGGCTGTTCTGTTCTTTTAAGTTTCCAGAGTTCTCAGATGGTTAGTGAGTGGATTGTTGAAAATCAACTCATGGAGGAAGAGGAGACAACAAATGATGATTTATTCTTTATCGGTGGTATGAACAGTGTTAATGGTGATGTAAATATGGAAAATGTAGCAAATGACTTTAGTGTATCAATTACCTTTGATGTGATGAGAAACCTATTTATTATAAGTATTGGTATCGTGATTATCGCATCCTTGATTCCGCTAGGTATAATACTGAGTTACAATCCAAGACAAGCATTACAGGATTAGGAGGTCGCTATGAAAGATATAATATTTGAATTAAAGAACATCACCTATGGTTACATAGATGGTGGAAAAAAGAGAGTTATTTTAGATGATTTAAACTATGAGTTTGAACGTGGTAAGTTTTATACCATATTAGGACCTTCTGGCTCTGGTAAGACGACTTTACTTGCAATTGCCAGTGCATTAGATACACCTGAACGTGGACAGGTTTTATTTGAAGGTAGTGATATCAAAAAACTCAGTCATACCAAGTTTAGAAGAAACAACATGGCGATTATATTTCAAAAGTACAACCTGACTGATTACTTAACAGGTGTAGAAAATGTAGAATCCAATATGATGATTGTTGATAAGAAGATACCTGGAAATCAAAAGGAAATTGCTTATAAGGTTCTTAATTCTATGGGAATTGTACGCTCAAAAGCTGATAGAAAGGTCACAAAACTATCTGGTGGAGAACAACAGAGGGTTGCTGTTGCTAGAGCATTATCTAAAGATGTGCCACTAATTCTTGGTGATGAGCCGACAGGTGCTTTGGATACAGCGACATCTAAAGAGGTGATTGCCTTGTTTAAAAAACTCGTTAAAGAGTACAATAAAACAATCATATTGGTAACACACTCAGATGATGTAGCTTCTAATAGCGATATATCCTTAATGCTTAAGAATGGTAAGTTAGAAGAGGTTAAATGGGATTAAGATGGTAGAAGAAAAGAGTTTTTTTGAAGAGTTAGAAAGTGAAAAACCAGAGAGTTTTAATGAAGAAGTATTTGTGGCAACTAAGAGTAAGAAACCTATGTATATAGGTTTCGCTCTTGTATTTATTTTGATATTATTCTTTGGCTTTAACTTGATGAATAAAGTAGAAGTACCTGAGATGAGCACATGGGATGTATCGGAAGTTAATGCATGGGCTAAAAAGAACAAGATTACCCTGATAGGTAAACAAAAATACGATGGTATTGTAGCCCTTGATCATGTCATGAATCAGGGTATTGAAGCAGGTGCTAAGATTAAAAGAAATGGATCCATTGAGGTGACCTTTTCAAAAGGTGCTAATCCGGATCAGAAGATAGATTTCCCTGAACTTAAAACAATGACTTTGGACGCTATAAGAGTGTGGATTGATAAAAATAAACTGACTGGGATAAACATACTGTATGAGAACAGTAACACCATAGAAAAGGGTGCTGTTATAAGTGTTGAGTTTGTTGATGGTGATGAAAGCAATTTTATAAGAAAGAATAGAGTTAAGGTAACTGTGTCAAAAGGTACCAAAGAATTGACTGAAACACTCTCTGTGCCTGACTTTTATGGGAAGACAAAACAAGAGGTTTTAAAGTGGTCGGTAGACAACCAAGTGAATGTAGTTATTGAAGAAGCATATAGTGATTATGTTGAAGCAAATCATGTCATAAGCCAAGATGTTCCTAAGGACAGTAAAATAAATCGAACTGATAAAGTAACAGTTCAGATTTCAAATGGTCAGCCTATTTCTGTACCAAATTTTATGAACTTGACCAGTAGTGAAGCCACTGCATTAGCAGAGCTATATAATTTGAGGTTGTTTATCAAATCTGTTCCTAGCAGTGGAGAAGTTAATCGTATAGTTTATCAGAGCTTAGAAGTGAATAGTCAAGCGAAGAAGGATGATATCATCACGCTTCATGTCTCTAAAAATTCGACGAGTATAACTATGCCAGACTTAAGTGGCATTTCAAAGTCTGAAGCATCTGAGATTTTAGGTGTTTACAATGTTAAAGTCATCTACAAGACTGTAGATAGCACCGAAGAGAAGTCAACAATCATTGAGCAGAGTGTAGCAACAGGTAATAACATCAATGAAAACGATGTTATCACCTTAACAGTATCTGCTGGTAATATTCAAGTGCCTGATTTTAAAGGCATGAGTAAGCTAAAAGCAGAAGCTTTGGCAGAAGACTTAGGTCTAAATATACTCTTTAATCCTGTTGTGAATGTACATCAAGTAAAGGATCAGATTGTCAAACAAGACATTGAAGAGAAGACAATTGTTGAAAACGGTACACGAATTACCTTAGATGTAGCAGTTAATAAAGGTACAAAAGTCATTGACTTAACCTCAATGACAAAAGCTGAAGCTGAATTTTGGGCTGAATCAAAGGGATTTAATCTGAGGGTTATAGACGTTTATAATAGTAAAATAGAAAAGAATCAATTGTATGATCAAAACTATACAAACATTTATCTACCAGAGACAGAACCTATTATTGTTTATAATTCATTGGGTAAAGTATCTGTTGGGAATCATATTGGTCAAACTAAAGCACAAGTTGAAGAATGGGTTGAATCTGTGAATGAAAAAGGTGCTAATATTACTGTAGAGTATATGACAGGAAAGAGTAGCAACTATGAAAGGGGACAAATCACAAATCATACAGCTAAGAATGAACTGATAGACTTAGATGGAAAAGTGGTGTTCTATGTTTGTTCATACACAGAGGAAGCAACACCAGACAAACCTAAATTTAGAAGCATGACAGAAGCTGATTTTATAGAATGGTGTCATGACAATGAAGTTGCTTATAAAATAAATGAAGTATATAAAAGTGACGTAAAGGTTGGTTATGTGTTTGGTGAGAATCTAAGAGATAGAGTTTCTAAAGGTGAGATTCTTCAAGTGAAGAAATCACTTGGTAGTGTACCTGTTCAAAACTTTGTTGGAAAAAATAAATCTGAGTTGGAACAATGGTTATCTGAAGTTAACAGCAAAGAAGGAGATATCTCTATTAATTATATTGAACAAGCAGGTGGTGTCAAAGATACAATCGTTTCACAGTCTGTAACATCGGGACTGTTAGATGTAGGTAGTACAATGACGGTTACGATTAATACCGGATTATAAAACAAATGTATTCAAATAGTGATCTGATTTATCAGGTCATTATTTTTTTTCTAGAAATACATATTTAATTTCTTCTTGAATCAAAGTAAAAGTTAAGATTAGTTCATAAAGATTGAAGGGAAATATTACAAGTTATTAATAAGCTTTCATAATTTTATATAAACTATATATAGTGTGATATATCAGATGTATATTACTACAAAAGTGCCAATCTGTACATTTACAAACTTGATGCAAAATGATACATTGGTTGAGTTGGAAATGAAAACGATTTCCTTCTGAGGGACTTGTTGAGATACTTATGTACTCTAATTGTATGGATGAGCTGACATAAGAAACAAGTAGTATCTATTAAACTTCTTTTCATAATATGTAAAAAGTATGGAGAGACAATGTAAGTAATGGAGGAAGAATGAAATTAAAGAATAAAGTACTAATACCAACTCTACTAATAATTTTTATTGCACTTGTTTTAAACAGTTTTATAACTTATAACCAAGTTAAAAATGGTGTGGCAAATGACTTGATTCATGCACAAATTGATAGTCAGTTGGATAACTTAAGTGAAACAATTACAACAAGACAATTAATAGAAGAAACTTTCTTTTATACTTTAGATGAGAAGAATCTGGATTTAACCAAAGCAGTTGCAGAAATTGTAAAGTTGAGTTCTAAGGATTTTGATACTGAAAGTATCATTGCCCTTTTAACAAGTGCTGCAGAGGCAAGTGAAAATACAGAGATGATAGATGAAGCTATTGAGCAGTTGTCTAATTTGGAAACTAATAAATTGGATATAAATGACTATGCAGCAATAGCTCATAGCATTGGTGTTGCAGAAATACACGTAACAAATGATAAAGGCGTGTTAACAGATGGTAATATTCAAGGATTTATTGGATTTGATTTTAATACAAGCGATCAAACGCTTGCTTTCATGGATTTGATTGGTAAGAAAGATGGACGTCTAGCACAGGGACCTGCTCTTAGAGGTACGGACGAAACCTTATTTCAATATATAGGGACTTCTAGATTGGATGAGGATGGTATCATTCAGATTGGACTTACGCCAGATTATATCACTGAGTTAAGAAAAATCACAGGTCTACAGAAGTTGATAGAAGGATTAAAGATTGGACAAAGTGGTTATGCGTATATATTGGATTCTAACGGTATCACATTAAATCATAAAAATCCTAATAATATAGGGAATGACATAGCGACTATACCAGCACTGAAACCAATTCTTGAAAATGACGAAGGATTCTTTACGTATGATTACGAAGGAGAAACGATTTATGCGAGTTACAGAAAACTTGGAGATCTAACTATAGTGGGTACATTGCCTCAGTCAGATTTTAAGGATAACTTAAATAACATGGTTATCAATCAAGTGATTTTGATGTTAATTAGCATTGCTTTAATTTCTGTGATTATTATTCTTGTAACAGGTAAAGTATTTAAACCGATTTCTATTATTGAAGCTAGAATGAACGAAGCTGGAAATGGTGATTTATCTGTTCGTTCAAATGTAGAGTCTAAAGATGAGATTGGCAAACTATCTACTAGTTTTAATAAGATGTTATCAGATATACAAGCATTGTTAAAAGAATCGAACGACAATATTGAAACGTTAAAAGGTTCAACGAATGAGATGAATGTATTTGTTGGTGAAGTCGCTAAAAGTAGTACTGAAATCAGTGATTCCATAGAGGAAATAGCAAAAGGAGCAACATCACAAGCTGAGTCTACTGCTGAAGCTGTTAATTCAATGAATGATTTGTCAGCTAAGATTGATGATGCAACACAAAGTGTACAGGATACAATTACGTTAACAGAGTCTGTTAGAGAACGTTCAATTAAGAGTGAAGAGACGCTTTCAACACTTAAAAGTAACTTTAATAAAAATGTGGAAGCTACTAAAATTGTTAATTCTAGCGTTGATGAACTTGCTGAAAAGACATCCTCGATTAGTACTATTGTTGAAGCTATAAAAACAATATCAGAACAAACCAATTTACTTGCTTTAAATGCTGCAATAGAAGCTGCTAGAGCAGGAGAACAAGGAAAAGGATTTGCAGTTGTAGCAGATGAAGTTAGAAAATTAGCAGAAGAGTCATCTCAATCTTCAAGTGAAATCAGTGAGATTATTTCAGAAATCATTGCTCTAGTTGAGAAAACCAATGAAACTATAAATGGTACGAACGAAGCAATTGTACTTGTTAATGATTCTGTAAATGATACAGAAGAGATCATTAATGGTATCAATGAAAACATCGGTGGTGTTATTAGAAATGTTGGTGCCTTAGGTGAAGAGTTTAAATTGGTAAATGAGATAAAGAGTAATGTTATTGAAGAGATCGAAATGATTTCTAGTATCTCAGAAGAAACCGCTGCTGGTTCAGAAGAAATCAGTGCCTCTGCTCAGGAACAGAGCGAGTACTTATCAGAAGTAAGCAATAAAACAACTGATAACTTGGATAAGTTAAATGATTTGGTTAACTCAATTCAAAAGTTTAAGATATAATAAATACCAGTAAAAGTGTTGGGTGTCAGTGATTAATAATCAATCCACATCTTTTTGCTCAATTAAACAAAGAAAACTCCCAATTTCCAAGGGAGTTTTTTAGTTATCCAGTCCGACGTGGTATGTCAATGTTGATAGATATACCAGTATCGGTTAAGCGACTTTCAATGTGGAACTGATGACCTTCTATAATGGATTTAACAATTGATAAGCCTAAACCATTGCCCTCAGTTTCTCTGTTATGGGATTCATCTACCTTGTAGAATCTATGCCAAATACTTTCGTTTTGTTCTTCTGTTAATGATTGGCATTCATTTGAAAAAGACAAGGTAAACTGATCTGAAAGAGTGCCTTTGATGACAATGGTAGAACCAGGATTGGCATATTTAATAGCATTGCTAATCAAGTTGTTAAAGACTCTGTACATCTTGTCGTAATCGGCTTGTATGTTTTCAAATTCACCAATGATATCTATTATAAGTTCGTTTTCATCTAACATATGATCATAGTGTTTGATTAACTGATTCAAGGTCTCTTTAACGTTCATTGTTGTTAGGTTATAAGCAGCATGACCACTGTCTAACTTTGATAATTCTAAGAGGTCATTTAGGATATAATCCATTCTATCAATTTCATCAATGATAACATCGATGTAGTAATCTTGTTTTTCCTTTTTAACAACATCTTTCACACCTTCAGCATAACTCTTAATAATACCAAGAGGTGTTTTGATTTCATGAGAGACATTGGCCACAAAATCTCTTCTAACTGTTTCTTGTTTGAGTTCGTTTTCATAGTCTTCTTTAAGTTTTTTATTGGCATCAGTCAATTCATCGAGTGATTTGTTGAGTGAACTTGAGAGTGTGTTGATGCTTTTAGAAAGTACACCGAGTTCATCTTTACGATCTTCAGGTAGTGATTGATTGAAATCAAGATGAGACATATTATTGGCTACTTGTGTGATTTCTACAATTGGCTTTGATACCTGTTTTGAGTATATCAGTGATATGATCAATGCAATTAATACAGTTGTTACAAATAGAAGTGGTAAGAACTTCTGATATATATCCATAGACTCTTCAACGGATTGTAATGATAAAGTTGCGAAGAATAAGTGTTCCTCGTCGTTTATATGTTTTGAGTAATAAAAAGTAACTTGTTTGATAGAGGTGTTTGGCATAGTTGTTATGGTATATTCGATGTCGCCAATGTTACCTTTTTCATAAGCTTGACTTGTTGTAAGTTCTGTAAACCCGTTAGAAACAACAAATGATTGATTTGCTGGATTATAGATTTCAACCATGGACAATGTATCAGAATAAACATCGGTGTTTGCTGGTGGCATACTCGATTCAATCTCAATGGCATTGATGATAGTAGGATATATAGTTTGTGAGCTGTCTACTGTACCGGTGACAGATATGCTTATATTATCAGCATAAGTAGAGTCACTTATAATTTTATCTAAATCCTCTTCATCAAGTAAAAAATCAAAGTAGACATTGTCTGCATCTATTGCAGAAACAATCACCTTATTATCAAATAAGGGGATTGCACCTGTGGTAGGTGATGCTGTAAGAATGCTGTCTGATGAAAATCTCATGACATCTAATACTGCACTGTTTTCTAGATTAAAGTTTTTTGCTTGAATCAATTGTTCTTCTAGATTCCAATTATTTTCTGTGTAATCAGAAACATAGTTTTCAAGATTTCTTGCGGTTTCTTCAATCTTGCTGTTCTCATAAAAGTTTTGATAATAAATATATTGAAAGACTGCGATACACGAGAAGAGTGCAACAATAGAAGTAAATATCAATACAAACATCTTTATGGTTAATGACCGTTTCATTTCGTCACCTCAAATTTATAACCAACATTGATAACTGTTTGAATATAGCCTGCGTAAGGACTAATTTTCTTTCGTAGTGTTTTAATGTTGGTATCTATAATACGACCATCTCCAAAATAATCGTAACCCCATATAGTGCTGATTAGGGTATCTCTAGTAAATACTTTTCCTTCGTTAGAAATCAGTTTTAGAAGTAGTTCGAACTCCTTTGTCGTCAAATTGATTTCATTCCCATCCACAGTAGCCTTATAGCTATCTTGATCAATGGCTATCTTACCCTTAGTAATGATATGATTATCAGTATTATGGGTCATACGTTTAAATATGGCATTAACTCTAGCTACTAAAACCTTTGGACTAAATGGTTTGGTAACGTACTCATCTGCACCTAACTCATAACCCATGAGTTTATCATCTTCATCTGATCGTGCACTTAGTATGAGAATAAATGCATCTGAATGTTGTCTTATTTTACGGCATACTGACCAGCCATCTAGTTTTGGCATCATGATATCTAATATCACTAAATCAATTGCTTCTTTATCAAATGTTTCAAGTCCTTCATGCCCATCAAAGGCAGAAAAAACAGTGTATCCTTCTGTATCAAAATAATCTGAAATGATCTCATTTAAACGTTTGTCATCTTCTATGATTAATATATTCTTCATGTGTCACCTTATCCCTTCCTCTACATTATATCTCAGTCATGTGTAAAAGATGTGAAAAGTTCAAGAAATTTTAAATCAGTTCAGAAAAGTATTTTATAGAAACGATGGGATGAGTCTCTAGCTTAATAGAGAATATGAAAATATGTAATGATGTTTAAATGTATGTACAATAATCATCTATAAATTGACGAAGGTATAAATGCTGTTCTATTTGATGATCATATAAGACGAATACATTACTCAGCTTGATTAAATTCAATGGAACTGATACATTAATAAAAGAAAATGGGATAAAAATTACGAAAGATGATATATTGACATTTACAATCCTATGTTTAGTTGATATTTGATAGATAGAAATGCTAATGTCTCTATGAGGCAAATTAGTGGAAAATTCAAAGCATACTTATCAATTAAAGATATGATATGAAAGGGATACTACAGGCAATTGTTAGAATATTCAAAAAGTTTGTTGTAGAACTAAGAAAATAGAGATAAGGGGGTATAAAATGAATTTTAGAGAAGGTAATGTTAATGATTTACCTAAGCTTAAGAAAATGTATGGAGAAATAGTAACCAGAATGAGGGAAAATGACATATCAATATGGAATGAAACTTACCCTTATGAAACTTTTAGTGATGATATCAGAAATAATCGATTGTATGTATTAACCGAGAATGAGAATGATATAGTTGCATCATTTGTTTTATGTGTTTCAAATGATGGAGAAAGTTTTGTAGAATGGGAAAGTCCAAATAGCACGGCTTTATATCTTGACCGATTTGGAGTGAATGTTAACTATTCAAGGAGAGGGTTTGGTGGAAAAATGCTTGAGTATGCTATTGAACTTGCTAGAGAAAAGAAGGCTAATTATTTAAGACTATTTGTCGTAGACATAAATAAACCTGCTACAGACTTGTACCTTAAGAACGGTTTTAAACAAGTTGAAGGATTATATGAAGAAAGAATTGATGATCATCTAGTATTGTATGAATATGGATTTGAGATTGAGGTATAAATATAAACCAATCTTAATCAGATATTCTGATGTAGTTGAGAAAGCTCGTTAATACTTTTGGAATTATTAGAAATCATGGACAGTAGACTCTATCTACTGTCCATGATTTTAATTACAATGTTTTGAGTTTATATCTAAGATGAGACATTACAGAAATTCTCGATATACTTGTTGACTAATAATTATAAGTATGATTTAATTAGTACAAAGTAAACTGACGGTTTACTTAAATGTGGAAAGTGGACTATTGAAAGAAGTCCCTATGTAAGGGATTGAATTGATTCTAGTAAATCAGTTAATCCGTTTATTTTATTTATTGGAGGTAAATAGTATGAGTATATCAAAATTTAAAATTGGCATTATTTTGGTTATATTAGTCATCATTTTGACGACTATAATATTTATATGTATTGATGGAACATATATGAAAAAAAAATACGTGAGTATATGGGATGAAGATATAGTTGCAGATCTACAAACCGATCTTGAGAAAATTATATCTGGTGCTTTAACGGCAGCAAGTAGTCACAATGTTCAACCTTGGTTAGTTGAAATCGTCTTTGAGGATGAAATTATATTATATGCTGATATGAGTAAGGAGCTGAGTGTTATCGACTCGAATAGAAGACAACTGCTCATGAGTCAGGGAACTTTCATTGAAAACTTCGAGTATTTTGCAAATCAATATGGCTATAGGATGAGTATTGAATATGCTGAAATTAATCTTAACGAGGATTTACCACAAATAGCTCATATTAGTATCGAAAAAAATGGTGACGAGAAAAAATTAGATACTATTTCTTCTGCTTCATATTTGTTGAAGGATAATAAAATTCATAGCGATATTCCAAATACAATAATGAATATTGAAAAAGAGTTTAATGGATTGGTATCAGAGTTAGTAATGGTATCTTCTGATGAGGATATTCAACCAATGCTTCGTAAAGCTTATTCTATTGAATCGAACAATGAAACCGCAATGATCGAGTTAATCAATAACTTTAGATTCACAGAGTTTGAAAAAAATAAATATAGGTATGGTCTATCTTTGGATACACCGGTATTGTTAAAACCATTTTTACAACCAATTATAAAATCAACATCAAAAAAATGGCAAAACTTCTCGAAAGCTGGTATCGATATGTTTGATAAAAGATTGACAGAAGAATTTGCATATATACTATTAAAATCAGATTTACATGATGAAATTAGTTTAATAGAAATTGGACGGTATTATCAAAGTCTTGTTAATAATGTGAATGGTTATGAATTAAGACCTGCAGTTCAAATAATCGAGGAGTTAGATGGTATGTCAAACTTAACCAGCGACTTCCAAAAAAAATATGGTGCTGATCAAGAAGTGGTTTTGATAATTGGTGTTAAAGATGCCAAAGAGAAATACAATCCAACATTGAGACACCAACTAGAAGATATTATACTTAACTAAATAATGGTATACAAGCTTTTGTGTGCTGTTTATATTTAGGAAAAGTTGTTTTAAAATGTGAATTTAAATAAGGAAAAAAAATGATTATTAGATGCGCCGAACTTGTAGATTATGAAAGTATAAATAGATTATATAATCAATTGCATAAAGAGCACGTTGCGAATAGACCAGATTACTATAAACATACAGAAGAAGTTTTCTCAAAAGACGACTTAGATAAATATATTTCAAGTGATAGAATGGAGTTTTTTGTAGCTGTTAATGATGCAAATAAAGTATTTGGTTTTATTGAGTATGAAATAAGAGAAGACGAAGAGTCTGAGGTACTTCAACAACGTAGTGTGATCTATTTGAATGCACTTGTGACTGACATTAATTATCGGAATAGGGGGATAGCAGGAGAATTGTTTCGATATGCCTTAGCGGATGGTAGAAAACACAATATAGACGCTATTGAGTTAAATGTTTGGAAGTTCAATACTGAGGCAATAAGATTTTATGAATCTCTTGGTATGGAAATAAAAAGCATTCGATATGAGTTAGAAATAAAAGACTAAAAAATGTTAAACCATTTTACGAATGTTTTAATTAAAAGAATGTTGTATAGATTAATTTTAATAAAAGAAAGTCAACAAATACAAAAGTAAAGCTGATTTTTGGTTATTAATTGCGCATTAAAATTTAAGTTTTCAGAATAAGGTTTTACTATTTTGAATATAAATCTCTTAGCTAATCACTTATGTGGTTAGCTTTTTGTAGTTGATACGAACTCTTAAGTGGATGTTTGGTTAATGTGTTTATTGATATCGCAGAAAGTACCATTTTTAGAAGTTAGAATAACTTCAAAAGTATTCTCCCTATAAAAGATGCTGTACTAATTATAAAGACGATGAAATCTTGAAAACTAAAGAAATGATCTTTACTAGCCTTCTTCGACAGTATATTGCATTCTAAGATAAAGTAAAAATGGATTAACTAAACGGAGACTATTTATTGAGCGTTCTCTTTCTTGTTAAGTTAATTTGAAGCAACTGAATAAAGAGCTATAAATAAGCGTTTTGGTACAAATGTACTAGAAAACAGAATGTGAAGAAGTACCATTTACTGCCATCGCATTCTATAATATATTCTTTATATGAGTTTTGTTGGAAGGACATAATACTATGAATATACTTAATAAAACAGATGGCGTTCTGAACTATATAGTATTACTCAATTTCTTTTGAATGAATATGTAGAAATGAGGTGTTGTTGAGTTGTGAATAGAGTAGTCATCTGAATAGTTGTAGTAAAAGAAATGAACATTTCAACAATTTTATAAGGATGTACATTGAGTAATAAATCAATGGATAGTTTATGGAACACTAAAGAATGTGTAATATGAGGTGACTAAATGGCAAAACAGCAATTTATTGCATTTAAATTGAATGATGAAACTTATGCAGCAGATATTAAACGTGTTGGTGGTATAACAGAATATAGAAGTATAACTAGATTACCTAATGCACCAGGATTTGTTGAAGGTGTAATTAACTTGCGTGGAGAAATAGTACCAATTATAAATCTAAAAGAACGTTTTCAACTAGAAAAAAGCGAAATTGACTCTAATACACGCATAATACTTTATCAAATAGATAATAAGGATGTTGGATTTATCGTAGACGAAGCATCTCAAGTAGTAGAGATTGATGATAAAAATATTGATCAAACACCTTTATTGTTTAATGAAATCCAGGGTGATTACTTAAATGGGATTGGTAAGTTAGATGGAAAAATCATTATTCTTTTAAATTTGGAGAAAGTATTCACTGAAGAAGAAAAAGAAGAAATCTTAACAATAGAAATTTAGCTTAAAGATCAAAGTCTTTTAGCTAGCATTGATATTAAATCATTTAGGAGGAATATAGAGTGAAGTTAAAAACAAAATATATTATGTTACTAATTGTAACGTTTATAATCGTACTAACAGTTACATCTGCTTATGGATATTTAAATATTAGAAATGAAATAGAAAATAAGGTAGAAATTTATTCGACTAGTCAAGCCAAAAAAATTAAGTTGGAAATTGATAATTGGTTAGATAGAAAACTTGCGATTGTGGCTGGAACTGCGAATATTGTTCAAGATGAGCGAATTATAGAATTAATAAAAGAAAATCCTAAGAACAGTGATTTTTTATCAGCCTATCAATATGATCCGGATTTGAGAGATCTCTATCTTGGATTAGAAGATACTACATTTGTAGATGGATCTGGGTGGGTAGCGCCAGCGGACTATAATCCAACTAAACGTCCTTGGTATAAAGCTGCGAAAGAAGCAGGAAAGCCTATGGTTGGAGATGTGTATATTGATATGAACTCTGGTGAAGCAAGTTTATCAGCAGTTGCTCCAATGAACGATAAAAATGATAAATTTCTTGGTGTTGTATCTGTTGATATTTACTTATCGGTCTTAACTGATATGATAAATAACATTAAGTTGGATGCTTTTGCTTATCCCTTCCTTATTAATACTGATGCAACTATTTTAGCTCATCCTTCTGAGGATTTAATCAATACAAAACTTACCGAATATGAAGTATATGCCCCTCTATGGGATCAGATGATTAAGAATGGTAATGGAGTGATTGAATACTCGGATAAAGGTATTGAAAAGTTGTTAGTTTTTGAAGAAGTAGAACTAACAGGATGGACTTTAGGTGTTGTTATTGTTAAGGATGAAGCCTATAAGGATCTAGAAAAAATAGGTGAAAAGTACTTACTGATGTTTATAATAGGACTAATTTTACTTGTTATAATTGCAATTGGTACATCGAAAATTGTTGAAAAGTTACTAGATAATTTAACTGAGAGTATTGGAAAACTTGCAGAATTAGATTTGACTTTTGAGAAGGGTTCGAAATTGGAAGTAATGACTCATCGAAAAGATGAAATAGGCATTGTTGCTAATGGTCTCAACACATTGCAAAGAAATTTTGTGGAATTAATAGCCAATATAAACTCGGCATCACAATCTCTTGGTGCGGCATCAGAAGAACTAACGGCGACTAGTCAACAAGCATCATCTACTGCTACAGATATAGCAGAATCATTAACGGATGTATCTATAGGCATTCAAAATCAAGCAGATGATACTTCGAATGTTACTTCTGAAATTCAGCAATTGGGTGACATTATCACTACAGATGCAGTCCACGTTGAATCGCTTAATAAGGCCACTCAAAAAGTTAGTGAACTTCAGAGTGAAGGCATGATATCCATTAATGATTTGGTTGATAAAAGCAAAGAGAATGCTATAGCGTCAGAGGAAATATATGAAATAATTGAAGCAACTAACGAAGATGCAGAAAAAATTCAAAAAGCAAGCGAGATGATTAAAAGTATTGCAGACCAAACAAACTTGTTGGCTTTAAATGCTTCAATTGAAGCGGCTAGAGCAGGTGAACATGGTCGTGGGTTTGCAGTTGTTGCAGATGAAATAAAGAAATTAGCTGAGCAATCAGAACATTTTACTAAAGATATTGTAGATATAATTTTTGCTTTAAGTCAGAGAACTGAAGTTGCAGTAAATCGTGTGAAAGATACTAAGAAAATTGTTGAAAACCAACAAGTGAGTGTTTCCAAAACTTATGAACAGTTTGAGGGAATTGCAGAATCAATAGAAGAGATGAAATCCAATATTGATGTTCTTAATCAATCCTCACAAGAGATGAGTGAGAAAAAAAATAGCATCATTGATATTGTTCAAAATTTTGAGTCAGTTGTTATAGCTAATACTACTAGAACAGCAAGTATAGTTGAAAATATTGAAGAACAAACTACTAGCATAGAAGAGATTGCAGGTTCTAGTGAAATGTTATCTACAATGGCAGAGGAATTGAATGAAAGTATTGTTAAATTTAAAATATAAAGTTCTAGGCAAAATCTAAATGTAGATTGTCTTAGTCAATCATAATTGTAATACCAGGGGATAGGATGTTTTAGACTTATCCCCTGGTGTTATAAGTTTACTATATCAATGTACTTGTCCATTGGATGTTTTAAGTGTTGAAAATCAACACTAGACTTAAAGAGGAGAATTATGATGAATCAAAAAAAAAGCCTATTTTCAAAAGTGGATTGCTTTAGACTGTATGTCACTGATCTTGATAATGGTTTAGAGTTTTATAGAGATGGTCTAGGATTGTCAGTTATATGGCGAACTAGTACAGCAATTGGTTTGGGTATGGATAATGACATAACTGAAATTGTAATCCACACTGAACGAGAGGGCCAAGAGGTAGATTTAATGGTAAATTCAGTAGAGGAAGCTGTAAAAACTATTGAGTCAGTTGGTGGTAAAATAATCGAAGGACCATTTGATATAAGAATCGGAAAATGCGCTGTGATTGAAGATCCTTGGTCAAATAAATATGTAATACTAGATTCTACAAAAGGTACATTCGTAACAGATTGCAATGGTAATGTAATTGGGCAAAATAAGTAATCTTTTTTAGTTATCATTACTATGGGGAGAAGATCATAGTAACGTATTTATAGAATGAGATATCATTGAGTTCTGATTATTGACATAGAATTTGTAAAGTGATATACTTCACACAAAGCAATCGACTGACGGTCGGTCAGTCAGCACAACTATTATTAGTCTAAACTGTAGTAAATGAGGTAATAAGAATGAGAATAACAAAAGAATTTGATGAAAGAAAACAAGAAATTATTGAGAAATCAAGTATTCTATTTAATAGAAAAGGCTACATGAAAACATCTGTAGCAGATATCGTGAGAGAAGTGGCTGTTGCAAAAGGAACATTCTATTACTATTTTAAATCAAAAGAGGATGTGTTAGATGCGATAATAGATCAGGAAATTAATCAGATATGCGAGATGGCCATAATCATTGCTAATAGTGATGCATTGAATGTACATCAGAAATTATTAAGTATCATACTCGGAAGTGATGTAAGCCAAGCGAAAGTCGAAAAAGCTGATAATGATGAATCAATGGATGTTGAAGATATACGTGAGACTTTACATTTAAAGGATAATGAAAAGTTTCATTTAAAGAGTATTAAAGAAATAAACATTAAATTAGCTCCAATATTAGCACAAGTGGTTGAGCAGGGAAACAAAGAAGGTGTATTTAATACCCCTTATCCTCTTGAGACAATTGAACATTTGTTGGTTTCTTCATCTTTTCTATTTGATGAAGGTATTTTTGATTGGGAACCAGAAGAACTCAAAAAGAAAAAAACTGCATTTGTTTATCTTATGGAAGTTAGTTTAGGTGTCCAGAGGGGATCGTTGCATTACCTTTTGGAGGTGCTGTAGTTGTATTATGATAAAAGGAAGAAATCTTTTAATCAGTTTCTAATTATATGGTTTGGAGAGTTTATTTCAAGTATTGGAACAGGTATGACTGCATTTGCTTTATCTGTTTATGTATTTAAAGTTGAACAAAATGCTACTAGTGTAGCGCTTGTTGTATTAGCAGCTTTTTTGCCGATTGTTCTATTGGGACCGATTGCAGGAGTACTTGCAGATAGATATGATCGAAGATTGCTGATGATGTTAGGAGATGGCTTATCAAGTATTGGTCTATTTGTAATTTTAGTAGCTTATTTGAATCAATCTTTAACACTTACCATTATTGTAGTTGGTGTTTCATTTAGCTCTTTGTGGAGTGCCTTACTTGATCCAGCTTATAAAGCTTCTATTTCAGAAATATTAACAGATGAGGATTATGCAAAAGCTAGTGGTTTGGTTCAATTAGCTGGAGCCTCAAAGTATTTATTATCTCCTATGATTGCAGGTTTTCTCTTAACTATTGTGGATTTAGATTTTATTCTTATTGTTGATATCGCTACTTTAATAATTACGATAGTAGCTGTATTTATTGTTAAAAGACAGTTGAATACATCAAAAAAAGAAATTGTTCATCAACATTTCTTGAAAGATTTTAAAGATGGACTAGTGACACTAATAGCACATAAGGGCGTTGTTTTGTTGGTGATTCTCCTATCGGTAGTAACTTTTTTTATAGGATTTGTTCAGACTCTCTATACACCTATGATTCTAAGTATATCTACAGAAAAAGTTCTTGGTATTGTTGAATCTATTAGTGCTATTGGTTTATTAGTAGGAAGTTTATATATTGGCATTAAAAACTATGGTAATCATTTTTTGAAGATGATGATAATCGGGATTGTGTTTATGGGTATTTTCATATTGTTTCTTGGTACATCAACAAATCTATGGGCAATTGGTATATGGGGTTTTCTTCTTTTTGCAACTCTTCCCTTTATCAACACGGGTGCTGAAGTACTTATCCGTAAAAATATACCTAATGAGCAACAAGGTCGTATTTGGGGATTAATTGGTCTTATTTCTCAGATGGGTTATCTAGTTGCATACATAGTATCAGGTATTCTTGCAGATTATATATTTACTCCGATGTTAACTCAAGATGGACTTTTAGCAGCTAGTGTCGGAAAAATTATTGGTGTAGGAGAAAGTCGTGGTATTGGATTTATGTTTATTATATCAGGTACATTTATCATCATTAGTGGGATAGGTTTAGCTAGGAACAGGGCTGTTAAGAAGCTGGAGGTTCAAAGTGTTAGTCAAGTTATTTAGAAGTGAAATGAAAAGAAATAAGGTTGTTAATTTAACATTATTCACATTTGTCATGTTATCTTCATTACTGGCATCAAGTGCCATTTATTTAACTATGACATTGATTGGTGGTGTTGAGGAACTGGTTATAAAGAGTGATACACCTCACTTTGTCCAAATGCACGCAGGAGAAATTGATCAATCTGACTTCAAGGAGTTTAATGAAAGAAATGTAGAAATCGAGTCATTTCAACTTCATAAGATGTTAGGTGTTCCGGGTAATGAAATTTATTTAAGTAACAATGAAACTTCTGAAGTTAAGAGTGTAATGGATGTAAGCTTGGTTGAGCAGAATAGTCAATTTGACTATCTGCTGAATATGAACAATGAAATCGCTCAAATTAGTAAGGGAGAAATTGGTGTTCCAATCTACTATATGAAAGACAAAGAGTTAAGTGTAGGAGATCAGATTTCCTTTAAACATAATGGTGTAAGTCATGATTATATCATATCTACCTTCATAAGAGATAGTCAAATGAATCCTGCTCTAGTGAGCTCTAAGAGATTTCTATTGTCACATGAAGATTATCTTGTGATGGAAAAGATATATTCCGAAACAGAATACCTAATAGAATATAAGTTTAAGGATATTGAAGATCTAGATGGATTTAGTCAAAAATATCAAGAGGGTAAAATGCCTAGTGTTGGACCTATGGTTGATATTAATCTCTTTAGAACAATCAATGCATTAACAGATGGAATCGTGATAGTGGTCTTGATATTTGTAAGTTTTTTACTAACGCTAATTGCCATTTTGTGTCTAAGGTATACATTGCTTAGCACTGTAGAAGAGGATATTCGTGAGATTGGTGTCCTTAAGGCTATTGGAATCCATCACAGAAAGATTCAGTTTATTTATATGGCTAAATATTTGGTTCTTACTTCATTGGCAAGTATATTAGGTTATGTCTTCTCCTTTGTAGTTAATCAGATCCTTGTGACAAATATTACTGAATATATGGGCATTACATCTGTTGGATTGGCCTCTTATGTTGCACCTCTTATCGGTGTGTTTATGGTGCTTTCAATTACGATATTAAGTATACGGATCATATTGAGAAGGCTTAAAAAGGTTGCGGTTGTTGAAGCGATAGTTGGTCACCAAAAGTCAAATAAATCTATTCTAACTCCTAGACTGAAGTTGAGTAAAATGAGTAAAGTTCATACAATTTTCTTTATGAGTTTCAATAAAGTATTAGTAAATCTAAAAGCACATATATTGATAATCCTAATATTTATTCTTAGTACTTTTATTATGATAGTTCCTCTCAATATGCTAACGACCATATCGTCTCCGTCATTTACTAATTATATGGGGGTTGGGAAAAGTGATTTACGTTTGGATATAAGAAATCATGAATCGTCAGGCGAAAATTTTGATGTACTGCTTGATTACATTGAAAAAGATAAAGACATATCCGGTTATGGTGTATTCAAAACGTATGGAATGAAAGTTTTATCTAATGAAGGTGAGATAGAAAACATACCTTTAGAGGTTGGTGATCAAAATAGTTTTCCTCTTGATTATATTAAAGGGAGTCCTCCTAAAGAAGGTGAGTTATCCTTATCGGTTTTGGCAATAGAAAGTATCGGTAAAAATATTGGGGATACAGTTAGTATTCTTAATAATGGAGGTGTAACAGATGTCACTATATCAGGTGTTTATCAGGACATAACCAATGGTGGGAAAACAGCAAAAGCTGTGCAAACGCTATCTGATGGCAATGTATTGTGGTATGTCATTAATGTCAATCTAAAGAATGATGTCAGTATAGAAGAGAAGAGAATAAGTTATGGTAATCAATTTTCAAACATTAAAGTTACAGATCTTGATGAATATATTAATCAGACATTGAGCGGTACCATCAAACAACTTCGATTAGTTGCAGTTATTAGTAGTTTCATATCGTGTGCAATTGGAATGTTGATTACAGGATTGTTTTTGAAAATGATGTTGGCAAAAGAATCGAGAGAGATTGGCATACTCCTGAGTATTGGCTTTAATCAGAAGAATATTCGGGTTCAGTACATGGTTAGAATGTTGATTGTTTTAATTACTGGTATAGTTTTTGGAATTCTACTATCTGCATCATTAGGACAAAATCTCATAAGCATGATTAGTAGTTCATTTGGGGCATCGTCAATAAGATTTGTTGTAAATCCTTATGTAGCATACGTACTATTGCCTACTTTATTGGCTCTTGTAGTTATAACTACGAGTTGGCTCAGTATGAATGAGAATAAAATGTCATCTATTAGTAAAAGACTAATGGAATAGGAGGGGACAAAATGGTAATTATTAATGGAAAAGGAATTAATAAATGGTTTGAAATGTCCAAAACAAATAGAGTTCATGTCCTTAGAAATGTAGATTTAGAGATTTTAAGTGGAGAATTTGTTTCGATAATGGGTCCATCTGGATCAGGCAAATCTACGCTATTGTACAATATAAGTGGTATGGATAGATTAACCTCTGGAGAAGTAATATTTAGAGATACAGATATCACAACAGCATCAGATCGAGACTTATCAGATCTAAGATTAAATAATATGGGCTTCGTCTTTCAGCAAAGTCATTTGTTAAAGGATTTAAGCATTATGGATAATATCTTACTGCCTGGTTTTGCATCTAATAAATTTACTAGAGAAGAAATTGTTAAAAGGGGAGAAGACCTTATTAAGGGTCTGGGGATTGAAACTATAACTAATAATATGATTAACGAAGCGTCAGGCGGTCAGTTGCAAAGAGTCTCGATTGCAAGAGCTTTAATTAATGAACCTGAGATACTTTTTGGTGACGAACCCACTGGAGCTCTTAATTCTAGTATGTCAGAAGAAGTTATGTCAATTTTCAGTGAGATTAATCAAAAGGGGAAAACTGTTTTAGTGGTAACCCATGATGCCAGAGTAGCTGCAAGATCTGATAGAGTCCTATTTATGATAGATGGGAAAATTGTAGAGTCGTTAGAACTTGGCAAATATAATTCGAACGATGATCTATCTTTAAGAGAGCAACAACTGAGTGCATGGTTAGTGAAACATGGGATATAGTAGAAAATGAATTACTCAGTTGAAGCCAGTTTACATTAAAACACGACTTGTTAAGAAATGGAGAAATATGATGAAAATCGAAACTGAAAGATTAGTGATATCTGAGTTTGATGATAGCATGATAGGAAGTGTTCATCTAAATTCTTTAGACGAAGATAATAGAAGATTTGTACCAGATGAAGTATTCGAGACAATTGAAGAAGCTAGAGAGGCAGTTGAGTTTTTAAAGACTCGATACGAAAGTAGTGAAGGTCCTTTTGTACATCCTATTTTGCTACATAGTGGTGAAAATATAGGTCATGTTCAAGCTGTGCAAATAGAGGGAGGCTGGGAAATTGGATATCATATAGCTGAAACTTATACAGGTAATGGATATTCAGTTGAAGCAGTAAAAGCCTTTTTGCCAGTCCTGTTTAAAAAGTTGGATATAACAAAAATTTATGGTATCTGTTTAGCAGAAAATGTAGCTTCTCAAAAGGTATTAGAGAAATGTGGCTTTGAGTTTGACCATAAAAGTATAGAAAATTATCAAAATAAACCTAGATTAGTATATAGATACAAGTATAGTTTGAGTTAATTGGATTGCAAGGAAGTATTTTTATAGTATACAAGTAGAAATGATAGAGTAAGTATATCTGTAAAAGAAAAAAATGATTATTTTTAGGGTAAAGAGAATGTTCACAATAGATGGAGAGAAGAGGGCTTTGTTTTTAAGTGAGAATAATGAGATTGTCATTCTCAATAAATGGTTCTTTTGGTGGGAGCTTGTAATCGCTAGCTTCTAAAAGATGCGAAATCTTATTGTTTTATTACTTTTATTTAAAAAACAGTTGACAAACTACGAATGGTGTGATTTAATTTGAATAAGTAAACTACTAGTATACAAAGGCGGGAAAATGATAAGAGGAAAAGAAGCAATTGAAGCTAAAGTCGTTGAAGCAATGATCAAACTATTGAAGCAGAAAGACCTGAGTTTAATAACTTCAGATGAAATTTCTACAGAAGCATCCGTAAGTAAAAGAACCTTATACAAATACTTTGATAGCAAGATTTCTATGTATTTAAGTGTCGTAGAATATAGCTTTATGAATATGAATGAGTATATTAATGACTATTTAGTCAAGAAAAAAGTATCAAGCGGTGTAGATATAATTAGAGAAATAGGTAGAGCTTATCTTACCTATGGATTAAGTCATCCATTTGAGTCGAAAATCATCACATCTTTTGATGAAACGGATTACACCGAAGATTATCAACAAAGAATAAAAGACTTTAATGAGTATTCTAATATATTTTTACCACTAAAATATATTGAACTGGCTTTGAAAGAGACGAAGTTTGAAAGTGCACATTCGGCAGAAACTTTATCAATTATGTATCACTCAAGTGTTTTAGGTTTATCAACTTTAATTCAATCAAAACATGAATGGATGGAAGAATTCTATAAAACAGATATTCAAGAAATCATTGAAAATCATTTAGATCTACTTATATCACTAATAGACCCGAAGTAGGACGAATTAGGGGTTTAAATATAATATAAGTAGCTAAGAATAGACATCGTATTGTTCATACAAACTCTATTGAGCAAAGACATCTTTATCATGGTCACAACTAAGGTAATAGGAGGCTATTGATGATGAGTAAAAATCATACAGGAATAGAACGGAAAAATGTGTTTTCCAATTATAATTTTTACGACATAAAAAGTTTAATGAAATTGGAAAAGCTTATTGATTATAACAAAGAGCTAAATAGAGAAAAGTATATTGAGCTGTTATATTATTCTGGTGCAGCTAATATATTTAAGGAAAACTATAGTAAAGTAAACCATATTGGTAAAAGGCTTTTGGATTATTCTAAATTGCTTTCTGATGAAGTACATAAGGGAAGAGCTTACAATCTACTGGGTATTTCTAATGCTAATATGTCTAGGTACAAAGAGGCTTTGTATTATTACCAATTGGGTATTGAAGCAACTGACTGCAGTAAAATACAAGCAATTCTACATTTAAACATTAGTGAGGTTTACTATCGATTAGGAAAATATAAGATTTCAAAAGACTATTTACTGAAATCTATTGAGTATTCTCAGAAAATTGATTATAAGAGATTAATCTTTAAGGCAAATGTTTTTCTTTCAAATTTGCTTAATATTTCTGAAGATGCAAATCTTGCACTGGCAAATCAGGAATATGTTAATGCGATAAAGTCTGATGATGTATCTGCACTGGATGAGTTCTATTTTAATATTGTTAATGGAAGGATTTATTTAAAACAAGATAGGCTAAATAAATCAAGGGAGTCATATAATGCAGCGAAGGTAATTCTTGATAACATCAACATGAATAAGCTCAAAGTGCTTTATTACATTGATTTGACAGAATTGTGTATCAAAGAAAACAAGGATCGTGATGCTATTGAGAATGCTATGTTGGCTTGTGAATCTAGCAATGTTCTCAATGATGATTTTTTTCAGTACAAGTCATCTTTGGCGTTGAGTAAGGCATATGAATGTTGTGGAGAAATAGAAGAAGCGTTCTATTATTTACAGAAGAGTTTGTATCATAGTAAATCATTTTCGTCATCACTTTTCTCATTTGATAAAGAGATATCTATAATGGTGAAGGAAAAATCTCTTTTAAACATTATTGAGAACAACAATAGTGAAATCAAAGCGTTGGTTAATAGTAAAAAGAAGCAAAATGAAATAATTGAAGCGTTAGAAACATCGCATAAGCTATCAAAAGAATTATTTAGAAAAACTGATTATGAACAGGTTCTCTTGAGTAGTTATAAATGTATTAATGATATTGTGAAGATCAAGGAACTAAATATCCTAAGATATGATGAGAAAAAGAATCAAGCAACTTATGAGATAAGGATAATTGATGGTGAAAAGGTTGATTTGGATAGCTCAATTATAGATCGTGATCAGATGTCTCTTTTATCATCGATCAATGATAATAATAAAAACAACGATCAAATGATCTTTTGTATTGAGAATAGATGTTATTTCAATATGTCTAGTAATGAAAACTCTGCTTTGATTCTTGAGATTAAAAAATTAGGGAATCAGAGTGTTGAACGCAAAGAAGAGATTTTCATGAAAGAGTTTTTAACTGATATGAATGTTGCAATGAATCGTGAAAATATATTTACCTCAGTTGGGAAAAATGATTCATCGCTAAATGAGTATTATCAGAACTTAAGGCAATCCTTAGGATTGACAACTAGAGAAATTGAATTGATACAAAATGTTTATGAAGGATGCACAAATAAGATAATTGGTGAAAAACTGGAGATTTCACATAATACTGTAAGAAATCATTTACGTAATATTTTTTCTAAGTTTGGTGTTGCTAGTCGCTATGAATTGATTAATTATGTACATGAAAGGAGAATTCCATTAATCTATCATCAATTTGGATAACATACTCTTAAGCTAACATTATTTAGAGTAACCATTAATTTAATATTGTATTTTATTCAAACCCTGTATGCAGTAAAAAAGTTCGTTTTCATTGCGTACGGGTTTTTTGTTTTCAATTTTCATGAAAAAGGGCGTTTTATTAAGGTAATTGCCATGAAATTTAGATGAATTTCTGATGGTTGATTAAAAAAAGATAACCATTTCGAGTATTGGGGATATATGTTAAAACTTAAATATGGCAATTGTAAGATGGTCTTATATAGTACGAATGTACTATGAAATTGAATGTGATTTAGTACCATTTACCAAGTTTGAGTATTGATATATATTTATCATAACCGTATTTTAAATACTCTATTTGACGTAATCATAAAAAGCACATGGAGTTTACTATTGGTATATTAGTGATTCTTATAATTCGTAAGTGTTGTTATAAGATTCAATCATAAATTCACGAAAGTTTATGTGTTTTAACATCATAGAAAGGAGAATCTTTTGAACAATATTATTTTATCAAACTATTTATCTGATGAGGAAGTGTTACATTCCAAAAGAGTTCAAAAACTGGCTTTGGAATTGTCTACTTATATGGGTTATTCAGCTGAGGATAGTATAAGAATTGGTATATTAGCTCTATATCATGATTTGGGAAAATCACAGGTCCCTAGCAGAATACTAACTAAGAAAGGAAAACTTACTGAAATGGAGTTTGAAGTCATCAAGAAACATACTTTGTCCTCCAAAAAATTGTTACTAAAACATGATTTTCCCTTAGATCATGCTGATATTGTTTTTCATCACCATGAGAACGTTGATGGAAGTGGTTATCCAATGGGTTTAGAAGAAAATGAAATTCCGATAGAGAGTCAAATTATTTCAATATGTGATTATGTAGATGCTAGAACATCGGTGAGAGTGTATAGAGATAGTGTCATGACAGAATTAGAAATGTCTAAGCACTTATTGGAACTTATAGATAAAAAATTTAGGAGAGATGTTTCAGAGACAATGATCAGTTTACTCGAAGAAAATTTGAACTTCAATCAAAGTCTTTTGAAAACGAATGAAAAGTGTATGTGATGACATAAAAATAGAAAATGGAGTATAGGTGATTTAAATGAATATATTACATTTTGAGACAAACAGAATGATTCGTAAGTCAATAAAGGAAACATCCGAATCTTTAGGCTACTTGTATTTTTACTCGGAAAACCAGACAGATGGTTTTAGAATTTTAGAAAACGAAAATATTGAGTTAATAATAGTTGCCGTAGAACTTAAGGAAGAAACGAGTGAGAAGATCTTAATTAAGTTATCACAAAGTTGTTTCAGCCAAATCCCGATTCTAGTATTAACAACATTTGATGACTTGTGTGTAAGGGAAAAATACTTCAGTCATGGCATTGTGGATTATATAATTTATAATAAATATGCTATTCCAAGACTAAAAAGGTATATGGAAACTATCAAACTCGTTGATCGCTATGGATTGATTCTAAAAAGGGCTAAAATAGCAGTATTGGATGATTCTAATTTTAGCCTTTATATTCTAAAAAAGATGTTAGAGGGCCATGGAATTAAGAATGTTACTTATTATAGTGATCCTAAAGCATTTCAGGACGATCAAGAGAAATATGATATTTATATCATTGATTTGGTATTACCAGGGGTATCTTGTGAGGAATTGGTCTACGAGTTGAGAAAAAGTCATTCTAAGGCAATTATTATGATTATATCCGCAATAAATAATCATAATACCATATCTCATATGTTGATAGCTGGTGCGGATGACTATATATTGAAGCCTATTGATTCACAGATTATCTTGGCGAGAATGAGGAGTCATTTAAAGACCATGAAAATGATCGAAAGAATCGAGTTGCAGAACAGGCAATTAGATACATTGTCTAAGATCGATTCACTGACTCAAATACCAAATAGAATGCATCTTATGAATCGCTTGGATGAAGAGGTGAAACGTGCCAAACGGTTAAACTATCCCCTTTCTATTGTACTATATGATATAGATAACTTTAAGCTTATCAATGATACATATGGACATATAGAAGGTGATAAAGTACTACAAGAAGTTGCTGAAATGATGAAAATGAATATAAGAGAAACGGATTTTGTTGGGAGATATGGTGGAGAAGAGTTTATGATGATATTTCCTGGTACTACTGAGGAGCAAGCTGTAATTGTAGCTAACAAAATACGAAGTATAATTCAAACCAAGTATGAACTTACAAAAAAATATAACTTAACGATCAGTGGTGGTATCTCTAGTAAAAGAAATCTTTCTAAGAAAAAAATGATTCATAGAGCAGATAAGATGCTTTATGAGGCAAAATCCATTGGTAAGAATAAAATATGTTCATAAATGACTTGATATATAAGACATAATTTAAGGAGTAGCTATGTACAGACTTTCATACAAAAATGCTATTTTGATTTGCATATTGTTATCAGTTGGTGCTATAGTCGTTGGTTCAGCATTTACTAAGAGTTCAAAAGAAGAATTTGACGACAATTTAATGATACTCTCAGCAAATGAAGAGGAATTAAATTATTCTACTCAAAGTTTTGAAGATGAAACAATAGCACATACTGAACAAATACAAAATATAATTACTAAATTACTAGATTCCCATAATAGATCTAGTTCTATAATACTTAATTCAAGACAACTAGATTGGGAAATATATTATAGGTTACTGAGGAACTTTATAAATAATGTAGCAAGTTAAATAAATAAGAGTCAAAAATATTTATGGTAAAGAAAAAATATATTATAGAGAACAAGTTTGGGAGTAAGGTTTAGATGAGTGATAAGTTGGTTGTGTTAGATTCAAAGTTATTTCCAGAACTTTCATCGAAACTGTTGTCAGAATGTGAATTTCAAGTTGAAAAAATAATCTTCGACCAAGGTATCAAATTGGTTGTTTGTAGCTCATTATTGAAATTGTATAGCCTTAATTGGAAAGAACGTAGAATTCTTTCGACATTAAGAGACTGTAGGAGTTGCAATACAAGAACAAGTAAACTGTATGTAAATGAAAACTCGAGATTTTTGATCAACTGTGATTTATGTAAAAGCAAAGTTTTGAAAGAAAGGGTTGAATAAGTATGATTTATATAGTTAGTGGTGCTTCGAGATCAGGTAAGTCTCTAGTAGCGAAAAGAATGTCTGAGAAAACAGGAGTATCTTATATTTCAACAGATAACTTAATGATGGGTTACATTGATGGTTTACCTGAGTTGGGATTATCCGAGAATATGTGGCCCAATGAAATAGCTGAAATAATGTGGCCTTTTCTAGAAGCTATGATTAGCAATATGATTGAAAATGAAATGGACTATATATTTGAGGGTGAGGCCTTCTTACCCAAAAAAATATCTACTCTGAGGATGCTTCATCCTAATAAAATTAAAGTATGCTTTTTAGGTTTTACTGATATTCCATTAGAAAAGAAAATGATGAATGTTAAAAAATATTCCAATGGTAAACATGATTGGCTTGCAAAAAAGGAAGATGAATTCATTGAAGAACATATTATAAATATGAAGCTCTATAGTGCAATTGTAAGAAATGAATGTAATATTTATGGCTGTAAATACTTTGATAGTGGGAGTAGTTTTACAGAGACTATGGATAGTGTAATTGAATGGCTCGTTGAGTAAATGTATTTAGAATGAAGATGGATTGTATAAGCAGCGGTTGAGAAAAAGTGTGAGTAATGATGCTAAAAACACGTGGGAGGTGTTATAATGGAAGGCGATATGAGAAAAATGTTATGGATTTTAACTTATTTAGAAACACTATCAGAGAGGAAGAAAAATGCAAAAAGAAAAAAAGCATAATGAACTTGATGAAAAGTATTGCTCTAAAGTAGAATTAAAAAATGGGAAAGTCTTGGTAATGAGAGTTCCTAAAGAAGATGATGCATTACAATTGATGAATCATTTGAAGCAAGTTGATACTGAAACAAAATTTTTAGGTAGAGAGCCTGATGAGTTTAATTTTACACTTGAGCAAGAAAAAGAGTTTATTAAAGGATTCGACAAAGACGAGAACAGTTTATTCCTAGTTGGAGAAATTGATGATGAAGTCATAGCAAATGTATCTGTTAGTATTGTAAGAAACAATAGAAGATTCCTTCATAGAGCTGCATTTGGTATTACAGTTCAGAAGAAACATTGGAGAAGTGGTATTGGTAAACTGCTAATTGAAAAAGTAATCGATTGGTGTAAAGATAAAGGTGTAGAACAATTAGAACTTGAAGTTGTCAGTGATAATGAAAGAGCAGTAGAATTATATAAGAGTCAAGGTTTTGTGAAACATGGTACTATGAAGAACGCAATAAAATACGCAGATAACACTTATGCAGATGAAGATATTATGATTCTATTTATGAATAAAATCTAAGTCGCATGGGTTAAATGAATCACTATATAAGATTGATTATGGTACATACGACTATATTTTATTAAGTAAATACTATAGATCATATAAAGAGTCTCTTTTGAGGCTTTTTATTTTTATGTAATTATAAGATATCAATTAGATTCAGAAATTGCTTTTTAATAACTTTATATTCAAGGAGTTCTGATGGATCTTAAAGATTGATTCTAAGGGATATTCATGGATAAATGATTACTATAAAATCGAAGCGATTGGATAAAATAAACAATTCCCAAATATCAACAAAATTGATGTAAAATTTCCCATTTTGTAGTATACTATGTATAGTTGTATATATAATTATATTTAAGTGAGAGATATAAATGTTTGATAGTAGAAGTAGATTATTAA
>Ga0209379_10000310_pt1 | contig 46011 bp, 26 predicted proteins | sample tdDd001_FD_187124 | JGI IMG/M metagenome (GOLD analysis project Ga0209379, IMG submission 187124) | Marine sediment microbial communities from the Atlantic coast under amendment with organic carbon and nitrate - tdDd00.1 (SPAdes)... | ecosystem: Environmental > Aquatic > Marine > Coastal >... | reverse complement strand
CGACAATGAACCACGGTGGTCGCATTGCCCTGCTAGGTATTCCACCATCAGATATGGGTATTGATTGGAACCAAGTTATCTTCAAAGGCTTGGTTATCAAAGGCATCTATGGCCGCGAAATGTTTGAGACGTGGTACAAGATGGCTTCACTGATTCAATCTGGCCTAGATCTAACGCCAATCATCACTCACCACTACAAGATTGATGACTTCCAAAAAGGCTTCGACGCTATGCGTAGCGGGCTTTCTGGCAAAGTTATCCTTGATTGGGAGTAAGGGGTTCGACTCCGATCCTCAGGGTGGTTTTGAGACTCCAAAATTGGCTTAGTACTCGTTACAAAGGCAGACAAAGCCCTATTTGACCTTACAAAACGTCCCAAAAACGTCCCAAAATGAAAAGAAAACGTCCCAATAGATTCTTGGGACGTTTTTGACTCTAACTCAATGACAATTATAGATCAATGGCCATAGAACTTGGCGGTGATACGGCTTCTCGTCGACACGAGGTCAATTGTTTTTAAGTGAGTTATTTGGTTTGCGCCTGTTGTAACTCCCTCCAGACTCTCTCTGATTCAGTTTTGTTGGCTTCTTCTAGCCATTTGCCATAGATTTTTGCAACCATAGTGATATCCGCGTGACCCATCTGACGCGCTAGGTAGCTGATATTGACGTTTGCGAAGGTGATCATCCAACACGCATACGTATGCCGTAATTGATAGGGTTTTCGGTATTGAACTTCAGCCTTAGAACACATGGAAGCCCAAATTCGTTGTATAGCTCGATGGCCATAATAATCGTGAGCGCTTCCTTTTTGTGCTCGAACTGCTTTTGGGTTAAATACAAAGCGCAGTTTTTCAGTACGAAAGGATTTGTCGGGTAATTCTATCTTGTGTTCTTTAGCTGGAAAAGATTCGTTTAAAGTTAATGCTCTTTGTGACTTAAGGGCTTCTATCGCTGGTGGAAACAAATCAACAAATCGGTCTTTATCTGTTTTTGTTGTTTTTAACCCACGATCTTTGTACGCAGAACGGCGAATATGAAGTACGCCACTATTTAAATCGACATCTTCCCATGCAAGCGTTGTAAGCTCACCGGTGCGGAGTCCTGTATAAACCGCAACAGTGATTAGGTTTTTGTGTTGAAGAACATGACAATTCTCGATAGTAGATTGAACCTCATCAAAAGAGAAAGGATTGATATCTGAGGGAGCCTCTTTTACTTTCACCAAGATATCTGAATAGTCCTTATTGATATACTCCATTTTGTGAAGCCATTTGAGGAAACTGTTAATTGTGGTGATGTGATTGTTCACCGTAGCGCCATTGCGGCCAATAACCAGTTCCGACATAAAATGCATTAACGAGCGAGGAGAAATAGTGTCAATGTTTCGCTTAGGGCCATAAATTTCTAGGAAGCACCTGATTGCTATATCAACCCGTTCCAATGATGATCGTCTTAGCATATGTGTTTTTTGCTTCAAAAATTCTGCCGCTAGATCCTCAATTGCTCCAATAAATCGTTCCCCACCTGCATGTTTAGAGTTTGGGAAGTGATAAACATAATTAAAAGTTCCAACACAAATTTCGTGTACTATCGTTTGTCGCAACCCTTTAGCGTACTTTATATTTTGCTTTGTAGGTGGGAGACCAAGTGTTTCCTTATAACGCTTGCGGTTGATATAGAAGCTGATTCTAAGAGCTTTGCCATGCAGTTCGACACCTTTCGGCAGGTTTTCTTCTATCTTTGATTGCGATGCCATTGATTCCACTCCTCAATATCTACCATCCAAGTTCCATTGACCTTCTTAAAAACAGTTGAAGGATAAACACCTTCGTAAATACGGTTTCGCAGCGTCTTAGGGGAAAGACCAATGAATTCAGCGGCCTTATTCAGCGTAATAATGTCAATGTGAGTTGTTCTAGCAACGCTCATATCGATCTCCTTTTCATTTATGCAAAGCAAAAATGCGTTGCAAGAAGTTGATGGGAGTTAGCGTATGAATAGATTCTGAGCCGACAAATATTCTCGAGTAGATAAAGCTTTTATATTAATTCACCATTTATTGGTGAGAATGCTCATTCCGACTCGAAATGCTGACTTAATCAGTGCTAACAAGTCTATAAGCGAAAGGTTTTTCGTTGCTGAAAAACCGTTTGCAGTACGGTTGCGTTAAGTTTTTGAAATATCGACTATTTTAAAGTTGAGAAACTATACCTTACCTCGTACTGCAAGCGTTTTTTGCACCATAAGAGTGCAAAAGAATATGAGATATCCAGAAACTAGCGTTCGTCATCAGTCCGTTTCTATGCGATGTCTGCCGGCATATTTAGGAACCGTAAAGTATCTATTAAGTATTAGAAAATGCGCGGAAGGGTGATATGGAAATAATGGCGTAGGTAGTATGGTTTCTTGTTGTTTTGGATGAAGCGTTTAATGAAACCTGATAAGGGAGAAGTACTTTATACCTGCTTGCCGAGTTAAGATAATGGCAAGCAGGTTGACGTTGATTATGTATAAACCTGAGCGTATTACATCAGGCCTTTTATTGGATATGGGTTATTGTTGGTAGAATGATTGGTGGAGCAATTACCATAAATAACGCCTCCGTTATACCTGCCAACGTGCGCCAGAAATAGAACCATTCCAAGGAAGCCTCTTGCAATGCGCAGCCCAGATAGCTAACTAGCATCGCTCCACGGATCACTCGCCCAGCGCTAAAGTAACGTAACAGCATACTCGCTACTGGTGCCCCTGCGATATAACCGATTAATGTCGCTACACCTAAATAAGCGGCGTCACTTTGACTAAACCAACCATTTTGAATCAGCGAAGGCATCAAAACAATATACGCAAAGCGCCCGATACCGACTCCAATCAGCGTCGCGTCCATGCCTGCCAAACTGGCGCGATTAACATCTGTTTGTCTGCAAATTGCACGGCTGCTGCGCTCTCCTTAACGGCTATCGATACCAAGCTAAACGACTAGGTGAATCGATAGTGACACTTACTTTTGTCTCTATCTATGGGGCTTTAGTCGCAGAGTGCTAGCGCCGCTTTTGCTTGATATAGATCAATTGGATTATAGAAAAATGCTATTTTTAATTTAATTAATTAAACCTTGACTTGGTTTATAAAATTTAACTGGAAGCATAAATTATTGGTGAGATTGATCAATTATTGAGCAATAAGTTCGAGGTGAATTTGTTTTTTTTGATGGTTTTTTAAGCTCTGGTTTAATTTGGTAAAGCCGGAATGGTATTGTTGAACTTGTTAGAAAGCGCTAAATTGGGTTTATCTAGTTTACAAAATTAAACCTAATTATGACGGTAAAACAAGTTAGATTCACTAAAGAGGATAGAGAATGTCTGGGCAATTATTTCCACTTGGCAGATACGATTGCAGACCTAATTGGCCCTCATTGTGAAGTTGTTGTTCATTCATTTGAGAGCATAGAAAATTCTATTGTAAAGATAGTCAATGGGCACCATACGGGACGGGACGTTGGTTCACCGATTACGGACTTAGGTCTAAAAATGTGGAGTGAGTTTGAGCAAACGGGAGAGCTATCTCCAAAGAGTTACTTTACCAACACCCCAGACGGTTCACTAATGAAATCGACAACCTCGATATTGCTTGCTGCTAACCAAAAGCCAATTGGCATGTTGTGTATCAATATGAATTTATCTTTTCCTTTTCCTGAGATTATAAAAACCCTTCTTCCTCAGAGTAACAAACCTCAGAGCATCACAAGTGAACGGTTTAGTACTAACGCCAGTGATGTGATTGAGCAAGCGTTAAACACTGCAATTGCAGAGATAGAGAGTGACACCTCTATTTCTACAAAAAAGCGTAATAAAGCAATTGTTCGCCGCTTATATGAGAACGGCGTCTTCGAGTTCAAAGAGACGACAACGCAAGTTTCTAATCAACTCAAAATAAGTCGTCAGGCGGTTTACAAATTTATACGTGAATTTAAGTCCAAGTAAAAACGGAGTTTCACAATGAAACGAACTATTACTACCGAACAAGCCCCTGCAGCTATTGGTCCATACTCCCAAGGTACCGCTTTGAAGGATATGGTTTACACATCGGGTCAACTACCACTCGATCCCGAAACAATGGCATTTGTAGACGGCGGCATTACACAACAATCGCGCCAATCATTACTAAATTTAAAAGCGGTCTTGGAAGCGAGCGGCGCTGGGTTAGATACCGTATTGAAGACGACATGCTTTTTATCGAATATGGAAGACTTTTCGGATTTCAATAAGGTATACACCGAAGTATTTGGAACAGATAGCCCTCCTGCTCGTTCTTGTGTCGAGGTCGCGAGATTACCGAAAGACGCTTTAGTCGAAGTTGAAGCTATCGCGTACACAAAACCACAACTTTCAGTTAGCGGGGGTGAATAAGATGAGCGAATCATCAATACAAATCGATGCGACGAGTAAGTTAACCCCACAACAAAAGTCGGGATTGAACGAATCGGAATGGAAAGAAGCAATCAAGTTTGATGCGATGGATCGAAATTGGATTGTGGCGTCATTCGGAATGGCAATTGGTGCAGGGATAGTATTTTTGCCTGTCATGGTAGGCTCAATGGGGTTATGGACCTTTTTGGCATCGGCAGTCATTGGTTACCCTGCAATGTATCTTTTCCAGAAATTATTCATTAATACTTTGGCAGAATCGAAGAAATGTAGGGACTATACCTCGGTGATTTCTGGTTATTTGGGTAACAACTGGGGTATTGCGCTAGGTGTGCTTTATTTCGTCATGCTAGCGATTTGGATGCTTGTATACTCCTTAGCTGTAACAAATGACTCTGCTTCATACTTGCAATCGTTCGGTGTTACCGAAGGGCTACTAAGTGACAATTCCTTTTATGGATTACTTCTAATCTCAACATTGGCCTTTATTGGCGCAAAATCTGAGAAGTTGTTATTCCGAATAACTGGGTTTACCGCCGTTACTGTTCTTGCGCTTGTGTTTATCATGGGGTTGATGCTAATTGGGATGTGGGATCTGGATAACATAGCTCCGATAGGTAATTTAGGCACAATATTTGTAGATGCCATTATCACGCTTCCATTTACGCTAACATCGATACTGTTCATCCAGTCTCTTAGCCCAATGGTCATTGCCTATCGTCAAAGAAACTCAAATATCGAAGTAGCACGATTCAAAGCGCTGCGTGCAATGAACATTTCGTTTGCTGTGTTGTTCGTGATTGTGTTCTTTTTTGCCGTCTCTTTTACGTTCGCACTGTCACAAGAACAAGCATATCAAGCGATGGAAAAGAACATTTCAGCACTTGCGATCCTCGGCACTTTCTATGGTGGTGCATGGGTGACTTGGGCGGGCGTGATCATCAATATCTTTGCCATCGTTAGTTCGTTTATGGCCTGTTTTATTGGCTTCAGAGAAGCTTGTAAAGGTATTGCTCTGAACTTACTGCGACGTAAAATGAGTGAAGACGATATCAGCATTAAAGCGGTCGATGGCGGTGTTGTCATTTTTACTATCGCTTTGTGCTGGGGCGCTGTCGCTTCCAATGCTCCGATCCTTAGCTTTACATCAGTCTGTTCACCAATCTTCGGTATTGTTGGTTGTTTGCTTCCTGCTTATCTAGTCTACAAGATGCCACACTTACATCACTATAAAGGAACTGCCACCAACATCATTATCATCACAGGCATCCTTCTTTGTATCTCACCGATACTTGCGTTTATGTAACTGCCCTAAGCTGCTCAGTTTAACTGGGCGGCTTCATTCGCAAGATCTAACCTAGTACACCCTTTATATAGATTTCTGAGAAGAGTTTGTGCATTTCCCCTCTAAATCTTGTTCCAATTAGAGACGCTTTTTAGTGTCATTCGACAAAGAGAAGATTTCTGTTCAATAAACTCAATGAGTTACAAAGTTTTTCGTTCAGAATATAAAACGCCGTTTTGATAACCAGTATGTACAACAAAGGATATTTTGCAGAAACCTAGTGGCAAATGAAGTCTGATTTCAGTATCGAGATTGACTATGAGCCATTAAATTTCGGTTGAATTTTTCCACTTATCCACGTCACCAAGATGCTTAATTATTAGCCGTCAATGTCTTCAAACCTTTTTCGCTTATGTAGGAAACAGCAGAGAAAGGAACAATGACATGACGTTTAAATATGATGATGAAAACCGAGAGCGAGAGAACTATTCTTGGTCGACGAAAATTCCGTTTACCTACCTATCAGGTTCAGAAAGAGCTGAGCTTACATCGTGCTTTTCAGAAATGCTCAGTAGCCTTCTGGAAGATGTCCGCGGTTTTACAGTAGGCTTGATTTTAATGATCTTATCCGCAGGTGACCCAACGAGTAAGCTAGTTTGCTCATGGGTACCAAGAAAAGGGGAGTATATTGACCTAGAAAAGAACATTTATTTTATGGAGTTTTATTTGCCTGATGATGCGGCAAAACCAATCGATACGACTCTTTGCCATAAAATTGAAAGCCAAATCATACCCGTACCGATATCCCCTAGGCTTTCAAAAACTCTAAAGCAGATTGAAAAGTTTGCTGAGAGAAAGGACTTTCAACTAGGAGAGTTACTGCCTCCTAATGTTACCTTCATTTGGAAGAAACTGAATAAGTTACTACCGGAGAAGCTATTAAAAAATCGTAAGGGGCTCAGTAGCTTTTATTCTTGGTTTGCTTGTGAGATAGCAGAGCGAGGAGATAAAAACTTAGCCTATTCACTGACATGCTTTGAAAGCTTTAGCTCTCAACATGCAACTTATTATCCGACTTATCAAAAAAATGAAATCGTCACAATTATGTGTGATGTACAGGAGTCAATCTTTGGTCTGCCTGTCGGGCGGCCAGAGTACGTGAGTGGGTATGTAGGCAGTCATCTTTACCTTAAAGACCGGGTCTTGAACAATTGGCTTGAGGACTTTTATAAAGAGTTTCCTATTGAAGAGAATTGGCGCCGCTATGATAAGACAAAGCTAGAGCGATATCGCAATTGCTATGTCTACGTCGTTTGGATTGCTCTGGCCAGTAACTTCGCTCTTCGCTATAGCTCGCTTGGTGTGGTCACCCCTTTACTCAACCAGAAGTTTGACGATTTAGTCAAAATTTTAGATAAGGAGGTCAATAAAGCTCACCCGGAACGTTACCTGCCGCCAACTTTGATTACAAAAGAAGTGGTTAGACATTTTTGTGAAATTGATAAGTGGATAGAAAAACGCTTTGGTCTTTCGTTAAAAGAACATCAGCTAACGATGGTTAATCTAAAGCAGAAGGACGCTGAGTTGGTTACTACTGAGCATATTAATCAGGTGCTTTTCCAAGGCGTACAATTTCAATCGAATATCATCCGTCACTATATGTCCAGTAAAATGAGAGAACGTGGGAATGGAGCGCTCGCCACGATTCTCATGGGACATAGACCTGATATTGTTGCTCTACCTAATCCTGATATCTTGTTTTCTGCGGCAGGAGGTGAGTTAAAAGAAGAAATTGAAGCGATTCAATCAGAAGTTATAGGCTTACGTATTGAACTCGCAAGGTCTCGTCCATCTCAAACGGTTAAAGCGCAATATGACGCCATGGTGGCTAAAAACTGCGATGAACTGTCAACTCTGTGGGCGATAACAAAGCCGCAAGATACACTCTCTAGAATCGGTGTTGATGGTGCAAGGGTCGAGAAATACGGTGGGTTGAATGCATTTCTCCACGACAAAAATTTCATCGACTTTGCCACTGACGCAGATGTTGCATTAACTCAACGCTTGTCTAAGCAAGAAATAGCGAGTTCGGCAAAACAAGCGTTAAAATTGGCTAAACAAAATCGTGGCTTGCAGGTTGTTGCTAGTGCGCATCACCGAACGCACGTTGAGCGCTATTCTCATGCGTGTAACTACCTTTCTGAAGCGTGCTTAGCATCATTAATGATACCTACTCAACAGGGGGGTATTCACCGCCTATCCGTCTCGCATCTCAGGTGCTTCTCAAGTGCCCAAAACAAAAGTCTGTACGGTTGGAGCGACTCATTTCAAAACTGACGGAGCATCAAAGTAAGCCGATAAAGTTATTAGGGACGCATTTGGTTCAAGAGTTTGGTTTATCTAGCCATGTAGATGAGCCTCCTGAAGTGTTGCTCAGTTTGATTAAAACTGGTTATGACAGCGTAGAAATCACCATTTATTCTTACATGCTTAATCAAATGCGAAAGCGTGAAGCAAAGAGTCAACGTAACATTGCACCATCAACTTGGTCGACGGAGAATTCAAAGGTTTTTAAAACTTTATTGGGCGCGGTGAATGACGATGTTGAGGTTTCCCTGCTCACCTTCGATGAAGTAGAAAGCTATCGTGATAAGTTTTATAACGAGGTTAAGGATAGTAATACTCAAGAGACCATTGATAGCATGAGCTACACCGTTAATGGGGTTTTTAGTCTTATGGGAAGTGAGCCTTGTTGTTATTATGGTGACAATAATGTTGAACGGAAATCGACGGATAAACACCTTGTTTGGTCTTACCAATACAAGCTAGTCCTTACTGCTATTGCTGAATCAGACTTATCGCATCAGCAAAAAATAATTTACCGCGCAGCCGTTGTTCTTATGTATAAAGCAGGCGTTCGCCCAGCAGAGCTTCAACTTATCACTAAAGGAGACATTCTAGACTGTCTGCGTATTGCCTCAAAGTATCAGGCTCGTACAAAAACACGCGCTGGCAATCGTGTTGTTCATTTCTCGGGGATGTTAAGTGAAGAGGAGCAAGGCATACTCCAGCAGGTTGGAGATAGTCCAGTAAAAAAACGCAGCGATAGCCCGTTTCAAATCGTGGACCTTCATTGGATTAGCCACACGCTAAAAGCGGTGACCAATAACCATGAAGTGAGTCCTTATTGCTTACGCTATAGTTTTGCGAACTTTCATTATTTGCTGCTGATGGGCGTTCATCTGCCGATGGTACAGGGGTATTTTGAGCGTAAAGACCTTACTGCTACGTTGGAAGAGTTGAAATCGTTGTGGACTATCAAAAGGTATGAAAATGAGGCGATTTTGAAAGCTCTGAGTTTGACTTTAGGGCATAAAGACGTATCCACCACAATGAACTATTACATCTGTACCTTGCCTTTAGTGCGACTTTACTACTGCCTTAAAATGCCGCTACTCAGTGGCCGACAACTTGCTAAACAACTGCAGCTTCCAGTTAGCTCCTATCATCAGAACAAAAAAAGAAATACCAATAACGTTGGGTTAGAAATTGGCACTCACCCGATTCCTTTTGTTAGCGTTCAACCCGAATTGATAAGCGTACATTGGCAACCAAATCAAGAGGCGTCAGAGCTCGACAGCATGAATATCAAAATTCAGGCTTGGCAAACTCTATTAAGTAACAAACAGGCTCGAGGTTATGCTGTTCTAAAAAAAGAGGTGGGTAATTATGGGGTAACAATGAAGTTGCTGTCTCAAGCATTGAAGCAAGAAACGACACGTAAGTTGTTAGAGCATTTTTCAAAACTGTCGGAATGTGAACGGCAAGAGATTTACGAAGAGTGGTTATCCAAATGCAGTTCAAAGGTGAGTTTGTCATCGCGATTAACCAGTGCCGGCTTTATTGCGGCTCGTGACGCATTGAACCTGGAGTTTCGTGTTAAAGACCGCATATACGTGACCGAAGGAAAAGTCGTGAGCTTGAACAAAAATATTGCCGCTGCTCTTCTGATTATCATTTCAAAAGTGGCAGAGATTAGCCAAGAACACTAGCAAACGGTTTTCGCTTATGTGTTTAGGAAAGCATTCGCTTTCCCCTAACATAAGGAAACGCGACATGAAAGACAGCTATGTATCTTTTGACTTTGAAATTTCGGTAATGCTGGCATTATTGGGAAAGAAAGACAAACTCTCAGCCAGAGAATTCGAGTGGGCTACTTCAGTGATGAAAAAAGCCCTTGGCTCAGCTTATGTCACTCATGACCTTGATTTTGCAGAGCAAGCTGAAATGATGGTTACGGTGGATAGAAACAAACAGGAATGCCAAGTGGAGAATATTGAAGACCTGGCTAGCCTAATACATGAACGTATTGCTCAAGCCAAAGATACCATCGAAAACCCACCAGAAGGTATTCGTCATAGCCAGCTCAATGAAGTGAACAAGTTAGTGAAGCTTTCGGGCAAGCTTGGGAGCGAGGCTGACCAAGAAAAATGTGCTGAGTATGAAAAGGGTTACGAATCAGTCGAAACAGTTTTTCGAGAGGTTAGTCGAACCAGCATGGATTTCGATAGCGGAATTCATCCTTGTATGACGACGTTGAGTTTTCGTTATGACGGGCAGGATATTAAGTGCTCGATTGATGAAGACACTCTAGAGGAAATTCGTGATGTACTCGATGGGTATCAAAGCGGGGATGTCAAAACTTTTGATGTTTCTATTGAAGGCAAAAGAAATAAGCTTGGCAAATACAAGGACGTAAAGTTAGTTGGCCTTGAGCAAGCGTAAACTTGGTTGGGAGAAGTCAGAAGGAGGACTTCTCCCAACTTGTTTTTGCCCTCTTATGAGTTGTAACCGATTAACCGTTAAATCTACAAAAGTAAAAAATATACTTGCGTTAAATAATTCTATAAATGCGGAAGTATAGTCAGAGGGCGCCTTTATCAAAGTGACCTAATTTAGTGTTTTACTACAACCTGCCTTGTTCAAAGAGACACAATCGACTGAAAAAATAGCTCGACAGTTGGTTAGACCTTAACTAGCTAATTGGCATGATACTTTGTGGTTTCTTATCTCGTTCCCAGTCACATAAACTACTAGCATAACTTGAGTTGCTTACGCTAATGGTTGATTATCAATCATTAGCAATAGTGTAAAGATACTTAAGTCTACTTATGAATACATAAGGCCATTTTGTTTAATGCCTTGTTTTCAAGTCCGAAGCAACTAAGTCCTTCTAAGTCTCTCACCTTTAAGTAAGTAGGTTTTTTATTGGATTAAAAAATAAAAAGAAATATATATGGATATTAAATACTGGGAAGGTGGGCTAGAGCGCCACGAAATAGATGCGATTAAAAAAATTGAAAATGTACTTAGCACTTCAAATGTACAAAAACAGAAAGGCAAAGGCACAAATAAAGGGCAAGGGTTTGAAGCACTCCAAGCGTTAAAAAAGCCGTTTAACGAAGGCTGGAAAGGGTATGCCGGTTTTCGCTTTATTAATAAAAACAAACAAGGCGAAATCGATTTATTAATCGTTACTCACTGCAACATACTGATTGTTGAGCTTAAACACTGGAACGGTAAACCTGTAACCTCAAGTAATGGTAAGTGGTATTGGGGCGATGAAGACCGAGGTAAGTCTCCTGTTGAAGTTACTCGTAATAAAGAGTTTCTGTTAAAAAATTTACTAAAGCCATTTGCTGGAAAATTTAGAAACGAAGGCCGTACTCCTCATGTACATTTTTTAGTAGTGATGAGCGGTAACAGTAATTTTTCTCAATTACCTAAGAAAGATTTAGCTAATACTTTGTCACTTAATGATTTTTGTAAATTGTGTTCAAACGAAGGTCAATTCAATAAACGATTCACACCGCACCCAGATGCTAAAGTTTTACTTAAAGATCTTCCTTTACTAGAAAAAGGCTTACTGCTAAATGAGAAAAAAGTAGAAGCTAAGCCTTTGTCTGTAGAGGGTTGGTTAGGGCAAGAGCAAATCTTTGAGCACCCAAATAAAGTTTATAAAGAGTATTTTGCCCAAAGTGAAGCGGATAAAAATGATCATGCCATTATACGTAGCTGGGATTTTGATAATCTTTCTAGCCACGATGCCCAAACGCCAGATGGCCGAATAAAAATAGTCTCTCGTGAACGTGAAGTACTGACTAAGATAAAACGAGAAAACAGAGAGCTTTACGAGCATTGTGTTTCATCGTTAACCATACCAACTAAAGAGAAGATCACCTCGCAATACAATGAAGTTGTAGAACTTCCCCATGGACACGAGCGCCTAAACGACTTTATTGCCACTTATGGTGAGAACTTATCAATTGATGAAAGAGTCAACTTAGTTCGAGTATTGGTTGCACGCTTTGCTGACTTACATCAACTACAACTTGCACACCGAGATATTGGAAATCACAGTATTTGGTTTAGTACAGGACAGCGAGTTGCTCTTTCTAATTTCATATCAACATTTGCACGTAAGAAAGAAACCGTTGGTGATATTAGAGATGAATTGTCTGTCTACAACCAAGATACCACTTATTCTTCACCATACCATTATGACGTTGTGCGATTAGCGATTATTGCTTGGGCCATTATAGGTGCAGAGCGTTTAACACCAAGCCTTGAAAAAACAATTTCTGAAAAATTAGCACTATGTGACGAATGGTATGCGGAAATACTATTAAAGGCATTTGAAGGAAAAACCTTTGCCAATGCTGGTGAATTGCTCGATGCATTAGTAGAACAAGAACCTAGCAAAGAAGCTGCATTTAGTTTTTCGAGCAAAGAATTAGAGCGTTTTGTTAAGGCAACTAAAGTTTCTAGGCTACACCCTGAAGTCGAATTTATGTCTGAATCAGATCTTAGAGAGATGTATAAGGCTGATTCAGGTGTGGTTAAAATATGGAACAACATCAACCCGACTGATATTAACGCTGGCCTTGGTCTACGCACGTTATCGTTTTTAGAACGAGTAGAGAAGTTACAGAGCCTCAACTTAAGCTTTATACCAACAGTTGTTGATTATGGTATTACCGCACGAGATAGCTCATTGTATTTGGTTTCTGAGTGGGTTGAGGGCGAACCTTTAGACCCTTACCGAATGCGTAACAGAAGAAATGACATCGTAAAAAGCTTAATTGCTCATGTTGAGCATATGCATTCATTAGGTGTTGCACATGGTGATCTAAAGCCTGAAAACATCATCGTTGATAAGCAAGGCGATGTTTATATTATTGATGCTTTGGACTTTCACCATGATTCTAAAGAATTACTGAATACCGAATATAGCCCAATAGATGTTGAGAATAGTTCTGCATTTGAACGTGATAACTATGCCGTTATGAAGATAACTGCTGAGCTATTAGAAGTTGAATGGGGCACGAAAAACGACAATTTTGAAGCGATTAGTCTAGCGATTATTCATGAACTTGAAGATGTAGACTTTGGTTTTAAAGAGTTAACTCGCTTTAAAGATGCAGTTTTAAATCCTGAAAAAACAACTACGCCAACTGTTGAATTAATTGATATTGAAATTGGTAGTAATAGAGAAGGTTTTGAGCCGGTTACTATATATCCTGATAAGGGTAAGTTGTATGTCTCAATTGAAGAAAATCGTAGCAAAGGTTATGGTTTAGTCGTTGTTTTTTCAGGGCTAGGGGGCGTTCAAAAGCTTTTCTTTGATGACGCTCGTTTTGAATTTGAGCACGGATTACGCCCTATCAAAAGTGATAGAAGTGAAGTATCTCGTAGAGATATAGAAAATGCAGTTCTTGAGCTTCCTTTTGGTCTTCGAATTTCGCAAGGTCGAGCTAGCTACTTAGGTAATATTAATAGGCGCATTCGTCAGTTTTACAGTTTTGAGAACGCAGTAAAACAATTTCAGTTAAAGCAACACAAAGTAAAACCAATATCATTTGAGCCTCAAGAGCAAATTGCTGAAGTTGAAGTAAATGTTAAACCAATATCTACGAGTGAACTGTGGCAAGCAATTCTTAAAACAGAGACTGAATCACACCCTTATGTAGAGCTTACTGGTGAGCCAAGAGCTCACAAAGATAATAATGATACGCTTATATTACCTTACGAAGCAGACAGAGATCCGCTTGACGGGTTTACAGCTAAAGATCAGGTTGAAGCTATTATTGTTGATGGTGAAAATGATTACTTTATAGGAGAAGTTAATCTATCTGCTTCTGGATTAAATAGGGTGCAATTATCACGGTATACACCCCGAGCTTACCGTTTGAAAGAGAGTGATACCATATTCTTCCGCAGCAAAGCAGATAAGTCTTCTTTCAATAAACGAAAAAACGCCTTAACTCGTATTCTTGAGCAAGACTCCGTTGTCGAAAATTTATCGGACTATTTTGAACCAGACTGCACGCTAGCTCCTACAGACTACGACTTAACAGTTACTGATGAAGACTTTAAGCGTTATGACCGAGAAGACGATAACGGCAATACTATTAAGCTTAATGATAAGCAAAGAATAGCCTTTCAAAAGCTTCTTAGGTTTGGTCCTCTTTCAATGCTGCAAGGCCCACCTGGCACTGGTAAAACAGAGTTTATAGCTGCTTTTGTTCATTACTTAATCGAGAAACAAGGTACTGAACGAATTTTATTGGTTAGTCAGTCTCATGAGGCTGTAAATACAGCGGCAGAACGAATTAGAAAACACTGTGGCCGTTTAAAAACGAATCTTGATGTTGTTCGGTTTAGTCGAAGTGAATCAACCATATCTCATTCATTGCGTGATGCATATTCGGACAACATTGTTAGCCAAAAAGTTGAGCAATTTGAAACTCAGTTAAAATATAGAGTGTTAAGCCTAGCTAAGTCATTAAAAGCCCCAAATGATTATTTAGAAGCCTATTTAGAGCTAGATAAACAACTTCTTTCTTTGATCACAGAGCAAGAAAATGCACTAAAAGAAATTGATGATAGTGACTTAGAAGCTAAACATAAAAAAGCGATTAAGAAACAAATTGGTGAACGAAAATCTCTTATTAATAGCAGACTGCCTCAAAGTATACGAGTCAACAAAGATTGGCACGATAACTTAAGTGAAATTAGAGGTGGCTTAATAAAAGATCTAAACCATGAGTTTGCTATTGAGCATAATATTTCTAGTTCTGTCCAACGGTTAGTGAAACTGTCGAAAGACATGATCAAAGTTATGCAGTCAGGCAATGCCAATATGGACGAGTTTCTTGCTCGTTCAAAACAACTGGTAGCCGGTACTTGTGTTGGTATAGGTAACTGGAATATTGATATAGCAACTAACCAGTATGATTGGATTATCATTGATGAAGCTGCTCGTTCTATTGCTAGTGAACTCGCTATTGCAATGCAAGTTGGTAAACGGATTCTTCTAGTAGGTGATCATAAGCAATTGCCGCCTCTTTATACTGACCCTCATAAAAAAGCATTAGCCCGACATTTAGGTATTCCGTCTTCCAATGATATTGATGAGTTAATTGAAAGTGACTTTGCTCGGGCATTTGAAAGTGATTATGGCCAGCAAGTAGGAGCCAAGCTACTTGTGCAATACAGAATGGCACCTGCTATTGGTTCTCTTGTATCACAATGTTTTTACGATGGTGAGCTTGAGAATGGTGATCGCAAAATTCCCGATATTTATGATGATGTACCAAATGAGATGAGCGCATTTACAACGTGGATTGATACGTCACATTTAGGCAAACAAGCTAAACACCAAGAAAAAGGCTCACGGTATAATATTTACAATGAGAAAGAGGCTGAAGCGATTGTTGATGTGCTCAAACAAGTAGATGAGAACAAGAGCTTTTTAAGTTCGTTGTTCGAGCAAGTTAAGGAAGGTGAGGCTGCTATAGGTATCATATGTATGTATGCGGAGCAGAAAAGGTATTTAAGACGAAGAGTAAAACAGTCAGGCTTTTCTGATGAGCTAATTAAGTTACTCAATATTGATACTGTAGATAGTTACCAGGGGAAGGAGAATAGAATTATTATTCTGTCTGTTACTCGTTCAGACCAAAGGCAATCATCAGGCTTTATGTACTTGCCCAACAGAATCAATGTCGCTCTTTCTAGAGCAATGGATAGGTTAGTCATTGTTGGTGATAAAAGAATGTGGCTGGGGAAAAATAGCCAACTGCCATTTGGGAAAGTGATTACCTATATGGAAGAAAATGCCAATGAAAGCTTGTATCGCTTTGTGGATGCTAAAACCAAGAAATTTAAGAAGGCGGTGTAAGGGTTATGGAAAACACAACGATTGAATTTAATGAAGTAGACTACATTGTACCTACAGAGACATTTAAAATTGAATTCTCATATTTAAGTAAACAAGGTTTCCCATTCGTTAAGGAGTTTTTACTTAAAGCTCTCTATATTTCACCACTTTCAAAGTTTGAATTGTCTTCATTCTTCGGTTTTAACCTACGAGAACTTGCGGCAGCAATCGAAGAGCCCATTAGTAAGGGTGAAATTGCGTATTCTGATGAAGGAAAGTTGTTTTTAACCCCGCTAGCTAAAGGTTATTTTTCATCACTCGATGATAAGCCTATGGTAGAAACACCTCAGGCTAAAAGTGCTTCTGTGTCTTTCGAGTTAGCAGGCTTTAATAAAGTTAAAAACCAACATCAGAATTGGCATTCAGGTCTTCGCTTAAAAGTAAACCATGAAATACAGAGTTTAAGTGAGCAACATGCAAGAGCAATGTTTACTAAACATTTTCAGCAGCTTGTTCAAAATGATGAGTTAGGTGGGTTTAAAACTCATGACAACTCACTGCCTAGCCTATATTCCGTTGATAAAGTTACCAGTAAAAAAACTATTGCTCACAGAATTAAACGAAAATTTGAGATTGATTTAGACAACCAAGTTAAGCCGTTAGATCTTCGGCAGGAATACGTTAATGACGAAGCAGTGGTGCAAGAAATTTTAAATGAAACGGACAACTTTAGATTAAGCAACAACCTAAATAGTATTACTTCGGCTTGGGATGCTTTTGAAGATATGTCTATTTCACGATTTGTTCATGATGCCAGCATAGATTTTAGAAGCCTGCTCGCTGAAATGGTGGCAGGCTCATATGATAAGCCTTATGAGCTTCTATTAGGGCCTCTTTACAGTAAACAACCCATGACTGTGATTGAGAGCTATTTAAAGCAACTCAAGCCTCTTAAGAAGGCACAAAAAGCAAAAGAATTATCTTGGTATGGTGCAAATACTCGTTATTGGGGAATGAGTGACGGGTTTAATACCGCTAAAGTGACTCTTATTAATTATAGTAACAAGGGAAAGAGTAAAAATTATGATTTGAAGCTTTACCTACCTTGTGACGAACATCCAAACATTGAAAGCCAGGCTGGTAGGGCATGGAAACACAAATTAGGTAATTTGGAATTTTGTGAGGGCATTAGAAACGGATTATTTGATGGTAGTGTTGAAGTTTTAGTTTTAGAGGGAGAGTTTGCTGCCGTGAGTTATCATCTAGCTATTCCTGATATTAGCCCTGTTCATGTACCTTTAGGTTTTTTCACCACTGACCAAAAGTTAGTTGCCAAAATAGCTAGGATTGCTGATGAGTTTTTGAAAAGCTCTTCATCAAACGGCCAACCTAATTTAATCGGTAAGTTATAAGTTGGAATCTGATTTTGGGAAGTTATAGCGGGTGAGTGAATTAGGTCTGTCAAATGTAGGTTGACTGCAATGCAAAAAGTAATCTGAAAAGACAGCGTGTCCCAAAGAACACAACTCATTTATGTCCAAAAGCTTCTTACAAACGGAGTACGTTTTATAACTATCTATCTTCTGCTATAAAATTTAATTGTTGTAGTGTGCTTTCAGACTTGAAAAGGCCCGCTATATAGAAAAGATCGTCTTGCAGTTGTTCATTCTCTGTCGTCCCCAAAACTTCAGCAGGACTAGCACCTAAATCTTCATCATGGTTAATAAGCCATATATATACACCGTAATCGTTTAGCCCTTCCAGAAGTTGGCAAAGCCTCGGCACTGAGGGATATACGGTATGGGTGCTAGGGTTAAACTGAAACTCAGGTATTAGCGCAACGTCAGGATCATCAAAGTAGAACACGAATAACTGCTTCTCTTGTTTTGCTTTGAGTAGAAATGCTGATGGATTGGTAGATGCGGCTCCACCTAAGTATTTGGTTGCTTGTGTCTCTGTGAGTAGAGGGAAGCGTTTTGTTTCTTCTTCGAAGGATTCCATCTCGTGCTCCTAATGGCAATTGCTCTATCAACATTACTCAGTCTAGAGCATTGCGCTTACAGACTCCAATAAGCGATATCATTGAGCTTCTTGGCTGTCCTTGTTTGTTGGATTGCCTTGGTTTTGCGGCTGAATTAGATCGCGCTCTATAGGTTTTGTTCGAGAGCTCGGAATTTTACCAAGCTCTTTCATTGCTCTTGCACGGGCTAGTGCGGCTCTTTGTGCTAATGTCGCCAACTTCTTCTCCTCAAATCATATTTAGAGATCAGAAAATCTAGAATGTTAGTTTTACTATCATTGAATCTGAAATATAGCGTTGATTTTAGGATACTGGATGAGATCAAACTACTTCAATCCTTTTTGTTCCGTCAAATTAGTTTTCAGTTGTTTGGTTCTGATTCTTGGTTAATTTTTTCTGTACTCCATTCCCTAAATGCCAAATCCGATAGCATTGAGATTTCTGAAACTACAAAGCGAGCGTTTACCACTGAGTATTTCGTCAGAACTACGATTCTCAAATCTCCCACAATTCTGAATGTACTTTAAGGTGTACCTTTTGGAACACTCAAAACTTGTCGGCTAAAAGTGTCCATTTACTCTTCATTTCACTAATAGGTTATGTTCCCGAATGTGGCCAGACTTTTGTTACATAGTGAGGGTAAGAAAATGGAAATTGGGTATGCGAGAGTATCAAGTGACGATCAGACACTTGATGTTCAGGTTGAGCAGTTAACAAAATTTGGTTGCGAGAAAATTTTTGAAGAGAAGGTGAGTGGTAAATCGGCTGATCGTGAAGAGTTGAATAGATTGCTGGACTTTGCCCGTGAAGGTGATGTTGTCCATGTTTGCAAAGTCGACCGTCTCGCTCGAAATACGATAGATGCCCTGCAGATTGCCGATACGCTAAATAGTAAAGGTGCGGGTTTGATTGCTCATGACCTTGGTGACCTGGATATTAATTCTGATATCGGTCGAGTGATTTACACAACAATCGCTGCATTTGCCCAACTAGAGCGGAAGAGGATTTTGCAGCGGTGCGCCGAAGGAAGAGAAAAAGCCAAGGCAGAAGGGCGCCATTTGGGAAGGTTTCCTGACCATGACTTGCATAGTCGAATAAAAGCGGCGCATCGTGATGGAATGAACAAACGGCAAATTAGCATTGAGTTGCAATGCAGCCGTACAACCGTGTATCGAGTTCTATCTGGTGAAACGCGAGAAGGGGAGAGAGCATGAATATCCCACACTATGCAAAGCAGATAGCGAAATACATTTCAGTCGAACGTTGGGTATTCGACTGGAATAAGGTTAAGAGTGGGGAAGATCTATCAATCTACCGGCACTTCGTGAGTAATCTATTTTCTGACGAAAACTCAATCAGTTCCCATCAACGGGTGCGATTGATGCTGGGGTTAGAAAAGAAGATCGCTGAAGTGTTGATTGACTGCCGTACTCATAGCGAGGCAATGCAGTCAGATGTCATTGAGCTTGTCTTCATTGGTTATATCGAGATCTGTCTAGATACCAATACCGATTTGTGATGCACACAGCTTTGATTCAAAAGATTCTGCCGAGTAAATCAGCAGAGTATATTTTAGCAAGAGCATGATAGTGCGGCTCAATGGCTAGCTGTATTTGTGGAAGCATATACTCAGGCCGTTGAGCATTCCTCTCTTTGAGTCCCAGATTTAAAATTTCTAAGGTGACTTTATCCAAGTCCCAATAGAAACGGCTGAGTTGATGACTCGCTTGTTTCGGCATTTGGATATGGCTCGAAATGTAGGCGGATAACTGGCCTCTATAACGGTACCTGATACTTCCTTCTGTCAGCGTGATGAAATCCGACTTGTTGATTATCGAAATGATCCAGTTTGCTGTGATGATACTCACTGGGCTAATTCGTGTAATTGCTGTGTGGTGTGAAGGGGATGCTTGAGTCATACATACATTCCTTGACTGGGGAAATACCATTATTGTCCGACATCGTTCTTACCCGACAAGAAATGTATGTATTTGCTAGAAGGCCTAGTTAAACCACTTCCCGCCATGTTTTTATACAATGCATACACTAACGAACATATTTGGTTTTGAACCAAAACTCTTAGGTCTGCACGAGTTAAGTCGGGGTGGCTAAAGCAAAGTATCGTAAGACAACAAAGGAGTGTTGGAACGGTGCTGAGAAGGTGAAGCTCAAGCTTTGTACTCTCGTGTCCAGCCCTTCCGATCTCTAGAGCATCTCCGAATTGTTGGTAATACTCTCCTTCTAATTGCCAAGCATCTTCAATGGTCAGTAGACCTTCATTTTGAGCAATTGTTATAAGCAAAATTTCTGTCGTGACAGAAGCAACATAGTTGATATTCATCGCATCATCCTTGTGATTGGTTGATGCAATTAGTGTGCAGTCGGTCCGAGAGCCGACAAGCTTGTTAGCTTTGGAACAAATCATTACAGTTTTGGAAAGCTGACAATCGACGATGACGTTATTAGTTCTAGAATTGTGAAACTTAGTTTTGATGATAGAAATTACTTTTTGGAGCAAGAAAATTTAGCTAGCCACTGTTGCGTAAGCTTAGCTGTTAGTAGATGTTGTTTATGCCTCTGGGGGGCTTGCCAATAGAGCGGATAAGGGGAGCCTTTTTAAGGAAGAGCGGCCATAGTAAAATGATGGGAAGCTACTATCAAAAATCGCAAGCTTACGAATCTCACCAATACTTTGAAACTCATACTATACCTCTCAACGAAGATGATTCATTGAGAGGTATTTTTATGTGTAAGCAAGCAACGTTCAGCAAATATCAAAAACGCGCGATTAAGTTTCTGTCTAATTACTTAGGCGCGGATACTCCATTTTCCTACGAAAGAACGCAGACTAACCACCTCAAAGTATTAATTGATGGTGTCGCTAAGCCCATCTTCACTGGTTCGACACCTTCGGATTGCAAATCGATAAATAACTTCATGGCTGAAGTAAAACGAGAAGTGAAAGCAAGTAAGTTGGAAGGCGAAGATGCACAGAACATCGCGCCAAAGATGCAATTGCCAAATCCGAATAAGTTGTCGCAAGACCGACTAATCCAAACCTGTGTGAAGTCATTGCGTGCTCGCATCGACACAATGAAGTCGAAAGAAGAAGAACAAGTATTGGAAACTAAATCTCTCAATGAAGTGAGTGAATACCGTATGTCGGTTATTAAACATGCGGTATCACTGGCGCTTCAAGCTCGTAAGCAAGGTGTGTACATCAAATCAAAAGAGATGAAGACGATCGAATCAAAAATCTTAACTCATTTGGATTTTATGATGCCGACGTTGGCTTATTACGCAGAATTGTTAGAGAGCAAAACAAAGTATCAAAACAGTGATAAAGCAACAAAAGAGTCCTTAACTAGCAACGTCATTAAGTTGGAGGGTACTGCCAAGCCTAATTCTGAAGCAGAAAAAGGTGTGGTGGGAGAACAGCCACAACCGGAGGTCAATATGAACAACAATAAGAACCATCAAAAAGGTGGTTCAGCCTCCGAGTTGATGGCTATGTCTCCACACAACCGTATTTCGTTGTTACGTCAATTGTCCAAAGTAGAGGCACTGCAGCTTATTGATGATATCAACCAGGCTCTAGCGATTAACCGTGAGCAGGATATAGCTGAAGTGGTCGCGATGATTAAAGAAAAAGAGTTGCCTTTAGAGTCGATTATTTCACGCTTAGAGGTTGCTTGATGAATCTAAATATTCAAGCTGATGCCACTCTTGATTGGTAGGTGGACCTGGCTAATTTGATTGCGCAAATAGAGATGGCCTTAGGCAGTAATGAGACGAAATAGGTAATTTGTCATTACGATAGTAATTCATAAGCATATAAAGTCGTATAGATCATCGAATCACTCACAAAAATTTGGTATAAGGTACGCGGTTCTATCAATAGGTATTCTCTTATGTCGACATCTCTGAACTTCGAACTAATTCGCGAACACAATGAAAAGTTAGCGAATTTAGGTCATCTAGCAGAGCAAATACTCCACCTTGACCCGGGGAGTGCGATAACGCGTCTTCGCGGTTTTGCCGAAGAGGTGACTAAAGAGATCTACTCTATTGATGGTTTACCACGTTTACCGCAAGCAACCTTTATGGAGTTGTTGAAAAATGACGCTTTTGTTGAGGTAACCGAATCTCGCTTACGAGATCAACTCCATTTTTTAAGAATTGAGGGGAACGAGACTGCCCATGGCGGAGATGGCAACGTACGTAAAGCATACGCGGCGCTTGGCACTGCACACTCGTTATCTCAATACATGGCAATCAACTACTATGGTTTCCAAGTATCTGATCTTCAAGAGCTTAAGTATCCAGAGTCGGCGTTAAACTCAAACTTATCGCAAAAACAATTAGAAAAAGTTGTTGAAGAGAACGAGAAGCAACAAGAAGCCTTGTTGAAAGAGCTAGAGCGTGAACGCCAAGCTCGAGAAGCTGCAGAATCAAAAGCAGAGCGTACTCAAGAACAGCTAAAACAAGCTAAGGCTCGCAGTCAACAAACAGCAAATAGCTTGGAGTGGGATGAAGACAAAACTCGTCAGCTACTGATTGATACTCAACTTGCGCAAGCTGGATGGGACATCAATGACAAAGAAAGCGTTGGTATCGAAGTAGAAGTGAAACACCAACCTACAGCCACGGGTATTGGTTATGCAGATTACGTTCTGTGGAACGATGATGGCACTCCACTTGCGGTTGTCGAAGCCAAGCGTGCGCGTGAGCATCTACAAAAGGGGCGTGAGCAAGCGCGTTACTATGCAGAGGGTTTAGCTAAACAGTTCGATTGCGCCGTGCCTATTGTGTTTTACACCAATGGTTATGAAATCTGTATTTGGGACACCAAGCAGTACAATACCTACCGCCAGATTTTCGGATTTTACTCGAAAGAAAGTCTGCAGTTCTTGCAGTACCAACACCAGTACAAAGAGCCAAACCTAGAAGTACTCAACCCAAATGTGGACATCGCGGGTCGTCCATACCAAATAGAAGCGATTAAGGCAGTAACCAGTCAGTTACAGAATCAACGTCGAAAAGCCTTGATTGTTCAGGCAACAGGTACGGGGAAAACGCGTGTATCCATTGCGCTGGTGGAGCTATTGCTGCGTTCACGTTGGGTGAAACGTGTCCTATTTTTATGTGACCGAAAAGAGCTTCGCCGACAAGCCGATGGTGCATTCAAAGATTATCTCCCAACAGAGCCGCGTTGCGTGATTGGCGAGAAAAACCAAATCGACACCTCTGCACGTGTCTTTGTCTCCACGTATCCTGGCATGATGAACCGATTCTCACAGTTAGATGTTGGCTTCTTCGACTTAATTATTGCCGATGAATCACATCGCAGTATCTACAATCGCTACCGTGACATCTTTGATTATTTTGATGCCATTCAAGTCGGTCTTACGGCCACGCCTGTTAAGTTCATTGCACGTAACACTTATGACCTGTTTGGTTGTGAAAATGGCGACCCGACATTCAACTTTGACTTAGCTGAAGCCATCTCCCATGAGCCACGTTATTTGAATCCGTTTCGAGTGAAAGAGTTCACCACGGAGTTCCTTCGTGATGGGATTCACTACAGTAAGTTAACGCCAGAGCAACAGGCGCAGCTTGAAGAAGACTTAGGCGAAGAAGAAGCGCAAAAGACCACCATCAAAGGCAAAGATATTGGCAAGAAGATTTTCAGTGTCGAAACTGACAGTGCGATACTCGAAAACCTGATTGAAAACGGGATAAAAGATGCGACCAATTCCCTAGTGGGTAAAACCATCATTTTTGCTCAGAACCAAGCGCATGCCGAGCAGCTTGAGAAGCTATTCTGTGAAGAGTTATATCCACAATATGGCAGCAAAGTTTGTAAGGTCATCCATAATAAAGTGGATCGCCCAGAAGCCCGTATCGACGAGTTTAAGAACCCAAACAACGATTTCCGTATTGCGATTTCCGTCGACATGATGGACACAGGTATTGATGTGCCAGAGGTAGTCAACCTTGTGTTTGCTCGTCCGGTTAAGTCATGGGTAAAATTCTGGCAGATGATTGGTCGTGGTACGCGTCTGTGTCCAGATTTGTTTGGCCCGGGGCAAGACAAAGAAGAGTTCTTGATTTTCGACCATTATGGCAACTTTGCCTATTTTGAAGAAGAATACGTCGAAGCCGATACGGGGCAAAGCCGTTCATTGCTGCAAACGGTCTTTGAAGCGCGTCTTGAGCTGGCTGATGAAGCGATGAAAAAAGCCGATGTGGCCACTTTTGAGCTCGCTTGTGCCCAGATGAAAGCCGACATCTGTGACTTGCCTGATGGCGCCATTGCCGTTCGTCGCGAGCTTCGCACGGTCAAACAGCTACAAGAAACCGACATGATCCTTGAAATGAACGGTTCGACTCGGCACATACTCGAAACCAAGATGGCACCATTAATGGGCTCGCGCACATTAAAAGACAAAGACGCCTCTATGCTCGACAGATTGATGTCGCAAGTTGAAAAGGCAAACTTAACCGGCAGTAGTGATATCGAAAACCTAAAAGCTGACTTGATTTCACGATTGCAAAACCTAGCGGTCAATATTACTGATGTTCGTAAGCAAGGTGATGAGATTGCAAAAGTTCAAACCCAACAATACTGGGATTCATTGTCTATAGAGCAGCTTGAAACGACGCGCACAAACTTGCGCGGTATCATGAAGTACAAGAAGAGAGAAACCTCTGTTTATGATGCCACGCCAACAACACGCGCGGGTGACGGTGATGTGATTGAAAACGACCGCGTGGTGGTAATAGGTGATGAGAGTGAGGCGATGGTGTATCGCAAACGCATTAAAGATATTCTTGAAACTATGCTCGCAAACAACCCAGTGCTACAAAAGATTCACCAGAATCAGCCTGTGACAGAAGAAGAGTTAAAGTCGCTCACTTCGACCATTCTCACCCAGCACCCTGGTGTTGATGTGAATGCGTTGAATACCTTCTATGGCAACACGCCAGAGCAACTGAGCGAAACGCTTATTCAGCTAGTTGGGCTCGATGCCGAGTTAGTTAATGAACGTTTTACCGAGTTTATGCAGACTAACCAACTGTCCTATATGCAAGTGCAGTTCCTAAACCAGCTCAAAGGGTTTATTTGCCGACACGGACGCATCAAAATGGCGAACCTGTACGAAGGGCAGTTTGACAAACTAACCAATGGGGAAGGGCTGGATATCTTCTCTGATACCGCCGCAGATAAGTTGGAAGCACTGATTGAGCCTTTCTTGCTGCCTCACTAATGCGCCTGCAATGTCGCTGTATTTGCAGGCAGTAGCGCCGAAGTATTTACATTGTTCAGCAATCTAAATTAACCTGCGTCCGTTTGGGTAGCTTAACTGCCCGAACTTCGAACAAATTATGGAGATTGTAAGGTTACGATCTCCTTTTGTCGGTGTAGAATCCGATAATTCACTTTTAGTCCTATTACGAACACGAGCACTTTGCGAAAACGCAGTCAACTACTTCGTAAATAGCACCGCAAATCACAAACAAAGAGAACACTATGTTAACTGGTCAACTACGTAATGACATCGATAGCTTATGGGAAAAATTCTGGACAGGTGGCGTCACTAACCCACTGGTTGTGATTGAGCAAATCAGCTACTTGATGTTCTCTCGTATGTTAGACATGCAGGAAACCGCCGCAGAGAAAAAGTCAAAACGTACTAGTCAGCCATTTAAGCGTCAATTCCCAGAGACACCAGAAGGGCAACAATTGCGTTGGCAAAACTTTGTTCATATGTCTGGTGCTGAGCTGTTACCACATTTGCGCAATAAGGTGTTCCCACACTTTTCTCAAGTAGAGCTCAGCGGTTCTGATATCGCACAGTTTATGGAAGATGCCGATGTCGAAATTCGCAGCGAATCGGTGCTTCGATCAGCGGTGGATATGGTAGATAAACTGCCACTTGGTCAAAGTGATGTAAAAGGTGATATTTACGAATACCTACTCAGTAAGCTCGCGTCTGCAGGTATTAACGGTCAGTTCCGTACGCCTCGCCATATCATCGACATGATGGTAGAAATGCTCGATGTACAACCAACGGATGTTATCTGCGACCCTGCTTGTGGTACGGCGGGTTTCTTGTCTCGTACGATGGAATACCTAACACGCACGCATACAAGCAAAGAAAGTATCTACCAAGATGAAGATGGCAACCCTGTTTACACGGGCGATTTGCTGCATGAGTACCAAGACCACATTAACAACAACATGTTTTGGGGCTTTGACTTCGATAGCACCATGCTGCGTGTTTCGGCAATGAACATGCTTTTGCATGGGGTGAGCAGTGCCAACATCACTTATCAAGACAGCTTAAACAAGAACTTTGTTGAGAAAGACCAAGAGCACGACTTTTTCGATAAGATTCTTGCCAACCCTCCATTTAAAGGCAGTTTAGACGAACAATCGGTGAACCCAAAAGTCTTGTCTATGGTGAAAACCAAGAAGACCGAGCTGCTCTTTGTGGCGTTAATCTTACGCATGTTGAAGCTCGGTGGTCGCAGTGCGACTATCGTGCCAGATGGCGTACTTTTCGGTAGTTCAAAAGCACACAAAGATTTGCGTCAAGACCTTATCGAAAACAACCAACTTGAAGCGATGATCTCACTGCCAAGCGGCGTGTTCAAACCGTATGCAGGGGTATCTACGGGGATCCTTATCTTCACCAAAGGCGGCAGTACGGACAACGTCTTATTCTACGATATGGCGGCAGACGGCTACTCGCTAGATGACAAACGTAACCCAATCAAAGACAACGATATTCCAGACGCACTAGCAAAATGGAAGCGTTACAGCGAGCTCTACCAAGCCAACAACCAAGACGCACTAACGGCAGAGTTTGGCGATAAAACCCAAAAAGCCTTTGTGGTGTCAGCAGAAGACATCAAAGCGCAGAAATACGACCTTTCCATTAACCGCTACAAAGAAGTGGTCTATCAAGAAGAAAGCTACGAAGACCCGAAAGTGATTCTGGACAAACTCAAAGCACTCGAAAACGAGATCCTGAACGATCTTAATGAGTTGGAGGGGATGCTATGAGTTGGCCGAAAGTAAAGCTAAGAAATCTTGTTGTAGCTAACTATGGTAAAGCTTTAAAAAAAGAATATAGAGATGAAAATGGACTTTGCTCTGTATTTGGTAGTGCTGGCTCCGTCGGCTTTCATGCTGAAAGCCTTATTGATATACAGACCATAGTAGTTGGTCGGAAAGGTTCTGTAGGGAAGGTAATTTGGGCACCAAATGGCGGCTGGATAATTGATACAGCGTATTATCTTACTCTTATCGGAGATGTGTCTCTTGATTGGCGTTACTTATACTATGCGTTACAAGTAGCAAACTTAGGTCAGAAAACGATAACAACATCCATACCAGGTTTGAACAGAGATGATTTCTATGAGACTGAAATCCCACTACCCCCACTCGATGAACAAAAACGCATCGCGGCGATTTTGGATAAAGCCGATGCGATTCGCCAAAAACGCAAACAAGCGATAGCCCTAGCTGATGAGTTTCTGCACAGCGTGTTTTTGGAGATGTTTGGTGATATTCCAGCAAAAGTCTCTCCATATCCTTTCGTTGGTTGTCGAGGTGCTGTCTCGGCTTCAAGTGGAAAATCTAGCAAATCGGTAATTGCAGACTTTAAAACAGAAATCCCAATATATGGTGGAAATGGTGTGAACGGTTATGCACATGAATTCTTATATAATGAACCTGTTGTGGTTGTGGGGCGGGTCGGTCAGCAGTGTGCTATAACCAACTTAACGGAAGGTCCTTGTTGGGTTACTGATAACGCAATCGTTATTAAAATTACCGATGAGAAAAAATATGATGCTGCATATTTAGCTCATGCGTTTATACATTCGCCAATCAGAAATTCTGTTACACAGTTAGATTTACCATTTATTAACCAAAGTATGATACTTGACTACCCGATACCACTTCCTCCAATCGAAGAACAACGGAAGTTTTCGGCGATACGAACAAAGTTAAAGGAGCATATGTCTATGCATACTGCAGCGTTTGAGCAAGGTGAAGTCCAGTTCAATGCTCTTTCCCAAAAAGCCTTTTCCGGTCAACTGTAAACAACTTAGCCCTCATGTATCATTCGCATGAGGGTTTCACTGCCTTAAACTTCACAAAATTTAGTCAAAAACTCTTTTTCTATATTCAATGACCTAATAACTATATAGAGTGGAGTGTTGTTTGTGGTTAAAGTTACATATGTTTTAATCGATGCCTCAAGGATAGAGAGTGGTTGGTAGCCATAATGGCTAAGCAATGAAGCAAAAAAACTATTTATCCATCGTGTAGGTTTACGCTCCACTGAAAGACTCAATTAGCTTTCATTTAAGCGACCTGCAAATTAGCAGAACAAATGATGAAAAATATCCTGTCGGGTCCTCATTTTCTTGATTGGAATGACAAGTTCCATGTAACAACCTCGGTCGCGTTTCAGCGCACCAAAAATAATTCTGGCTTTAACTTTACTGTTGAAAATGGTTTTAGCCGAATCTATTACCATGCACCAACGACGAAAGATTTAAATCCCGGCAGATACATCATCTGCTTTACCCAATCGAAGCTAGTTTCCGAGCGCAATGATGCGTTTGCGGTTATTTCTGAAGCAGATTTTAAACTCTATGCCATGAGTGAAGTCTGTTCACCGTCGCTCAATACTCAGTTTGTTCAATTTGTGAAACGTAACACTAGCCTTATCAAGATGGTGGAGCGTGCTGTTTGGCAAAAGCTTGGTCAGTTGATTGCTTCAGAGTTGGACAATGAGCGTCAGATTTCACAGGTTTTATCTCATTGCACCACTTTAAAGCTAGATGCTCCAGCCTTACTCGCTCAACTCAACAGTGGTCAGATTCGTACACCAGAATTATTTGAAGAGAAGTTTATAAAGACGCAGTGGGACAAATTGTTACCCTCTGCGATTCGAATCCGTGCAGCAAAGACATTGTTTGATCATTTTGATGACGTACCAGCTCAAGTTGCTGTATGTATTCAGAAAAGTATTCTAACGCCTGAAATTAAGGCATTGGCAGCAAAGGTTGTTATAGCTGATCCTGTTTTAGCAAATTCTTTCCCAGTGCAAACATTCGTACAACTCTGTGCTGCGACAGCATTTAACCCTAACAAGGAAGAGTTCGAGAATCTATTTTCTGTTGTGGATCATCAAAAATCGAAAGTTGTCGCTCAATATTTGCCAATAGCACTGATCGCGGATTTTCCGAACCATGTCAGTTTGACCCAGCTACTAGATTACCTCTCTATACCTGAAATCAGCGAACCAGAGTCGATTCTGCAGCAGGTATTTGCTCGTATTGAGTCTAATGAGGCTGAAGTTAGCAAAGGCGATATTGCTTATCTCAATCGAACGTTGAAAAAAGAGCATTTACAAGACTCGGTTAATGCGCACTTCAAAAATATAGATAACGTAAAGGCGACGTTACTTTGTAAGTTGTCTGACAGTATTGATCTTGCGCCTCAACTCAAATCAGCAATTCGAACGCTTCTGATGAATTTTCAGAGTGATGCGTCTCGGTGCTTTCTTGGCGCTTGGCGTGCTGATCTAGCCGTAAAGTATCTAGATGACTCCGTTCGTGAAGCGATTAGTCAAAATTACTCTGAGTTCTTGGATACCTTCGAGGAAGGGCAAGAAGTACTGTGTGACGCGCTGCCTCTTGAACACTTGCCCCTCTACGCAAAATACGTAACCGAGCCACGTTTGAATGAATATTTGCAAGTTCATGGGGAAGCAAGTTCATTAGAAGCGCTATCTCTGTTACGAGTAAGCGCCGTCGAAAATAACTACTTTGAATCACAGCTTCTTATCGCCTTGTTTGAACAAAAACTCAGACAAGGAGGGGCGTCAGTTCAACGCATTACTGCTTTGTTTGATGACTTTCAAAAAGGGTTGTTTGAGCACCATGCCAAGTCTCGAACCAAAATTGAACTTTCGACTCTGGCAGTTTGCCAATGGTTGAAAGAGGGGCAGGGAATCTCTGCAGACAGATTCAGCAAAAGGAGCGTGTGTGAAGGGAAGTTGTGGTTTGCGAATATAAAGGATGACAAAGGAGTAGTTACTGGAGAAAAAGAGCCCAAAGCCTTGTGCCGTCGAAACGACTGTACCAAATGTGTATTTGATGGAATGGAGAATATCGATCCATTCAAAGGAAAAACATATCAACGACAATATGTAAGTTTACCGAGAGCTCTTACGTTCACAGGGTTACCGTTTTATACACTGGTTCACCAGTTGTTTGGAATCACAGCAGAGCATCTGCATCAACATGATGCGTTTGTGCGTATGTTATCCGCAATTAATCGCTGGAATGAAATTCTTGAAAAGCTGATATGTCGACAGTGTGACAACCCATTGCAAATAGCAGAACATGCCAAAGGTTCAATCGGTCACTTGGCTGTAGGAACAACTTATTGGCATTGTGGTTCTGAACGTTGTGGTTCTTATGGTGAGTCCGTAAAAATTTCTTACTGCATAGGGTGCCAAAAGTATATTGATAGTCGTGATGACAAAAAATCGTGCACGCCTTATGAGATTCGTTCGTACAAGAAGTTTTATATCTGTAATGATTGCGGAAGCTGTTGTTCTAAACATAATGGTTTTGCGGGAATTTGCCCTCACTGTGGGAAAGATGGTGCGTTTAACGACATTAATCAAACAGGAAGAACGCGAGCGAAATGTAAACATTGCAATGAAGTAACTAATATTGGTCATTTTGCGTTTCAGGCATTACAGAAACACAAAGCGAGCGGGGGAGCATTTAGTTATATTCGCTCTCTTTCGAAGTCACCTTGTCACTTGGCTGGTGCAGTCACTGATGGTGCGGGTAACACGCATTGGTTGGTAGCAGATATGCCTTGGCAGAATCAGACTCTATATATTTTTGATCTCTATGAGAGTTTGAGAACGAAAAAAATTACTCGTCAAACATTATCTAAATATAACGAAGTTTATGATTTAAAAGTGATTGAGAAGCTGGCGTTGTTAGGGCTTAATCACTCTCGATATGGGGGTGAAAAAGTAAAATCGCCCTTGGAGCAACTGTTCGAAGATAGTATTGTGGAAGGGAGTTTTCAAAGAAATCAAAATGCAATTTTTGACTTCGTTCGACGTTATTTTAAAACGCTTCACGATACGGATGTGTGGTCACACTACAACAATGTAGAGCATAAGTTTATAACAGCGCTACATGCTCTTAGCGAGCAAGGTTTTAACCTCAGTGAGTCAGATTTGAAAGAAGAGTTAGCGAAGCTTGAGCGCTCGAGAAACCAACACGTTCAGAAGTTAAGTGCCCTTAAAGTTTTTGATATTGATAAGCCAAGCCTAATCAACTATCTAACAGATAAGTTTACGCTGAACGAGGCTGAGTTACTCATTCGCCAACTAGAAAGGCATGGGGCAAAGCCTCTGCGTAGTAATGACTGTAGCTTCGAGCATCTTCACTGTATTGAAAAAACAGAGCGGGCAGCCCGTATTGTGCAAAAATTTTTAGCTTTGTCTAGAAATGTAAAGCCGCATTACCAAATAGTAGGTACATCGACATCTCGTTGTACCTCGCGCGCTCCTAACTTGATGAATCTCCCCAAAGAGAGTCGTCATATTTTGAAAGCGGGTCATGGTAATAGCATTGTTGAGTGTGACTATAAACAGATGGAAATCGGTGTTCTAGCTGCGCTAAGTGGTGACCAACAGCTTATCTCCGATTTTAACACTGGTGATGTGTATGAGAGATTCGGAACAGCGTTAGCAGTCTCTCGCGAGCAAGCGAAAGTCGTTTTGCTAGGGCTAATATATGGTATGAGTGCATCAACAATCGCCACTCAACTTGGGGTGACTAAGGTGATAGCGGAAACTTACATTAACCGTTTCTTTGCTCGTTACCCTGATGTGAAAAAGTACCAAAATGAACTTGTTACTCAAGGCATTGATCAAGGGTATGTGACTTCTTTTACTGGCTTACGACGTAGTGCTAATCGGGGCGTCGAAAAGAGTTCATCAATTCTCAACTGGGAGCAAAACTGGTTTAAAAACTTCCCGATACAAGCTTCGGCAGCGGCTGTTTTTAAGTTATCTATTGTGGAACTAGCACGCGAGTTACATGGCGAGCAATTCAAGCTCCTTGTTCCTCATTACGATGCGATTGTTTTTGAGGTGCCTGAAAATCAAACGAGTCATTACACCGCACAAGTAAAAGCAGCGATGCATCGAGCGATGAAGAAACAATTCCCAATGTTGGAGCCTCAGATAGACGTGAAAAGCTGTGGTAAATCTTGGGGAGAGCCGGTTCAAGAAATGAACACTAGCAATCCTTACCAACGACAAGGCATTGATGACCTTCCTTTCTGAGTAATGATTTGAGCCTGGTTAATTCTATATCCAGGCTCTAAATCGTAAGCTTACAAACCTCTCTGTATCACTCTCTACAGTTAAGATGAGGTTTGTTCTTACACTTCACTTTGGTTTTATAGTGACTAACGCAACGATTACGCTACCAACGACCATGTTAGGATTCAATTATGATATTGAGTTAGAACATTGGCAGAAAAACCTGCATGGTTACCGAGTATTCTCTGATGGGAAAAAGGTACTGCTTGATGGAGGGCTTGGAATAAGCCTGAACTTACTGTTTGGGGACAGCCAGTACGAAACTTGGCTTCAAAGTATTCCCCAACACTATCTAACAGCCTCTAGTGCTTTTGCTGAATACCAATATCAAATGCTATGGTTAGCGGCGAACTGCCGTGAAGCGGCTCAATTATTAGAGAGCCGCCCAATATTATTGGCATTGATATGCGCCAAGTACAGTGTTGATAACGATGCTGCGTTTGAACTTGCTAAGCAAGGGCAACGAGAAATTTTAGCTCAACTTGGTTTGGATTCATCTAAAGCCGCATTAAAGTTCATCGACAAGCTCGCACTTGATTTTGAGCATTCAAGTGAATTGAAGCATGTTCTCAAGCAGCTAGATGCTCATTTTTGCCGGTTCAAGGTTTTTAGCCACTACAAAGTGGTCAACTACAGCGCATTATTGCTTGACCATAGCCACCCATTTCTTACCGGAACGAATCTAGGGCGTTCAATAGCAGAAGAGCGCCAGAGCGTATATAGAAATATGATGGCGTATATGAGTGATACTTTGCGTCTAGGGAATGCAATTGGTATCGACGATCCCGTTCATCATGTCGAGAGGATGAATAGCGTCGAGGATTTGGTTGCGTTGCATGACGCCTGGGTTGCTCGGCAGATAGACATTCGTTTTGAAGCAATGAAGCCTGATAGGACGGAAGTACCATATCCTAAATGCTTAGCGAATGGATATGGCATTTCACAAATCGTCAATTTTGAAGACTTATGTGCAGAAGCTAAAGAGCAACTTCATTGTATTGCGGTATACCACAACCGAATCGCAGCCGGGCATTATGCCGCATTTCGTATGGAGTCCCCAGAGCGTATGACTATTGGCATAAGCATAAACGCGAAAAAAGCGTTCCCCTACGAGATTCAACAGATAGCTGGATACAAGAACGCTGTACCAAGCGAAGAGACGCGAAGGGTAGTTCACGAGTGGTTCGAAGCATGTAAGCGAGTGGATTTTTAATAGTGGCTTACAAAACGATCTGTAATTTCTTTATTCAATAGCCCGTACGATAACTAAGATCATATTTTTCTTTTAGAAGCAGCATATAATGCGTTTAGGTTCATACTCTCAGGGGAGTGAGGTTAACGTGCTGTTCTTGATTTACAATGCGTAAATAGAGGCGGTTCAAACTCGGATCTAACTTTTATTGGCGTATGACAAACAACCGAATACATAACTTAGAGCACATGTCCTCGAAGTATTTTAGGTGGGTTTGGTAGTATTATTTTTGACGCAATGCGGTAAGTCCGATAGGCAATGGTACCTCCAGTTGCCTAGATATAGTCTGGTGAGATTGCACTTAGGATCTCCATCATCAATTCATCTCTCGATTCATTTTCAAAAAAGGTTCAAAAAATGGCGGGTGCTTCAATAGACGCTATTGGTGTGATTAACCAAATCAAAGACAACTTAACAGATCGCTATGATAATGGCTTTCCAGTTCTTAAAGAAATCATTCAAAATGCTGATGATGCTGGAGCAAACAGACTGACGATTGGTTGGAGTAAAGGTTTTGAAGATGCCGAAAATGAGCTTCTTAATGCTCCGGCTATTTTCTTTGTTAATGATGCACCATTAGAGGAGGAGCATCGGGACGCCATTCTTTCTATAGCGCAAAGCTCAAAAGCAGCGTCAAAGAGTTCAGTGGGTAAATTCGGCTTAGGTATGAAGAGTTTATTTCACCTTGGCGAAGCTTTTTTCTTTATGTCAGAGCAATGGCAACATCAGGATTGGTCCGCAGATGTTTTTAACCCATGGGACAAATACCGCCCAACTTGGAATGATTTTTCCTTTTCAGACAAAGAACGTATTGAACATCGGTTAGCTTCTTTACTTGGAGATAATAACAAATCTTGGTTTGTCGTTTGGGTGCCATTGAGAACCCAAGCATTGGTTGATTCCAAAGGCAATAAGATGATCATCAATAACGTAAGCGATGGACATTCTCTACCAGATTTTTTTGCTGAACAGCATTTGGCAGAGAAAACTTCTGAGATTTTGCCCCAATTAAAGACACTTAGTGACATAGGGTTCTTCAAAGAGTCCCAGATCGGTACATTTGAAAACATCACTCATATAGCATTAACACCGGATTCGAGCCGTAGTTCATTTAATGGTGGCGAGAAACTGTCTAATGGTGAAGTTACATCAATATTTAACGGCAAAATACGTGCTACATCTCAAGATCAAAGCCGTCTTCTGGAATACGCAGGCTGTGAGAAAATAATTACTGATCCTCGTTTAAAAAAACTTAAGACCGAGGAAATGGGATGGCCAAAGAGCTATCAGTATGACAAATCTGCACAAGAACCAGTTGAAGCTTTAGATAAAGCTGAGCAACATGCAGCTGTTACGTTTTCGCGTTTCAAAACTTCTGGACAAGCCTATTTACGAGCAAATTGGGCAGTTTTCCTTCCTTTGTCTGATACTGATGAGCTAGTTGCTGTTCCAATTGAAGGGGACTACGACTACAACCTTTATTTACATGGCTACTTCTTTGTTGATGCAGGCCGAAAAGGATTGCATGGCCATGATCAGCTAGGAACGTGCATCTTGTTTGATGATGTTAAAAACGATGAGAAGCGTCTTCGACAAGTATGGAACGTGATACTAGCCAGCGAAGGAACGTTCAACCTCGTTTTATCTGCGCTGGACGAGTTTTGTCAGAAGTTAAGGCTGCCACATCAAACAAAAACCTTTTTGACCAAGGCTTTGTACGACCTCTTAATAGAAAGATATAGAAAAGAAGTGTCGAAGAACGTCAATTGGATAATCAATGTCGATGACAAAGGCCCATCTTGGGCATTACTTGATAAGCATATCAAATGCTTACCGATCCCTCGTCCAGAGAATAGTGATTACTCTCGAATTTGGTCAACCCTACCAAATCTAAACAAATTACTTCATAAATCAGCACTGTATGAAGCGACAGGGAAGGAGTTTTTGGCAGAGCAGAATCAGTGCGAAGGCTGGACTATTGATATCCTTAAAGATGCTCTAGGAAGTAGTGTTGTTAGTGCATTTTACAAGTCAATCAACATTGAATACTTGTTGCAGTTCCTTCTACTAGCTAAAGAGCAGTGTATGGATCAAGAATTTGATGACCTCATGATTCCACTGTTCCGTGAGGTGTTATCTACTCATAAACTTGCTGAGCTTTCATTAAGCAAATCTCTGAATACGCAAATTCTTGGGCTTGTTAGCACTTCTAAAGTAGTAGCTCTTCCGATAGATAAAGATGACCAATCCATATGGGAGCTTGTCTGTAACATAGCTCCTGAAAAAATATTGCTTCCGCGGTTCCTATCCGCTGACTATAAATCGACCAATAGCAATATCACTGAAGAAGAGCTTTTGACGCTTTTAACTGTAGTCGACAGCTATATCAACAAACAAGGTGAGAACCTGTCTTCTGACGAATCGTCTGCTTGTGAGCGTCTCATTACATTTGTTATTGGCTGTGTGAATGCGAACAGTACCATCAACAGAGACGCGTTTTATCAGAAATGCAGTCATTTAAAGCTACTGAAAGTTGAAGTACTTGGCTCGCAGCAAAGTACTAAATATCGCTCGTTGAATGAACTAACGGTGCTAAAAGAAAAGCACCAACTGTTTCTTCGTGGGGGAGAGCGGAGCTTCGGTAGGGGGCTGGGGAAAGAGCTAGTTGCAGTGGTACCGGGCTTGGAACTTTGTTTTATAAGCAAAGATTTTGAAATTGGTGGTCTACATGAAGGGCTTACCGGTTGTTCAGAATCTGCGTGTTTACGACTGCTTTCCACATACCCAGTTCTTGGCTCAAAGTCGGCAAGACTTGCGCTCACTAAAGTATTCTCTACCGAATTCTCTACAGATGAGGAGAAAAGAGGTTACCGATATTTGATTCACGGCAGCAAAGACGATGACTTGAAGCAAATGCTTTGGAAGCCAAACAGGGCGACAAACCCAGTATGGATGAAGATTTGGCGTAAGTGTCAGTCTAGTGACTTCCCTGAGTGGTGTGAGCTAGATGAAGAGTTTTCTAATGCTTTGACAAACCAGCATGAGCATTTTATTGGCGTTAAAGAGCAGTTCTATAAAGACATCATCTCTGAGTACAACGCTATATTACCTGAATGCAATTTTGATGACGTTGAAGATTGGGAAGTTGAGCAACTACTTGCTGATATTGGTAGCCAAGGAGAGGAAAGGCTATGGAAAGCGTTACCTGTCCATAGGACAGCTCATAACACTAGAGTCGCGATTACGACCAAATGCCTGATGGAAGGAAGTGCAACAGTTCCAAGTGAATGGGATGTTCACCTTATTCAACATTCAGCTATCGCTGAAGTCGCTGCTTGCCAGCATAAATGGGTGAATCATGGCCTACCTAAGGAGCTTATTGAAATTGCTCTTTCGCAAGCAACGCCTGCTCGATATGCGTCATTTATTTTGGAACAGCTCGTTGTTATTAAAGGCGCGAATGAAGGCATCGAGCATGAACTGAAAGATAAGCTAGATACAAACAGATGGCTGCGCTTAGCCTCTGGAGCAGAGGTTTCACCGGAAGCTATTTTATCTTTCTCAGTCAATGAGCTGCCAGAGTCAGCAAAGTTATGCGAGTTAAAAGAGTCAAACATTTACATGTTCTCTCAACTCGATGGAAACATGTTTGAGAACGATCAAGCACGTGGCTTCTTGAGAGAGTGGGTCGCAAAAAGTAACAATTCACTCTGCTCGTACCTTTTGGCAGAAGCGGCAAAACATAAAGGCTACTTAGTTGGTAAGTTTTCTAACATTTCTGCTCAGGTATTAGATCAGATTTCAAGCATTCCGCCACTGATGCAGCTATCTGCTGGCTGGGGATTACTAGTTGAACTCTATCAATGCCAATATCTTTCAGTGAATGAAAACAAGCAAGTGATGCTATGTAAGGAAACAGAACCACAATCATTATGGTGGGCTCTGGAGCGTATTGCTGATGATGATATTCACGGTCAGTCAAAGGAACTTCGGAAAGCATTTTTAGAAGCGTTGTGTAACACCGAGGGAGGCGTTGATTATCTTCCTAAACTGAGATTTCGCAATGAGAACGGAAGTTATGTATCGGGCAACACACTGGTATCGAATGTTTCTCAGGTAGTTGCAGATAACTTAATTTCGCCACAAGAATACGCAGTCATTGAGAGTTATTGCAGTAAATCTGCTCTCACCAATGGTAATACATCAAAAGTCACTGAGTTAGTGGGTGATAATGCGCCAGTACTTAGTGATTACTTCGATGATTGGGAAGGGATGGTTCCTCCTGATGCTATTGCGACATTTATGGCACTGTTTGCTAAATCTCCTGACGTCGAGAAATTGGTTAGCAATTATCTAAGACAGTCAACGCTGGAGTCGATAAAGCAGGGGTATGAGGAAAAGTGGAACTACGGAAAGGGACGGAGAGGTGAATTTTCACACTATCCGTATAGCTCGTTATATAAAAGTGTTGATTTTGAACTAGCAATTTGTTCAGAAAATGCGGCGTACATGACGTCGATTTTTGGCGAAAGAATTCAAGTTAAACTACAAAAAACACCAGATTCATTGCTTGTTCACCAAGCGAATAAGGCCAAGACGAAAAGGGTAGAGCTTCGTCGAGTTGATACAAAGAATGTATCAAAAGACCAACTTATCCGTATGCTTGCCAAGGCTGTAGAAACGATTTTTACTGATGTGTTTGGTGCAGAGTGCATTCGATTTGAAAGTGATTTTTTGAAGCGATTTGGCGCTTCAGAACAGGTAGATATTCAGATTACCCGACAGATAGTCTTGGAGAATGTTGTCCCCCTACTTGAAAGGCTTCAAGTGCGAGAAGAAGGACTTTGTGATTTGCGTTCGGATTACAAACGTGAACAGCGTGTTTTGGCGAGCAGTGATCCTTCTGTACTACAAGACCGCTCACGTCTTAACAGCGTCCTTACGAAGATCAAAGAGACTCTTGACAATAATAAAAAAGTGCAATCTTTGGTGCTCGAATCTGTACGAAAAGAAATGAGTAAACATTTCCAATACTCGCCGTTCAGCGTGCCATTTGAGCTGTTTCAAAATGCTGATGATGCTTTGTGTGAACTTATTGAAATGCAGGGCGACTCAACCGATGTCCTGACTCGATTTGATGTGGTTTCTGGCAGTGATGGGACTCTTAACTTCTACCATTGGGGGAGAGAGGTTAACTACTGCAAAAGTTCATATGTCGCAGGCAAAAACCAATTTGACCGCGACTTAGAAAAGATGGTGAGTCTCAACGTTTCGGATAAGTCAGATGGAAAAACAGGCAAGTTTGGACTGGGCTTTAAAAGTTCATTGCTTCTTACCGACTCTCCACGTTTGGTGAGTGGTGATATTTGTGCAGAAATTCATGCTGGTGTATTACCGGGTGTTCCAGACAAACCAGTGATGACGGAACTTAATCAAAATGTCGATGAGTATAAGATTGGAAATCGTAAACCGACATTAATCCAGTTGCCTAAATGTAATAAGAAGCGGGCAGATTTGAAGTTGGTTTTGGGGCGTTTCAAAAGTAACGCTGGCATTCTCACGGTTTTTTCACGACAAATTCGAGAAATCAATATTGATGAGCAGCGATTTGGGTGGTCGGGACAGGCTCTCCATCATATCCCTGAAGTACTTGTCGGTGAAGTGAAACTGCCAACAAATACTTCTGAAGAGTCTAACGTAATCCTTCGAAGTAATAGAGTGCTTGTTATCAATACCGAGTCCGGTCAGTTCCTTTTTGCTTTAGATTCTAACGGTGTTGTTTCACTTTCGAATCGAAAAAATCTAAGTAGCTTTTGGGTGTTAAACCCGATTGACGAAGATCTGAAATTGGGTTTCTGCATCAACGCGCCATTTGCGGTTGATATTGGTCGTTCTCAGCTTGCTGTAGATAACGGAGATAATATTGATCTTTCCAGTTCACTCGGCAAAGCGTTATCAGCTGTGTTGGTCAAAATGTTTGCAGCTTCTTCGAATAATTGGGATGAATTTTCGGAAGAGGTTGGCCTGGGCCAAAGCAGTACGTTTATCAAGTTTTGGGCGTCACTTTGGGATGTAATGACAGCCCATTGGCCAGTAAGGCTTGGAGAAACCAATTCAAAGGCTGAACTGATTAAACAAATGTTCACTGTGGAAGATGGTCTGCTTGCGTTTTACCAGAAATGTGTGGCTCTTCCTCGGAATCTTGGTGTAAAGGAAGATTCTCTTGTTCAACTTAAAAACGTTGATACTGGAGCGAATAAGCCTTTGACCAAGGCATTTAATACCTTGGGAAATCACCCGATACTTCAACGGCTATACCAAGGCCAACAGCTCGTCGGGCATGACACATTTGAGTTTTTGAAGAGTATCGATTTTAGACCGGATAATGGTGCGTTAACTAAGCTCGAATTGATCGATTTGATTGGACAGGACTTTCCTCACAATGAAGTAAACCACGACAGAGCAAGTTTCTATGGCAGCTTATTTGGTAAAAACTTTGAAAAGTTAATGTCAAATTTTGAAATGACAGTGACTGAGAAAAAGGTATTGGAAGAGCGTTTTTCTGAATTAAAGTTTCTCAACAAAACCGGTGTATACGTGACTGCAAGCAAACTGATTGTTGAGGGGAGCCCTGAGAGAGACTTGCTATCCAAGTTTGCACCAGACAGCGCGAAGTTAAGTGAAAAATATGACCAAGCATCAATGGACTTGGTTAGCTTCATTCGTCGTGACGCAAGCTATGACATTCATTCATGGGCTAAGCAAATTAGACCTGAAGAATCTAACAAGGGAGGAAGACAAGAAGGGTTGTGTAGCTTCCTTGTTGAAGGCGGCCATTTAGCATCATCGCTTCTCAGAAAACTACAAACGGATCACCCCGCGTTTCTTACAAAGGGGCGTTTTGATCCGAGCGTGTTAACAGAAAAATGGCATTGGAGTTCTTCAAAGGCTTCAGCTTTCATTAGCATTTGGATCGATACAGAGGAAGATAAAGCAAGACATGTACGACAGGCGCAAAAAGAGTTTATCCCGAATGTGACCAATGGTGAGCAGATCCTCGAAAACATCACGAACTGGTGGAATCAATGTCGGAATCAAAGCTTAATTGATTATGACAAACAGCTCTATGCTCAGCCAATGCCTTGGAAGGCAATGACAGAGGACTTCGAACTTGAAACGTTAGAGGCTCGTAAAGGCTGGTTGAAGCTGTTTTATTTAGGGAGTTGTCAAACATTAGGCTTCAATAACGATGTAGCTAATCGGAATGTTGTTTCTTGGTTCGAGGAAAATGGGTGGTGGGATAAACTAGCCGTTGCCAATGGTCCTAGTCCTGAAGTATGGAAAGAGTTAATGGAGGAATACCTTCAGACAGCACGCGTTGATGAGCGTTATAGAATTTGGATTCAAGTTCTTCCTTTGTATCGCTTTGCCACTAAACTCAAGGATTATGTCGCTCTTTTCATGAACGCTTCATTTATTGATAATCTTGATGATTTGTTAAAACCTAATAGTTCAAGCAAGTTATCCGGTTCTGGTATTCAAGTGTCGGAATTAAAAGGAACGCTCGGTATTGGGATAAATTTCATTTTACGAGAGTTGCAAAGACACCAAGTTTTGGAGCGTGAGTATTGTGAAGATATCCAAAAGTACGCATTTGTTTTGCCTGCTCGATTACGGAAGTTACTCAAAAAAATGGGAGCAGGTTTAAGCTTTGACGCAGAGCCTGAGAATTCAGAGCGAGCTTACGACTATTTCGTTTCGGCATTAAATAGTGAAACCCACCCTCTTCTGAAGGACTTTGACATCCCATTTAGAGTCTTGTTGGCTGATAAGCAAGCGTTTGAACGTTGTTTTAATTTTGCTCTAGATGAGCAGTTTGAGGAAGTATATGGATAACATTTTACGCGTTATTCACCCAAAATTCGGTATCGGCACTGTCGAATTTGAAAAAGCTGAGACATCTCTTGTTCGATTTGAACATGGTTTTGAGGAATGTTTAAAAAGTGAGCTAGAAGCTGTCGCTGATCTTAAGTCAGAACTTGTTTCTGGGCAGAGTGTAGCCGCATCTGAACTCGCGTTAAAAACGTTAGCGCACTCACTAAAAAGTGTTAATGAGAATTGGAGTGTTTTTTCCAAATCGAACATTAACTTACTTCCTCATCAGCTATGGGTATGCCATCGAGTTTTAAGACAGTGGCCAACGAATCAATTGATTGCAGATGATGTCGGGCTAGGTAAAACAATAGAAGCGGGCCTAATTTTATGGCCCCTTATCGAGAGAAAAAGAGTTAAACGTCTTTTGATTTTGACTCCAGCACCTTTGGTGGAGCAGTGGCACCAACGAATGCTCGATATGTTCGATATTCGTTTGAGCATGTACGCGCCAGAAAATGACACTCCGCGTGTCAATTACTGGGATTCAAATAATATGGTAGTCGCTTCTCTCCCTACGCTTAGGAATGATAAAAATGGTCGTTTGGAGCGAATGTTAAATGCTGAGCCATGGGATATGCTCATTGTCGATGAGGCTCACCATCTAAATTCAACAGAAGATAAAGGTGGAACGTTAGGTTTTCGTTTTATACAGACGTTGATTGAAAATGATAAGTTTGAATCTAAGTTATTTTTTACAGCGACGCCGCACCGAGGAAAAGAGCATGGTTTCTTCTCCTTATTGCAGTTGCTGAGACCGGATTTGTTTAACGTTAAGCAAATGGATGAGCGAGAAATGCGTCCATTCGTGAAAGATGTATTGATTCGAAACAATAAACAATTTGTTACGGATATGAATGGCGAACGGTTATTTAAACCCCTGTCAGTGTCCTCACGAACATACAGCTACAGTGAACAAGAGCAACATTTCTATGATCTCTTAACCAAGTTTATTGTATCAGGCCAAGCGTATGCATCATCTTTGAACTCAAGGGATCAAAGAGCGGTAATGCTGGTTCTTACCGCAATGCAGAAGCTAGCTTCTAGTTCAATTGCAGCTATCGAAAGAGCTTTAAAAGGAAGGATAGAGAAACACAGGCTAGGTAAGCAGCGCCTTCAGGATATCGAAGCTCAACAGGCTGTTTTGTTAGAAAAACGTGGAGAGTCAGAATCACAATCTGAAAGTGATATATACAGTGATGAATTAGCACAATTAGAACTGGAATTTGTTGAAACGACAACGCGTGTTCAATTGATGGATGATGAGCTCCCCAGAATTATGGAGTTGTTGTCCGCTTGCCAGGAAGTCGGGTCAGAAACCAGAATCATAACAATATTAGATATCCTAGAATCAGAGTTCAAAGATAGAACTGTAGTCTTTTTTACTGAGTATAAAGCTACGCAAGCGCTATTAATGGGTGCTTTGAATAAAAAGTATGGCGAAGGCTGCGTTACTTTTATTAATGGTGAAAATCGTCTTCTGAATGTAGAGAATGGTTCAGGAGCATGTGTTGATTATGTCACAGATAGATACAGTGCAGCGAAGCGTTTTAATGAAGGCAAAGTACGATTTATTATTTCTACTGAGGCTGGTGGTGAGGGGATTGATTTACAACAAAATTGTTTTTCAATGATTCATGTTGACTTGCCTTGGAACCCGATGCGACTTCATCAACGTGTGGGGAGACTGAATCGATATGGACAAGTTAAAAATGTTGAAGTAATCACCCTTCGAAACCCTGATACCGTTGAGTCAAGAATCTGGGATTTGCTGAATACGAAGATTGATTTAATCATGCGTTCAGTTGGTGGTGCGATGGATGAGCCAGAAAACCTAATGGAGCTGATATTAGGTATGGCGGATAGCACATTGTTCAATGAGTTGTTTGCAGAAGCTGCTAATCGCAAAAGCTCTGAATCCCTCTCAGCCTGGTTTGACCATAAAACAAAAACATTCGGCGGTGAGTCTGTAGTACAAAAAGTGAAGGACTTGATTGGTCGAGCAGAAAAGTTTGACTATCAAGACCTTGAGGCTGTACCACGTTTAGACCTTGGAGATTTAAAACCGTTTTTTACTCAGATGCTTTCATTTAACCAAAGACGCTGTAAGTATGATGAAAATGGTGGTTTATCGTTTTTGACACCTCAAGCATGGTTAGGGCAATTCGGAACCAGACGCTCATATGAGAAATTGTATTTTGACCGGAGAGCAAAACAATTAGATTCAGAAGCTGACATTATGGGTTTTGGGCATCCCATGTTTTCAAAAGCGATAAGTCAGGGGGAGCAAATATCGGGAAGTTATGCATTTCTCAATGGTATTGAGAGAGATCTTGTAGTGTTTAAGGTTCAAGATCAGATTACGGGAACCGATGCATCAGTCAAAGTCAGTATTGTTGGGCTAGTTCTCGATGACCATGGTGGTTGTGATTTGGTTAAAGATGAAAACCTTATAGGGTATTTAAACGAATATCTTAAGGCCTCCGGTGAAGCAGACTCTACGCGTACTTCAGAGGATTTGGTTTCTGTTATTCAAACAGCCAAGGACTTCTTAATGGAGAATGTCTCCTCAATTGGCTTACCGTTTAAGCTGCCAAGTTGTGAACCATTAACTGTCTTCTATAGAGTGATGGACTAATGGTCTATGTTGGAGTTGGTTGTTGCGGAAAAAGCGGCTAGTGATATTAGCTTACATATCAGTGTCTAAACCGTGAGGTCTTTGTGAAAAATATTCTGATTGCAGTGACAGGAGCAAGCCCTCAAGTCTTAACTGAGACAGTGTTTGCTCTTCATAAACAAGGTAAGCCCATACCTTCAGAGGTATATGTCATTACGACTATGAGCTCAAAGAAAACGCTTGAGCAGGGGTTGTTCGAACAAGGGTATTGGCAGAAATTAATCCAAGATTATCACTTGCCAATCATCGAGTTTAATTCGGATCATATTTGGGTAATTTCTGATGACCAAGGTCATGTCTTAGAGGATGCAAAAGGTGAAAGCGATCAATCTGTAATGGCGGACTTTATTACCCGTAAGATTGCAGAGTTAACAGATGAACAGCATGTTGCTATTCATGCGTCGATAGCTGGTGGTCGTAAGACGATGGCATTTTATATGGGCTACGCGATGTCCTTATATGGACGAGAGCAGGACGTTTTGAGCCATGTTTTTGTTGATGATGAGTTTGAGTTTGTGCCAGATTTTTATTATCCAACCCCCTTAGATGAGTTTATTGCTGGAAAGCAAGAAGGCGTTATACTCAACGCGAAAAATGCGAATGTGACTTTAGCTGAGATACCTTTTGTTCGCATGAGAAAGCAACTGGAGAGAAACTTGATTCCTGTTGTTAAGGAATCAAGTTTCTCTAAGACGGTTGCACGGATGAACGCAGCTACTCAAGCTATAGACCTCAAGGTATCAATGAAGTCTCGTTCAATTCATGTTCTCGGGGTCGATATAAAGCTGAGTGCGAAGTTGTTGGCGATGTATGTTTTTATATTGGAACAACCAAATAGAAAGATGAAAGTTGGTAGTGTCTTTATAAAAAGCATGTCACATTCAATCCGCTATTTAGAGATTTTCGATAGTCTTGGTGGGGACGTTCGTGTTTATACTACGTTTGGGCTAGAAGACTATATAGCCTGGTCAACTAGAGAATTGGATGGATTGAAACCGATCTCAACAAGCTTTATTCAAACTAACTTAAGTGGCCTTCATAAAAAACTGTTGGCTGCTTTACCTGAAGATGTTTTTGAACAGATCAAAGTTAATTCGGACGGAGCAAAAGGTGGCAGCACATATCACGTGAAAGAGAACTTACAAGTTACTTTTGTCGATTAAACAGTAGTTAAGGTAGACAGCATTGTTTGAACCTATTTTTGAGACCGCAACTTCAAAAGAAGAGATTGGACGCATCATCAAAGAATGCGCTGAGCATGTATCTACGAACTGTCTAGGCTGTCCAGCATCTATTGATTGCCCTAGGCATAAAGAAGTTTGGGATATCGAGCAACTGTAATTTGATTCAGTAAAAGCAAGTGACTATTTTATGATTTGGCTACCATATCCGGTTACCCATTGGGAACTGCGCAGAGTTGTAACACTAAGCTAATTCCGCCAAAGACATGCTCGCTATGGATTGCTTTTAGATGTAGTGTTCAAGCAAGGAAGTTTGCATATCGGCGCAATGACGGGAGTTTTTTAAGTGAGGGTTAAAACGCCCCAAATCGGTCCCATAGAAATTGTGTAATTATCTAACCTACTAATAGTAAATGACTTTTAACCTATCATGCCCAACATGTTTGAAACTTGGTACAAGATGGCTTCACTGATTCAATCAGGCCTAGATCTAACGCCAATTATCACTCACCACTACAAGATTGATGACTTCCAAAAAGGCTTCGACGCTATGCGTAGCGGGCTTT